>Ga0194128_10004889_pt1 | contig 19266 bp, 20 predicted proteins | sample TA2KigCa65mmetaG_FD_148650 | JGI IMG/M metagenome (GOLD analysis project Ga0194128, IMG submission 148650) | Freshwater microbial communities from Lake Tanganyika, Tanzania - TA2015037 Kigoma Deep Cast 65m | ecosystem: Environmental > Aquatic > Freshwater > Lake | place: Tanzania: Lake... | reverse complement strand
ATCGCCTGCACATATCCTCTGGCGTGGGCAACATGCCTGCCAGCCTGCGCCTGACGCGGGCGCGCGGAATCCGGTATCGTCCGCGCGGCGCGCCGGTTCGGGTGCGGGGAATCCCGCGGGTCGCGCCGATTATTCCCGGACGAGGGCGCCGGTGGCTCGCGAGCCGTCACCACAAGTACGTCAGCCGGACCCACCCCGTGTGCGACGTGTACGGACGGTAGAGGTAGTTCAGGACGACGCCGTTGATCGCAGAATCGGCCGGCTGGTCCTCGAAAATCGGCGGGCGGGCGACGCCCGACTGGAACGCTTCACCCGGGGGGCCGAGCGCGAAATCGTCCACCGAGTAGTCGCTGTACCAGTAGCCGACCCCCAGCGCCACGTTGCGTCGGATGAAGTAGCGGAGATCCGCCATCACCCGGTTCTCGTCGGAGAAGACCGCCGGCAGCTGCGCCACCCGGCCCGGCGCGGCCGGCGTCGGCGAGTAGGCGGGACCCGCCGCGTAGATGTACCTGCCGTTGTACCGGGTGTAGTCGTAGTCGAATCGGACCTCGGTATTCCGGACGAGCTCCCGCAGCTCCAGGTAGGCCAGCACGGAGTGGCCGTTTTGCTCCTCGTCGGTGGTCCAGTTCCGGTTCGGATCGTTGAACTGCGCGCCCGGGCTGGCGTTGCGCGACTGCGAGAGCCCGTCGTACTTGTCGAAGTTGTAGGAGGCCCCGACCCCCAGGATGTCGCCCGGAAGATAGTCGATACCGATGCCGTAGGTCTGCGTTCTGTAGTCCAGCAGCCCGAAGCTGTTCTGACGCGGCTGCTCGGGGTTGCGGAACGTATCGTCGGTCCACGCCACTGAGGCCGTGAGGCCGATGTCGCCAGCCGGCGTGACCGTGGTCAGCAGCGTGACGCGATCGCGGTCGCGGTCGGCCACGTCGTAGTGCCGCATGCCGGGCTGTTCCCCGACCAGCGCCAGCACCGCCCCGTGGAAGCCGTCCCCCCGGCGCAGCGAGCGCTCGTAGAGCGACCGGAACGAGACGTACTGGTTGCCCACCGTGTCCAGCGACGCGCGGAAAGTGTTCTCGTGGGTCCTGAAGTACACGCGCTGCGGGAAGCTCGCGCCGGCGTAGCCGTAGCCGACGCGCAACGTCGTGTACCGGAGCCGGCTGTAGGACGCATCGACGTCGACGTTGTTGCGCGTGTACCCGTGAAACTCCGGCGACTGGCCCTCTTCGATCGTCTGATCGAATCGGACGTACTCGTGCCGCTCGAAGTGCGCGGTGCGGTTGTCGAAGCGCGCGAACCGGTACCGGCCCTGGAGGCTCACCACCCGCGACGGGCGCGCGAGCAGGTTCAAGGTGGCTGCGCCGAGGTTGGCGCGGGCGTCGGCGTTCGTCCGGTCGAGGCTCGACACGTTGTTGAGCGGCGCCAGGGCCGTGTTGATCGTGTAGGGCACGAGCGCGGCGTCCTGGCGGGCCTGCCCCACCGACAGCGTACCGTTCAGCGACGTTCGCGCCGGGAACCGGTAGGCGCCGCCGAAGTTGACGTAGTAGAACGAGTTGCTCGGCCACTGCGTGCCCAGCCCACGGGAGGTGCCATCGCCCCCGACGTAGGCGGCACTGTATGTCTGGTCGGTAATTCGCAGCGGGTTGTCCCACGTGTAGGTGGGTATGCCCTGATCGAACCACGAGCCGTCGTAGCCGACGCGGAACATCCCCCGGTCGCTCGACCACTCCAGGGTCGACCCGAAGTCGCTCGTCCGCGTCTCAATCGGCAGCGCGATTTCGATCGGCAGGTTGAAGCCGAAGGACGCCCCCCAGGGAATGTTCCCCTCCTTCCGCGTGTTGAGAAACTTTACCCTCCCCTGCCACGCCTCCGTCACGTCCAACGTCAGGTCGAAGCCGAGGCTCTCGCGGCCGATCCGGCTGGGAAACCCGGTCGCCAGGCCCTCGATTTGCGGGCGGACGGCGAGCAGGCCGGCCTGGACGGCCGCCTGGACCGCGTCGGGCAGCCCGAGTACGGCGCCTGAGCCGGCGTAGACGCCGTTGCCGCGCGGGCGCGGGTCGTAGGGCGTCCGCGTGTCGCCGCTGATGAAGGTCGGCGTCTGGTCGTACAGCACGCGCAGCCGCACCTGGCCCGGACGGGCGAGGGTCATGGAGTACCGCTGGTCGCGGTAGCCCGCGTTCCGCACCGCCAGACTCACCCACCAGTTGTCGGTCTCGCGGTGGTACACCGGCATCTCCAGGAAGACGCCGTCCCGCAGGTCGCGGTACCGCTGGTACCGCGCGGGGTCGCCGGTCACGCCGGTGAAGCGCCCGCCGAAGTCGATCTGCCCGAAGATCGCGGGATTCGCCGGACGGAGCGTCGCGACGCTCACGGGCGTCTGCGTCTGCGCGCGCGCCGACCCGGAGACGAACAGCACCGCGACCGTGGCCATCGTCAGAATGGTGCGCATCTCGTCTCCTCCGCTACCGCAGGAAGGTGTGCCCCGACGGGTGATTCGATCCATGGACGTTCGAATGGCAGTTCACGCACCCGCGGTTGTACAGCCTGGTATTCGTGAGCTGCGTGGCGTCATAGATGGTGGACGGGTGCCGCGTGTGGGCGTGGCAGCGCTGACAGAGGAACGGCAGCTTGGCCACGAGCGATCGTTCGTTGCCCGATCCGTGCGGATCGTGGCAGGTGGCGCAGTTCTCGCGCACCGGGGCGTGCTCGAAGAGGAACGGCCCCCGCTTCTCCGCATGGCAGCTCGTGCACGACTCGGCGACGGTATTGCCGACCCGCAGCAGGCGGACGTTCTGCGCGCCGTGCGGGTTGTGGCAGGTCGAACACTCGAGCTTCCCCTCCCGCACCGGCATGTGGCTCGAACGATCGAGCTTGGCCACCTTGTCGCGATGGCAGGTGCCGCAGGTCTGGAGGACCGAGTTCGCCTTGAGCTGGTGCTCGAGCGAGCTCCAGCTGTGCGCGCTGTGGCACGTCGTGCAGGTCAGGTTGCGGCGATCGTGCTGGCTTCCCTCCCAGAAGACGTGATCGCCCCGGTTGTGGCACGTCGTGCAGACCGCGCTCGACTCCGCCGCCGTCAACGTGGCCGGGTTCTGGATGAGCGCGGGATCGCCGCCGGCGTCCACGTGGGCCTTGCCTGGCCCGTGGCACGCCTCGCAGCCCTGTGTGGCCATCGGCGTGCGCGGGTTCGCCGTGCGCCCGTGCGCGCCGAGCTGGTTGTAGTCGCTGTGGCACGCCAGGCAGGTATCGCTGCCGACGGAGGCCCCGGGCGGCGCGACCTGCGCGGCGACCGGCGCCGCCCGGTCGGATGCGACGGGCGCGATCGGCGCCGGCAGCACGATCCCCTCAGCGACCCCGCCGGTGCCCCCACCGGCTGCCGCGGTGCTCATGGTCAGCGCCAGGAGGTACAGCAGCCCGGCGGTGAGGAAGTAGAACGTGCGTCGGTTTATCGCCATTGGCTCCTCACTCGAACGCATGGCACAGCTCGCAGTCCTGGCGAATCACCGTGCCGTCGCTCGCCTTGTGCTGGTCGTCATGGCACCGGAAGCAGCCCGGTGCGTCGAGATGCCCCAGCTGGTTCGGATACGTACCCCACGTCACGTGCATGGCCGGAAAGACGTTGCGCGACCAGGCGTCCTGCGCGCCGGCAACCGCGCGCTGGAGCAGCCGCGGATCGGTGCCGTCGTGCCTGCCATAGAACTCCCGCAGGCGCCGCGCGATGCCGTCGAGCGCGGCCGTCCGATCGGCGTACTCGGCGCTGATCGCAGCCACCGCCTCGCGGCGCGCGAACGCCAGCTCGCGCGGGATGCGTCCCTGCGCCATCGCCGCGTCGACCGCGCGCTCGGGGGTCGGATGGAACGTATGCGCCGGACGGTTGTGGCAGTCCATGCAGTCCATGCGGCGGCGGGTACCTGCGGCGAGCTCGTCGGGGGTCGTGCCCGGCACGACGAACTCGCGGACGTTTCCGTCGCGGTCGCGCAGCCGCACGTACGGGATCGTTTCGCGCGTGGCGTCGGTCGCGATGTACTCGATCTCGTTGTCGAGGTTCATGTGCCAGTGAATACCGGTGCCGATGCCGAGCGGGCGGCTGCCGCCGCCGACGTGCAGCCGCAGCGTCGTCACCGTCTCGCTGTTCGCTTCGTCGCTGGCGAACTCGCTGATCGCGCGGATCCGCTCTCCATGAAACTTCTCGGGCCAGTGGCAGCGCTCGCACGTCTCGCGCGCGGGGCGCAACGATTCCACCGGCGACGGGATGGGCCGGGGGACGCGGCCCGTCGCGACGTACAGGAGCTGCCGCGCGCCCGCGAGCTTCGACTCGACGAGCGCGCCCGCGCCCGGGCCGACGTGACAGGCCGCGCACGCCACACGCGCGTGCGGCCAGGACTGGTAGGAGGCGTACTGCGGCTCCATCGTCCCGTGGCACACCTCGCCGCAGAACTGCTGCGACTCGGTGTATTCCACGGCGCCGTAGCTCGCCACCGAGAGAATGACGAGATTGACGATCGTCGCGCCCGCCACGAAGAGGACCGTTCGCCGGATGTTCGGATCGTTGAAATCCAGGCGCGGCCAGGCCGGCGGCGCCACGCTCGTCCGCGCCTTCCGCCGCTCGATCAGCAGGCCCACCGGAATGAGCAGCAGGCCGAGCACGAAGAGCACCGGCAGCAGCACGAAGGTGACGAGGCCCGTATACGGGTTTTCGAGGAGACCGGCCAGCTCGGCGAGCAGCAGGACGGCAAAGATCACCGCGCACGCCGTCGTCACCGCGACACCCAGCGCGGAAATGCTGTTCCGAAGCACCGCAGCGACCGACGCGCGCATCCTCTACCTCTTCTACTTGTTCTACTTCTTCAGGCTCTGCATGTAGGCGACGAGTGCCGCGAGATCGTCCTTCGCGAGGCTCGGGTAGGCCCTCATCGGCGGCTTGCGAGCCGCCTTCGTCTTCGCGGTCATCGCCGCCGGATCGACGATCCAGAGCCGGATCTCTTCGGCCGACAGCCTCGACCCGATGTCGTCGAGCGGACCTTTCGGGTTACCTTTGCCGGCGATCGAGTGGCACACGGCGCACTTCTGCTCCGCGTAGACCTTTTCGCCCCGTGCGGCGTCGGCCTGGGCGAAGGCCGGCCACGGCAGGACGAGCGCGACCAGGGCCAGAAAGCCAATTGTGCGCATGGGGCATGCCTCCTCTGCTGAACGGGCGAACACGCCGTCGTGGTCCGTCGCGAGCCGTCCTGTCGCCATCAGAGGACCGACGACCGCGGCCAGCCCGGGCGCACTGCACGGCATCCGCGTCTTCATTTCTTGAGACTCGCGAGGTAGGCCACCAGCGCCTCGAGCTCCTCGCTGGACAGCGACGCGTACGCCCGCATCGGCGGCTTGCGCTCGGCTTTCGTCTTGGCCGCCATGGCGGGCGGGTCGGTGATCCATTGACGAATCGCGTCGGCCGCCAGCTTCGTCCCTACGTCGTCGAGCGCGCCCTTCGTATTCCCTTTCCCTGCGATGGAGTGGCAGATGGCGCACTTCTGCGCCGTGAGCACCTGCTGCCCCTTTTCGACCGGCGACTGCGCCGACGCAGGGCTTGCAGCCAGGGCGACCGCGGCGGCAGCGACGACGGCGCTCAACGTGTGTCTCACGGATCCTTCCCCTTTCTCCTGGAGGTCCCGACGGTGAAGGGCAATTCCAGTGCCCGCCCCTTCGCGTGCCACTTCGCCCGTTCGACCCGGATTTCGAAGTTCGGCACGGCCCGCGCGCCCGGCCGAATGGAGAATTTCCCGCGCCTTGCGAAAAATCTCCCGCTGCCGCGGCGAAACAGGTGCGGTACGCTCACCGGAGACGATGACTTCTGGCGAGGCACCGGCACGACGTGGCGTGCTGAACTGGCTGCTCGGCCTCACGGGCGGCAGCGTGCTGGCGTCGATCTTCTATCCCGTGGTGCGGTACCTGGCACCGCCCGACATCCCCGAAGCGGCGGCTCTCTCGGTGAACGCCGGCAGCGCGCAGGCACTCCCCGCGAACTCGGCCCGCGTCGTCCCGTTCGGCGCCCGGCCGGCCATCGTCATCCGCACCCCCGGCGGCGAGCTGCGGGCGTTCTCGGCCACGTGCACGCATCTGGACTGCACGGTGCAGTACCGCCCCGACCTGCAGCGCATCTGGTGCGCCTGCCATAACGGCGAGTACGACCTGAACGGCCGCAACGTGGCGGGGCCGCCGCCGCGTCCCCTCGACGCCTACGACGTCAACGTCACGGGAGACGAGATCACGATCACGCGGCGATCATGAGTCTGCGGGCCTGGCTCGACGAGCGGCTGCCGCTCTCGGACGTGATCGACACGCTGCGGCACAAGCGCGTGCCGCACCACCGCTACTCCGTCTGGTACTACTTTGGCGGGGCGACGCTGTTCCTCTTCTTGATTCAGGTGGGCACCGGCGCGCTGCTGCTGCTGTATTACCGTCCGAGCGCGGCCGAGGCGTACGAGAGCGTCCAGTTCATCGTCTCGAGGGTGCCGTTTGGCTGGCTGGTGCGGTCGATTCATGCGTGGGCGGCCAATCTCATGGTCGCCAGCGCGTTCGCGCATCTCTTCAGCGTGCTGTTCCTGCACGCCTACCGCCGGCCGCGCGAGCTGACGTGGATCTCCGGCTTCGCGCTGCTCCTGCTCACACTCGCCTTCGGCTTCACCGGATATCTCCTGCCGTGGAATGAAGTCTCCTTCTTTGCCACGCGCGTCGGCACCGATATCGCCGCCAGCATTCCACTGGTTGGCGAGGCGCTGGTGCGGTTCCTGCGCGGGGGCGATGACGTCACCGGCGCCACCCTCACGCGGCTCTTCGGATTCCACGTCGCGATCCTGCCGGCCATCGCCACCGCGCTCATCGCGCTCCATCTTCTGCTGGTCCAGCGCCACGGGATGAGCGTGCCGCCGTCGGTCGAAGCGCAGGCCTCGGCGGATCCGCGGGCGGTGCGGTCGATTCCGTTCCTTCCCCACTTTCTGCTCCGGGACCTGTTCGCGTGGACTGCGGTGGTCGCCGTCCTCGCAGCGCTGGCGACGTTCTACCCGTGGGAGCTCGGCGCCAAGGCCGACCCGTTCGCGCCGGCGCCCGCCGGCATTCGCCCGGAGTGGTACTTCCTGTGGGCCTTCGAAACGCTGAAGCACGTTCCGCCGACCGTTGCGGGACTCAACGGTGAGTTCGTGGCCGTGGCGATGATGGGTGCCGGTGCCGTGGGTGCGCTGCTCCTGCCGCTGCTGGTGGCTTCGGCGCGCGCGCGATCCGTCGTCACGTGGATCGGCGCAGCGGCGCTCCTCTTCATGGGCGCGATGACGGTCTTGGCACTGAGGGCGGGGCAGCCATGAGGGTGCGAGGGTGCGGGACGGCGGTGGTGCTGGTCGCGTTCGCGCTTCTTGCGGGCCATGCGCACGCGCAGACCACCTTCGAGGCTGCCACCGCCGCATTCAAAGACGACGTGCACGGGCAGGCGGGGCTGACGTGCGCCGGGTGCCACGCGACCGGCGGCTCGGGGACCTACGCCGCGCCGCCCCGGACCGCCGTCGCGATGCGCTGCGCGAGCTGCCACAGCGATGCCGCGTTCATGCGGAAATTCGATCCGCAGGTACGGGTCGACCAGCTTCTCCAGTACCAGACGAGCGTTCATGGCCGGCGCATGGCAGCGGGCGATCCCCGCGCCGCCACCTGCACCGACTGCCACGATGCGCACGGCGTACGGCGCGTGCGCGACCCGCGATCGCCCGTCGCGCCGCTCAACGTCGTCACGACGTGCGGCCGCTGCCACGGCGACCCGGTCCGCATGGCGCCGTTCGGCCGCTCGGCGGCGCCACCGGGCGAGTGGGCCGCCAGCGTGCACGCGGCCGCCCTCGTCGCGCGCGGCGATACGTCGGCGCCGACCTGCGTCTCCTGCCACGGCAGCCACGGCGCGACCCCGCCGGGGGTCGAGTCGGTGGCCAACGTCTGCGCGCAGTGCCATCTGCGCGAGGCGGAGCTCTTCCGGGCGAGCCCCAAACGGGACATCTTCGACGCCATCGGGCAGGCCGAATGCCTCGTCTGCCACGGCAACCACCGCATCGCCTCCCCCGGGGACAGCTGGGTGGGCGTCGAGGAGGGGGCCGTGTGCGAGCAGTGCCACGACGCCGCAAGCGCCAGCGGCGCGGCGATCGTCGCCACGCGGCGGCAGCTCGACGAGCTGCAGACGGCGGTATCCGGGGCCGCGGCCCTGCTGACGCGTGCCGAGCATGCCGGCATGCTGGTGGACGAGGGGCGCCTGGCGCTCCAACTCGCGCGGGAGCACCAGGTACAGTCGCGCGTGCTCGTCCATGCGTTCGACGCGGCGCCGTTTTCAAAGGCCGCGAGCGAGGGGCTCGCCGCCGCGGGCCAGGCTCAGGACGCTGGCGAAGCGGCGATGCGGGAGCTGCGCTTCCGGCGCCAGGGCCTCGCCGTCGCCACGCTCCTGATCCTCGCGTTCCTGCTGACGCTCTGGGCGAAGATCCGCCGCCTGCCTGCGCCGCCGGCCTGACGCCCAGCAGCGGACGCGCGAATTTTCCTCGCGGCCGCGAAAAATCTCGGCATCGAGCGCCGCCGCCCAGCCGCCCCTCGCCGAGTTGCGCGCCAAACGTGCCGGAGCAGCGGCCCCAAGCGCCGCCTTGAGCCTGGTACGGCGTCTGCTCAAGGAGCCGGCGCAAAGGAGCTCGTGATGTTTCGCCGCATCCTCGTGCCGATCGACTTCAGCGCCCCCTCCGACGCGGCGCTCGCCTACGGTCGGATGTTCGCGCGGGCGTCGCACGGCGCGCTGCACCTGCTGCACGTCACCGACGAGCGTCTGACGCCGCCCCACGATGCCGCCCCGACGCATCCCGAGCCGGCGGCGATGCGGCAGATCCGGGACCGCCTCGTCGACGACGACCGGCGTCGCCGGCTGTCGATCCGGGTGGTCGAGCGCGCAGACCCCGCCGCGGCGATCTTGCGCTACGCACGCGCGGCCGGGGTCGATCTCATCGTCATGGGCACCCACGGCCGAACGGGGGTCTCGCACCTGGTGATGGGGAGCGTGGCGGAGGCGGTCGTGCGCGACGCGCCGTGCCCGGTCCTCACCGTCCATCAGGCGCCGCCCGATGGGTTGAGGCGCCTCCTCGTGCCCACCGACTTCAGCGGGGCGTCCGACGCGGCGCTCGACTGCGCGCGGGCGGTGCAGGCCCAGTTCGGCGCCTCGATCCACCTGCTCCACGTGCTCGAGGAAGCACCGATTCCCGGACCCTTCGGGTCGGAACTGTTCGTCACCGAGCCGCCGGACGCGCGCGCGGCGAGGATGCGCGAGGCGACCGATCGGCTCTCGCGCCGCGTCTCCGCCGCCGACCGGGCGAACGGCCGGGTCACCGCTGACCTGCTGTTCGGGCCGGTGGCGGCCACCATCGCCGCCTACGCCACCGATCACCGATTCGACCTCGTACTGATGGGAACGCACGGGCGGGTCGGCCTGGCGCACCTGCTGATGGGAAGCGTGGCGGAGCGGGTAATTCGAGCGGCCTGTCCCGTTCTGACCACGCACGGCGACCTTCCGGGCGCGCTGGCCGGCGTCGACCGCGAGGCCGCGGCGGTGCCGTAGGCGCTTATGCTCCGCGGGGCGATGGCAGGCCGAACTTCTCGATCCGGTAACGCACTTGATCGCGATTGATGCCGAGCAGTTCGGCGGCCCGGGTCTGATTGCCGCCGGCGCGCTCGAGCGCCTGCACGAGCAGCTGCCGTTCGAGCTCCTCCAGCTTCACGCCCTCGGGCGGGAGTTTGAACTGGGTCGGGGTGACCGTGCGCGTGAGCGTGGTGAAATCGTCGGGTTCCAGCCATTCACGATCGTTGAGGAGCATGGCGCGCTCGATGGCGTTGCGCAGCTCGCGAACGTTGCCGGGCCAGGCGTACTGCTCGACGAGCTTCGTCGCCGCCGGCGACAACCCGCGGACGCGCTTGCGGAACTCGCGGTTGAACGAATCGACGTAGTAGGCTGCCAGCAGGGGAATGTCGCCGCGCCGGTCGCGCAGCGGCGGCAGCGCCACCGGCATCACCTGCAGTCGATAAAAGAGGTCCTCCCTGAACTGTCCTGTCGCGACCTCCTCCTCGAGATGCCGGTTCGTGGCGGCGATCACGCGCACGTCGACGCGGATGTCGACGAGCCCCCCGACCCGCTTGAACGTCTTCTCCTCGAGAAAGCGCAGCAGCTTGGCCTGCAGGCCCGCCGTCATCTCGCCGATCTCGTCGAGAAACACGGTGCCGCCGTCGGCCGTTTCGAGCAGGCCGCGCTTCTGCTGGCGGGCGTCGGTGAAGGCGCCCCGCTCGTGGCCGAAGAGCTCGCTCTCGAGCAGCTGCTCGGGGAGGGCCGAGGCGGTGATGTTGACGAACGGACGCGCCGCACGGTCGCTGTTGTAGTGGATGGCCTTCGCCGCCAGGTCCTTGCCGGTGCCCGTCTCGCCGGTCAGCAGCACCGTCGACGCCGGGCTCTCGGCGATGCGGGCGAGGAGCTCCTTGACCTCCTGCATGGCGGGCGACGCGCCGACGATGGCGTCGAAGCCGAATTCGCGCTTCTGGCTGCTCCGGAGCGAGCGCACCTCGCGGCGCAGGCGGTTCGTCTCGAGCGCCTTCTCGACGAGCAGGACCACCTCGTCGAGGTGAAACGGCTTGTTCACGTAGTGAAAGGCCCCGAGCTTCATCGCCTCGACCGCGTTCTCGATCGTCGAGAACGCCGTCATCAGGATGACCTGGATGTCGGGCGCCTGCGCCTTGATGCGGCCGAGCACCTGCAGGCCGTCGCCGTCGGGCAGCCGGTAGTCGAGGAGCACGAGGTCGATCTCGCCCGGAATCTGCGCGATCGCGTCGGCCGCCGTGGCCGCTTCGAGAATGTCGTGGCCGTCGCGCCCCAGCCGCTCCCGAAGCGACCAGCGGACGAGCGACTCGTCGTCGACGATGAGGATGGTGGCGGTGGACACCCGCCATCAGTATACCGATGACGATCCTCGGACAGGTGTCTGCCGATGCGCGGCGCCATGCCTTCATCTATGCCGGCGCACTGGCCAGCATGGCGGCGATCTTCCTCATCGACCTGCGGCAGCCGCTCGGCTATACGTCGGGGGTCCTGTACGTGCTGGTGATCCTGATGGGGCTGTGGGTCGCCTGGCCGCGCTACCCGATTGTGGCAGCGACGGTGGCAACCGGCCTGCTCATCATCGACGCCCTCGCGGGCTGGGGGCCCGCGGCTCCCACCGCCGTGTTCGTCAACCGGCCGCTCACGGTGCTCGTCTTCGTCGCCACCGCCACGTTCGTCATGCACTTCAAGCGCCTCGAGCGGCGATGGTCGGCCAACGTCCAGCAGCTGGCCGACATCAAGCGGGCGCTCGACCATGCGGCCATCGTGGCGACGACCGACGTGACCGGCCGGATTACGTACGCCAACGACAAATTCAGCGAGATCTCCGGGTACTCGCGCGAGGAGCTGATCGGCCGGGACCATCGGATCATCAACTCCGGGTACCACTCCAAGGCCTTCATCCGGGAGCTGTGGCGGACGATCGCGAGCGGGCGCGTGTGGCATGGCGAGATCCGCAACCGGGCGAAGGATGGCACCTTCTACTGGGTCGACACGACGATCGTGCCGTTCCTCGACGCCCGCGGAAAGCCCTATCAGTACGTCGCCATCCGCGCCGACATCACGGCGCGCAAGGCGGCCGAAGAGCGGCTGGCGCAGCAGGCCGCGCTCGCGCGGCTGGGCCAGATGGCGGCCGTGGTCGCGCACGAGGTCCGGAACCCGCTCGCGGGCATCAAGGGCGTGCTGCAGGTGCTCCTGACCCGCCGTCCGGCCGCCGACCCCGACGTCCCGGTGATGCGCGACGTCGTCGCCCGGATCGACGCGCTGGGCGACCTCATCAACGATCTCATGCTCTTCGCGCGGCCGCGCCCTCCCGTGCCCTCCGCCGTCCAGATGCGCCCGCTGCTCATGGAGGCGGCGACGGCGCTGTGGCGCGATCCGGCCGGCGCCGCCGTGGAGGTCACCATCGACGGACACGATGTCACGCTGACCGCCGACGCCGATCTGGTGCGCGCAGCCGTCCTCAACCTGTTCCTGAACGCCGCGCAGGCGATGGACGGCCGCGGGCGCATCCTCGTGACGATCGGCCAGCGCGACAACCACTGCACGGTCGACGTCCGCGACAGCGGTCCGGGCATCCCCGCGGAGCTCCGGGAGCGGGTCTTCGAGCCGTTCTTCACGACCAAGGCGCGCGGCGGCGGGCTCGGCCTGCCGATCGCGCGGCGCACGGCCGAGCTCCACCACGGTACCCTGACGCTGGAATGCCCCGAAACGGGCGGCTGCGTGTTCAGGCTGACGCTGCCGCTCACGGCGCTGGCGGAAGTGGCGTGAAGTGACGAAGGAGGGCGAGGGCGCGGGTGATGCACCCTCGCACTTCCGAAAAGGACCCCGACGCCTCAGGCGTGCGTGAAATGCTCCGCCGACTGACCGGCCTCCCTGGCGCGTCCACCATGATGGGGCCGCGCAAGACCGAACTTCTCGATCCGGTACCGCACCTGATCGCGGTTGATCCCAAGCAGGTGACCCGCGTGGGTCTGGTTGCCGTGGGCCCGCTCGAGCGCCTGCACGAGGAGCTGCCGCTCCACCTCCTCCAGGATCACGCCGTTCGGCGGGAGCTGAAACTGAAGCGGGCCAGCCGCGGAGCGCGTCAGCGTCGTGAAGTCGTGCGGCTCCAGCCACTCACGGTCCATCAGCAGCATCGCGCGTTCGATCGCGTTTCGCAGCTCGCGGATGTTGCCCGGCCAGCCGTAGCGCTCGAGCAGCGTCATCGCCTCGGGCGTCGCCCCGCGCACGCGCTTGCGGAACTCGCGGTTGTACCGGTCGATGTAGTAGTTGACCAGCAGCGGAATGTCGCCCGCGCGATCCCGCAGCGGGGGCAGCCCGATCGGCATCACCTGCAGCCGATAGAAGAGATCCTCGCGGAACTTGCTGGCGCGCACCTCCGCATCGAGATCCCGGTTCGTCGCCGCGATCACCCGCACGTCGACCCGGATGTCGGCCAGCCCGCCGACCCGCTTGAAGGTCTTCTCTTCGAGGAAGCGGAGCAGCTTGGCCTGCAGACCTGGCGTCATCTCGCCGATCTCGTCGAGGAACACCGTGCCCCCGTCGGCAATCTCGACCAGCCCGCGTTTCTGCTGCCGCGCGTCGGTGAAGGCGCCGCGCTCGTGGCCGAACAGCTCGCTTTCGAGGAGCTGCTCGGGGAGGGCCGAGGCCGTGATGTTGACGAAGGGGCGCGCCCCGCGCTCGCTGTTGTAGTGAATGACCTTCGCGGCGAGATCCTTGCCGGTGCCCGTCTCCCCCGTCAACAGCACCGTCGACGCGGGGCTCGAGGCCACCCGCGCCATCAGCCGCTTGGCCTGCACCATCGCCGGCGATGCCCCGATGATCGCGTCAAACCCGTACTCGCGCCCCTGGCTCGTGCGCAGCGTGCGCACCTCGCGTCGGAGGCGGCTCGTCTCGAGCGCCTTGTCGACCATGAGCGCCACTTCGTCGAGATTGAACGGCTTGTTGACGTAGTGATAGGCGCCGAGCCGCATCGCCTCGACCGCGTTCTGCACGGTCGAGTACGCCGTCATCAGGATCACCAGCGTATCGGGCGACACTTCCTTGATCCGCCGGAGCACGTTCATCCCGTCGGCGTCAGGCAGTCGGAAGTCGAGGAGCACGAGGTCGACCTCCTCGGCCATCTGCTCGAGTGCCGCGGCCGCCGTCGCGGCCTCCTTGACCGCATATCCGTCGTGCACGAGCCGCTCGCGCAGCGACCACCGAACCAGGTCTTCGTCGTCGACGATGAGCACGTGTGCGTTCGTCATTGGCCCGCCCAATCCTCTGGGAAATATTCCGCAGGACCTGCGGAAGATCTCCCGGAAACGGAGTCAAATTCCGTGATCGGCCGGGGAGAGAGCAACTTCCGCGCCGGCTGCCACACGACGACCGGAGGGTCTAACCCCGGTGCGAGGGTGGGGGGCGCGGCGGTGCGAGGGTGCGTCCGAGGGTGCGAGAGTGCGAGGGTGCGATCGAGCGGCTGCGGTCACGCGCATTGCCGCCCGACGGTCGACGAGAAGAACTCGCGGCCGTTGGTCCAGAGCGAGCCCTCCAGGACCAGCGCCTCGAGCGCCCGCGCGCAGCGGATCGGGTCGAGGTTGAAGAGACGCGCCGCCTGCGCCACGGTCAGACGCATGCCGGGCATCTCCTGGTATTCGGCGCGGATGCGCGCGTACACCGCCCCGTCGATGGTCGTAGTGGTCACGGTTGTGATCCTGAGGGGTTCGGAGCGTCATTGCCCCGCCGGCCCGCAGAGCAACGACCGTGCCGCGCCAGAGCTCGCGCATTTGCCCGCCGCGGTGCCGTCGCACCGCCGCGGATGACCGCCCGCGGTCCGGAATTTCACGCGTCCGCCTTGGAATGTCCCGACGGCCACGCGTGCTCAGCAGCTCTCGTCATCGTCGCCGTGCCCGTCCGCGGGCTCCACCACGATCCGGTTGTCGACCCAACGGATGCCAGGCGCGTGGGCCGCCGCGCGCTCGGCGGCCTCGCGTTCGCTCCAGGCGCCGACCGTCCCGGACAGGACCGCCACGTCACCGCTGATGTCGACCCCGAGGCGCCGCGCGTGGACATCGGCCTGCCGGTGCAGCGCCTCGGCAATGCGTTTCCGCACGTCCCGGTCGGTGCGATCGGGCGTCACCTCGATGTGATTGAAGATCGCCTTGACGCCGCGAATGTGCTGGACCGCCTTTTCGGCGCTCTTCTTCTGCGCGATCCAGCTCACCTTGCCGGTGAGCGTCAGGCGGCCGTCGTGCACCACCGCCTGCACGCTCTCGGGCACCCCGATCCGGAGCTCCAGCCCCCGCGCGGCATCGCGCGCGATGTCGGAGTCGGTGCGATCGAGCTTCAGCCGCACCTCGATGTCGTTGGCCACCGCCCGCACCCCGCGGACGCGCTTGGCGGACCGCTCGGCCGCCAGCTTGCCGGCGTAGCTGTCGATGAGCCCGGTCAGCGTCACGACGCCGTTCTTCGCCACGACGCCAATGGCGCTATTGTCGACGTCGGGATCCCAGTCGAGCTGCCGGCGCACTTCCTCCCGCACGCGGACGTCCGCCTCGGTGAGGCTCTTCGTCGTCATGGCTGTCGGCCCTCCTTTCTTCGCGACCCGAACGCGAACGACCCGAACGCGAACGACCCGCACGCGAACGACCCGAACGATCCGAACCCCCGAACGACCCGAACGCTATCTTCTCAGCGTCAGCACCGGGCAAGCCGCCTCGCGGACGACCTGCTGGGCGGTCGAGCCGAAGAACAGCAGATCGACCGCCCCGCGCCCCTGAACGCCGATGACGATCAGTTCGCTCTCCCGCTCGGCCGCCAGGCGCAGAATCTCGCGCGACGGCTTCCCTTCGCCCAGCACCGTGTCGACCGTGCAATAGGTCCGGACGGCCTCCGGAACGACCGCGTGGAGCCGCGCCAACCGCTCCTCCCGCGCGCGGGCGGTGTAGCCGCGGGCGGCGTCCGACTCGCCGGCGAGGAACTCCTGCACGTCGGGCGGCACTTCCATCACGTGCAGCACGGTGAGATGGGCGTCGGCCTCCTGCGCAATCGAGACGGCGTAGTCGAGAGCCTTCGTCGAGCAGTCTGAGAAATCGACGGCACAGAGGATACGCGTGACGTGCGGCGCGCCATGGGCGGCACCCTGCACCCGCGGCGGCACCGACAGCACCGGGCACGACGCCTTGCGCAGCACCTTCTCGGTGATCGACCCGAGGACGAGCCGCTCGAACCCCGACCGGCCGTGCGTCCCCATGACGATGAGGTCGCTCGACAGGTCGCCGGCGCGATCGAGGATCACCGGGGCGGCCGACCCTTCGATCACTTCGAAGCGCATCCACGCCTCGTCGCCCGGCCGGCTCCCGGCGAAGGCGCGCATCGACTCGAGCACCTGATCGCGGTCGCGCTCGGTCGCCATGAGGGGCGGAAACAAGGGGGCGCCGGGCGCCGAGGCGGCGACCGGAACGATCGGGTGGACGTAGAGCACCGTGACCGCCGCCTCGTACCACCGGGCCAGCGTCGCCGCGTGGTCGAGCGCATGGCGCGAGAAGTCGGAGAAGTCGATCGGACAGAGAATCCGCTTCAGCTCAATCATGACAGCTCCCTCTCAGGCCGCGCGGCCCTTGTAGTACGCCTCGCATTCCGCCTCGCGGCCGGCGACCACCCGAGACCCTGCACGGGGCCCGCGATCGGCGGTAATCACCGTATGCAGGCGTTCACCGGCGCCCTCGTCCTCGTACAGCACGACCCAGTCAGTCGTCTTGCCAGCCCGGTGCGCGCGCGCGGTGTTCGAGAAAAGGGCCGTGTAGGCCCGTCGCCCCCGGCGCGTGTGGAGCACCGGGAGCCAGGCGGCTCCCGCCGTGTTGAAGCGCCGCGGCGCAATGCGCCGCAGCCTGCCCGCGGCGGCCTGCTCGCGGTACTCGCGATCCACGTCGAGCAGCTCGGCCACCGGGGGCAGCGGGGCGACAACCGGCGTCCGGTGGAGGCGACCAAGGCGATGCGCCAGCGAGTCGCGAATGCCGGCGAGGCGCTTCTCTCCGAACCCGGCGATGGTCTCGAGCCGCCCATCGTGTGCGGCCGCCTCGAGATCGGCGAGCGTCTCCAGCCCGAGCTCCTCGTGGAGTCGGTCGGCCAGCCGGAAGCCGATGCCCGGCACCGACGCGAGCAGCCGAACGGGATCGGCCTCCCCGCGCAGCCGATCGAGCATCGGCAGGCGTCCGTGGACGATCAACTCCCGGATCGCCCGCGCGATGCTGTTGCCGACGCCTCGCAGCGCCTTCAGCCCGTCGAGCCCCTGCTGCCGGAAGATCTCATCGACCGGCCGCGCGCTGCCGCGCACGCTGCCGGCAGCCCGCAGATAGGCGCGGACCCGGTAGGGAGCCGCGCCCTGGTCGCGGAGCAGGCGCGCCGCCTCCTCGAGCCGGCCCGCCACGTGAAGGTTGATGGTGTGCGCCACGGGCGTCCCCCCGGCGCTGCCTACTGCCTACTGTCGGACTCCCGCATGCACCGCCGCCTCGCTCGACTCCTCGCGGCGCGCGCTCCCGCGGACCGTGAGCACCGGACACGGGGCCTGCCGCACCACCCGCTCGGCGACGCTCCCCATGACGAGATGGGCCATGCCGGTTCGGCCGTGCGTCCCCATAACGATGAGGTCGATGTTGTGCGCCCTGGTGTACTCGGTGATTGCGGGCGACGTCACGCCCACCCGCGCAGCCGTGACCACGGGAACCCGCGCGCGCTCGGCCTGCTCGCGGCAGGCCAGCAGCCGCTGCTCGGCATCGGCCATCAGCTCGGCCCGCAGACCCGTGAGGTCGGTCACCGCGCCCTCCGGGATCAGCACCCCGGTGACGAGCCGCTCCTCCACGACGTGCAGCAGGTGCAGCGACGCGTCGAGACGTTTGGCGAGCGCGATCGCGTACTGCAGCGCGAAGTCGGAGTGCGCGCTGAAGTCAACGGGAACGAGGATGCGTGCAATCGTCAGATCCATGGCGCCCCTCCGCCTTTGGATCAGAGCATCCTTCGTACCAGCACAGGCGCGAGTGTGCTCGGCAGGGCAAGCGCGGGATTTTTCTCTTCCGTGCGCGAGATTCCGCCGCACGCCAGGTGAATCCGCGAACGCGGCGACGCCGATCGCAGGCATCTTCACGCCACGGCTGCGCATGGCTCGGCTGGCATCACAGTTGCGCTGCCTGGGGCGTCATGGACACAACTCCCCAAGCGCACTCCATACGCATGCTTCAGTGGTTGCTGACCTGGTCCGCCGTGGCGATCCTGGCGGTGGGAGCCGGCGGCTGCGCGGCTCGACAGGCCGGCTCGTACGTCGAGCGCGGCGTCGACTTCGCGCAGTACGGGACCTACGGCTGGGCCCCTCCGGATCCGCTGCCGCCCGTCGACCCTCGGCTGGCGGAAAACCCCTACTTCCAGGACTACGTCGAGGGCGCCATACAGCGCGGCTTGGCGGGGAAGGGTCTGGGCCTGGAGCCCTCGGCAGACCCCGAACTGCTGATTCACTACCACGCCAGCGTCACGCGCCGTATTGCCGTCGACCCGTTCGATCGCGCGCTCGGCGGCGCCTGCTATGACGAGAACTGCCGCGTGCGCGTCCAGGAGTTCGAGGCCGGCATGCTCGTGCTCGACGTGCTCGACGCCCGGACCGGCCGGCTGGTGTGGCGGGGATGGGCGCGCCACGGCGTCGCCGACATCCTCAACAACCCCGACCGCATGGCGGCGCGGGTCAACGAAGCGGTCGCGGGCATGCTCGAGACGATGCCGAGCGGCGCGCAGCTGACGGCTGGCGCCTCGGCCGCCGAGAGAGGAGGCCCGCGATGACGCGGAGACGACCCGCGTGGATAGCCGCGACCGCCGTCGCGGCGGCGATCGCGCTCGCCGGCTGCGCCGCCACGATACAGTCGTACGTGGATCGCACGGCCGACTTCGCGACGTACCGCAGCTACGCCTGGGGCCCGCCCGACTCGTTCACGACGGGCGACCCGCGCCTCGACAACAATGAGTTCTTCCGAAACCGGCTACGGAACGCGGCCGACACACGGTTTGCCGCCCGCGGCTTTGAGAAGGCCGACTCGGAGGCGGCCGATCTGCTGATCCACTATCACGTGAACATCACCCAGCGGATCGACGTCAACGAGCTCGACCAGAAGTACGGCTATTGCGAAGACTGCCGGCCGTCGGTGTACGACGCCGGCACGTTGACCTTCGATCTCATCGATGCGCGCAGCGGCCGGCTCGTCTGGCGCGGATGGGCGGAGCGCGGCATCCAAGGCGTCCTCGAGCGGCAGGACTGGATGGAGCGGCAGATCGACGAGGCGGTGATGCGAATCCTCGCCCGTCTGCCGCGGAGGCTCTGACAATGTCCCGCGTCACGGCAACAGCGGCCGACCGCGAGGACGCGGAGGTGTTCGCCCGCGCCCGCCATGGCGCTCGACGCGTGCCCGATCTCCCGAGCACCGCCCGCGTTCACGTCCGCGACGGCGTGGTCGCGCTGACGGCAGCGTGCAGCGGGCGGCCGCGCGCGCCGCCGCGCATACCGCGGTGCGCCCCCTGGCTGGCGTGCCGGCGCGTGCTCAATCGCATCGTCGCCGCACCGCTCATCGCGCCCGGGCTCGAGCCACCCGAAACGGGTGATTGATCCTGACGCAGACGGC
>Ga0194128_10004884_pt1 | contig 19275 bp, 16 predicted proteins | sample TA2KigCa65mmetaG_FD_148650 | JGI IMG/M metagenome (GOLD analysis project Ga0194128, IMG submission 148650) | Freshwater microbial communities from Lake Tanganyika, Tanzania - TA2015037 Kigoma Deep Cast 65m | ecosystem: Environmental > Aquatic > Freshwater > Lake | place: Tanzania: Lake... | reverse complement strand
GCTGCGAGCAGCGGAGAGAACTCCGCGCCATCCACCGGGCCAGAGCCCGTGATGTCGGGTGAGCGCCGCGCACCGTCCGACACACAGCGGACGCACCCGGAGGTACGCCCGCTGGACGATGCAATCTAGTGAGGTGCTTGGATCAGCCCCAGGTACCGAGCAGGATGCCCAAGTCGGCGCCATCACGTTCTTCGACATTCACGATGGTCCATCCCGGCTTGGTCTCCCAGCCTCCCAGATGCGGCTGAAGGCGCGTCGCTCCGGCGAAGCGCGATGGATCGCTCGACATGTGAAGAGGCTAGCCTCACGGGCTGCGGCGTCCAAAGCCACGAACCGGCTGTCGCGACCTCAAGCCGTGCGACTGGCCCCAGTCACCAGCGATTCCAGCAACTGGACCCAACGATGGCAGAGTTGATCACGGGCGTAGAAGCGCTCCAAGGACGCCCGTGCACGACTGCCGTGCTCGGCGACCAGCGCGCGATCCGACGCGTACCCTTCAAAGCACGCGACGAGTTCCTCGACATCTCCACAGCGAATCACGCAGCCGCCTCCCGACTCGACGATCGCACGCGCCACTTCGCTCGCGGCGGGCCCGATGAAGACAGACGGCCGGGCCGATGCCATCATGCCGTAGACCTTGCTCGGCACCATGATCCCCTCGACTCCGTTCGAGAGCGATGCAAGGTGCACATCAGCCGCAGCGAGCAGCTGCTCGAGGCGCTCGCGCGGCTGGTAGGGCGCAAGGATGCAGTTGGCCAACCCCCGCTCACGCACAAATGACTCCACCCGAACCTTCTTCTTGCCGCCTCCGACGAAGGCGAATCGGATCCGGTCGTCGTTGCGGAGCCGCTCGGCGGCATGAAGCATCGTGTCCACGTCATGCCCGAGCCCGAAATTGCCCGAGTACATGACCAAGAGGCGATCTCCAATGCCCCACTCGGCACGGTAGGGGTTCGGCGCCGCACTTGGCGGAAGGTGAGACTCTTCGGCCGACCAGACCTGGATGGTGTGGATCCGCGAAGGTGGTATGCCTTTGGACACGATCAGATCCCTCATGCATCGACCAAGGGCGACCGTCGCGTCGCTGTGGCGCAGGCAGAAGCGGTTCAGTCGCTCCGTGATCCAGGTGATGGGAGAGCGTGGGTGCAGCACGCCGCACGCGACGGGCGTGTCCGGATACAGGTCCATGACCCAGTAGACGCTCCTGCTGCCCTTCACCCAACCGGCGATGACGCCGATGAGCGCGATGAAGGGCGGCGTCGTGAGCGAGATGACCACATCCTGCCGGGGAAGGCGCATGATCGCAACCAAGGCACGGATGTAGAAAGCCGAAAAGTCGACCAGGCGCAGCAGGATGCCGCGCTTGCCGAACATGGCGCCACGCACGCGGAAGATCTCGATGCCATCAACCGACTCGCGTGGCGGAAGGCTGTCACCAGCCTCGCCATAGATCGAACGCGCCGACACCACAGTGACACGATGTCCCGCCGCCACGAGGGCCCGTCCAAGGTCATGCGAAATCTGGGCAGTCGAGACGATGTCGGGCCAAAAGCACTGGTTGAGCAACACGACCTTCATCCGGTATTCGATCCTACACGCCGGCCATGCAGCCTTTGGAGGAGTTCCATCACGACAGCGGGCGCACCCGGAGGCACGCCCGCTGGACGATGCAATCTGGTGAGGTGCTCGGATCAGCCCCAGGCACCGAGCAGGATGCCCAAGTCGGCGCCGTCGGTGATCCCGTCGCCGTTGATGTCGGCGGCAGCCGTGCCCCATGCACCGAGCAGGATGCCGAGGTCGGCGCCATCCACGACGCCGTCGTCGTTGAGGTCCGAGGGGTTCGAGGGTGCGCTGGGGCCCTGGACCGATGTCGTGACCGTGCTGGGGTCGCCTGCCGCACCCGGACGGAAGAGGCCAATGCTCGCGGTCGCATTGGCCGGTGCGACGTTGGCATCGAACCAGAAGTTGTAGAGCGTGGCAAAGCGCAGGGCGTTGCCGTTGGCGCTCGTGGCGAAGTCGCCGCCGGTCCAGGTCACGCTGCCGCCGGAGGTCGAGTTGGTCCAGTCGGTCGCCGCATACGGATCGCCCGAGTGGTAGTCGATGTCCTTGAAGCCGACATTCGAGATGGTCGCGCCGGCGGGCACGGGCACCGAGAACGAACGACCCGAACGATGCGAGTTGAGGTTGTGCACCGCATACTCGTAGCGCCACTGGCCGTTACCGAGGTCGCGAGCCTTGCTGCACACGATGAATCGGCCATCGCCCTGAACGTCTGCATTGGCTTGCGTGACGGTTGGGTCGCTCGCCTTCCAGGCCTCGATCGCCGCCTTCTGCTGGACCGTGGCGCCGGTGAGGGTAAGCGTGTACGCGCCGCTCGAGATCGCTCCGACGGTGATCTGCCGGTACGACGCGTTGTTGTTGTCGTTGTTCGCGGCGGCATCCTGGGGGTGGATGTAATGGCCTTCGACGAAGTAGACGGCGCCGGCGTTCTGGGCTGGATCAAGGTCGGATGCCTTCACCGTGAGGCGGCGGCCATACGTCGACGGCGCGGGTGGCATGCCGACGTTGTAGTTACCGGGGAAGATTCCGTTGTGCGCGTTGATCTCGCTGCGCGTGCCGAGCCCCGATTGCCCGCCGTTGAGGCCCGACGAGTACGGGTCGGAGCAGCCGATGCCGAGGTAGTTGCCGGTGCTCGAGGCTTGGCAGCTTCCGCAGAGCGTGCCCTGCAGCGCGGTGAAACCGTGCTTGCCCCAACTCATGCCGATCTGCTCGATCCTGCCACCCTTCAGGCGGTACATGTTCATCGGGATGAACGGATGGCGGTTGTCCGGGCTGGCGAACCACTCCAGTTGTGCGTTGCCGATGTTGCAGCTGGTGGTTCCGATGGCGTAGGCCATGTGGCTCACGCCATTGATCGTGGCAGCGCCGTACTTCGAGATGTCGGGGATCGCACCAACGATCACATCGGGGCTTCCTGATCCACCACCGCCGCCGCCCCCCGAGCTGCCGGCCACGACATTGAGGCTGCCGGCGCCAGCGTTGCCGCTGCCGTAACCGCCGACGACCACGATGTAGCTGGTGCCAGCCGTGAGTGAGGCCGTGACCGTGCTCTGGTAGTTGCACGCATCGTCGTTGCACGCCACGACCCCGTTGGCCGTGTTGCAGGAGTTGAGGATGACCAGCCGGGTGTCCCAGGTCGTGCCAGTGCAGGTCGAGAACACATATGAACCCGTGGTTGTCGGCGTGAACGACCAGTAGGCAGTCTTGTAGACCGTGTGGGCACCGGAGCAGCCGCTGCTCGGCACACTCAGGGTGACCGTGGCGTTCGTAGTATTGAACGCATTGTCACCCAGCGCCAGCACGGTGGCCGTCGAACAGGTGAACGACGGAGGCATCAGGAACAGCGGAACGGCTTCGGAGTGCATCTGGCCGAGCACCAAGGCCAGCCCGGAACCAGTCAGGACGCCCGCAAGGGTGGTGGTCTTCATACAGGAAGAGTAAACCAAGATCGCCGACACACAACCCCGTTGGGGGCCAAATGGATTGAACTGCCGAAAGGGCCTCGGGCCGGAGGCTGTCCACAAGACTTTTTCTTTGGGGCCCCGCCTTTGACCAGCCGTCGTCTTTGATGTACCTGGTTCAGACGATGTATCGAACTTGGTCCTCATCCCGAAGCCCGGCCTTCACGCTGATCGAAATCCTGGTCGTGATCGGGATCGTGGTCATCCTGCTGGGGCTGCTGATCCCTGCCATTGGCATGATGACGGCCAGCGCGCGCGCCACGCGAAGCATGTCCAACATGCGCAGCTTCGGTGCGGCATTCGGTACCTTCGCTGCGCAGCGCAAGGATCGCATCCCGTGGGAGGGCGAGAAGAACATCGCTGGCATCGCGAACAACCTTGCCGAGCCGAACTTCTGGGCGAATGCACTCGGGCCGTTGGTGGATTCCGATCGCTACGCCGATCTGGTCGATGACGCGTATCGCGAGCAGCACGATGTGGCCAGCTGGTCGGACCCGAACACGGTGTGGGCCGATCCGTCCGCGATGAGCGAATCAGGCACGCCGTGGGAGTTCGGCGAGAGCGGCGAGAGCGGCGTCAAGCGCCAGTTCTGGTTCAGCTATGTCATGAACATCCGGCTCAACAACTCCTTCTTGATAAAGCTCGGACTTCCGGACACACATCGCACCTTGATGAGCCACGCGCATGTGGGCAAGGCGGACCGAACGATCTTCATGGTGGAGTTGCGCAGCAAGCCACAGGAACTGCCACCGAACGACCCGCACTTCACTCGTAACCTCGATCGATCGCAGTGCAGCTGGAAGCGGCTCGCGGCGAGGCACTTCGAAGGCGGTCACTTGCTCTTTGCCGATGGCCACACGGAGTTGGCGCTCAATCGCGAGGTCACCACGAACGCACAGGGCAGCCGCGATCCGCTCACGCCCGACGGCGACTGGAACACCGAGAAGTTCATCTTCGATCCGCAAGGCCCGGCGAGGAACTGAGCGGGGGTCTCAGGAGGGTGAGCGGCTCGGCCGATCTGCCAGGGAACGGAGCTTTGCGAGGATCCGTTCTTGGACCTGTGGTTGAAACCGCGCGATCAGCATCCACCACAGCCATGTTCCCAGGAGGACCAGAAGGACCTGGAGACCAAGGCCCGAGCCTGATCCGATCGGTGCCCAAGGTAGCCAGCCACGGGAGTGGGCGACGAGGGCCATCAGCGCGGGAGCGAAACTAACCACTGAACAGAGCCATGTTCGCATTGCCATGGAACAGGCCGATCGACGGAACGGTACGGGCAGCGATGACGCAAGGTGCACTACGGCCATGACGGCTGTCGCTGCCGCCACCGCGATCGCGACACCACTCGCACCATCGAGCCATGCCCCAGCCAAGACCCCGCATCCAAGAACCACCGTGGCTGCAATCTGCAGCCTGAGAGCCTTGGAGTACTCGCCGTTCGCCCGAAGGAGCGACTGGGCGATGGGCTGCAGCGAGCCGAGGCCGAAGCCGAAAGCGAGGATGGTCAGTAGCCCACCGGCGGCGTGCCACTTCGGCGGGAGCAACCAAGGCAAGGTCACTTGCGCGAGGCTGGCCGTGACGAGTGCGACGAGGGACGATACGGCCAGCCCAACGGCCTGCGTCTCGATGTACATCGATCGCTGCAACTCCCGATCAGCGGTCATTCGGCTGAACAACGGCTGCGCAGCGAGACCAATCGTGAACGAGAAGACGACCTGCACCAAGCTCGCAAGCTGGTAGGCGATCGCATAGACGCCCAGGACCGCCTCCGACGCGAACGCACCGAGCATGACATAGTCGATGTTCTGCGTCGCCCCGTTGAGAGAGTGCTGGAGTCCACCTGCCCGGAAGTCCGGCCACAGGCGTCGCGTGGCCAACCAACCGTCTGGCGAGCGCCATGGCCACGGGCGGAGCACGGTGAGCGCGATGACCCGCGAGGCACCGGCGATGGCCACTGCCAAGACGATCGACAGAGCACCAAGTCCGCTCACTGCAAAGCCGACCGTCAGGACGACCGTCAGCAGGGCCGTGGCGGTCTCGATCACTGAGACGAATCCGTACTCCAGCCTGCCTCTCGCCTGCGCCAGTGGGACCGAGGCCAAGCCCTCGAAGAGCATCCGCGTGGACGCCACCAAGACGAGAAGCGTCAGGGTGGTGTCGGACTTCCACGTGGCGATTGCAGGCGATGCGATGGCAGCGAGGAGCACCACGCTGAGGCCCGAAAGCAACGCGAGACGCGTTGCCGCGGACGTCGTCGAGGGCCCATCGCCTCGCCGTTGGATCACCAAGTCGCCCGCTGCACCCGGATAGATCAAGGTCATCATCGCGGTCAAGCTGACCGCAAGAGTGGCCGCGCCGAGCTGGCTGGGTTCAAGCAAGAAAGCCATCGCCAGGTATGTGGCGATCCCGCAGCACTTCTGCACACCGACCTGCACGATGCCCCACGCGGTCCCTCGCGCAAGGTGGGAGCCCACGCTGCTGGGTGCGGGGTCATTCATGGGTCGGCGTCGTCGGGCCATTCCATCGATCCATCCACGCATGGAAGGCGAGGAACACCCAGAGCTCCCACTGGGCCTGACGACGGCCGTCTCGATGCGCTGCCCAAAGGGCGCGGACCCGCTGCGGATCGAACAGTCCGTCTTCGCGGAGCCGACGCTCGGAAAGAGTCGTCTCGACCCAGTCCTCGAGCGGCCCCCGGAGCCAATCGCCGAGCGGGATACCGAACCCCATCTTTCGCCCCACGTTGAACTCCCTTGGCACATGCCGTGCGAGGATGTCCCGGAGGATGACCTTTCCCACCCCATGATGGATCTTCATGCTCACCGGGATCCTGAACGCGAGCTCGCACAGCCGGTAGTCGCAGTAGGGATTTCGGCCCTCGAGGCTGTTCGCCATCGTCAGCCGATCCGTCTTCGTGAGAATCTCCTCCGGCAGGTAGCTCACGATGTCGGCATGCATCATCCGCGTCAAGCGACAGTTCACATGAGGACGCCACATCGGATCGGTCATGGGCGTGGGCGACTGGCGCGCATCGATGACGAACTCATGGGGACCCTTGATGATCGACGCCATCGCAGGGTAGAAGTCAGACACGGCCGGCTGCTCGATGATCGACGCAAACTTGCCCATGCGATCCGCGACCGAGCTGTCTCTCGCTGCGCCGGCAGCCCGCCCCAGCGAGGCAAGCACACCCTGCGCGATCCGACCGAACCCGTCTCGGGTGCGCACGACCGATGCGACACCGCGCCTCGCACGCCAGGGCATCCAGCCAAACGCCCGCTCCAAGTCCGCACAGATCCGGTATCGCTCGTAGCCACCGAAGAGTTCGTCGCCTCCATCGCCGCTGAGACCCACCTTGACCGTCTTTCGCGCAAGCCGTGACACGATGAACGTCGGGATCGCGCTGCTGTCTGCGAACGGCTCATCGAAGACATCTGCCAGCATGGGCAGCACATCGAGGCCGTCTTGTGGGGCGACATAGAGTTCGGTGTGGTCAGTCCCGAGGTGCCTCGCGATGCGCGCAGCATGCTCGGCCTCGTTGAACTGGCGGTCCTCAAAGCCGATCGTGAAGGTGCGCAATCGACTTGGGGATTCCTGCGCCGCGAGAGCCACCATCAACGATGAGTCGATGCCGCCCGAGAGGAACGCCCCGACCGGCACATCCGCAACGAGCCGCGACCTGACCGCATCACGGAGGCAATCCTCGACTCTGGTGCGCGCTTCGGCCAGATCGTGAATCTGATCCTGTGCACCTCGTTCCACGGCCTCCTTGGCACTCCACCATTGCTCGATGTCGGTCCGCCCCGTGGCCCGGTGCCACGTGAGCACATGACCCGGTTGGAGCTTGTGGACCCCCTCGCGGATGCTGAACGGACTTGGGATGTAACCGAATCGGACGTACATCGTGAGTGCAGTACGGTCGATCGGAGCCCTTGGGAAAGGGAGGGCATCGATCGCCTTCAGTTCGCTGCCGAAGGCAAGGATGTCCGCCCGTGGTCCCACCATGCCCCAGTACAGCGGCTTGACACCGAGCCGATCGCGGACGAGCGTCATGGTCCCGGCCTCCGCATCCCAGACGGCGAACGCGAACATGCCGTTGAATCGCTCGATCGCACGCCTGACGCCCCATGCCTCGAAGGCGGCGAGCATGACCTCCGTGTCGGACCCACCCTTGAACCGATGGCCCTGCAGCTCAAGGTGATGCCTCAGCTCGAGGAAGTTGTAGACCTCCCCGTTGAACACGAGGGTGAAGCGGCGTGACGCCGACTGCATCGGCTGATGGCCCGCTGCACTGAGATCCTGGATCGCCAGTCGCCGGAATCCAAGCGCAATCCCTGCCGACGGATCGCTCCACGTCCCTTCATCATCCGGTCCTCGCAGCAGCAGCATGGCGGCCATGCGACGCACCACCGCAGCTGCATCATCGAAGAGGCCGCTTGGGTCGGCGATTCCAGCAAAGCCACACATTCTCTCGTAGCCTACTCGCCGGACTTTGACCGCCAAGGCCCACTCCCGTCCATGCGAATCGTCCACTTCCTCGATCATGTCGACTTCCGCCGCGGCGGACCGGCCAATGCCGTGACCACGCTGGTCCGGGTCCTTCGCGCAAGGGGTCACACCGCGCGGCTGGCCTGCCTTTCGGGTCCGGATCTGCCAACCGAGTGGATCGACGACTCCCCTGCACCGACCGCCGTCATCCTGCCATGCTTCGGAGCCCGCTTCCTCAGCCCCTCCGGACGGCGATCGCTGGAGCGACTGCTCGAACAAGCGGATCTCCTGCACCTTCATGGGGTTTGGGAACCCGCCAACGTCCAAGCCGCGGGACTGGCCCATCGGCTTGGCGTGCCCGTCATCGTCAGTCTTCGCGGCATGCTCGATGACTGGTGCATGGCTCGCGGGCCCTGGCGAAAGCGCCTGTTCCTCGAACTCGGGGGCCGACGTGTTCTTGAGAGGGCAGCGACGGTGCACTGCACCGCCGAGGCGGAACGCGAGCAGAGCTTCAAGTGGTTCCCCCGAGGCCACGCCACGGTCGTGCCAAACCTGATGGACCTCACCACATACGCCGCCATGCCGGGTCCGACCGAGGCACGCGTAGCGTTTCAACTCCCCAACGATGGTGTCCCGACCATCCTCTTCCTCAGCCGACTGTCCGAGAAGAAGGGCCTCGAGCACCTCTTCGCCGCACTGAAACTGCTCGCGGTTCGCGGACATCGGCTGCGAACCGTGGTCGCGGGGACCGGCAGCCCCGCCTACGTTGACCTGCTGCGACGTGAAGCTGCATCTCTTGACTCCTGCACGCCCGTGCACTTCGTCGGCCATGTCGGTGGGCTGCTCAAGTGCTCATTGTTCGAAGCGAGCGACGTGTTCGTGCTGCCGTCGAGCCAGGAGAACTTCGGGTTCGTGTTCTTCGAGTCGCTCGCAGCTGGCCTTCCCGTGATCACGACCGATCTGGTTGACACGTGGAAGGAGATCGAGGAGAGCGGCGGTGGTTTCATCACCCGCCAAGAGGCCGGCAGCATCGCTGACGCGATCGAACGGGCCCTCGCAGATCGAGATGCACTGCGGGCCCGCGGCGCGGCAGGCAGGGCTTGGGTGCTGGAGCACCTTTGTACGGATCGTGTGGCCGAACGATTCGAGTCCATGTACCGGCTCGCACTCGAGCACTCGCCATCCAGCCGATAGGATGTTTGCATGCAACGCGGCGAGTGGTCTCTGTCCCGTCGAGATGCACTTGCAGCGTTGGGCATGACGGTCGGTGCCCGACTCACCTTCGCGGCTCCGGATCGGGAAGAATTGCCTGCTGCAACGCCCTTCCGCCTTTGGACCTGGAACGAACCGTCTGGCGCAGCGCGTTTGGACCGACGAATTCGTCCCCTCGTTCGAGTTGCCGTGGATCCGCTTGATCCGGAGCAAGCTGCCGGAGCCGTAGGCCTTCGCGCGCTGCAGTTGTACCTAGGCCCCGGCGACGTCGCAGTGCTCCTGCAGAACTTTGGCATGGGCGGAGGCCCCAGCGACGGTCCAGCGTGGAAACGGACCGCTTCCACCGCCCTGTTCACGCATGCAGCGGACGCGTTGCCCGCTTCCTCTTGCCAGTCTCCCTTCATCACACCGTGGTTCAGCCATGGCATCGCGCAGACCACATCATGGTTTGACCGGTTTTCGGAGCGGTTGGCGAAAGCCTGCGCGACCATGCCAAATCTGCCGATGCCATCGCGCTTCCATTTCGACTCCGAGGATTGGCCGCAAGTGGTTGCTGACGCCCGCGGCGGGGTTGGTGCGTTCCTCGCCATGATGAAGGATGTGCGGTGGGAGGAGGAACCCGTCTGCGGATTCGACCTCCCGATGGCGCGACTCTGGGATGAAGGCGGACGACTGCTTCCCTCGGCCCGACAGCCGTGGTTCCATGAAGAGAACCGCGCTTGGGCGTCATGGTTCCAAGGCCTTTTGTTCACGGCGTCCAGCGCGGCCCTCAAGCAGAGCGTCGGCAGAAGCCTCGCGAGCCACTGGCCATCGTGCTTGTGGTCGAACTACGTCCTTTCCAGTTCCTTCGATGGGTTGGACGATCGATTCGACGTGGACCCGCGAAATCCATGGCTCAAGACCATTCACAGGTCGCACTCGCCGATGCAAGCGCCGAACGTCTACCCCTTCCCTCCAGCGTGGGCTGCCGCGCGTGGACTGCCGCCGACACAGGCTGCACTGGAGCACCACCGCATCATGCTCGACAGGATGTGCCGATCGTTCGGCGGAACGCCGCCGGAACGATTCAGCCCGTGGATTGAGGGCATCCAGTCGCGGACCGTAGGCGGTGAGCGGATCACATCGGACCGCGAATACATTCTCGGTGCGTTCCAGCTGCTGGCAACCCGAGGCATCCGAGAGGGGCTGCTCTGGAGCGATCCCGGATCATCGAACGCCGAGTCATGGGAAGCACTCCCCGGGCTCATTGACGAGGCCTGCCGGCCATGACCGGTCTCAATGCGACGTATCTGATCCTCGGAGTGGTCCTAGGACTTCTCATCATGCTGGCAACGGCCATCAACTCGCGGTGGTCCATGCTGGGGCTGCTGGGCATGTTGTTCATGTCGAGCATCGGCGTGGCCACCGATTACCGCGGGGCGCCGTGGATCCAATGGCTCTACCCGCTCCAAGAACAGCGCAATACGGTGTTTGCGGGGGTCGCCCTCGGCACATTCGCGGCGGGCTGGCTGCTGGTTCCCCCCTCAAGCGTCGGTGGTGCCGTGCGGGCACTGCTCTTCCTGATGCTCATCGGCATCTTCATTGGTCTCATGAGGGCGATCCATGCCGGGGTTCCTGACTCGATCCTGTCGGTCCTCCTCGCACTGCTGACCTTTGGCGCGGTGATGCTGGTCGCTGGGCGCAGAATCGATGCATGGGAGGATCTTGACGTTCTCCCACGCCTGGTCGCATTGTCCGCACTCCTGCCGCTCGCAGCCGCGTGCGTACAGCTGTTCGTCAACCCGTCCAAAGCGTTCATCGGAAACACCAATCGCTTCGTCGGCGTCGGGGCCAATCCCCAGTTCATGGCCTGTCTATCGGCGTTCCAAGTGCTCTGCGCAATCTGGCTGATCTACTTCGGATCGCTGGCGGCTCGGCTGCTCTGGATCGTGATCGCCATCACTGGCATCGCAATCATCGCAGCGGCAGGCAGCAGGACTGGGCTCCTTCTACTGATGATTGGAGTCGGCGTGATTTCGATCCGACGCTTCGGGCGGATCGTGATCGTGGTGCCGGCAATGCTGCTCGCGATGGTCGTCCTCAATCTCCTTGTAGATGCTCTGGGAATCGACATCCCTTTCGCACGACTCCTGTCCGGCGACAACACTCGGCAGCAGGCGTGGGGCATCCTCTTGGGCCAATTCGTGTCATCACCCCTGCTCGGGGTGGGAACCGGAGCCTCGGAAAAGAGCGAGAACAGCTTGCTGTATGCGGCTGCGTCGTATGGAATTCTGGCCGCTGCACTCCTGGTGGCCTTCGCAGCCTGGTCACTGTCACGATGCGTCAGGCTCATCAGGAGGACGAACAGCGTTCCGGAGGTACATCCGTTCGTCGACCTGTTTGTGGCCATGATCATCATGTATCTGGTTGGGTCGATCTTCGAGGGGTACATGATCGCACGCGTCTCGCCGATGCCGATCTTCTGCGGACTTGCATTGCTCGGGCTAGCCAAGCTTGACTGCCTGCTCGACGAGTGGCAAGACTCGATTGAGTCGGACGAGGGTCACCCAGACGTGGATGACTTAGATGTCGCCAGTTCTGGGCGATGACGCCTGCGCGGAGCTGCGCGTGGATGGCTTCACGCAGGAAGACTTGCAGTTCGAGGGACGAACCCTGCTCGTGCGCATGAGCGGCAACACGTTCGCCAACGGCGGCGGCACCATCACCATGGCGTTCAACCACGTGCCGGCCCCCAGCGCCCTGGCGCTGGTGGCACTGGCGACGGGTGTGGGCATGCGCCGCCGTCGCAACTGACTGCTCGTGCGAGGCGCTCAACCTCGTAGCCTGCGTGCAACCCACTGAACAGGCCGTCCATCAAGTCCGTCGGCGACGGGGTCAGTTGATGTTGACCTGGACCCAAGCAGTCCATGCCGAGGATCCAGTGCTGTTGACGGTCTGGCCGATGTTGCGCATCCCCCACAGGTTGCCCAAGCTCGGATCGTTGGGCGCGCTCGAGGCCTTGCAGCTCCAGTCCGGCTCCGCATAACGCATGCACTTCGCTTGGTTGAGGGCCGCCAGCGCGCGGTCGACCAGAACACCGATCTCCAGAAGCATGAGGCCCGGCACAAGGTCGTAGACCTCGAGGACCCGACCACCAACCATCGCGATGGTTCGTTCGATGGCCACCGGGTCAGCCGCAATGTCGAAACGCACCAGCACGCTGAATGGATCGAACTTGAGGTCCGCACCCTACTCAAGCAACCGCTTCACCGGCGAGAGCGGCGAGGGCCGACTTGCGCGTGCGCTGGCGCCAAGCCAACAGCGAACACTCCGGCGACGGTGGTGAGGACCGTCCCGACGAGGCCGCGAATCGGTGTCATGTTCGGTCTCCTGTTGCAACTTGAGGTCAACATTGTCGCGCAAACAGCTCGCCGACCCCTCGATCGTGCTCATGGACCCGAGGAGGTCCAGTGTTGAATGCACAAAGGACGCCAACCCCGCAGACATCACCTTGGTGCATCGAGCACGATCGACCGCGTCGCGGGTCCGGGCAGCAGCGGCGTCTGCTCGCCATTGCGCCAGGCTTGATGCAAGCTTCGGTAGTGCGGCGAGCGCGGATCACCCGATTGTCCCCCGGGCGTTTCGAGGATGCCTTCAGCTTCGCGCCCTGGGCTCACGATGTACCGCGCACTCGCTGCCGCTCGTGGCGTCTGAACACGCACCGCACGGAAATGACCGGGCTGCGGTCCATCATCGAGCGTGACGGTTGCCTTCATGAAGGCAGGGACGGCATCGGCAACGGGGCTTGCGAACCGGGCACGATTGCGCTCGCCCCATGGCTCGATGCCGGGCTCCTTGGAGGCAGCTTCGGCGAGTGCGGCCCGGAGAAAGTCGTTCCAGTCGGTGTAGCCCGACGGGAGCCAGTTCGCGGGCCGTGTCTCAAGCACACGGAGCCAGGGCTCGTCATGCACGGATCTGATTTCCAGGCCCGGTAGGGGTTCGCCGGACTTCGCCCGGATCCACGCCGTCAGCATGGCCGCGAAACGGCGCTCGATCGACCGCTGCAGTGCCGAGAGCATCGCCACGGCAGGCTGGTCTGCATCGGCGCGTCCGTTCCATGCCGCAATCGACTCGCGTTGGGCAATCAGGACCGGATCGGTTGCACCATCGAGGGCAGCCAGCGCCATCGCGCGATAGGGCTCCAGCCCCTTCAGTTCCGTGTCGAGCTGGATGTCGAGCATGCGCGATTCATCCAGCGGCTCGCCCTGCGCTAGAAGCTCGTGGATTCGATGTCCGCGCTCGGGATTGGCCCAGTAGTACCCCATCACGGCACACTGCTCCATCGGGACCGTGCGGTGGTTGGCCGTCACGATCACACCGGAAGGTGGACGGACCAGCTTGGGACGAAGCGCGGGCTTGATCGGCCCCTGCCATGGATCGCCATCGATGGATGGCCGCCATGGACGACGCGGGTCGTGCCCGCGACGATCGGGGATCCAGCCCGTGACCACCCAAGCGATGTCACCGGCACGATCGGCGAGCATGGCGTTCTGGCTTGGCCCGTACCAGTTGGATAGCAGGTCTACCGCCTCGCTGACCGTGCGCATGCGCACCATGTCGAGGATCTCGAAGTTGATTGCATCGGGACGCGCACCGATCCACTGCGTGACGAAGGGTCGAGTCACGCCATCGGTACAGCGCATCTCACCGGTCACCGTTCCCCATCGCGTGGTGCGCTGCACGATGCGTTCGGGATCCTTGCCACGGACGAGGATGGTGTGTTCCACGGTGCCGAAGGCTTCGCTCCCGCCGCCCGGCACCAGATAGCGTTCCGGGTCCTTCGGATCGATGTCGATCAGCGCGATGTCCTCGAAGTCACCGGTCGTATTCGTGAAGCCGACGGCGACATGGCCGTTCCCGCCGATCACGATGCCCGGTACGCCGGGAATGGACAGGCCGGTCCATTCGGCACCGGGCCACTCCATCCTGCACCGGTACCAGAGGATCGGCGCGGTGATCATCAGGTGCGGATCGTTCGCCAGGATCGCGCGACCGTCCTTCGTGCGTGAACCGGCGACAACCCAGCCGTTGCTGCCTGCCATCGCTGCGCGCTCGTCCCAAAGCCCCGCAAGCGCATCGGTCCAGCCATGCAATGAGACCGGCGTGGTCGACTGGCGCTTGGACTTCTTCCTGTCGTTGTTCTGCTTCTTGGGCTCCCCCTTGTCGGGCTTCGCCGCTGGTTCGATCATTGCGCGCTCGATGCTCCGGAGATCGATCACCTCGGCGCCCGGGATCGCCGGCAGCACAGGCGGCGCCGTCTCGGAGAGCACAGGGCAGTCCATGCGCGACAGCGGCGAACCGATGAAGTCACAGACGGGGGCAGGCAGACGCTCAAGCGCCTCGGCGTAGAGCGCATCGGCTCGTCCAGTGCGTGAAAGCGAGTGGAACATCGACAGGTAGACGAGCGCGCAGTCCTCGGGCTTCCACGGCGCCGGAGTGATGCCCAGCAGCATGTGCTCAAGCGGCACGGCGGGGAGAGCTTCGATGCCTGCATTGACGCCCTGGACATACGCATTGAGGATGTCGCGCTTGCGGGCATCGAGGCGTTCCACGCAGGCTCGCGCCATCTCGCGGCCACGGAGCGCGCGACGCTCACGGTCGGCCGATACCGCCTTCTCGCCAAGCAGCTCGGCGGTCTCCCCTGCGGAAAAGCGGCGCATCATGTCCATCTGCGCAAATCGATCGGTCGCATGGGCAAACCCGAGGGCGCGTGCTGCATCGGCTTCGGTGGCCGCGACGATCGTGGGTACATCGACCGCATCGAAGGTGATCGTGGCTGGCTTGGAGAGTCCGGGGATGCTTGGATTTGGTCGAGCCGACGAGGCGGATGACGAGTCCTGTGCGTTGGACTGCGCCGGCATCGAGCGGGGGGCAGATGGGTCGTCGGTCGATCGCACCAGGAGCAGGAGCACGGCGGCAACGGCGGGGATGGGCATACGCGCAGGCTAACCGCGACTCATGCATGGGCCAATGGGAACGACGGACGGCGATCCCTCGTCGCCCTGACGCTAGCCTGAGCGCATGAGCTCAACGCTCCATGTCATCGGATCGCTGATGGTCGATCGGGTGCTGCGGGTCAAGTCACTCCCCGCATCGGGTTCGACCATCACGGCATCCACGGCGACGGTGCACGCAGGCGGCAAGGGCGCGAACCAAGCGGTTGCGGCGGCACGCTGCGGTGCGCGTGTCCGCATGCTCGGGCGCACAGGCAGCGAGGGCGAGTTCATCGTGCGGGACCTTGCCGCTGCTGGTGTAGATACTGCGCACATCGCAACGACGGATGCAGTCGCCGGCTTCGCTGCCGTCATGGTGGACGATCACGGGATGAACTCGATCGTCATCGCGCCCGAGGCGAATGGCCGGATCGGCGATGCGGACATCGATGTGTTCCTTGCTGGTGCAGCGCGCGGGGAGTTGCTCATCATGCAGAACGAGTGCAGCGGTCTCGGTCACGCGGTGGCAAGGGCGCATGAGCGCGGGTTGAAGACATGGCTGAACGCCGCACCGATGGGCGAGGCCGTGTGTGCGATCGATCTTGGCACCCTGTCGTGCCTTCTCGTCAATGAACACGAGCTCGCGGCACTGAGCGGGATCGATGAGCCGCAAGCTGCGGTCGATCGGCTTGCGCGACGGTGGCCGGTGCTGGACATCGTCGTCACGTTGGGTGCGGCGGGCTGGATCGCACGCGTGGACGGTGCGATCGTGCGCGGGAGCGCGATCGCGGTCGAGGCCATCGATACGGTCGGCTGCGGCGATGCGTTCGTGGGCGCGCTCGCTGCCCTGCGCAGCGAGGGCATGCCCTGGACCGGTGCGCTGACCCGAGCCAACGCCGCTGGCGCGCTTGCCGCCACCGTCGCCGGCGCGATCCCGTCGATGCCCATGCGGGAGGCCATCGAGGCGCTGGCGCAGCCCCATTGAGCGCCACGGGCGCGGGTCAGGGCTTTGGAGTCCGGGAACCGCCGATGTTCGGCCAATTCATGACCCGGCGCATCCAGCGGGCCTGAACGCGCGATAGGTTTGTTTCAAAGGCACACCCATGCGCATCACCTCCGCCATCATCGCTCTCACCGCTGCAACCCCCGCTCTCGCCGTCGAAGTCCTCGTGCAACAGGTCAACCTCACCTTCTCACCCTCTGTCGTGACCGTCAACCCAGGCGACACCATCAGGTGGAAATGGACGGGCGGCAATCACTCCGTGACTAGCGGCTCAGGGTGCACCAACGGCACCCTCTTCAACGCTCCGCTGACCAGCTCGGCGCAGAACTTCGTCTGGACCGTTCCCGCGAGTGCCGCAGGAACCTCGATCCCTTACTTCTGCATTCCACACTGTTTCGTCCAGACGGGCACCATCATCGTGAATGCGCCAGCCATCCCAGGTGATTTGGACAGCAATGGTCGTGTCGACGGCGCGGACCTTGGCATCCTGCTGGGAGCGTGGGGAACATCTGGCCCGGCTGACTTGGACCAGAGCGGCTCTGTTGGCGGCGGTGACCTCGGCATCCTGCTTGCCAACTGGACGGGCTGATCGCACCGAACCACCTCTGATGGGAACGATCGCGGCCTCGATCTTGGTCGCCCTCGGCGTCGGAGCAGCCGAGTCATCGCTCAGTGCACTTTGGTCCCGCACCTGCGTGTCCTGTCACGCCGCCAGAGGCCCCACCATCGTTGACCTTTCGACACCGGCGGGCGTCCTGCGGCATCGCGGACTCTCGCGCGCCTTGCTTCTTGATCGCACCATGCCGCCGTCGATCTCGCACTCCCACGCCGGACCGTTGTCGGGTGAGCATGGCCTGACACCGGACGAGAGGGCACTGCTTGTCCAGGCTCTCTCCACGCGCGAGGAAACCGCCAAGGCATTCGCCGACCTCACGCCACTGCCGCAGACCGCAGTGAAGTCCGAGCATCGCCTTGTGGGTCGGGGCTCCTGGACCGTGCCGGAACGCGGCGGCATGCAAGTCCGGACGATGCTGATCCCGATCGAAGTCGGAGCGCCGAACCGTATCCGTGGGATCTCCTGGCAGCCCGAACCGGGCACGCCGATCCGAATGCTCTCCTTCGCAGCGGATCCTGCACGCCTGCTTCGCATGATCGAGACCGCCCCCGATGAACCGCTGCAGTGCATGGGCAATGCGGGAGCCGTGCCCAGTGGTGCCCTTGGCGCCCTGACGCGGACCATGCCATCGTTCATGCTGCCGGATGGTTGGGCCATGGACCTGCCCCCCGGCGACCTTGCCATCGAGGTGGCGGCGGAGCCGGCAGGCCGCGCGATGCCGGTACGACCCACAATCCAGCTGATTCCAGCAAGGGCGAGCGACTCACGCACGATTCATGCGGTCGCCTTGATGCCCTCTGGGCTCGAACTCGCTCCCGGTGCTTGCGAGGAGAGGGTGCTGGATCATGCAACCCATGGTTCGCCTCACTTGGTGGGAGCGATCGTCAAGGGAGGCGCGTTCCTCCGATCGGTCGCCATCGATGCGGTCGGTCCGACCGGGGCCGTGCGCCCCCTGCTGTCCGTGCCGGACCTGCGCATGGCGTTCATCCAACCGCTTCTGTTGAAGACGCCGCTCCAACTTGGCGACGGTGACATCGTCCGGGCAACCTTCGGTTTCGACAACTCGATCGCCAACCCCCAGCAGCCCTACGACCCTCCAAGACCGGTGGTCACCGGCATGCCTCCCGAGGGGGAAGATGCAACCGTCGTGCTGTTGCTGGGCACATGACTCTCAGGCCATCACTCGCTGCATGTGCCCCAAGCACCAAGGACGATGCCAAGGTCAGAACCATTCACGATGCCGTCCCGGTTGCAGTCGGCCCGTGGCGTCGGGCCACCGTCAGAGCCCCATGAGCTCAGCAGTGCGGCCAAATCGACCCCATTGACCAGGCCATCGAGCGTGACGTCAGCGATGCAGTCGCAGACCTCGCTCGCTGCATCGGCGATGTAGAGACCTGCGACATTGGGTCGCGGAAGATTGGTGCAGACACGGGTGCCACGGAGCTCCAACGTGGCTCCGCCGCCATCATCGACGCATCCAATGCCGCCCTCGGCGATGTTGGCAACGTTGCCGGTGATCTCACAGTCATCGAGCAGCAAGCGCGAAGGATCTGTACCCTGGGCAACCCAAGACACGCCACCAGCCACGTTGTTCGAGACGTTGTTGGTCACCGCGACCCGAGTGAGGACAGGAAAGCCCAAGACCAGGTGCAAGGCGCCACCACGACTGTTGGCGTAGTTGTTCAGCAGCGCTGAGTCGACCATGAAGAGCGATCCACCGAACGACTGCAGGCCCCCGCCATCGGCCGATGCACTGTTGTTTCGGAAGATCGTCCGCTCGACCTGCGCAGAACATTGCCACAAGTACGCGCCGCCGCCGAAGCCCGAGGCGTTCTGCTCGACGATGCAATCGCGGATGGATGCCGCCGAGTTGAAGCCGAACACGCCACCACCCACGAGCACCGAGGGATTGCCAGGAAACGGCGTACCTGAAAGGCCGCCACGCACCGTCATGCCTTCGATTCCTGCAGTCGCTGGTTCGCCGCCGGTGAATCGAACCACTGACGATCGTGCACCTCCCGTGCCCTGCAGGATGGTCGTGCCGGCTCCTGCCCCACGGACCAACACGGCCTTGCCGTTGAACTGGATCGGGCCGGCATAGGTCCCGGGCCCCACAGACACGATTCGGAAATCGCCCTTGGGCGTTGCATCGATCGCTTGCTGGATCGTCCCGTAGTCACCCGGCACGCTGACCACTTGGCAGGCATCGGGGATGTCATTGCCATCGGTGTCCGCGCACGACTCGACGACACAGTTGCCGCCAGCGTCGGTGACGCTGCCCGAGAATGCCGGCCCAGTGGCACCGCACACGATCGACGAGGAGACCGTCGTCTGGGTCTTGTTTCCCCCCGAGTTGATATTGCTACCGAGATTGCGCCGGAACGCACTGTCATGGATGAGACAGCTGGAGTATGACCCTGCGACCTGGATGGCCCCACCAAACTGCGCGGCGTTGTCCGAAAA
>Ga0194128_10004881_pt1 | contig 19281 bp, 13 predicted proteins | sample TA2KigCa65mmetaG_FD_148650 | JGI IMG/M metagenome (GOLD analysis project Ga0194128, IMG submission 148650) | Freshwater microbial communities from Lake Tanganyika, Tanzania - TA2015037 Kigoma Deep Cast 65m | ecosystem: Environmental > Aquatic > Freshwater > Lake | place: Tanzania: Lake... | reverse complement strand
GGCGCACCTACAAGTACTATGTCACCGCCTTCGGCAAAGACGTTGTCGCCACCGCCCTCAAACTCCGGGAGCTCGTCATCATCCCTCAACTGGCTTCCGGCTTCGCCACTTCATGATTTCCTGCCAAAAAATGTCAAAATCTTATTGGATAGATACTAACGCCTGGGGCGATCAGTAAGGCCGATTATTTTTCCGGTCGCCGCGGATTTTCCGGTCCCGTCATCGAGATCTCTATCACTTATGGGGATGCATCTGGAAGCTATCCAGTTGCGCTGATGATCGCCCGGCTCTTTCCTTCTCGCAAGGATTTCGTTGACCGGGTGGCAAAAGGCTTCGATCTGCCGATTCCTCGCGAGCCATTCGCCAACGACGTCTTAACCCGCCGAAGTGATACCGAGATCGAGTTCACAACTGCCGCACGTAAAGAAGGAGCGGGAACTACGGGATCGGTCAAAGCCAACTCCGATCCCATCCACGGCCTCGTCATGCTCCTTGGTGACATCCCAAATATGTTGACTCTTTCCATGCGACTTCCGGGAGCGAGTGCCGAGCTTCGAGCGACGATCGCGCAATGGGTTCGCTCTGACTGGAATCGCCGCCGCTAGTTCTTCTTCTGAAACGCCAGGTTATACTTCCCCTGCTCCGCGAACCCGCCCAGTTCCTTCTTCATCGGCGAATGCCGCGGATAGCTCTCGAACACGTCGCCGGCGCCCAGCACCCGCGGATCGCCCTCGGTCTTGAGCGTCTCCTCCAACTGCACGCGGTGCAGCGCTAGCGCCTTTTGATGCCGCGCATCGTTCACCAGATTCTTCAAACACGCGCCGTCTGCCACGATGTCGTAGAACTCCTCGGCGGGCCGCTTGGCCAGCGCGAGCTCGTAGAAATGGCCCTGCTTCGAAGTCACCACGGTCTTTGACGGCCCGTTATCGATATCGGCGAACAACGGCGGATCTCCCGACGGCCAGCGGTCCGGCGCCAGATTGCGAATGTAGAGATACCGCGCCGTGCGCAGCGCACGCTGCGGGTAGCCGAGGTTGTCACGCCGGGCGTGCGAATGCCGTTCGCGGCCCGCGTAAACGGCGGTCCGCGTCGCATCGGCCAAGCCCGACAGCTTGCTCTTCAACGTCGGCATCAAACTGCGGCCGCTCATCACCGCCGGCGCTTTTAACCCGGCGGCTTCCAAAAATGTCGGCGCGAAATCGCGGAAGCTGATCAGGTCGTCGACCTGCCGGCCACCGGGAATCGCCTTTGGCCAGGAGATCGCCAGCGGCAGGTGAATGCCGTACTCATACACATTCGCCTTCGCGCGCGGGAACGACATGCCATTGTCGGCGCAAACAACCACCAGCGTATTGTCCAACTCGCCGGCCTTTTCGATCGCGTTCAACACGCGCCCGAACTGCGCATCGAAGTACTCGATCTCTTGGTAGTAGTCGAGAATGTCGGAGCGCACTTCCGGCGTGTCCGGCAGAAAGCCCGGTACACGAACCTTCGACGGATCTTTCCCCGCGCGCGCGCCTGAGCCCACCGTGTAATTCCGATGCGGTTCGTGCGCGCCGAGCCAGAAATAAAACGGGGCGTCCTTCGGCCGCTTGGCAAGGAACGCTTCGAAGTTCGAGGCGTAATCGTCGTTGTGAACCGCCAAGCCCTGTTTGTCTGTCACGTGGTGATCGTCGAATGACGGCCCGGCCGGATTGTTCGGCCACCCGGCGTCCTTGAAATTCGTCGGCCCCGCGCCCTTTCCAGTCAGGCCGATGAAGTAGCCGGCCTGTTTCAGCAGATCGGGGAACACCGTGTACTTCTTCGGAAAGTAGGAAGCGTGAGTGCCGGCCTCTTCGAGTTGCCAGATCGATCGCCCTGTCAGGATCGACGCGCGCGACGGCGCGCAGCCGGGGCACGTCGAAAACGCGTTGTTGCAAAGCACACCCGCGCGAGCCACGCGATCAAAGTTCGGCGTCTTGACGACCGGATCCCCCGAGGCGCTCGTGTGCAGCCAACTCATGTCGTCGGCGATTGCAAAGAGGATGTTGGGGCGCGGCGAGGCCTGCGCCGCGGCCGCCGCGGACGCGGCAAGGAAGTGTCGGCGATTCATGGTGCGCCAACCAGTTTAATCTTGCCGCAGCGCCTGCGCGGGATCGGCCCGCGTCGCCATGTAGGCCGGCCCCAGACTTGCCAGCAGCGCAACGATCAACAACAGCGCCGGCGCGACAATCAGCACGACGTGATCGGTTGCTTCGATGCTGTACAGGAACGATCCAATCCAACGTCCCGCAAACGGCACCAGTGCCGCCGCGCAAATAGCGCCGATCGCCGCCAACCGCAAACCGCCGAGTACGACCAGCCTCCACAAGCCCGAACGAGTCGCGCCAAGCGCCATGCGAATTCCGAGTTCCTTGCGCCGCTGGACCACCCAAAACGCAAGCAGTCCATACACGCCCACCGCCGCCAATGCCATCGCCAGCACGCCGAACGCCTGGAACAACCACAGCGCGAAACGTCGCTGCGCCATCGCCTGCGCTGCGTGTTCGCCGAGCGTCTTGACGCGCGCCATCGGTAACTCCGGATCGACCGCCGCCATCGCGCGCTTCACCTCGGGCGCGAGCCGCAACGGATCGCCGAACGTCTTCACAACAACGGAGAACTGCGCAAACGGTTTCTGCCCCGCCGGAAACCAAAAGGCAGGCTTCGCGGCGAGATCCGCCGGCGTGTCGCGCACATCGGCAACGATTCCGACGATCTCCCGCTCGCTGCCCCACGCTCTCATCTTCGTGCCGATCGCGGACTTCCCGCCGAGATGGCGATCGGCGAGCGCCTCGTTGACGATGATCGACGACGGCTGCTTCTGATACTCGCGCTCGTCGAAATAACGGCCCGCGGCCAACGGCGTTCGAATCGATTCAAAGAAGCCCGGCGAAGCCATGTGAAAGCGCGCGCTGTGTTCGTCCTTCAATCCCCACGATGAATTCTCGTCCCAGCCGCTCCAAGGAAGATCGGTCGCGATGCCGACGCTCTCGACGCCCGCCACCGCGCCAATCGCCGCGCGCAACTCGCGCGAAACGCGAATCAGCCGTTCCCCGTTACGATACTCCGGTCCGGGCAGCGAAACCGCGTACGTCAACACGCCGCTCGATTGAAAGCCGTGATCGCGCGCCTCCAGCCGCCGGTAACTCTCGATCAGCAACAGCCCGCCCGCGCACAGCAGGCACGCCAATCCAACCTCGGCCGCAACAAGCGCGCCGCGCATTCGCAACGTCTGGCGTTTGGAGGAATGCGTGCGGATCAACCCGGCAAAAATCGCCGTCGCGATCGCCAGGGTAATCGACAACGCCGCCGCGCGAGGCGTCAGCGCGACCTGGTGCAATCGCGGAAAGTTCGCCGGTAACAGCGTTCGAAGCAGCGGCAACAACGCCGCCGCCAATGATAGCCCCGCGCACGCGCCCACGGCGCCGAGCAACAAGTTCTCCGTCAGGCCCACCCGCACGAGTTGCCAGTTGCTCGCGCCCAGCGCGTGACGAATCGCCAACTCATCGCGCCGCGCCAGCGTCCGCGCGATCACGAGCCCAGCCACGTTGGCGCACGCGATCATCATTACCAGCAATGCCGCGGCGGCCAGTAGAAAGACGACATCCTTCGACCGTCCCGCGATCTCGTCATGCAGCGGCGCAACGTTCGCGTTCCACTTCTCGACAAAATGTTTCTGATCGCTGCTGACCCGTTCGGTGATCGCCGACAACTCCTGCTTGGCCGCCTCGGCGGTAACGTCCGGCTTCAGCCGCGCCACCGCGTTGGAGAAGTGCGAACGGCGGCGGCGATTCTCGTTGCCATCGAGCGCCAACGGCAGCCACACGCCCACGGTCTCGCCTTGCAATGGCGAACGATAGTCGCCGCCGACGTGTTGAAAGCCCGGAGGCGCGACGCCCACGATCGTCCACGACTCGCGATTGATCCGCGCCGCCTTGCCAACGATCGCCGGATCGGAATGGAAATGCGCGCGCCACACCGTGTCGCTGATGATCGCCGACCGCGCCGCCCGCGTCATTTCGCTTTCGAGAAAAAACCGGCCCGCGAACGGCTTCGCGCCAAGAACGTCGAAGAATTCGGGCGTGATCGCGATACCCGAAACGCGCTCGTTATTCATCTCGACATCCGCGCCGGTGTAAAGGGCGATCGATGATATCGACTGCGCCGAACGCTTTTGCTCCTGATAGTGTGCGATGGCCATCGGCCATTTTTCGACCCGAGGCCCGGAGTCGTACACCCGAATCAGCCGTTCCGGCTCGGGGTAGGGAAGCGGGCGCAGCAGCACCGCGTCGAGCAGGAAAAACACAAGCGTGTTGATCGCCACCGCCGCCGCCAATGCCGACACCGCGACGAGCGCGAACGCCGGCGACCTCCGCAGCGCACGCGCCGCATGGCGCAGGTCGCCGAGTACGCCGTCCAGCCACCGGAATCCAAACTCATCGCGCGTCGTTTCCAGCGATTGCGTCAACGGTCCCGCACGCAACGGATCCATCTCCATGTGAAAACGCATCTCCTCTTCCAACTCGCGGGTCAATCGATCGCGCTGGAACATCGCCCGCAGGCGCCAAATGAACTCCCTCATCGCTGGCCCTCCAGAATGCGCGACATAATCGAAGCCGTCCGCTGCCAGTCCGTCTTCTCTAGTGCCAACCGTTTCTGCCCCGCGCGTGTCAGCGAATAGAATCGCGCGCGCCGATTGGACTCCGTTGTGTTCCACGCCGCTTCAATCCAGCCCTTCGCCTCCAGCCGTATCAGGCCCGGGTATAGCGTACCCATGTTCAATTGCAACGCGCCTTCGGAGACCTGCTCCAGCCGCGCCGCGATCGCGTAGCCATGTTGTGGGCCCATGGTAGCCAGCGTCTGCAGGATCATCAGATCCAGTGTTCCTTGCAGTACTCCGGCTCTTTCATTTGTCATTCTAATGAAGTATGCATCAAAACTGTTCCCTCGTAAAGGCCAATGTGATACGCTTTCGTCAGTTCCTGCGATCGCTCTAGAACGTATGGAACAAAGTCACGCTTTCGGGAGGTTTCAACATGAAATACGCAAACGCGAAGGTTCTGCTCGCTTTCTGTCTGTGCACCGGTTTTGCTTTCGCGCAGGGTGACCGCGGCGCCATCACCGGTGTCGTTACCGACAAATCCGGCGCGGCCGTGCCGAATGTAACGATTGAGGCGATCCACACCGCCACCAACACGAAGTTGGAAACAATTTCGACCGGCACCGGCGCCTACCGGCTCGTCGGTCTGCCGATCGGTCTCTACGATCTCTCCGCCCGCGCGAATGGCTTCAGCACCTTTGTCCAGCGCGGCATTCAGATTCAGACCAACCAGACGGCGGCGATTGATATCAACCTTTCTGTCGGCGCCGTGACAGAAAGTGTCACCGTCCAGGGCGGCGTGCCGATCATCCAGACGGAAAGCTCCGAAGTCGGCATCGTTGTCGAAGCCAAGCAGTTCCTCGACATGCCTCTCACGCTCGGCGGCGGCATCCGCAACCCCTCCAACTTCATCAAGCTCTCACCCGGCGTGACCCCGACTGGCACGTGGACGAAGTCGATCTCCGGCGGCGGCGGCTTCCAGGACCAGATCTACTACGATGGCATCGCGCTCAGCCGCGGCGATCTCTCCAACGACGCCGAAGTCAATCCTTCCGTCGATGCGATCGCCGAATTTAAGCTCATCACCAATAATTACTCGGCCGAATACGCCCACGCGCTCGGCGGCGTCACCAGCTTCACCATGAAGAGCGGCACGAATCAACTGCATGGCACGGCGTTCGAGTTCGTCCGCAACGAAAAGTTCGATGCGCGCGGCTTCTTCCCGGCTACGCGCCCGCCGGCCAAACAGAACGAATTCGGCGGCACGCTTGGCGGACCCGTCGTGCTGCCCAAGATCTACAACGGCAAGGACAAGACTTTCTGGTTCTTTTCCTTTGACCAGTTCTATCGCCGAGGTGGCGCGCTTGGCGGCCTGAACACACTGCCCACTATGCGCATGGCGCGCGGCGATTTCGGCGAAACCGGACGCGCGATTTACGATCCCGCTTCGTCGGCCAATGCCGCGCAGCGGACAATCTTCCCCAATGCGACCATCCCCGCCAGCCGCTTCAGCGAAGTGTCGAAGAAGATGCTTCCGTTCCTGCCAGCTCCCGAACTGCCCGGAATCGTCAACAACTCGGTCGCGCCACTCGGCAGCCCGACTGCCGACGAACGCACCGCCGGCTTTAAGATGGATCACATCTTCTCGGCGCAACACCGCGTGAGTGGTATGTACAACGACACCTACCGGCCGTCGATCAAGAGCCCCGGTCCGTCGCGCTTGCTACCCATCGGCGGCATCAAGGAAACCGGCCTGCTGAACTACAACCTGCAGAAGGTCCGAACTAACGTACTTCACGTCAACATCGATTCGAACCTCTCGCCCACGACGATCAACCACATCGGCCTCGGCTACTCGCGCTTCCGCAATCCGAACTTCAGCCTCGGTCTCGATCAGGGATGGGTACAACCGAACGGCGGAAAGCTCGGCCTGCGTGGCTTGCAGTACGATCTGTTCCCCACGGTTCTCTTCGATACCGAAGGCTACACCCGTTTCGGCGACGACATTGCCAGCGACAACTACTTCCACACTTTCACCGCGCTCGACACCGTGACAATGATTCGCGGCAATCACACGTTCAAGATCGGCGGCGAGATACAGCGCCACCGCGACAACTATCGGAACTTCGGCAACGGCGGCGGCACGTTCCGATACCGGCGTGAGACGACCGGGTTGCTGGGTGGGACCGGCGTCAGCGGCGATGCGTTCGCCAGCTTCCTGCTCGGCCAGCCCTACAACGGCAACGCGCTCTTCCGCGACTCGATTCCCGGCGGCCGCTACACCGTCTACGGCTTCTTCATCGACGACACGTGGAAGATCTCGCAGAAGTTGACGATGACCTACGGCTTCCGTTGGGAACCGGTCACGCCGCACAGCGATCCCCTCGGCCGCATCAGCTTCATGGACGTCACGCTGCGCAACGACGCGGCCGGTGGACTTCCCGGCGCGATGCGTTTCGGTGGCAGCCCCGGCAACGGCAACCGCTTCCTGTCGCAACTCTGGCACAACTACGCGCCGCGCCTCGGCTTCGCGTATCGCCTCAGTAATAGGACGGTGATTCGCGCCGGCGGCGGCATCTTCAACTCGAACTACATCAATCAGGGCCTCGGCCTGCCGGCCTTCGGCTACTCGCAGACGACGGCGTTTGTCTCGGCCGATAACTTCACGCCGGCCTTTGCGTGGGATGGCGGCTTCCCGCAGAACTTCCGCCGGCCTCCGGTGAAGGAAGCGACGGCCGCCAACGGCCAAGGCGCGACGATGGTGTTGCCCAAGAACTATAAGCTGCCTTACAAGGTGCAGTGGAATTTCGCGGTTGAACAGCAGTTCGCCAGTGATCTGTCGATGAGCTTTTCTTACGTCGCCAACGCGGGCCGGCATCTCTACGACACGCAGCAACACAACCAGTTGTCGGCGGATGCGCAGAATCTTCCGCTGTCGCTGTTGACGTCGAACATCAACTCCGATGCAGCGCGCGCGGCGGGCATTCGCGAACCGTTCGTGGGCTTCTCGCAGTTGTTTGGCGCCGCGGCGCGCGTCAATCAGGCGCTGCGCGCGTTTCCGCAGTACTTGGGTGTCGGCCAGTATGGTTCGACAGTTGGAAACTCAAGTTACCACTCGTTCCAATTCAAGCTCGATAAACGCTACGCGCGGGGTCTGACCGGCACCGTCGCGTATACGTGGTCGAAGTTCCTCACCGACGCCGCGATGTTCGACGGCAACCCCGGACAGCAGAACGCGCTCAAGCGCGAGAAATCCTATCATCCTTCCGACTATCCGCAGGTTCTGACTTTCTCACTCGTTTACGACCTGCCGGTCGGCAAGGGCCTGAAGTGGGACTTCCACAACGGCCTAGCCAACGGCTTGCTCGGCGGCTGGCAACTGGGCACGGTCAATACCTATTCCACCGGCGGCCGGCTCTATGTCAGAACGTCGAACACGCTGCCATTCTTCAACCTCGACTTGCGGCCCGACTTGGTGAGCGGCGACATCCGGTCCAATATTTCGATGGGTGATTACGATCCGAACAATTCCGCGAAGTGGACCTACATCAACCGGTCGGCGTTTGCGAACCCGGCGCCGGGCCGCTACGGCAGCGCGCCGCGCGCTCTCGAAGTACGTGGACCGGGAAGGCTCGATGAGTCGTTCGCGTTCTTTAAGAACACGAACATCGGCGAGCGCGTCAAAACGCAGTTCCGCGTCGAAATGCAGAACCCGCTCAACCGCGTCGTGTTTGGGAATCCGATCATGGACTTCACCAGCGCCGCATTCGGCCGCATCGGCGGTGTTCAGGTTGGACCGAGGAACATTCAGCTCGGTATGAAATTGACGTTCTGATCGGGTATGTCCCAGTCCTCCGCGGTTCCCCTCTCGGACAGGGGAACCGCGGAGTGTTAGACTACATTCCACTATGTCCGTACTCAAGAAAGCCGCCGCGGTCATCGCGGGCTTTATTGTCGCCAGCATCGTCATGATGATCGTTGAGTTCATCAACGGTCGCGTGCTCTACCCGGACCTGGCCAAGGCCGCCGAAGGTGTCACCGACCCCGAAGTGATTCGGGGAATCATGGCGCGAGCTCCGGTCGGCGCGTTTCTGGTCGTCCTGCTTGGCTGGCTGTTGGGCGGTCTCGCTGGCGGCTGGTCGGCGACGCGAATCGCCGGCGACGGCAGCCTGCGCTGCGGTGTGATACTTGGCGCGCTCCTCACGCTGGCTGGTGTTGCGAATAATCTCATGCTGCCCCCGCCGCTGTGGTTCTGGGTGGCCAGCCTGCTCGTTCTGTTCCCGTCCGCGTACTTCGGCGCGAGGTTGGCAAAATGAACAGCAAGTCGAAGGCACGCCGCGCGCTGTTGTTGGGCGCTGCCGGTGCGATGCAGGCGCAAACGCCGGTCAAGAAGAAGATTGTCGGCGGCCCCGTCCGCTCCGGAAATCTGCTGTTTCTGAGCGGCATCGGCGGATGGTATCGCGAACGCCGCCCCAAGCCCGGCGACATTAAAGAGCAAACGGCCGATGCGCTCACGATCATGAAAGAGTCGCTGGCGAAGGCCGGCTCCTCGATGGAGAACGTCCTAAAGGTGCAGGTCGCGCTAGTCGATCCCGAGAAGAACTGGGATCCGATGAATGACGTCTACAACACGTTCTTCGTGAAGGACCGCCCGGCGCGATCGTACTTCGGTACGACCGGATTCCGCCGCGCCGGTCAACTGCTCCAAATCGACTGCATCGCCTACGTCGACTGACCGGCTACTTGAAATTCGAGTATGGCCCGGCGTCGCGCCAGTGTGTTACGCCAAGGCCTTCCGCATCCCAAACGATGGTGCCGTTGCGCAAGGTCATCACACAGCGAACCTCGCGATCGGCGATGTGTTTCTCGCGCCCCGCGTCGAGCAGCCCAAAGTTCCCGGCGCGGGTTTCGAGCACCGCAATGTCGGCGACGCCGCCTTCTTCGAGCGATCCCAGATCGCTCCGGCGCAGGGCGCGCGCAGGCGCGCTCGTCGCGCGTTCGATCACCCCGGCAAGCGGCACGCCGAGCGCCATCATCTTGGTCATCACGTTGGTCATCGAAACGCGCGGAAGCATGACGCTTCGGGCGTCGAGCCCAGTGGAGATGGTATCGGGCAATCGCCCTTGTTTTACCGCAGGCGCGGCGACGCGGAACCGGAAGCCGTCCGAGCCATGGCCCAAATCGTGGATGACGCCGCGCGCGGCTTCTGGCGTTCCCCCTTCGCGATAGAAGCGCGTTTGAATATCTCCCGGCCGCAGCCCCGGGCCATCGCCGAAAGCCGTCCATTCGGACAATGCGGCCGGGAGCGGCGCACCGCCCGTGGCGCGGAAGCCGGCGACGATTTGCGGATTCGCCCGCGCCACCGTGGCGGCTGCGTCCGCGTTCGCGCCCGGGCTAAGAAACACCAGCACCCGCGTCTTCGAGCGATCGATCACGCGGGCCTTGAAGCTCGCGAATGACGATGGATCGGCGCTGCCGGCGTCGACAGCGGTGGTCGTACACGCGCGCAGTTCGTTGTGGTCTGGATCGACGCCGTTCGGTCCAAAGTTGGCGTTGAGATCGATCAGGCCCGGTGCGACGATGTAGTCGCCGAGTTCGAGGACTTTTCGCGCCTGCACCGAAGGTATCGACGCCGCGATCTTGCGAATTCGCCCCTTCGAAATGCCGATGTCCATCCGGCCGTCGCGTTGATTTTTCGGATCGACGACGCGGCCGTTCTTCAGCAACACATCGAAAACCTCTTGCCCGGCGAGCGAGGTTGTGATCAAGGCTAGCGCGACTCCGAGCTTCATCGCGCCACCTTCCGCCATTCGGGAAACGCCCGTGCATCGCGATCGAACACCAACTCGCCGGCGCGCAGCGTGAGTACGGGTTCGATCTTGTTGGCGCCGATCTGTTTGTTATTCCAGGCGTCCTTGTAAGCGAAGATCCCATCGCGTAGCGCGAACACTGCGACATCGGCCACGCGGCCTTCGCCGAGCGTGCCGATGTCGGGGAACATCGCAATGGCCTTCGCCGGATTCACGGTCGACCGCAACACCGCGTCGTTCAGACTCATGCCGAGGCTCATCATTTTCGAGATGCAGTTTGGCATGTCGGATTCTGGGCCCATGATAGAAGACGAGTGGAGATCGGTCGAGATCGTGTCCGGGTAGAAGCCCTGCTCGATGGCCTTGGCGGCGACGGGCCACAGAAAGCTGCCGCCGCCGTGGCCGAGATCGAATCGCACGCCGCGTTTGCGGGCGTCGAGTATGTAGGGCTGAAGCTTGCCGGTCATTCGATCGACAACCTCGAGCTGACGATCGTTGAACACGTGCGTGTGCATGTCGCCGGGCCGCATGCGCTGCAAGAGTTTCTCCTTGCTGGTGCGGCCGGTGCCGGTGAAAATTTTGTCGTCGACCATCACAGGCGTGTTCGAAATCTTGCCGGCAGCGATCGCGGCATCGAGCGCGGCCCAGCCGTAACCGCCAAAGTGCGCGGTCTTGATGCCGACGATGTGCTGACGCCGCTCGGCGATTTTTGCGGCCGTCTTGGCGGGGTCCATGTCCTCGACATTGTCTTCGTAGGATTGGCCGATCATGCCGTGGCCGACGATGTTGATGAGCGCGAGCACGCGCGTTTTGGCGGGCTTGATGACCCGTTCGAGCATGTCGTCGAAGGTGCGCCAGCCTGAGCCGCCCGCGTCGACGATGGTGGTCGTTCCGGCGGGAAGCGCCGTGTCGTCGGGCCGGATGGAGCCAGAGTAACCGAACACATGCGCGTGCAGATCGATGAGGCCCGGGGTGACGTAGAGGCCGGCGGCGTCGACGACCGTCTTCGCCTCGGAGGGCGCGATGTTGGCGGCGACGCGAGCGATCTTACCGTTTGCCACGGCCACATCGCGAACGCCGTCGATGTTGTTGGCGGGATCGATAACACGGCCGCCTTTGATCAAGATCTCGTAGCGCGGCTGCGCAGCAAGCGCCGCGGCCGCAATCAGCAGCGAAGCTACTTTCACGCGGACTCCTTCGCTCGGGTCGCGGTCCACGTCGCTTTGCCGTATTCACCGAGTTCGACCTCTCCCGACATCGTGTCGCCGTTGAGCGTCCCCTTGAAGTGATACGGGAGCGGCTGCGGGCCTGCGATGAGCGTGGAACGCAGGCTTACAGTTGCTCCGTCGACTTCACCGCGCAACGTGCCTTCATTGGCCCAGCCGATATGCGTGCCGGAAACTCTATTGCGTTTGGCGGCCAGGAACAGCTTGTGTTTCGCGGCGCCGAGCTGGTACTGGATCTGCACGTCCCAACGGCCGGTGATGTCCGCCGCGGGCGCGGCCAGCGGGGACTTTGCAAGGCCCTTCGGCGCCGTGCGGAAGATCTCGGCGAGCCGTTCGGCGATGATCTTGTAGTCGTCCGGGCGCAGCGCCACCGGGCGGATGAGAAACGTATTGCCATCGCCCGAGGCGTGCGTCATGATGCGCGGCTTGCCGGTCGAAAGCAGGCGTCCGATCTGGCCGGCCGTGTATCCGATTTGGCTCGTGTCCCACGTTACCGAAAGTGTCGGAAACGGGCCGCCGCGCGCTGGGCCGTTGATCTTGGTCGTGACGCCGGCGATCTTTGCAATCCGATCGGCGATGTGGCGATACCATCCTTCCCATTCCTGAAACTCGGCCTGCAAGTTGCGGCGTTTGACGAACGACTCGACGGCCACCACCATGCCGACGATCTCCTCCTTGCTGACCTTCATCGCGCGCCCGAAGGCGTGATGCGGCGCCGAGTTTGCCCACGCGGCTTGCACGAGATCTTTACGGCCGATCAACAACCCGGCGGTGGACGGGCCGCGGATGATCTTTCCGCCGCTGTAGGCGACCAGCGTCGCGCCGCGCGCGAGGTATGGGTTGGGAACGATCAGGTAATCGGCGGCGGCGTCGACGAGAATCGGAATGCCCGCTTTTCGAGCGACCGGCGCGACCTGTTCAAGGCCGAAGCGGGCGCCGCCGAAGTGTTCGCCGAGGATTTGGATCAATGCGGTGCGAGGGCCGATAGCCGATTCGAGTTGCGCGGCGTTTTCGACCTCGACAACTTCGATGCCCAACGTGCGCGTCGCCTGGTCGTAGACGTTGCGTGACTCCTTGGGGAAAATCACCTGATTCTTGAGGCCGCGTAGATCGGGGAGTTGCTGCATTTTCTCCGGATCGGCGCCAACGATGCAAGCGGCCGCGGCGTGCGAGAGCGCGGCGGCGGCCCCGGCGGTGACGATGCCCGATTCGACCTGCAACAGTTCGGCGAGCCGCTCCGAAGCCTTCGCCATGAGCTCATCCATGTTGACGTGGAACTGCGACGCTTGTTCGATCGCCGCGATCACTTCGGGCAACAGGCGCGAACCGCCGTTGATGGTCAGTGTCGCGGTGGCGTTGATGAAAGGCTCAACGCCGAGTTGAGTGTAGACATCTGGAGTAACGGCCGCCTGCGCCGGCAGCGCGCCCAGCAGTGCGGCGGAGCGGAAGACCTCGCGGCGATTCGGGGAAGACATGTCGGATGGGACGAGTGTATCGGGAATCGCCGAACACGGCAAGCGTCCGCGTTTCCGCTACCCTCGCCAGCAGAGAGCGCAGAACTTCACCTGAATGCCGGTTTTCTTGGGGGCGATTGTGATCGTCTCAAACGTCTCGCTTAGGGTGTCGTATTGAGCCGTCATCCCGGCGATCTCTTCTTGAATCTGCTGCTCGAGCTGCGCTTTTTGTTCCTGCGCGGCGGCGAGGTTCTCCGAAGCGCGGCCGACGTCCTGGCCCTCGCGCAGCACCTTGCCCGCGCCGCGCGCCGCAGTGCCGAGCCCGCTCACAGCGGACTTCGTCATGAAGCCACGGCCCATGATGACGCCCAGCACGCTCGTCGCGATCGACAAGCCGGTTTGAACTTTCGACTGCGTCGCTTCTTGCTCCTGCTTGGCGACCATCTGTTCGGCCTTGCGAATGCGCTCATCGAGCACCGCGAGCTTGGGGCCGTACTTCTGTCGCAGGGCGGCGACGGCGGCGTCGCGTGCCTCGTGCGACGACGTGGTGAGCCGCACCCGGAAGTCCTTCTCGCTTTCGTCGGGGCTCGACACTTCTTTCAGATTGGCGCTCTTCAGAAGCTCCAGTTTTTGCGTCGCGAAGAGCCAGTTGGTGAAGTCCTTGCTCCATGCCGCGTATGATTTGGCTTTGCCGGCGCTCGGGGGCAATTCGCCGAACGACGCATCGCCGGACGGTTCATTTTCCAGTTCGGCGAGATCGAACTCGGCTTCCTCGGCTTGCTCCCAATTCACGTTGACGGGGCCGTCCTCAATCAGCGTGCAGAATTTCACTTCGCGCGTAAAAGCGACCTTGGTCTTTGTATCGGTGAAGCGGACTTGCGCGACGCCCATGAGAACCGGTTCGTAGCTCACGCCGCCTGTTGCGCGCACGGGCAGGAAGTGTTGCTCGATTTCCGGCGGCAGAACGGGGCGCGCCGAACCCGCGGGTTTTTTCGATAGCGCCGAAACGGGTGCGGCCGACGGTGGCGCGTCCTTTTTCCGCGCGTCCATCAGGATCTTGATTTGTGCCTTGGTAAGCGGGCCGCTCAAGAACGACAGCGCCCACCGGGTTTCGAAGACTTCAAGCGCGCCGCGGTGCACGTTGCTCATCAGGAAGACGCGGCTCTTCAACGAGGAAAGCAACTGGTCGAGCGCATCGCGGTTCGTCGATCCGCCCATCGCCGCGGCCGCGCCCTCCAGCCCCTCGATGAGCCGGGCTTTGTCGCGCTCGGTTTGGAGGCGTCCCACGAACCATGTGCCGCAATTGGACAGGCCCTTGTAATCGAGATCGACCGGATTTTGCGTGGCGAGGACGACGCCAATGCCAAAGGCGCGCGCCTGCTTAAGCAGCGTCAGCAGCGGTTGCTTTGACGGCGGGTTGGAGACGGGCGGGAAGTAGCCGAAGATTTCGTCCATGTAGACGAGGGCCCGGAGCGATGTGGTCCCTTGCTGCGTGCGCATCCACGACACGACTTGATTCAGTAGCAGCGCAACGAAGAACATGCGTTCCGCGTCGCTCAGGTGCGCGATCGAAAAGATGGCGTGGCGCGGGCGTCCCGTCGATGTGTAGAGCAGCGAGCCGATGTCGAGCGGCTCGCCTTCGAGCCATGCTTCAAAGCCCGGCGAGGCGAGCAGGTTGTTGAGTGCGATGGCGAGTTCGAAACGTTCCTTCGATGGAAAGAACGCTTCGATTTCGAGCACTCCGATGCGAGTGACTGGCGGCTTCTGGATCTGGGCGATCAAGGTCGCGAGGTCGAGATCGTTGCCGTTCATCCAGGCGGTTTCGATGAGTTTGCTGATGAGGATGTGCTCGCGCGATTGAATAGGATCGGCGGCGATGTTCATCAATGCAAGCAGCGCCGTCGCGGTGGACTGAATGCGTTCGCGCATGGCTTCGCGATCGTCGCGGACAACTTCAGGCGGCGCCCCGAAGGAGCGAAGCACGGACACAGGCAGGCCGGCGTTGGAGCCTGGCGTGTAGATAGCGAATTCGGCGGAGTCGCGCAGGCGTTGAACCCGCGCGGCGTACTGGCCCCAGCTTTCGAGACCGGACTTCCACTTCGCGGCTGTTTCGGTGGCGAACTGTTCTTTCGTCAGCCCTTTCTTGCGTGCCTCTTCCTCGTTGACCCACGGCAAGAATTCGCCAGCCTCAAGCGTAGGGAAATTGAGCAGCAGATTGGAGAGATCGCCCTTGGGATCGATGATGAGCGCCGGGATGCCGTCGATGGCGGCTTCTTCGAGAAGGCCGACGCACAGGCCGGTCTTGCCGCTGCCGGTCATGCCGACGCAAACGGCGTGGGTGACGAGGTCCTTGGAATCGAGCATGAGCAAGCCGTCTTGCTTCTTGCCCAAGTAGAACGCGCCGAGTTTTTCAAAATCCTGCATGAGGACTAGGATACAAAACGAAAGCCCCAGGGATCGATGTGGTAAAACTATTCGTTTATGTCCCCAGGCCCGCTAGCCGAATTGGCGTCGTGGAAGGAGATTGCCAACTATTTGGGCGTAAGCGTCAAGACTGCTCAATTGCGGGAACAGAACCGCGGCCTGCCGGTTCGAAGATTGCCGGGAGGCCGGGGCCGTGTATGGGCGGAAGCGGCGGAGCTTGAAAGCTGGAAGCGGTCTAACGCGGTAGAAGTGTCGCTGAGTCCAGTGAAAAAGCGAGTGAGTACTCGGGTCGCGCTGGCGGTAGGGTTGATCGTGATCGTTGCTATCATGATGGCTTCGCTGTTCATGGCGAAGCCGGCCCAGCCAGCTCTCGTTGAGGTCGAAGCACAAGGATTCGCCGTAAAGGACACGAATGGTAATCATCTTTGGCGTTACAGCTCGACCGTGCCGTTGCGGCAGAAGTGGTACAGGGCGGAAGAAAAGCGCGGGTTGGCGTGGGTCGGTGACCTGAATGGCGATGGCGCAGCCGAAGTGTTGTTTTCGCCGCAAACGCAGGACTCCGTAGCCGGATGGATGTTGCTGTGTTTCGACCGAAGTGGCGCCGAACGTTGGCGATTCCTACCTGGGAAACCGGTGAAGAGCAAAGGGGGAGAAACGTTTCACCCGCCGTATGGGGTCACGAGCGTTCTGGTATTGCCGGCCGACGAAACCGGGCAGCGCCGGATTGTCGTGAACAGCATTCATCACTTGTACTATCCATCACAAGTCGCGTTACTCGATCACCGCGGAAACCTGATACGGGAGTACTGGCACAGCGGGCAATTACACCAAAGCTTGCGTTACTCGGCCGGACGACGGCCGCTAGTTCTGGTCGCCGGAGTTCGAAACTCGATGAACGAGGCCACATTCTTAGCGCTGGATCCGGACTCTTTCGGCGGCGCCAGCCGAGAGCCGGAGCCATTCCAACTCGAAGGCGGGCCGCCTATCGGGGAGACTGCTCGATTCACGTTCCCACGAACATGTATCAATCGAGCCTTTCAACCGATGAATGTTGCGAACGGATTCAGTGAGGATGCGGGTGGAATTACTGTTCATGTGAACGAACTCGACGTTCCGCCTGGGTATCCCGAGATCCTTTACCACTTTACGAAGAGGCTGGAGTTCTTAAGCGCCGTTCCGGGATCCTCGTTCGTTGGGGAACATGGGCGTCTGCACGCCGCCAAGAAAATCGACCACGAGCTGTCTCCGGCGGAGATCGCCTCTCTTCGGCCCGCCCGGATACACTGACGGGTGGATCCGGGCCGAATACCCCAAAATACCCACGATTACGCTAGATTTCGCGAGATTGCCATCGCGTTTGCCAAGCCGAAGCCCCATGCTTCTCAGGTAGACCGGTCCGCCGGTCGCAAATCAATCCTGGAGATTACACATGACTTCACCCCCACGCTGGACCGAGCGGTGCTACCGCTTGGCGGCTGCGTTGATCGTCGCGCTGCCTCTTTGCGGGCAAACGCTTATTTCGAACTGGACTCTGAACACTCCTCTGCCGGAAGCGAGCTCGGCCGCGGCGGTGGCGCGCGGATCCTCAATTTTGGTGTTCGCCGAGAACGCCGGCGATGTCGGGACAGTCGGGCAGTCGGGAATCATTACGAACTGGAGATCGATCCCGAAGCCTCCGGATCCGCTGAACTATTCGAGCGAGCGGTACGTGGTAGTGGGCGATTCTCTCCTGTTTGCATCTTGGCCCAACTCGTATATTGCCGATTTTCTCCCGGACGATTCTATTTCAGCCTGGCGCGCGGCCCCTGGCGTCAACCCGCTTCTGAACTCCGACGGAAACCACGTGGTTTCCGATGGCGTGAACATCTGGTCGATTGGCGGCTGCTGCCTTGGGACGCCGGATCCCCGGCTGTCTACCGTGGACGTGGCTACGTTTTCGAATGGAACGCTTTCGACGTGGCGTTCGCTAGGCAGCTTCCCGATTCCGATTCAGAGCGCCGCGCTTTCGCTGATCAACGGATACCTTTACGTCTATGGCGGGCTGAACGCGAATGCGAATCTCGTGGTTTCCCGCGATGTGCGGCGTGCGCAGGTTCTACCAGGCGGCAACCTTGGGCCTTGGCAATTCGTGGGCCTGCTGGCCGAGCCCCGGCCGCATGGAGAGCGCCTTAGCTACCAAGGCACGACGCATCTGGTCGCCGGCGGTGTACACGCCTATTCCACGCAGACGGTCGAATCGAGTCTTGATGGTAACCTCGGTTTGGGCCTGTTCACATACAGCGCACCGCTGCCGGTGAGCCGGCACAACTTCGGCAAGGCCGTTGTCCGAAATTTCGGATTTGTCATTGGCGGTTGTGCATCGGCATATTGCGCGACGAAGAGTAATGCGATTTATACCGCCGTCCTGGGACCGGGCGATCTTCAAGCGCCGATAAGCACATCGACGCTGTTGCCGGCTGCCAACGCTGCGGGCTGGAACAACACCAATGTGTCCGTGCAACTGTCGGCGATTGATGAAGTGGGTGGATCGGGCGTGCGTCAGATTCAGTACTCCGCTTCGGGAGCGCAGCCGGTGGCTGTTACAATCGTCCCGGGCAGTGCGGCGTCAACGGCAATCACAGCGGAAGGAATTACTTCGGTTACTTACTTCGCTTCCGACAACGCCGGTAATGCGGAGCCAGCGCGCTCGCTCCAGGTGCGAATTGATAGGACGGCGCCAGGGATCAGCGCCGTGAGGACGCCGCTTGCGAACGCGGCCGGTTGGAACAATACCGATGTCGTCGTGATGTTCACTTGTACCGATTCGTTGTCGGGAGTTGTCTCGCCCGGTTCGCAGGTCGTATTGAATACTTCCGGTGCTGGGCAGTCGGCTACGGGCACGTGTACCGACCTTGCCGGGAACACCGCTTCTCTGGTTGTCTCCGGAATTAACATCGACAAGTCCGCGCCGTCGATTAGCGGAGTCAACGCATCGCCCAATCCACAAATCGTTGGAGCGAGCGCCATTCTGACTGCTCAACTCTCCGATTCGCTCAGTGGAATCAGCCGGTGGCAATACACGCTCAATGGCGGCACGCCCGCGGTGCAATCGGCGGCTGGGCAAAACGTCACGGTTTCTGATCTATTTACCCGCTCTTCGCCGGGCGTTTACAACGTGTGTGCGACTGCATTTGATCTGGCGGATAATGCTTCAGCGGACGAGTGTTTCTATGTTGTCTTTTACGATCCCAGCGGAGGTTTTGTCACGGGAGGCGGATGGTTCACTTCCACTGCCGGTTCACTGACGGCCGATCCCACTGTCTCCGGCAAGGCGACGTTCGGGTTTGTATCGAAGTATCAGAATGGCAACCAAGCTCCGACTGGGAACACCGAGTTCCAACTTAAGATGGCTAATTTTGTCTTTAGATCCACATCCTATGATTGGCTGGTCGTTTCCGGAGCTCGAGCGCAGTTTCGCGGCTCAGGATCGATCAACTCTTCCGGCGATTACGAGTTCACGCTGACGGCGATCGATGGCGACGTCAACGGCGGCGGTGGAATCGACAAATTCCGAATCAAGATACGTCAGAAGGGGAGTGGCGGTGTAATCTACGACAATCAACAGGGGGATGCCGATTCCGTGAGGTTGTCCCCTACGGTGAGACAAAAGTTTAGAGACAGTTGGCGGCCCCTGCAAAAAAGCAGTGGACAGCTAGTTTTAGTTTTAGCAGAATCGCAGTAGTCGAAGAGACGGAAGCGAGCTCTGC
>Ga0194128_10004864_pt1 | contig 19348 bp, 16 predicted proteins | sample TA2KigCa65mmetaG_FD_148650 | JGI IMG/M metagenome (GOLD analysis project Ga0194128, IMG submission 148650) | Freshwater microbial communities from Lake Tanganyika, Tanzania - TA2015037 Kigoma Deep Cast 65m | ecosystem: Environmental > Aquatic > Freshwater > Lake | place: Tanzania: Lake... | reverse complement strand
GGCCTGTTGTCTAAATCATCTAGGGCTAATTCGCAAAAATCATAGATTTTCTTGCAATTTCTTTACCATCCACAACCAAGGTATAGAAATAAGTTCCCGATTTACCGTAACCATGCTCGTAATAAGCTTCATTTATACCCGGAATTAATTCAATAGGTAATTTCTCGATAATTTTTCCATTCATATCTGAAAAAATAATTTCAGCCTTTTTGTAGGATAAATTTGTATTTACTAATACCCCAATTATTGTTGCTTCGTCAAATGGATTTGGTCTATTTTGCAATAGTTCAATAGGTAAAGTAGTTGTCTCTTCTATTTCAGGAACGGAAATTTGACTATTTTGAATTACAACCTCCTTTGAGAATAAACTCTCCATGCCATTTTCATCAACGGAAGCAACACTAACATAATATACGTTGGACACTGGCGGAAAAATAGTATCATAATACCCGTTGATGGTGTAAACAGAATCCCAATCATTTGTGGCTGACCTCAAACCAACGCGGTAGCTTGGATAGTTTGACTCTTCTATCACATCAATAATAATTGCTGGACCGATCGCCGTAGCCGTGTTAAAATTAGGCTTTTTAGGGCCTAGTGCCGCAATAGCTGCTCCTGTTCCGTTTATACAAGCATTTCTGGCCAAATAATTAAAATCAACAAAAAAGCTATCGATGACACCGTCGGAGTTTGTATCAATCCCCAAAATATCATCAGTGGTATGTTGCCTGTCTGCGTATCCTGGACCATTGGAGGCATCTCCGTGTTCATTCGCCGAAGTAAAACGACACGCGGCAAAACCGTTTTGACGGAAAGGAATGTGATCGCCACCTCTTCCCGAACGATCTTCACCAGACATAACAGTTACTGTCATAGGAACTGTAACATACGGAAGTAGCTCCTCCTTGTATTGTAATTTTATAAATCGAGCCAATTGCTTGTGAATGGAATTAAACCCTCCATATGAAAATATTCGAACTTGAGTAGAATCAATATTATTCAAACCAGGACATGACGGCGCCGAGGAGGTTTGTCCACAGATTATTCCCCCAATAACGTCATTATTAAAAACGGCCTTCAAAGGGATGTCATTCAAATTACAATAATCTGCAAAAGCGTCCGCACCATATAATCCTTGCTCTTCGCCGATGGTTAGCATAAATACAATGGTATTTTTAAATGAACACTTGCTCATTACGCGCGCTAATTCCAAGACCAAAGCAGAGCCTGAGGCATTATCTTCGATTCCTTGTGCTTGACAGGTGGTGTCGCATTCATTTTCGCAGCGGCTATCCATGTGGCCTTCGATAATTATTACTTCGTGATTTGATGTGTCCATCCCCGGCAATACAGCTACCACGTTGCGATGCTGCATTACGGTACAAATGTCAATGTCAAATTGGAAATAGGATGGAATTAATCTATGTTCGGCTTGCGCCCCAAAACTCGAAAATTTCTGAAATGCCCAGCGCCGAGCTGCGCCAATTCCCGTAATCGACGAAACGGTGTCTGAGGCCGTATTTCTGTTTTCAAAGCTTGCTAATTCTAGAATATATGCCTTTAAAGAGTCTGCATTCACATGGTTTCGAATATAAGAAACAACCTCATCGTGATTATTGATGGGAGCAGAAGAGGCATAACTGTTGGGATTAAAATTTCCTTTAAGAATTTCTTCTGTACTTGAGTTAGTAAAAAGTATATTCGTTTGGGAAATTGCTGATCTAAAAGTAAAGCAGCAAATTAAAACGAGGAAAACATACGTTTTCATAACCTTGTACTATTTTTTTACAAAGGTTGCTACCGCTTTAATTCCCTCCTCAGATGTAAGTTTCAAATAATAAGATCCCTTTGCTAATCCAGATAGGTCAATAGAACTGTTCAGTGACTCCATCTTGAAAGACTTAATCAATCTTCCGCTGAAATCAGTAACCTCCGCGGAACTATTTAAATTATGCGCTGTGATACAAACGTTTAAAAAATCATCCGTCGGATTTGGATAAATCTTCATTTTTGATTCGATATCCTCATTCAATGATACAGAAGTTGTAACTTTCAATCGAATGATGCTGTGTGTATTTGGCGTTGTATTAGACCAAGAGTTTCCGTTTGTTGCCAAATAAATTTCTTTGTCCGCTCCAACACAAATATCACGAATACGACCAAATTGGTTGGTTAAATAATGTGTTTGAGAAATGTATTGTGTTCCATCAGGACTCAACTCTAAAGCTATTAATTTTTTATCTTTCAATACGGTCATGAGCATCTTGCCGTCTAGTTCAGGAAAATTTGGATTTTCGTACCACAACAAATCTGAGGGTGCAATGGTTGGAGTCCAGACTGTTAAAGGTTCCTTGACATTGTTTGCGTTACAAAATGATTGTTCACTTGTTAAATCACAAAATCCTTCTACATTTGGCCAGCCGTAATTTCTTCCTGGCTCTAAAAGTTGGAATTCATCGTCACTCGATGCGCCATGTTCGGATAAGTAAATAAGTCCATTGGGTGCAAGACACATCCCCTGTACGTTTCTATGGCCATAAGAATATACATAGCTCGTTGGATCAGGGTTATTAGAAGGGATAGTACCATCGGTATTCATACGTAAAATTTTTCCGCTCAGGGAATTAAGATTTTGAGGCAATGAAGTGTTTTGTGCATCTCCTGTTGAAACAAGGATTGTATTGTCAGGAAGAAACTGAAAACGAGCACCTATGTGCGTTGTATTTCCTGTAATATCATCGATAAGAATCACTGGATTTGTCAACGTACTCCCGTTATATGTGTATTTCACAAAACGTTCGCGTATGGTGTTGAAAGAACCGTAAGTATATGCCAAAAAAACCTCCGCTGTATTCGGGAAATCAGGATGTAATGCCATGCCAAGGAGCCCTGATTCTGACTGTTGAAACACAGAGTTGGTTAAATTTAAAATTACGCTTTTCACTCCCGTTTCTGGGTTAATGCGACTGATAATTCCTTTCCGCTCCGTTGTCCAAATATGATTGTCAGCCCCATAAATTATTTCCCAAGGTATATCAAGTCCAGTAATAACTGTATCGACATCAACTTCGGTGTTGCCAACCAGCATCGTGGTTTGGCCATGGCAGACAAAATTGCCGGCTAATAGTAAACTTAAAAAAGTTAGTCTCATAATATATAGTTTAAGAAAAGTAAAATTACTAATTTAATTATAGAACCTCTAGGATAATTTTGATTAAATTAATCGAAATAGATTCTATTCAAAATCTTATCTGATCAACGTGATATGTCCCTGATAAACTTCATCTCTTTCCTCATCTCCAAATAAATCGAATGTAACCTTGTAAAAATAAACCCCACTTACAGCCTCCATACCATTCATAGTTTTGCCATTCCACCCCTCTGTCAATTCATCGAATTCGAAAATTTTATTCCCCCATCGATTAAAAATTTCACACCTTAATCCTTCGATACATTCCGTGTAGATTGTCCAAAGATCATTCGTTTCGTCACTATTGGCAGTTAAAACATTAGGAATCCTAATAACATATTCACCAGTAGTCATAACCAATTCTTCAATTTGATTGTGTGAGCAACCATTTGCATCAACTACACTTAAGTTATAAGTTCCAATTTCAATGTCTTGAAGACTTGTTTGTGGCAAAATTGGAGCTCCATCAACTGTATATTGATAAGGTCCTGTACCCCCTATCGTACCATTGATTGAAAGTGCGCCATTACTAAGTCCACAATTAGGATTAGTTATTGATACCTGAATGAGTGAAGGCCCGGCAAATACCGGAACTGAAACTTGCTCTTGGTATGCGCAATTATTAGCATCGAGAACCGCTATGGTATAATTACCTTGTGATAAATCGTCAAATACTTGGATGTTGGAATAAACTCCGTTGTTGATGGAATAGGTATAAGGAGCGGACCCTCCTGTGGTTCCAACAATTTCAACTTCTCCGGTATTTTGATCGCATTGTGTAGAGGTGATATTGGTCGTAATATCTGTTGGCGGGGTGCTTGTTGTGACAATGATGGTAGTATCCCCCGTACAAATTCCATCCGTAAAAGAAATTAAATAAGAACCAGCAGATAAATTGGCCGCGCTATCGACAAGCGGAAAAACCCCAGATGGCCAAGTGAAATTGTACGTGCCTGTGGAGGGAAAAACATCAATATCTATAGCTCCGTTCGCTTGCAGACAAGTAGCGTTATAAACTGTTGCTGTTGACGTTAATCCATTGCTAGGCAGAATGATAATTGAGGTATCAAACGCGCAAGTATTATCAGAAATATTTAATTGGTAGGATCCTGGTGCAAGGTTTATTGCATTGCTTGATGTTGAAACGGCGGGTGTCCACGTGTATGAATAGTTTGAACTATTTGGTGTATTAGATATATTGATTGCCCCATTATTTTCGCCGCAAATGGTTTGCTGAACCTGAATAAATGTTTCAAAAGGCACTGGATTTTGTAATACAATGGTTGTATCGTAGGTACAATTGAACTGGGTAATCGTAATTTGATAAGTTCCTTGGGGTAAATTACTTGCGCTATTTGTGGACGATACATTAGGGGACCAAGAATATGTGTATGATGCATCAAAAGGATTAATACTAATTGAACCATTTGACTGGAGACACCCAGGCTGTTGAATGGTTGTGGTCAAATCAAAAGGATTGGTCAATATCTGTATGGTATACGTTTCTTGACAATTATTAGCGTCAGTAACAATTACATTATAAGTGCCCTCACAGAGGTTTGTGGCCGTTTGAGTGGTTTGAGACAAATCATCGTCCCACTGATAAGTAAATGGTGCTGTTCCTGAAGTTACGTTTACCGTTCCGGTTCCATTGCAAAAGCCAATTGAAGTTCCGGTTAGGCAATTATTCGGATCATTACATGTGGCATATGTTTCAGTACCAACGCCAGACCAATTCCCCCCATCAGGCAGCCTACGAATGGTTTGACCATAGTGAGTTCCGCCTTCAGCGCTACTTGCATAATATTTCAATACATCGGGGATATCGTTATAGCTTAAAAGACTCGCTGCATTTGAACAACCCGACTGCGTCGAAATACAAGGACTACCTGCCAGAGTATTTACATTTCCGGGTCCCCATCTCACTGCATCTACAGGGTTTCCAATAGCATCATAAAAAGCAAACCAACCACCAGCATTGGGAAACCAAACCCTGGTTCCGGTGCAACACACTCCTGTTTCATATATCTCACCGGGAACTACAATTTCGACGACATTTCCGCCGTTTTGAACAAGAAGATTTGAGGGAACTGGTGGCGCAGCGATTCCCCTTATTAAACAAAATCCGTTTGGAGGAATTACAGTTCCCGATGGTAATCTAAATCCCCCCGATCCCTCGTTGGTTGAATTTCCAAGATAGTAACATGAAATATCAGCACTATCGCACAAGTCAGGATTGTAAAGCTCTATCCATTCCCCTCTCCCTCCCGTAGGACCTGGGCCTGATATTGACCCATCACCATTATTTGGCGAAATCATTAATTCGTTTATCAAAATAGGTGGTCCATTGTAAAAGCAAGGTTCACAAACGGAATTTGGGATAATGGAAACCGATGCTGCAAGATCACATTCTACAGGCAGGGAAGGAGGACCAATACAGCAGTTTCCCCCTCGAGAAATTGTATACGTGCTGTTTTGCCAGCATGCATATTGCGTATTGTGAAAATATAAATTAGAGTTGGTTGCATTTTCAAAATAATAAACGATTTCATCCGGTGTATTTACTCCTCCTGTATTTGTTAGCGTATCACATTGACTAGCACCAATCATTATTCCTCCCCAAGGCCCAGCACCATTACCATGAGCAGGGGTATATCCAACTGGTGGAGTTGTTAGGATTGAGGTAATAGAGGCCGGAACCCCTGTAATACTTGTCAAAAAATTTCCCTGACCGCAATTGTTGTTGTTTTGCGTTGAGTTGTATCCTGCATAAATCACCTGAACAACATTTCCTGCAAAAGCTCCTGTTATGGTTACTTGTACAGGTTCATAGGTACAAATGGCAATTATTAAGTTGGGAATATTCTGATCAACATCAATGGTAACAATACCACCATCATAATTAGAAAATATGGCGAGATTACCATTTTGGTTACAAATTGTTTGGCTAGAACAACATAAAGTAATCAAAAGAAATAAAAATAAAACAGAGATTTTCATTTTTTTTAGGACGAGCAATTTACAACTCTCGTTGCATTTTACGTTTAACATATGAACTTATATTTAATCATTTAAAACATATTCGTGAATATCATCAATTTTATTTCGAAAATTAGATAGTTTTTTTTTTATATAAATATCCGGAAATATGGGATCTGTTTGAATCATAAAAGTTGGATCTACATAAAAGCGGGAGGTTGACGTAAGAACTGAAACCCTAGTGTTTTTTAAAAAAAATTGAGTGGGGTTACCGCAAGTTCCTGTGATAGGGCCCATACATGGTTCTCCTATAATTTTCCCGCGGTTGATTCGCTTGAACAATGAAGCACAATAAACGCTTGCGGACATAGATGTGCCATTCATAGCAAGGTAACATTTGCCAAGGTATCTTTTTTTATTTAGATAATGCTCATTTGCAGTATACAGGTTTATTAACGTATCTTGTGATCCATAAGGAAGTTTATAAAATCGATAATTATATTTTGCATCCTGACTTGAATTCAATAATTTTTGAATCTTTAGTAAAAAATTTACCAAGAGAAAATTTGATGATTCAAACCGATCATATTTACTCCTTTTTTCAACAATTTTCGTTGTTCTTGAAACACTCGAGTTATCTAGGTAGTTGATTAAATGGTCAACACAATCAAAATATCCACCAGTATTGGACCGAATATCAATGATTAGCTTTGATATTTTTAAATTGGAAATTGTATCGAAAAAATGATCAATTAACTTAAAATATTTTTTTTTACTTTGAGGATAAAAGCTATGTACTTTTATAATTGCCAACTTATTCGCAACATCAATTTGATAATCAATTTCTTTTATTTGAATGTTTAAAAATTGTCTGAGTTGGTCTGGTGAATTATTAAGATTAATTGTTTTAACAAATGAAAATATGGTATCACCGCTATAATTAACATGTTTAACCGGTATTTTTTGTTCGATACCATATTTATTTTGGTACAATAGATTATATAACACTTGAATTTGATCCGTGGCGTATTGCTCTTTTGCATTAAAAGAGTTCCCTTCCTGTAAGGCAAAGACGCAAGCCTGTTTAAATAGAGTATCAACTGTTACAGAATTAATCTCAAGAATTTCATTTCCCAAAGGAACCGAATTCATTGGAAAATAGGATGCATAAAATTTATTTTCTATTCTAGTTAAGTTAAAATTCAATATGGAATGTAGATCATGCTGGCTCAATTGATCCCACAAACTAATACCAACATGAGAATCCTTTAATTGATTTAGCCACTCTGACACATTGAATGTAAAGTCATATAAAGTGCGTGGCTCCTCAAAATACTCCATCAAGCTCAAAAAACTAGAATCCCAAGAAGATTTTCCAATATAAACAAAAGGATTCGGTTGAGATTGTAAAATTACTCTTCGAATGTGGATGAGGTCTTCTCTAAGCTCTTCTCCGTCAATTAATCTTGAGTTAAAATCATTTTCTTCTTGAGATAAAAAAACAAATGATTTAAAAATAAAAATAGACAACAAAAAGAGTTTCACGTTAAAAAACGAGTTTAGCTTAAAAAAATCTCTTGTAATATAGAAGGGTGTTTTTTTCCAAATTCATGTTGACACCACTCCTTAAAGCGGTTAAATTCGTCGATATCACGAATCCACAATAACGATTTTATCAATTCCTTTCGAAATAATATAGGATCAAAAGAAACTTTTTGAAGTATTTTTTTTGCTAAATCAATCATTTTCTCTTTCTATGTTAGAAATCTAAAATACAAATATTCTTTATAGAAATATACTTTGTTGAAAACTTTAAAAGATTGAATTTATTATGCGTTAAGTGCCTCTGCTCCACCAACAATCTCTAAAATTTCATTTGTTATAGCTGCCTGGCGGGCCTTATTATAACTTAATTTAAGCCCACGCTGCAATTCTTTAGCGTTGTCTGTTGCTTTGTGCATTGCCGTCATACGCGCGCCATGTTCAGCCGCATGAGAATCTAAAATAGACTTAAATAATTGAATTTTCAGACTTTTAGGAATTAAATCATTAACTATTTCATTTTTAGAAGGTTCGAAAATATAATCATTTGTTAACCTACTTTCGGATACTTTAGAAATTATTGGAAGCAATTGTTCAGATTCTATGATTTGTGTTGCCGCATTCACAAATCGATTGTAGACAACAATAACTTTATCAAATTCTTTATTGGCAAACCCTTCCATCACGTTACTCGCAATAAGGGCAACATTTTCAAATGATAAATTAGAAAAAATATCCTCAACTGGTTCAATAGTCGAATTAACAAAGTAATGTGGCGTCTTCTTAAATATATCTTTTACCTTTTTACCTAAACATAAAACTTTCGCATTAGAATTATTCACTAAAAGAGCATTAACCTGTTTGACAACATTGTTATTGAATCCGCCGCAAAGACCTCTGTTTGATGTAATTGCTATTATTAACATTTTATTTTCGGCTCTAACATCAGAATATACATTTTCGGACATATCCAAGGTGGCACTTAGATTTCCAAGAATTTCTTGTAACTTCAAAGAATACGGTCGCATTTGAATAATCGCATCTTGGGCTTTTTTCAACTTCGCAGCTGATACCATTTTCATAGCTGATGTAATCTGCATGGTTGATCCAACTGACGTTATACGGTTTCGTATCTCCTTTAGACTAGGCATATCTTTTGTTTATAGAATCTTAATATCTTTCTGAAACCTCTTTTGCCACTTTACCCAACACATCTGTAATTTCATCTGTATATTTCCCTGCTTTAAGATCAGCTAATACATTTGCATGCTGTGCTTCTAGGACAGCTAAGTATTCTTTTTCAAATTCTTTTACTTTGTTTATTGGAACTCGTTGCATTAACCCTTTGGTTCCAACATAGATAATCGCAATTTGCTTTTCAACAGGATAGGGATCACCTTCTTTTTGTTTTAGAATTTCAACATTTCGAGCCCCCTTATCGAGTACTGATTTTGTTGCTGCATCTAAGTCAGATCCAAACTTAGAGAACGCTTCTAACTCTCTGTATTGTGCTTGATCCAATTTTAATGTACCTGCAACTTTTTTCATTGATTTTATTTGTGCAGATCCCCCAACTCGAGATACAGAGATACCCACGTTTATCGCCGGACGAATTCCTGAATTGAATAAATCGGACTCCAAGAAAATCTGACCGTCTGTGATCGAAATTACGTTTGTTGGAATGTATGCAGAAACGTCACCTGCCTGTGTTTCAATAATTGGAAGTGCGGTTAACGATCCTCCACCTTTTACTCTCGATTTAAGAGAATCAGGTAAATCATTCATTTTACTTGCAATTGAGTCGTCAGAAATAACTTTCGCAGCTCTTTCTAGGAGGCGAGAATGAAGGTAGAATACGTCACCTGGATATGCCTCACGACCTGGAGGACGACGTAATAATAATGAAACCTCACGGTATGCAGCGGCTTGTTTTGATAAGTCATCGTAAACAATTAAAGCTGGTTTTCCTGAATCTCGAAAAAACTCCCCAATAGCTGCACCAGTCATTGGGGCATAAAACTGCATAGGTGCTGGGTCGGAGGCGTTTGCGGCAACTACTACTGTATATGCCATGGCGCCTGCATCCTCAAATTTTTTAACAATCCCCGCAACAGTCGAACCTTTCTGACCAATGGCAACATAAATACAAAAAACGGGTTCTCCTCTATCGAAAAATTCTTTTTGATTCATTATTGTGTCAATAGCAACAGTTGTTTTACCTGTTTGACGGTCACCTATTATTAATTCACGTTGCCCTCTTCCGATTGGAATCATTGCATCAATTGCTTTAATCCCTGTCTGTAGAGGTTCATTTACTGGCTGTCGAAAAATAACTCCAGGAGCCTTTCGTTCAATTGGCATTTCATATAATTCTCCGGCAATAGGCCCTTTACCATCAATTGGCTGTCCAAGGGTATCAACAACACGTCCTACCATTCCATCGCCAACATTTACCGAAGCAATTCTCCCTAAACGCTTTACAGTATCTCCTTCTTTAACTTCAGAGGCACGACCCAAAACTACTACTCCGACATTATCTTCTTCAAGGTTTAGTGCAATTCCTCGGATTCCACCTTCCAATTCTACGAGTTCCCCATATTGAACTCCTGTAAGGCCATAAACACGTGCAATCCCATCCCCAATTTGAAGAACGGTACCAACTTCTTGTAGCTCGGCCTCACTTCTGAAACCTGATAATTGCTCACGTAAAATTGCAGAAACTTCTGCGGGTTTAATATCTGCCATGCTGTATTATTTTCTATTAATTATTTGTTATTAAATCTATTTTTAATTTCTTCAATTGACTATTAACAGATGCGTCAACTTGGACATCACCGATTCGGATAATAAAACCTCCAATTAAAGTTGGGTCTATTTCTTCGGTTAATTCAATTGTTCCAGAAACCTTAATTTTTGAAAGTATTTTTTCTTTACTTGTTTTTGTGAGTTCAGTGGCTGAAATAAGCACAACTGAAACTATTCCTTTATATTCTTTTACTAAATAGATGAAAGAAGATGCAATTTCTACGAGTATTACTTCCCTCCCATTTTTGGTAATTAATTGGATGAACGACTTCGATAACGAGTCAAAATGACTATACAACTCATTCAATACACTTAATTTCTTTTCTGCCTTTATAACTGGGGATTTTAAAAAAACAAGTAAATCGTAATTGTTATTCCCTGAATCAACAAAAAACTCCATATCCTTTAGTACCAAATCAACTTTATTTTGCTCAATAGCAAGCTCCAAGAGTGCTTTGGCATAACGCGATGCAGACTTAGTTCCTTTCATATCTGATTAGTTCATATTGATATCATCAGCCATTTTTTCAGCCAATGCTTTTTGCTTATCATCTGTAGATAATTCTGTTCTTATAATTTTCTCAGCGATTTCTAGTGATAATCCAGCGACGTGGGTTTTTAGCTCATTCATTGCCTGAAGTTTTTCACTGTTTATTGAATCTTTTGCTGAGTTGACAATTTTTTGAGCTTCAGACTTGGCTTTTTCTTTCGCTTCTTCAATCATCTTATCGCTAACATTTTTAGCGTCCTTCAGCATAGAGTCTCTTTGAGCGCGTGCTTCTTTTAACAAAGCCTCATTTTCAGATTGCATGGCTTGCATTTCTGCTTTTGTCTTCTCGGCTAAATCTAGCGCTTCTGAGATTTTTTGTTCTCTTTCATTTACCATTTTCAGAATCGGTTTCCAAGCAAATTTTGTCAAAACAAACAAGAGGAGGCAGAAAACTAATCCTGTCCAAAATAATAAACCTAAATCAGGGGTAACTAAATCCATTTTAAAATAATTTTTTTCTAAACAACAAAATTTTCTACCCAAACCAACCGTTTGGGTAGAAAATAAACTTACTTCGCAGCTCCTAACATCCCAATCACTACTCCAAACAATGCGATACCTTCAACAAGTGCTGCTGCGATAATCATTGTTGTTGTGATTTTTCCGGATGCTTCTGGGTTTCTGGCAATCCCTTCTACTGCTTTACCACCTATTTGGCCAATACCAATTCCGGCTCCTACAACTGCTAAACCAGCTCCAATTGCTGCTATACTACCATAAATCATACTATGTATATTTAAAAATTACAAACTTAATGGTGCGCCTCTTCAACCGCTGCACCTATAAACAGAGCAGAGAGCAATGCAAATAAGTATGCTTGCAAAACTGCCACCAACATTTCCAAACACGAAATAAATAAAGCCATAGGCACAGAAAGAGCCCCCCACGCAATGTTTTTATTTATAAATATTATAGAAATTAATGCTAAAATTATTATATGACCCCCAGTTATATTAGCAAACAAACGTATTGTTAACGCGAAGGGTTTGGTAAAAATTCCCACAATTTCAATTGGAATCATAATTGGCATCAATGCAACTGGGACTCCAGGTGTGGCAAAAATGTGTTTCCAATAATTTTTATTTGAAGAAAATAGAGTCAGAATTAATGTACAAAGAGCTAAAAAAAACGTAATTGTAATATTCCCTGTCAGATTTGCTCCCCCGGGGAAGATTGGAATGAGCCCGAGTAAATTATTAAACCAAATGAAGAAAAATATTGTCAATAAATAAGGAACATATTTATGGTGTTTACCATGGCCGATATTTTCTTTTGCGATATCATCTCGAATTACGACTACCAGAGGTTCAATAAACTTAGCAATCCCTTTGGGCGCAACAGCTCCATTTGACTTATAGAATCTCGCCATTGATAAAATCAAAATAAGAATAATGATAGCCCCTATGAATAAAGATGTTACATTTTTAGTGATAGAAAGATCGATTGGTTGAATATTACCATGAACGTGACCATCTTCAAAATTTAATTGATTTTTCTCAAGTTTGTAAATTTTTTCATGAAACATACCATATCCAGTAGCTTCTCCTTTTCCTTTGAGATAAGATATAGGCTGATGTGTTTTATGGTCCGCAGCAACTATATGTTCACCGTGATAAAAATTCTCTGAAGAGAAAACTTTTACTTCATTATCGTATAAAATCACAGGTAAATAAATTGAAACACCATTTAACTCTCCGCCCCATAAATGCCATTCATGCGCATCTTTGACATGATGCATAATCATCTCACTTACATTAAATTCTTTTTCTGGATTTTTATCGCCAGAAGCAAAAGAAATTAAGGGGAAAGAAATGAATGAAAATATGATTAAAAAATATCTAATGGAGTTCATTTTAATCCGTTTCTACTGTCTATTTTTAAAACTTTTTGCAAATTTAGTGAAAGTTTCAATAGTAGCAATATTTATTAGAACTTAATTTTAATTAATCTCGGCGCTTGATTCAATTATGAAACCCCTATCTTTAAATCATTCCTTCGATTACCCTGAACATCATATTCTTTGGATGATCTTTTTCATGATTTTTACAAATTCTTTTGTTTCTTGCATCGAAATGGTTAATGGGGGAGCAAGTCTTAAGCTATCGGGATGGGAGAGAAACCAAAAGGTAATTAATCCTTCTTCAAGGCAGGAATGAACTACTTTACTTACAATTTCCGGAGACTCCATATCAAAAGCAAACATCAATCCTTTTCTTCTTATTTCTTTAATTTGCCTCAATGATCCAAGTTCATGCTCTATAAATGCCCCTATTTTCTGAATGTCAATCCAATTGATTTCTTTCTGAAGTACTTCCAATGTTGCTGCTGCTGCTGAGCACACAACCGGATGTCCCCCAAAAGTTGTTATGTGCCCGAGCATTGGATTATGGGAAAACTTAGAAAGATTTTCTTTAGAAGAAATTAAGGCGCCAATTGGCATACCTCCACCCAAAGCTTTACCAAGGGTTAGTATATCAGGAACAACATTGAAATGTTCAAATGCGAAGAGTTTTCCTGTTCGCCCCATACCACATTGAATTTCATCAAAAATCAGCAGCGCTCCAACGTCCTTACATTTTTTTTGAAGTGCTTTTAAATAATCAAAATCCGGTATTCTAACGCCGGCATCTCCTTGTATTGTTTCCAAAATTACTCCTGCCGTTTTTTCTGTAATAAGCGTCAACTCATCAAGATTATTTAAATTGATAAATTGTACTTCAGGTAATAGTGGCCGATACGCTTTTTTCTTTACCTCATTGCCGGAAATACTCAAAGATCCGTTTGTACTGCCATGATAGGAGCCACGAAAAGAAATGATTTCCATTCTGCCCGTCACTCGCTTTGCCAATTTAATAGCCGCTTCATTTGCCTCAGTTCCTGAATTTACAACATACAAACAATCCAGTGAGGCGGGTAAAACTTCAATTAATTTATTGGATAAATCAATCTGAGAATCTTGAATAAACTCCCCATAAACCATCACATGTAAATGTTTATCGACTTGAGCTTTAATAGCCTGAATTACTTTTGGGTGTCTATGACCAATATTGTTTACAGCAACCCCAGAGATTAAATCTGTATAACGTTTTCCTGATTTATCATAAATATAAATTCCTTCGGCAGATTCGACCTCAATTAAAAATGGAAAAGGACTTGTTTGGCCTTGATTTGAAAGAAAAACATCTTTCGGATTCATAATTAACTTTTTCGTGAGACTACCTTTTCTACTGCTTCAACGATATTTTTTGTGTCAATACCATATTTTGTCATAAGCTCCATTGGTGTCCCGCTTTCTCCGAATGAATCATTGACTGCAACAAATTCGTGAGGGGTTGGTAGTTTGCGAGACAGCACTTGTGCAACTGCCTCACCAAGACCTCCGTTAATCATATGCTCTTCGGCAGTCACTACACACCTTGTCTTAGAAACTGATTTTAATATTGCTTCCTCGTCCAAGGGTTTAATTGTATGCATATTCACTAATTCCGCAGAAATTCCTTTTTCAATGAGAATTTTCAACGCTTCAATTGACTTCCATACCAAATGGCCGCAAGCGATAATTGTCACATCAGACCCTTCGTTAATGATATTAGCTTTCCCGATAATAAAAGGTGCATCGGGCTTAATAAAAATAGGCATAACAGGTCGGCCGAACCGAAGGTAAACCGGTCCTTGGTGTTGAGCTATTGCAATAGTAGCTTGTTTTGTCTGATTAAAATCAGCTGGAACAATAACGGTCATATTTGGTAGCATTCGCATCATACCGATATCTTCTAATATTTGATGCGTGGCTCCGTCTTCACCTAATGTTAAACCAGCATGAGAGGCACAAATCTTAACATTTTTCTGAGAATACGCTACCGACTGACGGATTTGATCATAAACCCTACCAGTTGAAAAATTAGCAAAAGTTCCAGTATAAGGGATTTTTCCACCAATCGTCATTCCAGCAGCAATCCCTATCATATTAGCTTCGGCAATCCCAACTTGGTAAAACCGATCTGGATATTCATTTTGGAAAGCATCCATTTTAAGTGATCCTGTTAGATCTGCGCACAAAGCCACAACATCAGGATTTGTTCTGCCCAATTCTGCCAAGCCTTCACCAAAACCTGAACGAGTATCCTTATTGCCTAATATTTCCAATTCAATCATAATTTATAAATTAAATGTTGTCGTTCTGTTTGAGTCAATTTTAAATGTTTTTTCTCCTGTGTAGGTACTCGACTTTTGATTTTTTAGCCGATATACAAGTTTATAAGAACCTGGCTGCAATTGCCATTGTCCTTTTTTAGATTTATCATCAATATTTAAAACCCATTCTACTGCTCCGTCAGATTTAACTAAAAATACTTGTGCGATATATTCACTCGCAAATGTATAATTAAATGTTCCGGGAGCTTTTATTGTTATTAATTCCGTTTTACTTTGTTGTACGTCCACTTTTTGAGTTGTTCGTGGTAGTGTTAAAACTTCAATATCATAATTCCCCGTAATATATTTTACGGTTGAGTTAAGATTTTGTACGTTTAACGTTGTACTTACATTCTGCTGCATAACTCTGACTGTAATGTCATTCAGACCATTTGAACAGGACGGACATTGTACCTTAATAAAACCCTGCGGACAGTCTACTTTTATTGTATTGTGGGTATGTTTTTGAATGGCGATATTATTCACAGTAACAAGAGGAATTGTATTTACAATTAGATCATATTTAAAATCTGGGCTAATAACAAGTGTGTCTGGATTGCCATATCTATTGATAGTATGAATAAAGGTATATTTTAAATTTTTAGTTCCTGCCTCATACAAAAACATTGTTACATTTGTTTCAGTCGGCTTTTTATAAATATCATTCAAATCAATCTGAACTGTTGTATTTATAAGCGTCTTTTTAATAACCGTTTGTAAGGTTGAATTAAATGATTCGCTTGATTCAGAGTCAAAATAAGATCCAATACATTTGAATTTTTCTAAGTACGATAGATCCATTCCCAAACCAATTACAAATGGAGTTACTTTCACTCCTTTGTCCTTAAGCTTTTTCGCAATCAAGCACGGATCATTATCACACGCCTCGATACCGTCTGTAATCAAAATTATAAAATTTCGGGCCAGTGTATCAGGAAAATCAGCCGCAGCAGCTTCAAGGGAGCGAGCAATAGGAGTAGTTCCTTTCGCCTCAATACCTCGAATACGTTGTTTAATTTTATCAATATTGTTGGCCGCAAAACCGACCTCTAATTTTGTATCGTTGCAGTCTTGATAGGTTGCCGTTATTGGAGATTGATGGCCATAAACACGCAATGCAATCTCGAGGTTTGGAACACCTCTGAGTCCCTCAATTGAATTATTTAAATGCTCTTTTGCCAATTCAATTCTTGTTTTTTTATCCCATTCGGTATTCATACTATTTGACGCATCCAAAATAAATAATATCCGCGTTTGTTCTTGTCCGAAAAAAACTGAACTAGTAGATAAAACAAAAGAAAAAAATAAAAACTTAAGCATTAATAATCTCCAAAGGTTTCCGTTAATTGGTTTAGCGCTAATTTTAATTGTTCTTCATTGGGAGCAACACCATGCCATTTGTGAGATCCCATCATAAAGTCGACACCTTGGCCCATTTCCGTTTTCATGATAATAACAATTGGTTTTCCATTTCCAATTAACGATTGAGCTCTCTGCATTATTTTACGAATTGAATCAAAATTATGACCGTCCATTTTGAGTACTTCCCATCCAAAAGCCTGCCACTTTGCCTCTAAATTTCCCAATGACAAAACCTGTTCAACATCACCATCAATTTGCCGACCATTAAAATCGATAGTAGCAATAATATTATCAACTTTATTTGCTGATGCATACATAGCCGCTTCCCAAATTTGTCCTTCTTGTAATTCGCCATCACCGTGTAAAACATAAATTATTGATTTATCCTTATTTAACTTCTTTGTCAAAGCCGCACCAATAGCAACGGATAATCCTTGACCTAATGAACCAGAAGCCATCCTAACTCCAGGAACCTTCTTGTCAGTCGAAGGATGCCCCTGTAAGCGAGAGGAAATTTTCCGAAATGTTGCTAACTCAGATAATGGAAAATAACCGCTTCGTGCAAGAGAACTGTACCAAACTGGAGAAATATGACCATTTGATAGAAAAAAAAGATCTTCTCCCTTCCCGTCCATAGTAAAATTGTTAGGTTTGTGAAACATTTGCTCGAAATAGAGAAAAGTTAGAAAATCTGCACAGCCCAACGAGCCTCCAGGATGACCGGAATTAACTGCGGATACCATTCTTACAATGTCTCTTCTAATTTGAGATGCTATTTTTTCTAATTCTAAATTTTGCATGTAAAATAGATTTTTGGAACTTGGCAAAACTAAGGGTAATTATTTTTGAAATGAATTGAAAACTTTAAACAATCAGTGCAACTTTTCAACTATATTTAATGTCAGTAAATAAAAAATTACTATGTTAAAACCAATACTGCTTGTTTTTTTTATATCTGTATCCTGTTTTTACAATGCACAAAATATAGAATTACTTAAAAGTTACACAAAATCAGAGCTTTCAAAATTTAGTAAAGAAACGATTTTAATTCTTGAATATGGTATTAATAATGCCGTTTACTTAATAGATCTCCCATCCGAAAAAGAAATTAATCTTCCAGAAATTGAATTGACTGAAAACACGCTAAAGTATACTGATTTGGGGCTAAAAATTTTGAGAGAAAATCAATATTACAAAATAAAAAATTCGAATAGTATGCTTGTCGTTAAATCACAATATGTTTTAAATAATGAACTTATTCACAAGAAAAAGAAAAATTAAAATGAAAATTTTTTTATTGATTTCAATTTTTACAGTTTCAATAAACTCATTTTCCCAAACGGTTACCATGGGAGATGTTGGTTATCCTCCTTCAAACCCAATAAATTGCAATACTTTTGGGATATCAGGAACAAATTTCTTTGATCCCGGAGGCCAAGGAGGAAATTACCCGCCTAATTTCAACGATACAACCGTTTTCTGTCCTGACTTAAATCTAGGAACCAAAGTGACACTAACGTTTGCAATTAATGCTGGTTTTGCATTCAATGTTGACGGGTCGGATTTTATTTATGTTTACGATGGGCCAAACACAAGTGCTCCTCTCCTTGGAATTCACAATTCAGTAACTGACCCCAATGGATTTGCTTATCAAGCGTCATGGGATAATCCTTCTGGATGTCTGACTGTAGTATTTGTTTCTAATGGAACAAATGAAGGTGCTGGTTGGCTTGCCAATGTTCAATGTGGAAATCAGTATCAACCTTTTGAACCTCATATTGAAGCATACATAAATGGCCAAGGGCCAAATGCCATTAATCCAATAGACACTGGTTTTGTTGATGTGTGTTTTGGAGACAGTATACTCTTTGTTGCAAAACCAGTATTTCCCTACTCAGAAGAAGTGACTGGCTATGGATATTCTCAAAATGTTAACACCAACATTGATTTTGATTGGTACGTCACAGACGGACAGACCTATCCCCAGAATGATTCCATTTGGTTTACCCCGCCAGCACGATCGGGTTATTTAATTGATGTTAAGGCAACCGATCAATTCCCTTTGAGCGAACGTGTACGGTGCAAGGTTCGGGTATCACTTTTACCAAGTTTTTCAGGCACAGGGGCTCTTGAAGATTCTGTCTGTCTTGGATTGAGCACTATGTTAAATGGTGGAGTTACTGATCAAGATACTGTCGGATTTGATATTCCCAGCGGAACATTCGAGTTAGGGGGTAATTTTGCTGGTTTAACCTATTTGCCGGATGGATCGGGGCAAGAATATACTGCGCCGATTGAGATAGCGGGATTTCCTGACGATGCTGTTATTACGAATAACCAAGATTTAAATCAAGTATGTATTACAATGGAGCATTCTTACCTTGGCGACTTGGAAATTTGGTTAGAATGTCCAACCGGTCAAATTGTTCCTCTTGTAAATTCATACGGCCCAGGACAAATTCCTGGAGGAAACAGCGGGGGAGGTACGTACTTGGGACATCCAATTGATGACGTCGGTGGCGGTGGCCCTGGAATTGGTTGGGAATATTGCTTCAGTTCCTTGTATAACACCATAAATGGGTCGATGACACAAAACTTAAATAATACTGTTCCTGTTCCGTTCCAACCACCGTTATCTGCAGGAAACTCAATTGATCCAAGCGATACCTATCAACCAGAAACGGCATTTAATAACTTTACGGGTTGTCCTGTAAACGGGACATGGA
>Ga0194128_10004855_pt1 | contig 19368 bp, 24 predicted proteins | sample TA2KigCa65mmetaG_FD_148650 | JGI IMG/M metagenome (GOLD analysis project Ga0194128, IMG submission 148650) | Freshwater microbial communities from Lake Tanganyika, Tanzania - TA2015037 Kigoma Deep Cast 65m | ecosystem: Environmental > Aquatic > Freshwater > Lake | place: Tanzania: Lake... | reverse complement strand
CCCTACGCTACGAAACGACACGATTCCTCATTCCTAGCAATGTGTCTTAAGAAAGGGGTACTTGCCAGTCCACGTCGCGCGTCGGGCGCCATTCCAAAGACCCGACACAGCATAAGCGGCGCAGAGGAGACCGGCCGCCTGTGTGAGGAAGGGGATGCGCCAGAGCAGCAGGAAACCGCCCCACGTAACGAGCGCCGGATACAACGCAAAGCCGAGCAGTAAGCGGCGGTTCTCCGGGACACTCTCACCCATGCACACACCAATCAAACGTCCCGTAATCATGGCTGCCCCCAGGAGCACCAGAGCCTCGTAGCAGAACACGAGAATCGCGACGCCGAGTTGCAACAACATATCCGGATTCTATATCCCCTACCACCTCTGCCACCATCGCTTTTTGTCCTTACCGCTGGTGAGGAGTAGCTGCTCCTGCAGACCCTTCATGAGGATGTTCGTCTCACGCTGGCGCTGGCTTAAATCATCGATCGCCTGACTGAGGAGTTTGATCTGATCATCCTTCACCTGCAGTTGCCGTTCGAGAGTGTTCTTCGTGCTCTCCAGGAGCGAGAGATACGGGTCGGATGCCGTCTGTTTTGTGGCAGATTTTTTCGTCTGCGTGTCGGCGAAATGCTTCTCGAGAAGGCCGCTGCTGATGGTGTAGGAAAAAGGCTTCTTTCCCTTCTTCAATTTCGCAGCTTCCGCGGGGAGTGGATGAATCCCCTGCCGGTCGGTTCCCTTTTCCTGTCGTACCGCGTTGCGGACGAACCGGCGAATGGTGATCTCGGCCTTGCTGTATCGTTCGGCAGCTTCCTTGATGCTGAGGAACGTGACGCTCTCGGCGGGGAGCGCCTTGATGATTTTGGAGGAGGAGTGATCAGTCATGTGATCATGATACTGATCATGCGCATGATCGCAAATGACTCCTGTCGACAGAACAGAAAAGTCACAGTGTGATCGATGACCATGATCATGATCAGTGCATGCATATGCACATCGAAAAAAGTGCCACTGCGGAAATGGAGGATAATGAATTCGTTCGAGCCCTTGTTAAAGATAAAAAGTGAAATGGACTCGTCACCTGCTCCTCTGAGGAGTGTGATCGGTGATCATTATCATGCACTGTCCATGACCATAGTCAGACCAGTCCAATGATCACCCGAATAGTGCATACCGCACATGCCTGATCAAACACTGATCATGATGATGATCATGACCATGATCATGCCTACTCACCGCTACGGTAAGCGATTGAAAAGCCCGCCTCGCGCTTCCGGATGGAACGTGGTATCAATGGGATACTCATCCCCCTCAACACATGACTCACTACATTTGTAACGGCGGTTGCGAAGGTGTTTCGGGCGTCCCCGGAACATGCCAGGCCAAGGACTGTCCTGACTTCGGAAAGCCCCTCGAACAATGCGACTGCATATCACCGAAACACACCACCGGTACCGACGATGAATTGTCCCTCGACGCAGAAATAACGAGCGGCGATGATGACGATCTCACGTTGATGTAGATCCTGCAATCTTGTGCGTCGGGCATGGAAGAATTGCGCAATAAATATTGCCATCTACTGTCCCCGCAGGGGAGACCGCACCAGGGAATGGGTGCGGCTAAGCATTTTTCTTTTTACCCCATCCACCCTTCCGTTTCGGGGCATGCCTTTTCTTCTCCAACATCTCTGCAGCCGTGACGATATCGATGTCCGTAGGGCTCTTATTTTTCGGGACGGAAACATTCGTTGTACCGTCCGTGATGTAGGGTCCATAGCGACCCTCTTTCACGAGAATTTCGCCGCCACTGACGGGATCCTTTCCGAGAACTTTCAGAGGTTCCGCCTCACGCTTCTTGCGCTCCTTCGCCGTGACGATGAGCTCCTCCGCCGCAGCGAGATCCAGGGTCAGGGGATCAGCCTCTTTCGGAAGGGAAACCGTCACCGTTCCCCAGCGGATATACGGTCCGAAACGACCGCGATGTACCTCCACCGACTCACCGTCCTTCAAGTCCAGATGACGGGGGAAACTGAGGAGTGCCATTGCCTGTTCCAGTGTGACTGTCTCGCGACCCATGCCTGCACCGAGCGATGAGCTCTTGGGTTTTCCTTTGATCACACCGTTCTTCACATCCGCAGGTGTACCGATCTGAACGTACGGACCGAAGCGTCCGGTGAGAACGACGATGTCGAGACCTGATTTTGGATCCTTGCCGAGCACGCGTTCTTTGAGAACATCTCCCTTCTTTATCTCTTTGGTTTTTCCGTCGATGAGTTCTTTGAACGGCCCGTAGAAACCACGGAGAAATACGACACGCTTTTCCTTGCCCTCCGCGATGTCATCGAGCTTACTCTCCATCTGCGCGGTAAAGGTGAGATCGACGATGGAACCAAAGTGTTCCGTCAGCAAATCCGTCACTGTGAATGCTATATCCTCCGGAATGAGTTGCTTTCCCTCTTTGCGAATGTAGCCGCGCTGCTGCACGGTACTGATGGTGGGGGCGTACGTACTCGGACGGCCGATGCCTTCTTCTTCCAATTTCTTCACGAGACTCGCTTCCGTGTAGCGGGGAGGCGGCTTCGTGAAGTGCTGTTCCGGAGTCACTTCCTGGCAGGAGAGGGGATCGCCCTCTTTGAGCGGGGGCAGAAGCTTTTCATTCTCCTCTTCCTGCGGCTCCTCTTCGTCATTCTTTCTGTGTGAGTCCGTCGAAGCATCTGTGCCTTCACGGTACACGCGGTAGTACCCGTCGAAGGTCACCGTCTGCCCTGTAGCGCGGAATGTGTATGACGCTGCCTTGATGTCCGCACCGACGCGCTTGAGCTCGGCTGGGGGCATCTGCGTGGCCATGGTGCGGTTCCAGATCAGTGTGTAGAGCTTGAGTTGCTGATGATCGAGAATGTCCTTGAGAGACTCCGGCGTGCGCCACACTTCGGCAGGGCGAATGGCTTCATGCGCTTCCTGCGCACCCTTGCTCTTCGTTTTGTACTTCCGGGCCTCGCTGAGGACGTATTCGCGGCCGTACAGTTTTTCGATCGATCCCTTGATGTCCTCCAGGGCCTTCTCACTGAGGTTCACGCTGTCCGTACGCATGTAGGTGATGAGACCAGTCTGCCCTTCGCCCTTGCCGAGGCTGATACCTTCGTAGAGCTGCTGCGCAACAACCATGGTCTGCTTCACGGAAAACCCGAGCTTCCGGCCGGCCTCCTGCTGCAGTGTGGAGGTGGTGAACGGCGGCGGGGGATTCTTCTTCAGTTCTTTTTCATCGATCGATGCCACTGACCAGTCGGCGTCCCTCGAAGATGAAACAACCTCGTCTGCTTCCTCTTTGCTGACCGGGACAAATTTCTTTCCGTCTCTCGCGCGCAGTTCGGCGGTGAATTCTTTTCCATCGGAGGTCTTCAGCAGGGATGCGATGGTCCAGTACTCCTCCGACTTAAACGCGCGGATCTCGCGCTCACGGTCGACAATGATGCGCACTGCGACAGATTGCACGCGTCCTGCAGAGAGTCCACGGTAGACCTTCTTCCAGAGGAAAGGGGAGAGGGTGTAGCCGACGAGACGGTCGAGGATACGACGCGCCTGCTGGGCCTCGACCAGGTTTTCATCGATGTCGCGTGGGTTCTTCACCGCTTCATCGATTGCAGCCTTCGTGATTTCGTGGAAGATGATACGCTTGATGGTCTGACCCTTTTTCAGTTTCAGCGCCTTCGTGAGGTGCCATCCAATCGCCTCTCCTTCGCGGTCTTCATCAGTCGCGATCCAGAGGTCGTCGGCATCCTTCAAAAGTTTCTGAAGCCCCTTCACTGTGGCCTGCTTCTCTTCCGGCACTTCGTATTCCGCCTCGAAACCACTCTCGATATCCACCGCTAAACCTGAGCTTGGAAGATCCCGAATGTGGCCCATGCTCGCCTGCACTTCGAAGTCCTTTCCCAGGAACTTCTTGATCGTTTTGGCCTTCGTTGGACTTTCGACAACGACGAGATGTGTAGGCATGGCATAAGAGGGTAGAGAGTGCAGTGGGTGTTGTCTACTCTCCCCTTGCGTACTTTTATGAATTGTTCGCCTGATGCATACTATTCTTTCCACGTGTTCATCTTTGTTATTCATAAATTTATGGCTTCGTGAAGCCAATCCTATGGTGTTCTTGCGGAAATTTCCCCATGATATGCTCATTTTTGGCTTGCGTAAGCCCATGGCCACCGTAGACTCGGAGGTGACATACTTCTTTTCCCCCTATCCCTATGTCCAAGCAGGATATCATCAACCACATTGCCGACTCGTCCGGCATCACGAAGCGCGCAGCTTCTGACGCGCTCGAGTCCCTCGTCACACTCGTGACCAAGGAACTCAAGAAGGGCAACAACGTGACGATTACGGGCTTCGGAACCTTCAAGGTTTCCAAGCGCGCAGCACGCATGGGTGTGAACCCCCGCAACCCGAGCCAGAGGATTTCGATCCCGGCAATGAAAGTTCCGTCCTTCAAGGCAGGAAAGACCCTCAAGGACGCGGTTCGCTAAACGAGATCTTCTCAAGACAATCAAAAAGCCTCCCTAAACAGGAGGTTTTTTGTTTATGGTGTTTAGTGTACTGAAAAGTGACAAACCAGTCTTTTCTATAAACGAAAAACTAAAAACCAACAAACCATTCTCCTCATCACACATTTCCGCTATTCTCTCAGCCAAGATATGGATCACGCACTCATCAAAGACATATTGGGATCGCTCCTTGCGCAGTTGGAGCTTGCCTTCGACGGCATCGAAACGCGCGACGACGCGGATATGGTCCGCGTGGAGATCCAGTCTAGCAACCCCAGCCGCATCATCGGGTGGCACGGTGAGACGCTGAACTCCATTCAGCATGTGCTGAAGTCGATCATCCGCGAAAAGGCCAAGCTGGAGAAAGCACCGTTTCTGGTCGTCGACGTCGACGGCTACCGCACCATGCAGGAGGACAAGGTGAAGAAGATCGCCGAACAGAAGGCCGACTTCGTGCGTCGGACGGGAAGCCGTGTCGCGCTTGCACCGATGAGCCCATACTTCCGCCGCATCGTGCACCTGCACATCGCGAATGATCCGCAATTTGCCGATCTCACAACAGAGAGCATCGGAGAAGGGGACTACCGCCAGATCGTCCTGAAGCTGAAGAAACAGAAAAAGAGCAGTGATGGTGAGGAGATGAAACCGGTCATGGCGGAACCGGAGAAAGGAGATGATCTGGGGAATTTGGATATTTGATGTGTACGAGGTTTACTTCATCTTCCTCCACTCCTCCATCAGTTTCTTCTCCTCTCTCGAGAGTTTTGCAGGAATGTCGACGACGACACGCACATAGTGGTCACCGAAGCGCGATGAATTCAACACCGGCATCCCTTTCCCCTTGATGCGCAACACCTGACCGGACTGCGTACCTGCGGGAACACGCAGTGTCGTCTTCCCCGTGACGGTCTCGACAGAGACATCGGTACCGAGAGCGGCGTCCGGGACACGCACATGCAAGTCTGTTTTGATGTCACTGCCGTCGCGCGTAAATCGTTTGTCGCTGCGAACGGAAATTTCCACATAGAGATCTCCTGCGGGTGCACCGCGCACGCCAGCCTCGCCCTGTCCTGTAACGCGGAGCGTCTGTCCGTCATCGATACCCGCGGGAATATCGAGCGTGAGCGCGCTGCTCTCGCGGCGTCTGCCCTGACCGTCACAGGTGCCACAGGGTTTCTCCGGCACCTTCCCGGCACCCTTGCAGAGGTCACACAACACAGACTGCTGTATGGTGCCGAAAAACGACTGTGCGGTGCGTGTGATCTGTCCCGTGCCTTTGCAGCGTTCGCAGGTCTTCATCTGCGTGCCCTTCGCGGACCCCTTGCCGTCACACTCCTTGCACACCACAAGACGTTCGACTGTCACGGTTTTCCGGACACCGGTGACCGCGTCCGAAAATTCGACAGCCACGCCAATCTGCAAATCTCTTCCGCGCTCGCTGCGCGCACCGCGACGCGCACCTCCGCCCCCTCCGCCGAAAAATGATTCGAAGATGTCGCCGAGACCTCCTTCGAAATTTCCATTCTGAAATCCCGAAAAATCAAACCCCCCAAAACCTCCGCCCTGCGGGCCGCCGGTCGTACCGAACTGATCGTATCTGCTTTTCTTGTCGGGATTGCCCAGCGCTTCGTATGCCTCATTGATCTCTTTGAACTTCGCCTCGGCGGACTTGTCCCCCTTATGCTTATCGGGATGCCATTGCTTGCTCAAATCGCGGTACGCTTTCTTGATGTCGGCAGCCGAAGCGTCGCGGGAGAGACCCAGAATTTGGTAGTAGTCTTTGGCCATGGATGCCGGAATCATAGCATTGCGGAGGGCAGAAAGGGCATGGGAACAGAGGCAAAAATGTGCTATACTTATGGGATGCTCACAAGTCATCACACGCGGACGGCACTGAAATATATGACGACCGTTCTCGGAGGCCTCTCCCTTGCTCTCGTGGCATACGGGTTCTCCTTCGGACCGACCTACGTCGATCCTGCAGCGATGGAGGGAAGACTGCTCCCCAAGCATACGACAGGACAGACGAAGTGGATCACGATCACAGCGGAAGAAGTCGCTTCGGGTACCACCATCCCCGCGGACAGCAACGTCATCGTTCATATACCCGACGATGTGAAGCGCATCACGCGCAGGGTGCTCTTCGGCAGAAGCGGAGACACCATTCGCTACTGGGGATACTGCCTGCCGGAGAACTATGCAGAAGCGAAAGCAAACACGACACGCGGCTTTCCGGGGGATCTCTTCCTCTCGGAAGCGGAACGTGAGTACCGGAGAAAAAAACTGGCCAATGAACAGCGCCGGACTTTCTCCGTTTTCAAGAATATCACGCAGGATGATCTCGATCAGACCCAGAGAAAGCCCGCGTCGATGGTACGCCACCAGTTGGAAATTTTTGAGGGTGGCACGTCATGTTACGTCATGACCGAAAAGGCGATTCCCGTCGGCGTCGACCGCGATGACGATGGTTTAAACTCTGCTCTGGAACGCAGACACGGATCGGATGACCTGATTGCCGACACGGACGGAGACGGCATCTCGGACTCACTCGAAGTCTTCCGTCTCTTCAGCTTCCCGACGAAGCGCGACAGTGATGGCGACGGTATCATCGACGGCATTGAAGACTCGAACCGGAACGGCCGCTTCGATGTGGGTGAAACAGAAGTGATGGTCTGGGACACCGACCGGGACGGCCTCTGCGACGGTCTCTGTAAAATCAACAAGGGCAAAGACCTCCGTGGGGAAGACAAGAATCTCAACGGTGTCTACGAACCGGATCTCAACGAATACAACCCGCGGACAGCGGACAGTGACGGCGACGGAATCCAGGACGACCACGAAGTGTACCTATGCGTCGTCGGTGGAGGAGATGATTGTTAAAGAGGGAAAGAGGGAAAGAGGGAAATAGGGAAATGGGGGAAATGGGGGAAATGGGGGAAATGGGGGAAATGGGGAAATAGGGGAAATAGGGGAAATGCAGTAAAACAGCCACATTGCTCAAAAATCCCGATTCCTGTATAATAATCCGATGACTCTGAAGAAGGTTCTCCTGACGGCTCTCCTGGTCCTGGTGCCACAATCTGCACTTGCGTACCTGAACCCCGAAGAAGTTCTCCTGAACCGCGACCTCTACCTTCCCCCGACGGCACGTGATGCCATGGGCAGAAGCATGCAACAGGCCGATGAGGCGGCTGCACGGCGCGAGCGCGAACAGGAGGCAGCATTTGCACTGCAGCATCCCTCCGCTCCGGAAGAGGAGATCATGCCTGAAGAGGACAGTACCGCCGCGGCGCCGCAAGGTTGGCCTGCAGGATTTTTTGCTGTCCCGGTACAGATGGGTAACGGTGGAATGTGGATGGGGCAACCGACATTCGGCAGCGCACCCGGAACGCAGGGTCTCGACAGTGCAAACCTGGAACTGCTCCGCACCATGCGCCTACTCTCCCGTGTGAATCAGAATCAGGTAATGGAATACCCGCAGTCCGTGCACGGCGCGGCGAATCCGCTCGCCCCGAGCGGCGCAGGAGCAGTGATCACCGCACTGACGATGGCAGGCTCGGTCCTCTGGACCATGCGTCGCGCTTCGAAGGCCAAAACGGTGGTGAGTGCGTAGTGTTCTATGGAGATGCGGAACGGACTTTTTCCCGTCAGTACGGGCTTTTTATCAATACCTGGCTGACAGGAAAACAAGGACACGATCGGGAACAGAAAGACGTGGTACCCTGCGTCCGTGTCTTCTACGGTACCAACCGCCTCCGGCCATCTTTCATTCACGGGAAAGCGTTGGATTCTTCCGGACATTTCACGGAAGTCGGAGGAGGATATCCTCGTTGCACTCGCGGCATCACGGGGCATCGCACCGAGTGATGCTATTCCCCGGCTGGTTCCGCCGCAGGTCTTCCACGACATGCCGAAAGCGGTGGAGCGCATTCGCAGGGCAATTGCCTCCGGTGAGCGTATCGCTGTCTTCGGGGATTACGACTGCGACGGCATCACGGCTGCTGCACAGCTAGTGCGGTTTTTCAGACGGAACGGCACTGAACCCCTCGTGCGCCTTCCGGACCGCGTACAGGATGGCTATGGCCTCTCCATGGCCATCGTGGAAGAGATGCGCAATGCGCATGTGACACTCCTCATCACCTGCGATACCGGCATCACCGCAAGCAACGAAATCGCCGCGCTCGCGGACCTCGGGATCGAGACCATCGTCACCGACCACCACCGCGTCTCCGAGGAGTTGCCGCCTGCATACGCACTGCTGCACCCTGCACTCTGCGGCCACCCCGTTCCACATCCTTCCGGAGCGGGAGTGGTATTCAAATTGCTGTCGGGATTGGAAAACGGTCACTGGGAGGATATGCAAACGGATCTCGCCCTCGCCATGCTCGGCACGGTCGCGGACCTCGTGGAGCTCAAGGGGGATAACCGCACCATTGTCACAGCCGGTCTGCGCGCCCTGGATGCACTCCGGTCCGGTCCGCTGGCGGTCCTCCGTGACAGATGCCGTTCGACCGACAAGCCGCTCTCCAGCACAGATGTTGCTTTCCGCATCGCACCCCGCATCAATGCGGCAGGAAGGATGCAGAGCCCCGTCATTGCACTGCACGCGTTGCTGGAAGGCGGGGAACACCTCGCGACGCTTGATGCGCTGAATACCGAAAGACAGGAACAAACCGCGCAGTTCCTGGAGCACATCACAGGCGACATCGGCACAGTGCCGCCCCCGTTCATCGTACGAGCCGACGCACAGTACCCGCACGGTCTTCTGGGATTGCTCTCGGGAAAACTAACGGAAACGTACGGGCGACCGAGTATGGTTGCGACGATCACCGGAGAGACCTGCACGGCCTCTCTGCGCAGTCCCGCATGCTACAACGTCACCGAAGCACTGGGACGCTGCGCTCATCTCCTCATGCGGTTCGGCGGTCACGCGCAGGCAGCGGGATGTACTTTCAGATCATCCAACCTCAACGCTCTGGAATCGGCCCTACTTGAAGATGTCGAACAACGTATTGCCAGAGAGATGCTGGTGCCGTCACTCACACTCGACGCAGAGATTCAGACGACGGATATTTCTCCGGACTTCGTACGGCGTATCTCTGTCCTCGAACCGTTCGGTCAGGGAAACCCCGAACCGAAATTCCTCCTGCGCAATGTCTCCATCACCGCGCCGCGAACTGTCGGCTCTGACGGTACACACCTGCAGGGGGTAATGGATGGAGTCTCGTGCATAGGGTTCAATCTTGGGAGTTTGGCAGAGAAATGCCAAAATATTGATGTAGTGGCGCGTATAGGTATGAACACATGGAACGGCAGCATTCGGCCACAGATTGTGATGGAAGATATGAGGCTGACGATCCGGGATTTGTGATCCGTGATTCGGGATCCGTGATTCGGGATTCGTGATTCGCTTGCCCTGAGCTTGTCGAAGGGTGATTCGTTCAAAAGACACCTCAAAGACCTTCCGGATCACAGATCACTGATCACGAATACCCCGCCCTCAGACCGGAACCAACGTTCCTTCCATCGCAAACACATCCGTGATGGGCGTTTCCAGCGCGGAGGAAATTTTGAATGCGAGGAGAACGGAGGGATTCGTATCGCCGCGTTCGATGCTCATGATGGTCTGGCGACTGACACCCGTCCTGAGCGCGAGTTCCTCCTGCGTCATGGATTTTTCAAAGCGCAGGCGGCGGATGGTGTTTTTCAGGACGGCTGTAGACATGATGAAAGAGGAAATACGTACTGTAGGTTGTCGCATTGTACTGGCTGCGCCGGGAGAGGCAAGTAAAAATATTATTGCGTATCGAATGTATTTTTTCCGCAGGCAATCGCTAAGAAATCAATACATGATGATGAACCCCGAAAGAAAAAACAGATAAATTGCAAACCAGGACAAGCTATAACGGGATACAAATGCACGCAGAAACAGAATCGCAAAAACACTTGCGAGAAATGATGCGACAAATCCGGCGGCACTGACACTGCTCACGGGAAGATGCACACCTCCGTTCAGAACATCGACGGCCATCAACGTCACTGCACCCGCAATTGCGGGTGTCGCCATGAGAAAGGAGAAATCGAGAGCCTCACGCCGTGAGAGACCCGCAAACCTCCCTGCAGTGATAGTGAGACCGCTACGCGAAAGAGCTGGAGAAAGCGCCAGTGCTTGCGCTATACCGATGCCAAGTGCCGCAGGAATGCTGATGGTACTAGAGCGGTGAATGATGCGATGGAAAAACCGTGAGAGCCGTCCCTCAGGATGCACAGCTGCCTCACCGAGAATGAGGATGCACGCATTCATGAAGAACTCCGTCGCCAGTACCGTGGAATACTCGGCAGCATTCGCAATGACATCCTTGAAGAAAAATCCAACCACTCCAACGGGAACGGTAGCAATGATGAGCATCAGAAGCATACGACTTTGTTGGCGGTCTCCACGCAACGGAGCGGTGAGAAGAGACCACCATGTCTGCATGTAACAGAGAAGCAGTGCAAGCAATGTGCCGGCATGCAGGAGGATGATCATTGCGAGATCATCGTTGGGATGTGAAGGAATACCGAGCAGCGTCTGCGCGAGAATGAGGTGACCCGTGCTCGACACCGGAAAGAACTCCGTAAGTCCCTGCACCGTGCCGAGAATGAGTGCATGAAACGTCGTCATGGGTGAGTCACTGCGTTGTGCCGAGTATAGGGGAGACCCGCAGTGCGGACATCTAAATTTGCGCAATACCCACGTACACAGGTAAGATTGATGGAAATGGCCCCTTCACCATTCCACGGTATCTTCAGCGCGTTCCAGAGTGAACACGGCACTGTTGTGGGAAATGTCGCTGATGATGCGCCTTCCACCTCCGTCCATTCCGCTGCTGCGCGGGGGGGAAGTTCCGTCGGACAGATCGCCGTCGATATCTTTGAATTGGAAGACTACTACATCATTCGTGCACCCATAGCGGGCGTGAAGCTCTCGGACATCGATATTGAGGTGGACGAAAAAGTCCTCACAATCCGCGGCCGCCGCACTGCTGCGGATGATATTCCCAAAGACCAGTTCTATCTTCAGGAGTGCTTCTGGGGGGACTTCCAGAGATCCATCACCCTCCCCGTCATCATCGATCCAAAAAAAGTAAAAGCGACGTTCTCGAAGGACAGCATCCTGAAAGTCCTCATTCCGAAAGAGGAGAAAGTGAAGATCGTGAGGATCAGTGAAGGGTGAGGATGAGCTGCAAGCTCCGCTCCTCAATTCTTCAATCTGCGCACTGCCGGCTTTGTCTTCTTCGACTCCTCTTTCTTGTCCGCCCGTACCGCCACCTTCGCAGGGGCAGAGCGGACCGGTGCCCTCTTCAGCTTCTGACTCACCTCTTGGGGAATCCAGGACATGCTCTGCAATACGTCCTCACCACCCATGTAGTGCCAATCCACTTCCTTGAGAAGCCTGCGGAAATCCCTCAGCATTTTCTCCGCGGTCTTCATACGCTCCGCATCCACCTGTTCCGCATCCAGAAAATTCCAGAGCTCGCACTGAATGAGATAGAGGTCCTGAACTTTCGCGAGAGCGGTTTCTTTTGCAGACATATTTTTATGTGTATGAAATTCGTATCATTGTAGCTATTTGTGCATCAGAAGTCAAATTCATGGTGATGGAGCGGGAGAAAATGGTGGCGGAGTGTTACGGAAGAATTCGCAAACGGAAAGCAAAAAGTGGATGTAATATAGAAAATAATCCCCGGACCCTGATACAATCCCGCAGTATGAAGATCACACAGGCAATTCTCCCTGTCGCAGGTCTCGGAACGCGGTTTCTGCCGTGGACGAAGGTTGTGCCGAAAGAGATGCTTCCGATTGGCAATCGTCCGATCATCGCGCACATCGTCGATGAATGTCTCGATGCCGGTATCAACAACATCTGCTTCGTGATCAACCGTGGTAAGGAAATGATCCCTCGGTACTTCTATGAAAACCCCGAACTGGAAGAGGAGCTGAGGAAGCGCGGTAAAGCGGATGCTCTGCAACACCTCAAGAAGTACGACGGCGCGAACTTCCATGTGGTCTACCAGGAAGAGCAGCTCGGCGACGGGCATGCCATCCTGCAGGCAGCGGATTGGGTCAAAACCGATACGGTGGCGGTCCTCTTCGGTGATGATCTGTTTGCCGGTGAGCATTCGGGCATCGCACAGCTCGTCGAAGCGTATGCGTCCCTCAAAGAGAACGAGCGCGGAGCCATGGTGGCACTGCAGGAGATCGACAGAGCGCTGACGGAGAAGTACGGCATCGTGGATCTGCATGCAGATCAGGCAGAGCATTCCCGCATCAAGAGAATCAAAGGGATGGTGGAAAAGCCCAAACCATCCGCCGCGCCGTCGAACCTTGGAATCGTCGGTCGGTACCTCATCCCACGCTCAACATTCTCCGTGCTACCAACAATCGGCGCAAGTCATGGCGGAGAGATGCGCATCATCGATGCGCTCATCGAACAATTGAAATCCCTTTCGGTTCACGGAGTGCTCTGCAACGGCACACGACTGGATACCGGAACGCCGGAAGGCTATGCACACGCGATGAGCGTCCTCAGTACACTGTGATGCTCAGCAATCGTCGTCGTACCAGTCATCGTCGTCGTCATAGTCATCTTCATAGTCGTAGTCGTCATCACACGGCTCGTTGAAGTAATCGTAATCGTACTCATCACGGTAGTAGTCGCAGTCTTTGAAGTCCTGCCGGCTTCTCGCGTTCTGACGGCACTCGTAGTAGAGATAATCCCGCGAGTAGTAGGGATTCTGTCCATAGCGACTGCTGCTTCGGCCGTAATTGTTGTAGCTCCCGTAGGAGGAATACGGATCCTGGTGATAGAACTGCTCGACCATGCACTCACCCTGTGGGTTCCGGTATAGGCACGCGGAACCCGGACGCTGAACGGGTGGAAGTGCAGTGGGCCCCGGCCCCATGGAGTAGTGTGAAGGCCAGAACGATGCATAGAACCTGTAGTCGTCGAAATACACCGCTGCGGACGCGCTACCGGTGACGCTGAGAGCCACAATAGAGAGGAGTATCCTGAGCACAGGAGGCACAGGCTACTACGACAAACCTTCCGGTTGCACTTGCGGCTCCGGAGACTTGTGGGTTACTACCAAAGTACGTACGCATGTGTGCACACAACGAATCAACCTACGTACTCGAGAACCTACGTACTAATCCCTGAAACACTCGTACGCAAACGGCACCGTCCTGTAGGCCAGCCGCTGGAAACGGAAGTTCTGACAGTACGTGTCGACGGATATCTCGTGGTAGAGAGAAGGGTCCATGTACCCGCGCCACTCGGCGTAACTGCCGCCGTAGGACACACCACCCTTCCGGTAGAAAGGATGCAGGGGGCTCTTCTTGGCAAAGCTCGGATGGTAGTAGATGTCATTCTCCGGCCAGTAGTACCCGACACTCTGACGCTCCTTCTGGAGGAACTTCCGGTACTGCAGTTCGTTGTAGCGCGACTCGTACGGATGCTCACCCTCACGTACGTCACTGATGTAGGCGTTGTACGCAAACACACTCTGTGGCGCCAGAAGAGAGGCACAAAGGAGACAGAAAGCGGCGAGAGAGGTACGCATAGGAGGAGCTAATTTAGCACTTTTTACTATTTAGTCAAGTATATTCAAGGAGTTATTCAGCGAATCGTATTGCGATGAACGGGCATAGGAAAGCAGATCAGCGCCCCGTCGTCAGAAATCTGACAACAAGGCGCTTATGTTGTGTGTTGGACCCTACCGGGGCGATTCGATCGTGTAAGCGATCTTCATCGACCCACGGCCCGTGACATCAGTCTCCTTTGTCGGTACATCGACCGATAGGGAGACAGACGTCCGCGTGTGCTGGCAACCTGCGACCAGTATCAGGACCCAGATCCAGACGAATCCCTTCTTCATGACAGTATCCCTCCTTGGAAACTGGAAAGGAACACAACGAGTATTATTATATAATAATATTAATATATTGTCAATCTAGAGAAAACACCGTACTTTGGCAGACGTGCAACACACATAGCTGTAAAAGCCCAATGGAAAGCGTTATGCTGTGCTCTCATGAAGCGCGTGGGCATCATCGGCTTCGCTGTCATCAGCATCATTCTCCTCGTTCCGCCCGTCATGGCAAATCAGAGCGGAGACGCTACTACTGCGAAAGAGAGGGGTATCGATTTCCGTCGTGCCAACATCAATGATCGTTATAAGTTCACACGACGGCATCTGGAAACACAGATGTATACGGCAGGCACGGGATCACTGACGACCCACAGGCAACGCATCGAGAACCTCCGGGTTTCGCAGCGCAGGAAACAGACGGAAGACATCCAGGAGAGACAGTTCAATTCCGGTCGCGTACTGTCGCCTCGAGCCACAGAGCCACCGAGAGATATCCTCGACAATGCACGCGTGCCCACGCCGCACCGCAGAACGGGACGGCCGATCGACGATCCTCGCCTGAAGCAGCAGGAGCTGCGTGAGGAGCAGAAGATCAACCGCATCGACAAACTGAAGTACAGCAACCCCGGCGAGTGCGCAGGAATGCGCGGCACGCGGCTTGCGCTGTGTCTGTACAACCTAAGACCCGGGAGTAAGTAGATCGAATCCCGAATCCCGGATCACGAATCCCGAATCACGGATCGCCCGTTATTTCCCTCTCTTCAACAACTCTATTTCGTCGCGTAGATCGGCCGCCTTCTCGAACTCCATGTTCTGCGCAGCCAGTTCCATCTGGGCGGTAAGCTCTTCGATGAGTCGCTTCTTCTCATCAGGGGGAATCTTCGTATGATCCCGCTTGGGACGACGAAGCTCCAGCTTCTTCTGTTCTTCATTGATATCATGGACGGCTTTCTCGATGGATTTCGGCGTGATGCCGTGCTTCTTGTTGTAGGCGTCCTGGATGTCGCGGCGACGCTCCGTCTCGGCAAGCGCCTGCATCATGGCATCGGTCATCGTATCGGCATACAGCGTGACGTGACCGTGGACGTTTCTCGCCGCACGTCCGATGGTCTGGATCAGTGCATCGCGTGAACGGAGGAACCCCTGCTTGTCGGCATCGAGAATCGCAATGTAACTGACTTCCGGCAGGTCGAGACCTTCGCGGAGCAGGTTGATACCGACGATGATATCGATTTCACCGGTACGCAGCTGACGGAGAATCTCGATGCGCTCCAGTGTCTCGATGTCACTGTGCAGATACCGCACCTTGTAATCCTGATCGCGGAGATACTCGTCGAGACGCTCGGCGGATTTCTTCGTCAGGGTCGTGATCAGAACCCTTTCCTTGCGCGAGATCGCTTCATTGATCTCCTGTGTGATGTCATCAATCTGGTTCTTCGTCGGTTTCACGGTAACGACGGGGTCCAGCAAGCCTGTCGGACGAATGATCTGCTCGGCGATCATCTTCTTGTCGGTATTTGCATATTCATATTTTCCCGGCGTCGCGGAAACGTAGACGCGCTGACCCACCCGCTTCTCGAATTCCGAGAACATGAGAGGGCGGTTGTCGAAGCTGCTCGCCAAACGAAACCCGAAATCATACAGCGTCTGCTTGCGAGAGCGGTTCCCTTCGTACATGCCTCCGACTTGCGGCACGCTGATGTGGGACTCGTCGATGAAGAGGAGGAAATCCTTCGGGAAGTAATCGAGGAGTGTCGATGGGGGACTGCCGGGTACGCCGTTGTTATTCAGGTACCGCACGTAGTTTTCAATGCCGGTGCAGTAACCGGTTTCGAGGAGCATTTCGATGTCGTAGTCTGTGCGCGTGCGAATGCGCTCTGCCTTCACAAGTTCGCCGGCATCCTTCAGTTCCTTTTCGCGCACTTCGAGCTCCGCGCGAATGCCGGTCACGGCCTGATCGATCTTCTCCTTCGTCGTGACGTTGTGTGCCGCAGGGAAGATGGTGACTTCGGAGAGATCTGTAATGAGCTCGCCCGTGAAGCAGTCTACTTCCTGAATGGTTTCGACCTCGTCGAACGGCAATTCGATACGGTAGACGGTGTCTCCGCCGGGCGGAAAAATTTCGAGCGTATCACCGAGGACGTGCACCATACCCTGCTTGAATTCGGTGCCGCTGCGCATGTACTGGATGTCTGTGAGGCGCCGGAGGAGTTTGTCTCGCTGCACGGGTTCGGCGCGCTTGATGGTGATCGCGAGCTTCTCGTAATCCTCGACGTTACCGAGACCGTAGATGCAGCTGACCGAGGCGACGATGAGAACATCGCGACGTGTGAGGAGGTTCATGGTCGCGGCGTGACGGAATTTTTCGATCTCCTCGTTGATCGATGCATCTTTCTCGATGTAGGTATCGGTCGTCGGGAGGTACGCCTCCGGTTGGTAGTAGTCGTAGTAGGAGACGAAGTACGAAACGGCGTTATCGGGAAAGAAACTCTGGAACTCCGAACAGAGCTGCGCGGCAAGCGTTTTATTATGGGCGAGAACGAGCGTGGGGCGCTGGAGCTTCTCGACGAGATTCGCCATCGCGAAGGTTTTCCCGGTGCCGGTCGCTCCGAGGAGAATCTGGTGTTGCTCGCCGGCCTCGATGCCTCTGATGAGCTTTGCAATGGCCGCAGGCTGGTCTCCGGTTGGCGAAAAGGGGGCCACCAGCCGGAATTGCTTGTCCTTTGACATGTCAGCGTATTGTACTCTTAGGAACTTTATGATCAAATCGAAGGTGCATGAATTCCTTTCCGTCGAATTATCAGGAATTTTCCAGCACAGCGTCCTACATTCATGCCCAGAGAATGATCCTCGAGCCCATGAGGGAGATACTCTTGCCGATGACGGAAGATACGCAGGATGAAATGCTTGTGACGGGTTCAGGGAGACAAAATGTCGTATCGATATTGAGTGGGACGCAGGAGGATGAAGAGGGAGGAGTGGTGCACTGCGGATTCGCCGGACTCGTGCGCATACGAAATCACTCTCTTCCCTACTGGCAAGAATGTGTTCGGCAACGATATTTCTTCATGACGCACTCCGAAACAGAGGAACTCCTTTCGCAATTCGGTCCAGCAGTGCAAATCCCTTTCATCCGCGGGACATATGCCATGAGGCATGAGGAATTGGATGCACTGCGCATACAGCACTGCAGTGCGCACGGACATCCTGGCACAATCATCGAACGCATGGCCGCGTTGCACAATGCCTACAGCCGGAAAATCGATTCGATACACCCGAAAATATGACGATGCCGTACGAAGACGACGAACGGCTTGACCATGAAGAGCGTCAAAGATTTTTAGTCGATGAAGCGCGGAAAGATGCATTTCAAATACTGATGCGGCTGCATCACGAGATGTATCGGCTCTTCACCGAAAACGAGCTGGCAACAGACGAAGAACGACAAAACCCGCACCGGAAAATCGGTTTCGGATTCACAGTGGAGAACAGAGGGGAGAAGAACATGCGATGCGTACCAACAATGAACATTGAAACGTACAAGCGCAGAGCAGACTCGAATGAGGAATGGGGCAAGCGCCGTGAAATAGAAGTGAACACGATCCAGGTGCATCCGGAAATCGTTCTTGAGGTGCTGCAACACATGCAAAATGAGAATCTGGAGACGCTCGCAGACTACTTCCTCATGAATTCACTCGATTTCTGGACGGACGTGACGGAAGCGGAAGACCCATCGTATGAGTCGACTGCTGCGCTACGCGCCATCTTTGAAGACCAATACCGGCAGCTGACTGGTTTGGACATGCCCGATATCACCCCCGATGAATAAGCCTTCTCCCCACTGGCCACCCGTACTCGTGGATCCGGAGACATCCGATCGCGCAAAAGTTGATTTTTTTGAGTACACAAGAGCGTGCGTTCTAAAAAAACACGAGACCCACTCGTTCAGGAATTTTTTCAGAGTGCAACGCCCGAACAACAACATACATTTTTTGAAAGCCAGTATCTCAATACGCCTCCTCCGCCGCATATCATTCAGGCGATTGCGCTGCCCGGAGAAGAGCTGACTCCCTACCATGAAAAGGAAACTCTTTCGGAGATCGAAAACCTGCGCTTCGCGGTTTGCACCTGTTTGACGATCAAGCAGCACCCGAACGTACGGGAAACAACCGGCGAACTGACCAACTGCAGCACATATAACGTATCGGAAAAGGCCACCCGGAAAATTCTCAGAACGATCCCGCGGGAGCTCCGTCTGACGCTCGCGCACATGCTCAGTATCCAATGCATGGAACGCGACGACGAACTGTGCAGACTCTACAACGAAGAAACAGGGAACAACCTCATCTGTGCATTCCCTGACGACGACCCGGATCCGGACGATGAGGAATACGTAATCGTGGGTGCCTGGGAAGAGCGGGATGATGAAACCTATCTGCAGGCCCGCTTCGAATACGCCAGACTCCGGGAGGCCTTTGATGCCCTGATAGAGAACAGAATATTGCACTAAGGACATTGTTCGGGGTTCCCCACCTCCTGTATCGTGCATCTATATGATCGATCTTGAGGATCTGCGCAAACGGCCGGACGTCTACGCAAAGGCCGCAAAGGACAAGCGAATCGCTATTGATGTCACTGCATTCCTGAAGCTCGACGAGAAGCGAAAGACGCTCCTGCCGGAGGTCGAAGCCATGCGCAAAACCCAGAACGATGCGAGTAAGAAAATCCCATCGCTCAAAGGCGCAGAAAAAGACGCGATGCTTGCGGAGATGAAGAAGATAAGCGAAGCCCTCAAGAAATCCGACAATGAGCTGAAAGAAGTAGAGGAACAATGGAAGGCACAGCAGTACATGCTGCCGGCAATCCCACTTCCGACTGTGCCGGTCGGGAAAGACGACACGGAGAACGTGGAGAACCGGAAGGTTGGTG
>Ga0194128_10004854_pt1 | contig 19368 bp, 22 predicted proteins | sample TA2KigCa65mmetaG_FD_148650 | JGI IMG/M metagenome (GOLD analysis project Ga0194128, IMG submission 148650) | Freshwater microbial communities from Lake Tanganyika, Tanzania - TA2015037 Kigoma Deep Cast 65m | ecosystem: Environmental > Aquatic > Freshwater > Lake | place: Tanzania: Lake... | reverse complement strand
TAATTATACACATCTGGATTTGCCTGATTTTTTGATATGGTGTACAGTTACTTCATACATTACGATGCCGAAATTTGAACAACAACCGGATATACCAGTAGAGTCTGAGGAAAAACAGGAAGAATCGCCAGAATCCGAGAGCGAAAAGGGGCAAGAACAAGAACCCACGCTTCGCGAGGTTGGTAGAGAAAGAATCGAGCGAATCGGTTCGTTTTTCTCACGGATGAAAGAGGGTTTCAAAGACAGAGTGAGGCGAACGGGAGAGGCAATATCATCTGCCGCGGGTAAGGCGAAAGAAATTGGGGTTGCGGGACTTGAAACTGTTATGGCAGCACCTGAAGCTATTCAGCGTGGCGTGGAATTTACTGTCGGGGCCGGAGTCATGGCATATGAAAAAGGCAAGAAAACAGTTATCGCCGCAAAAGACAAAGTTATTGAAGCGAAAGATGCCGTAGTTCAGAAAGGTAAAGATGCTGTTGAATGGGGAATACAAACCTGCGTTGATGCGAAGGATGCAACTATTGAATTTGGAAACCGAGCATTGTATCACGCGGCTGAAAGAATATCACGACCCTTTCTTAAATTTCAAAGTCGCAGACTTTCCCACTCATTAAGATATATGGCAGAAAGAGTAGAGCGAGGAAAAGTAAACATGGAAGATTATGACGAAGTTCGAAGACTCCTTAATCACTTGGAAGGCTTGGGTGCAATATAACAATATGGACGAAAAACGAAAAAAGATAAAAAAATATATTGAGGATTCTGATATCCCAGAAGATCTGAAGTCAAAGGAACTCCAGATTGTTAATGATATGAATCTTTCCACTCCCGAGGTTGAAGTTGCGCTCGCAAAACTTATAGGGGAAGAATTTGATAAAAAAATCGCAAATGCTGGGATAGATAATGTCCCACCGAACGAAGAAGTAAATACTGCCTTTAAGAAATTTGAAGAGGAATCACAAAAGGCACAGCAAGATTTAGAAAGCGATATGAAGATTGTAGATGATACTTTACAAGTCATACAGCAAACGTCGGATGAAATTCAGAAAGTTGCCTTGCGAGAAAGTCTGTCGAATAAAAACTAATCTTCTGTGAAAGAGTAAAAAGAAAGGCCCCGAGTGGTTGTTTACCACCGAGGCCTTAGATCGGCGAGCGTTCTCTTGAACTTCAGGTGCCACGCTTGAGCACCTTGAAGGCTTTGTCCCAGCTCTCGGCTTCCGAAAGCTGAAACGTGCTACCGTCGGGGAGGGCGACGAGGTCTGGAATCGGACTCCAAATCTCGACGTGTCCTTCGCCTCGGGCGCCGGAGGAGATGACTGCCATTTCCTTGCCGTCGTAGGTCGCATGACGCTCGACGGTGTAGGCGATGTTGTACCCGAAGCCGTGTCCGGTGCCGGGTCCGTCGTAGACCGGATAGATCTGCTGCGGACTCCTGGCGACGTTCTGCTCGTTCATCTCCTGTCCCGAGAGGAAGAAGATGATCCCGACGACGACCGCGATTGCGGCGACGAAGGCGATGTTGACGACCTGCTTCTGCTTGGCGTTCATGTCTGGTTTCCTTTCGTGTTTGGCGTTTCGGTTTAGCTGACTCGCTCGAGACTCCGCGACTTGCGGCCGTTCCCGATCTCCTTCTCGGTGATTTTCCGGTGGGCTTCCTGAAGTCCGTGGCTGATGCCAGCAGCCAGGATGTCCACCGCAGCCTGCTTGAGCTTCTTGCGGTTGTCCTCGTTACCGAGGAACGCTTCGGCTCGATCGCAGATTTCCTTCCCCTTGGCGCGGACATCACGGATGCCCTTGGTCGCCTCGATGTAGGTCTCCGTCGCCGCGGAATAGAGCTTCCACAGCAGGAAGAGCGATACGAGGACGAACAGAACGAAGAACAGAGTTTCGACGGTATTCATGGCAGTCTCCTTTTGTGAGGTTTTGATTTGCACATTCCTGTGCAAGAGGGCTTTGCTCTCATGAGCAGCGCATTAGATACCTGTTAGCGCAACAAGTGGTGTTCAGCCACCTAATGCACTACTCATTTCAAAACCTCAGAGAATTGCTCGCAAATTTACAAAGAACAAGTGTAAAGATATACCTAAAACCTATTCTTATCTTTACGCTAATAGTATAGCAGATTTGCTCACACTTGTCAAGCTTTTCTGGATAGTACAAAATATGCCTTATAGCGTTTCCCAGCTCAAATTCCGCCGCGCATTCCTCCCGCACCCTCCTGCGCGGCGGATACAAAATCACCAAACAAAGAGAGCCAAGGCAAAGCAAAATCCTTCTCCTCCTGCAAAAATAGTTTTTGCTTTGCCTTGTCCGCATTGAAGCCCCGCCACACTGCCTGAATACTTGGAAGGCAGAACCCCGAAAGAAAACACCCTTTCCTTTTTAGAAAAAATCCACCCCCGCGCAAAACAAAAAGTAAGGAGTGTTTTCTTTCGGGGTTGCCGAGCGGAGCGAGGCGGTGGCGGGGCGTTCGTCGAGCGTACGATTTAGCTCGCTTCACCACGCGCTCCGCGCGTGGCACATTGTCAGCGATTTTGAAAATAGGTTCGAGCAAAGCAGAGCAATACAGCACCATTTAGGAAATTGCAAGCAAGAGGAGCCCGCCTCGCGTTGCTCGGCGGCTCGCGCGGATTGTATTTTGCAATTTAATAGCAAAAGCAGAAACGGATTGGCGATTTTGAAAAAAGAAAAGAAAAATCTTTAATCCCAAAATACATAGGATTTAAGCGATGAGTGGCAGGATATCAGCGTCGCCGCCCCGAATATGGAGAAGCTGAAGACCACCTACACACTCGTGCGACAGAGCAAGCTTGCCCCCGAGGAGAACTGGGACGACGCTCGCTCCACGCCTCCGCCGGCCTCCACCGAGGCCGAGGTGGAAACAACCCTCTAACAGTAACAAGAGCAGACCAACTGCTCCCGGCTATGTCTTCGGACCTCTGTCCGGTTTTTTATTTTTGTTAGATATTGAATTAAGGCAAAACTTACACCTCCACAGTTTTTACTACCTCTATAATGTCACTTATGGCTAGGGGAATTGAATGCGCGGCGAGCGCGCCGAACTCCGCGCCTTCCGCCACTTCCCGTATTTTTTCCTTCATTTTTTGTAGTTCTTTAATTTTTCCCGTTCCAATGTGCTCGCCGCGGCGGACAATCCTAAACTCATTGCCGAGCGCGATTGTTCCGGCAAGAACTTTTCCACCAACCACCTGCGTCTGTTTTGTTTCTGAAAAAATTTTTATAATTCGCGCCTGTCCGGCAATTTCTTCTTTTGTTTCTTTTGGAGTCCGTTTTTTAATTTCTTCGTCTAAAAATTCCGTAAGGCGGTAAATAATGTCAAACAAATGAACTTCTCTTCCACCGCTTTGCTGCGAACGCTTGCGTGCCGGCGCGTCAACTTCAACATTAAACCCTATCACGACGGAGTTTTTGATGCTTTCCGCTAGACGCATATCATTCTCGCTTACATTTCCAAGCTCTGCGCTAGCAATTTTTATCAGCACTTTTTCATTACCGAGTCTTTCTGTTTCGTGTTTTATCGCTTCTATGCTCCCAAAAGTATCCGCTTTAACTAAAAGCGGTACCGTAAGTTTTTCAAGTTCTTCTTTTTTTTCTTTTATAACGTGTGGCCGTTTTAATTCTTCAATAAACATTCTTGCCGCTTCTTCCGCTTCCTTCTTATTCTCATATGCTATAAATGTTTCTCCAACGCTTGGAAGCTCGTTCCATCCGCACACATGCGCGACTTTTCCGTTCGTGGCTTCCGTTAAAGGTTTTCCAGCAAAATCTTCAGCAATCCTTAATCCCGACAACGCGCTTCCGGCCAATAAAGTGTGTCCTTTTTTCAATGTTCCGTTTTTTATAATCAAAGTTGCGCAAATTCCTTTTGTTCGCGATCTGTGTGCCTCAAGAACAACACCTTCCGCGGTGCTTTTTTTATTACCATGCTTTTCATTCATATCTGAAAGAAGAAGAACAAGGTCAAGCAATTCCGAAACCCCATTTCCGCTTTTTGCGGACACAGTCGCAACCGGTATATTTCCACCGTATCCTTCTACGAAGATTTCTTTTTCAGCAAGTGATTGTTTTGTTCGTTCTGCGTCCGCATTGGGTTTATCGGTTTTTGTAAGAGCAATTACAAATGGGATCTTATTTTTTTGAAGTATTGAATACGCTTCAATTGTTTGCGGTTTGGCGCCTTCGTCCGCCGCTACCACAAGAATCGCAATGTCAGCTGCGCAACTTGCGTTTTTTCTGCAACAAGAAAACGCTTCGTGTCCCGGTGTGTCAATAAAAGTAATACGCCTCTCATTTCCGTCTGAAGTTTTGTGTCCGACTTCATACGCGCCTATTTTTTGAGTGATACCTCCAGCCTCTTTTTCTGTCGTGTTTGTTTTTCGTATGCAGTCAAGAAGCGTGGATTTTCCATGATCCACATGTCCAACTACCGCCACAACAGGTTGCTTTGCCATAAAGCACAATATTACAACATTTTTCAGCACATTGCGAGTTTTTGATTTAAGTGGTTGTATAGAAATGTATGAAGCGAATATATTTAGATTATGCCGCAACAACGCCTTTAGAACCGCGCGCGCGTAAAGCAATGGAGCCGTATTTTTCAAAAGAATTTGCGAATCCAAACGCCTTATACGCCGAAGGCATTGTCGCTAAAAAAGCCATCGATAAAGCTCGGGCCAAAGTTGCGCGCGCCTTGGAAGCGCACTCTGACGAAATAATTTTCACAAGTGGCGGCACGGAAGCAAACAATCTAGCGATTTTTGGAAGCGTGCACCAAGAAAGATTTCTTCCTCACATCATCACCACCAACATTGAGCATTCTTCTGTTCTTGAGCCATTGCGCGAATTAGCGCGGCGTGGAGAAATTGAAGTTTCTTACATTTCCGTTGAACCGGACGGAATAGTTAAACCGGAAAAGATTATTTCAGCAATCCGTTCAAATACGGTGCTTATTTCCGTTCAATACGCAAATAATGAAATTGGAACTATCCAACCAATCGCAAAAATAGGGAAAGCGTTGCGCGAGTTAAAACATCGCCCGCTTTTCCATGTGGATGCGTGTCAGGCGCCGCTTTATCTGAATTGTTTAGTTAACGCGTTAGGTGTGGACTTGTTTTCATTGGACGCGCACAAAATATATGGACCAAAAGGAGTGGGTTGCCTATACGTGCGAAGAGGCGTGAATCTTACTCCAATTTTATATGGAGGAGGACAAGAACGCGAGATGCGTTCTACCACAGAAAATGTTTCCGGAATCGTCGGATTTGGAGAAGCGATTTCCATTGCGGTATCTTCCCGCGAAAGAGAATCCGCCCGCGTGTTTGTCCTTCGCGATATTCTCTATACTAAAGTTTTATTAATAAAAAAAATAATAGTGAATGGAAGCATTAAAAAAGATGAGAGATTACCAAACAATTTAAACATCTCTTTGCCTGGAATTGATACTGAAATGTTAGTACTTAAACTTGATGCTGAAGGAATCGCAGTCTCCACAAAGAGCTCCTGTTTAAAAGATGAACGAGAATCATACGTTGTTAAATCACTCAATAATTCACAACTGCAAGCAAATTCAACATTACGGTTTACTCTTGGAAAATATAATACAAAAAAAGATATAGAATACACGGCAAAAACACTTCTTAAACTTATTAATATTAATAAATCCAGTTAACGAGATAAAGTTATCCACATATCCACATTTGGCTCGTGAAACGCTTTAAGTATAATACTTTTAAGTGTGGATAAGTGGATAAGTACAATGCACACGCCAGTTCTTTTACAAGAGGTAGTAGATTCGCTCCAAGTTAAACACGGTGATGTTTTTCTGGATTGCACCCTAGGAAACAGCGGACACTCTCGCGCGATTGCAAAAGCCGCCGAGGGTCCAATAACTCTGATCTGCATGGATGAAGATGAATCGGCGATTGCTAGGGCGCGGAGAAATTTTACTGATTCAGAAATCAACGCGATTCTTTGCAGGGAAAATTTCAGGAATTTGGACATTGTCCTTTCGCGAAACAATATAAAAAATATTGACGCCGTTTTATTTGATTTAGGAGTATCAACTGAAGAATTGTTGGAAAGCGGTCGCGGGTTTTCATTTCAAAAAGACGAACCGCTTTTAATGACTTTTAATAAAGATGCGGAATGGACAGCGCGTGATGTAGTAAATAAATGGAGCGAAGAAAGTTTAGAGAGTATAATCCGCGGATTTGGAGATGAAAAATATTCTAAACGGATTGCGAAAGCGATTGTCGCAACAAGAGCGATTTCTCCGATTGAAACAAGCAAGCAACTAGCGGATATTATAATCGGCACGATTCCTTTTCATGGAAAGACGCATCCTGCAACAAAAACATTTCAAGCGATTCGCATTGCGGTTAATGATGAGTTTGGTGCTTTGCGCGAAGGTTTACAAAAAGCGACAGTTGCTCTTAATAGCGGTGGAAGATGTTCTGTAATTTCATTCCACAGCGGAGAAGACAGAATAGTTAAGAGATTTTTTAAAGAGTTGGAAAAAAGCGGAAAGGGGATTGCTAGCAAAAAACCGATTGTCCCGTCAAAAAAAGAAATCCTGAAAAACGCCCGTGCGCGAAGCGCGAAAATGAGAGTTTTTATAAAAACATAATGAATTAAAGATTTTTAATGAAAACGGTTTCAATTAAGATTTCATATATTAAAGATTTGCGCGAAGTTCGCATTGCTTCGTATATTTTTGCTTTAGCATTAATGGCGCTTTTAGTAATTAATGCGGTTTTTGTAGGACTTTCGATAGACGCGCGCGCCTCCGGCGCGCGCGCCGCGGAACGCTCCGCAATAGTGTCAGCGCGAATTGCCGAGTTTGAATCCGCAATTCAAAAAGTGGTTGCCACAGAAGAGAGTGCTGTTGCGGGAGGATTTACAAAACCGCTTTCTTCTTCTTACGCGAAGGCGCGGCCAATAGGACGAGCAGTATCTTCAAATGAACTTTAATTCGGCGCGGAGTATTCGTCTTGTTGGATGGGCGGTCGCTTTTGCGGCATTGTTAATAGCAAGCCGCCTTTATTTTTTGCAAATTGTTCGAGCTGATGAACTATCAGAACGCGCTGATCATTCTTTTTCATTACAAAAAGGAATTTTTAACAGAGGGAGCATATTTTTTACGACAAAAGATGGCGAACGCACCGTAGCCGCTTCTTTAAAAAACGGTTTTGTTTTGATAATGGATTCCGGAATGATAAAAGACGCGGAAGAAACCTATAATGCTCTTTCAAAACTGATTCAAATTGATAAAGAAACATTTTTAACGGCTGTTTCCAAAGGCTCTGGATTTACGGAACTACTTCATAAAATCTCACAGCAAACAGCTGATGAAATAAATGCTTTGCAATTACCTGGTATAAATCTAGCGCGTGAAAAATGGAGATTTTATCCCGGAGGAGAACGCGCGGCTCATGTTTTGGGTTTTGTGGGTTACAACGGCACAGTGCTTGAAGGTAGATACGGACTTGAACGATCTTATGAAGACACGCTTTTGCGAAACAACGCTTCTCCATATTCTAATTTTTTTGGCGAAATTGTTGGCATCGTAAAAAATAACCGGAATTTGTCGGGAGATATTGCGGTTAGCATTGAACCTGCGGCGCAATCGTTTTTAGAGGAATCTATCCGTGGAGTCCAGAAGAAATTTTCTTCTAGAGAAACCGTCGGAATTATTATGAATCCAAAAACCGGTGAAATTCTTGCCATGGCTGCAATCCCGTCATTTGACCCTAATAATTTTCAGAAAGAAAATGATTTGCGGGTATTCGTAAATCCTTTAGTTGAGAATGTTTATGAATTCGGTTCAATAATGAAACCGCTTACAATCGCGGCGGGAATAGACGGAGGCGCGATAACTTACGAGAGCACTTACTTTGATGAAGGTTCTTTAACTTTGGACGGAAAGACAATTTATAATTTTGATAAAAAGGCACGTGGAGTCGTATCAATGCAAGAAGTACTAAATCAATCTCTCAACACAGGCGCGTCTTTTGTTGCGTTAAAACTCGGCACAAAAAGATTTGCTGAATATCTTTCTTCTTTTGGTATTGGAGAGGAAACTGGAATTGATTTGCCGAACGAAGCTTCTGGTCTCGTGGATAATTTAAAAAGTCCGAGACAAATTGAATATGCCACTGCTTCATTCGGACACGGAATAGCAATCACGCCGATTTCTATGATTCGCGCTCTTTCTGCTCTCGCGAACAACGGAGAATTGCCTAATCCGCATCTTGCGACACAAATTTTATTTGATATTGGCGGATGGCGGACTCCGTCTTTTGGTGGAAATGAATTGCATAAAGTTATTGCTCCGGAAACCGCAGAAACCGTCACAAAAATGCTTGTGAAAGTAGTTGATGACGCTCTTCTTGGAGGTTCAATGAAATTAAAAGAGTGGAGTGTTGCCGCAAAGACAGGAACCGCGCAAATCGCTAAGCCGACAGGTGGCGGATATTACGATGACAGATATCTACATTCGTTTTTCGGATATTTTCCAGCTTATGATCCGCGATTTATAGTGTTTCTTTATACAATTGAACCGAAAGGTGTTTCTTTCGCGTCGCACACACTAACAAAACCGTTTTTTGACATTGCGAAGTTTTTGCTTAATTATTATGCTGTCCCACCAGACAGATGAAATCATTGTTCAAAAAGATTCTCGTGTTTTTACTTACTTTGGAGGCGCGAATGGCGCTTATATGCACGCACCTGCTCGGCGGGCAGGCGCGTCTAACAATAATTGCCGTTACCGGCACGGTTGGCAAAACAAGCACGAAAGACGCGATTGCCGCCGCGCTTTCTCCTTTTGGGCGCGTGCGCAAAAGCGAGAAAAGTTTTAACAGCGAAATTGGCGTCCCGCTCGCGATTCTCGGCGCAAAAAATCAATGGAGCAATCCACTCGGTTGGTTTTTAGTATTATTTCGCGGTTTTTTCTTTTCTTTTTTTAAATGTCTTTCTGGTTTTCTTGTGCTTGAAGTCGGAACAGACAAGCCGGGAGATATTCGTTCAATAACAAAATGGCTTAAACCTGATGTTGTTGTTGTCACAAAACTTTCTCGCACACCCGTTCATATTGAAAATTTTTCTTCAGTAGGCGAGTTAATTGCCGAAAAAGGCGCGCTGGTGGAAAGTGTGCGGACAGGCGGAACTATAATTCTTAATGTAGACGATAATGATGTACTTGCTTACCGCGCTCTTGCGCCGAAAGGAACAAGGATAATTTCTTTTGGATTTGGAAATACTGCCGATGTTCGTGGAACAAATTATGAAATTATTTATGAAAAAAATAGGGAAGTACAGTTTCCCGCAGGTTTCTCGCTCGCAACTAATGTTTCCGCTGTTCCGTTGGAAATACGCGGTGTGCTTGGCAAGCATTTTTCTTATTCTTTGCTCGCTGCACTCGCAACAACTGCTTCGTTCGGATTTGACATGAAAAAAGCGGTGGGCGTGTTCTCGCGCCTCGCGCCAGGAAGAATGCGTTTATTGGAAGGAATGAATAATTCTCTGTTAATTGACGACTCGTATAATAGTTCGCCAGTCGCGGCGCGCGAGGCGCTTGAGACGCTTTCCTCGTTAAATGTTAGCGGTAGAAAGTTTGCGGTTCTTGGGGATATGTTGGAACTCGGAGAGTTTTCTGAAGCGGAACATAAAAAGATTCTTGAATTTGCTCTTACGACCGCTTACTCTGTATTTATTATTGGTGAGAGATTCAGCATTTGCTCACAATCGTGTCTTGATGCTAAAGGTGAAAAAATCAGGATTTTTTCAGACGCGAGCGCCGCGGGAGCGGCGCTCGCTAAAGAACTGCGAAGCGGGGATGTCGCGCTTATAAAGGGCTCGCAGGGAATCCGTATGGAGCGCGCGGTGGAACAAGTGCTAGCAAATAGGGCTGAAGCGAAAAACCTTCTCGTTCGTCAAGAAAAAGAGTGGCTAAAGAAACCTTAATTTTTTGATAAGCATGAAGCGGTAGGGTTTATTTGCCCATACTTTGCCCGCGTAAGAGACTCCGATTCGTGGAAGGCGACGACATTCTCCGCGCTTTACGCGCAATCCGCGATCTTCAAACCATATACCATTTGCGGGTGTTGCGAGAAGTCCGTTTAATTTTTTGTCTATTTTAAGATATGAAGTAACTTTTGCAGGACCTGAAAGAGTCCCAGCTCCTCTAATCAAAATTGCCGCTGGATAATCTTTTTTTCCGACTACAACATTCAAAAGCCAGTGCATTCCATATACAAAATAAATATACAGACGGCCTGCGTCGCTCCACATTACCTGATTGCGCTCGGTTTTACCTCGAAACGCGTGAGATGCGCGGTCTTCGTATCCGTCGTAAACTTCGCATTCCGTAATCGGCAACGCGACTTCTTTTCCATTTTCAATTCGCACAATATATTTTCCAATAAGAGCTCTGCCGACAATGAGGGCTTTTCTGTTAAAAAACGACGGTTCTAAAATAAGACGCATATCCAGAGTATATACCCGTTCAAGAAAAAGTGTTATTCTGTCAAGACGGCCCTATCGTCTAGCCCGGCCTAGGACACGAGATTCTCAATCTCGGAACATGGGTTCGAATCCCATTAGGGTCAAACACTTGACAAGATATATATAAGGGTGCTATACTATATGGCAGAACATGCGAGATAACCTTGCATGGAAAAACATTAACCGAAAGGTAAAATGAAAACAGAAACAGCACTCCGTTTCAACCCGCTCCTGATCATCGGAACGATTATGGAGTTCATCTCCGGCCTGTTTGTGCGGAAGCACAAACCGACGCCGGCGCCGGCTCAGGAAGAGGAGATCATACCGATTTTCGAAAACGACGCGCGGGAAATCGTGCGCGAGATCGAAGAGCGCAAACCCCCCACCGCAGAAGCCACCGACATCGCTCTGATGTTTGTTGGTCCGGAAATCAAAGCTCCGCTGGGCATCTGTCTCCGTAAGTCCGTTCAGTTTCGGACTCGCCGTGGCGAATACATGTCGGCGAAGGTGGTCGGGAGTGACGGGGAGGACTTGCTCCTCTCTCGAAACAACGGACCGACTTTCCGTCGCAGTCTTCTCAGTTAGTGCAACGTATATCCGTTATCCCGCGCTTTCTTCGGAAAGCGCGGGATTTTGTTTTAAATATTTTTTAACTTCCATATACCTCAACAGTAGCGGATAGCATTTTAGGAAATGAAAAATCGCGCAGGATTTTTTCGTGTAGCGCAATGCCGAACTCCTCGCGTTTTTTATGATTTATTAAAAGAAAGCGGATTGCGTCCGCGATTTCTTTTTCGCGCTTCGCGCGAATCAAAACCCCGTCTTTCATATCTTCAATAATGTCTGAAACACCGCCTACTGAAGAAGCAATAATCGGAACCCCAACAAAACCCGCTTCCAGCAAAACATAAGGAAGTCCTTCTTTTAGCGATGGCAATAAAAAAATATCCGCGTTTGAGAGTTTTGCTCGCGCGTTTGGAACAAAACCCACTAGTTTGACAATGCCACCTATATTTTTTTCAGAAATAAATTTCTCAAGAGCCACGCGTTCTTCACCTTCTCCGATAATAATGTAACGGAATTTCGGAATTGAAGAATCCGAAGAAAGCATTTCTATTGCGCGGAGCGCGTATATGAGCCCTTTGTTTTTTGTAAGTTCAGCGATTGTCATTATTGTGATTTCTTTTTTTGTTCTTTTTTCAAATGAAAATGAATCTATGCCGTTATGTATAAGTTTTATCTTTTTTGAAATTAACGGCATTCTTTGAGATGTTTCAAAATCGCTTTTGCAAATTGTAATTATCGTGTCTGAAAAAAATGCCGTAAGCCATGAAAGCAGAAATATCCCAATTTTTTGCGGACGCGAACGCTGTTCTTTGAAAGGCCAGCCGTGGACAGTGAAAATGGTTTTTAGTTTTGAAGTCTTGAAGTTTTGAAGTTGAAATAAGAAAGAAGCAAGCGCGCCGAGCAATGCCGCCTTTGAACTGTTCAGGTGTAAAATGTCCGGGCGCTCCGTTTTTATCAATTTATAAATCTCGTGGAATGTTTTTATGTCGCGCCAAAATCCAATATCCCGCGCGAGTGCCGGAATTCTCACCGCGCGAATATTTTTTTCAGCAAGTCTTTTTGGAAGTTCTTCTCCTTCGCCGTATGCAACGATTGGTTCGTATTTTTCAACTGATAACGAAGAAGCAAGGTCAAAAACATAGCGTTGTGCGCCACCCCAGTTTCCTTTAGTTATAAGGTATAAGACCCTCTTTTTTTGCATAAAACCCATATTTTATGTATAATACTACCTGTTATATGAATATCTTCAATAGGCGGGAAACCGTCGCGCTGTTGGCGGGGGATATTCTCGTTTTTGCGGCGGGACTGTGGCTTACGCTGTTTTTTCGTTACGCTGAAGTGCCTTCTCGCGAACTTGTTTACCAGCATACATTCCCTTTTTTATTTCTTTTCTTAATTTGGGCTCTGGTGTTTTTTGTCGCCGGTTTGTATGAAAAACAGACTGTAATTTTACGCCACAGGCTTCCGCATTTGCTTTTCAACACACTTCTTGTGAACTGCGTCTTGGCGGTCGTATTTTTTTATTTTTTGCCGTTTTTTCAAATTACACCGAAAGGCAGTTTATTCCTTTACTTGGTGATTTCATTTTTACTTATGCTCGTATGGAGGATTTACGGCAGTGTTTTTCTTTCGCCGTGGAAGCGTGAGCGGGCGATTTTAATAGGTCAGGGCGAAGAATTGCGAGAACTTCTAAATGAAGTAAACAACAACTGGCGTTATAATATTTCATTCGTTTCTTCCGTTGACGCGAAAAATTTACAGCATATGGATTTCAAGGAAGAAATAGTTAAGCGGGTTTATGCGGAAGAAATCTATTTGATTGCGGTTGATTTGAAGAGCGATGCGGTTGAACCGCTCTTGCCACATCTCTACAATTTAATTTTTTCAGGGGTGCGTTTTATTGATATGCATAAAATATATGAGGAAATTTTCAGTCGTATTCCTCTTTCACTTGTGCGCGCCGATTGGTTTCTTGAAAATATTTCAGCGGCGCCAGCGCGCACTTACGACGCATTGAAAAGAATAATGGATATTGTTATCGCGGGCGCGCTAGGAATAATTTCGCTCGCTTTTTATCCTTTTGTTTTACTTGCTATGTCATTTGAAGATGGGCGTCCATTTTTCATAATTCAAGAGCGCGTCGGTAAAAAGGGTAGGAGGATTAAGACATTAAAGTTTAGAAGCATGCGCGTTTCGTCCGGAGGCGGACCAGGAGAAATTACGCGCGTCGGGAAATTTTTGCGCAGGACTCGAATAGACGAATTGCCACAGATTTGGAATGTTTTGCGTGGCGACCTTTCGTTGATTGGACCGCGTCCGGAACTTCCAGAATTGGTGAAATTGTATGAAAAAGAAATTCCTTTTTACAATATCAGGCATCTTATAAAGCCCGGACTTTCTGGATGGGCGCAGTTGTATCACGAAAATCACCCTCATTACCGTGCGAATGTTTCGGAAACAAAAGTGAAATTGTCTTACGACCTTTTCTATATCAAAAACCGCTCGCTGTTTTTGGATTTGAAGATAGCGATGAAAACAATAAAAGTTCTGTTGTCGCGTAGTGGGGTGTAAAGCCACTCATCTTGTCTATTAACTCTGCGATCGCAAAGTTGGTAGACAATTTACTTTTAAGCCACGATCGTGTATTAAAAGTAAATGGCTAAAACAAAAACCAGCGGCCGTATTTCAGACCGCTGGGATGAAAGTTTTTACCCGTTCAATAGTTCGTGTACATGCCATCTTTCAATCATTTTCTTCATTTTTCCCTCCATTTCGTTGTCGTTTGACGGGGAAGTACACCTCAATCTTTGGATTGGCTAACCCTAGTGTCTTCGCAATTCTGTGCATTTCATGGAGTTTATCTCGTTCAATGGCGTGCCTAAAGCGGCTATTAAAGTCGTCCTTCCCTTCAAGAGAGACAACAATAATAGCTTGATCGAGAAGTTTTTCTGCAACTCTGTTGACGATGGATCCGAGAATGCCTTCATCGTTTGGGTTGTAGTATACCCAGCTTGGTCCGTAGGTTTCGTTGTGAACGAAAAAGAATCTCTCAAACTCCTTGAATGTTTTTTTCCATCCCCTCCATCTCTGCATGCTTGATGTTCCTCCATCAATGATGAATATCATGGTGAACATGAAGTATGGAAGACCCATAAATATACCAACCATCACCCTCAATTCGTTGTCCACAACCACGGACAACAATGTTATAACCAAGATTGGAAACGCAATCAGGAACCCTAATGTCGCTTTTTCCTCCCGCCTTCCCTTCAGAACTTCTTTCTTTATCTCTTCCACACTGTTCTCAAAGGCAAAGGGCCCTTTCTCTGCTAGCGCGAACGCATTGAGCAAACCTTCGTTAATTTTTTTCATACACTAACCAACCTTTCAATGAACAGATGCCCATTTTCTTGGCCAAGGGAGCTTCATACCCGCCTCCTCACCGCTTCAACGGCTGGAGGTTTTACCTTGCAACCAAAAAATTCAGCATCTATCCATCACCATTTAAGCATATACGATATGTGAAGTCAATAGGTGTGATACTAATGGAAATTGTTATATTAAGGAACAATGCATATAGCGATGTTTAGCTTGGATAAAAAGGCGAATGAAATTTGGTCGCCTGTGCAAAGGCGGCTCGCTGCGCTCGCCGCGGAAGCGGGTGAAATAGAAGTTATTACGCCGAATGACGCTGTCCGCAAATTATCGCTTCTTTTTCGTAAAAGATTTGATTTGATTTCCGTGCAAGATACGGCGTATTTCGCATTATTCGCGTATCTAATTGCGCGAATTTGCGGAATTCCATTTGAAGTGCAAGTTCATGGATTTGAAAAGTTTTTCGGATTGCGAAGACTTATTGCTGGTTTTGTTTTGAAGCACGCGGATAATATTCGCGTGGTGAGCGAGAGGTTGAAGGAAGAAGTGAAAGAGGTTTGGGGAATAAAAGATAATAAGATATATATTTTATCGGTATATGTGCAGAATATACCACCCCGTCTCGCTTCGCGAGACACCCCTCCTCAACTGAGGAGGGGATTAAATGGTGAGTTTATTTTCCTTACCGTTGGACGGCTTGTGCCAGTAAAAAATATCGGTATGCAAATTCGCGCGTTCGCGAAAATTGCGGATGAGTTTCCGAACGCGCGTCTGCGTATTGTTGGTGATGGACCGGAACGCCCCGCGCTACAGTTAACAACTGATAATTTACATCTTACTTCCAGAATAATTTTTGAAGGACAACAAAAAGATATGGCGCGATTTTACCAAAACTCCGATGCGTTCATATTAACTTCTGATTCAGAGGGGTGGGGAGTGGCGATCGTGGAAGCGGCCGCGCACGGACTGCCTATTGTGATGACTGATGTTGGATGCGCCGGAGAGTTTATTAAAAACGGAGAAAACGGAATTGTGATTCCTGTTGGTAATGAAAACGCCCTTGTATCGGCAATAAAACGGCTCATATCCGATGAGCCATTTCGCTTTCGTCTTGGCGCATCCGCCCGCGCCACCTTTCTCGGGCTTCCTTCACCAGAGGCGCATATTCAAAAACAAGTTCAAGAATGGAAAACCATTGTGTAAAAATAGTTTACGGTCGTAAACTATTTTTACATCGGATGCTATCTTCTATTCGCGAGCGCGTTTTTAAGTGTTTCTGGATCACAATATTCAAGTTCGGAGCCGGTGGAGAGACCTCGGCCGAGAGCGCTGATTTTTATTCCGCGTCTTTTCGCCAGCGAAGCGAGCGCGCGCGCCGCCTCATTCGCAGTGTTTTCTCCTTCAGGGTTCGCGGACAGCGCAAGCACAATTTCCGATAATCCTTTTTCCGCAAGCGCGGCGGCGCGCGCGATAAGTTCGCGCATAGCGGCGCGTTTTTGCGGTTCTTTTTCTAAAATCGGAATTGTGCCTCCAAGCACGAAATATTTTCCGCGATATGTTCCGCTCTTCTCAATGGTATCCAAATCTGTATCGCGCGCGACTATCAAAAGAATTTTATTGTCGCGCGCTGGGTCGCGGCAGATTTTACATAGTTTTACATTTTTCTCGTGCGCGAAAAATCTACGGCAATCAGAACAACGCGCCGCTGTTGTAGGGAGTTCTTTTGCAAGCGCGGAAAGTCGCTCTGCGTCATCGTTTCGTTCCAAAAGAAAATGGACGAATCTATTCGCTTGCCTAGGCCCGATACCAGGAAATTTCCGAAACAATTCCGTGAGTTCATTTATTACGTCCATATTTAAAACTCTGACATACCTCCTTTCTCCATTGGTAAAAATGTCGCTTTATCTTCGTCAAAATATAATTCCACTTTTCCGGTCGGACCGTTGCGGTGTTTTTCTATCAAAATTTCCGCGACATTCGGCCTATCCGAGTCTTCCTTATATTTGTCTTCGCGATGGATAAACATAACAACATCAGCGTCTTGCTCAAGCGAGCCGGAATCGCGCAAATCCGACAGACGCGGTTTGCCACCGCGTTGTTCAACATTTCTATTTAACTGCGAGAGAGCTATTACCGGAACATCCAATTCGCGGGCGAGATGTTTTAACGAACGCGAGATTTCTGAAATCTGCTGTACCAAATTATCTGTGCGCGTGTTAGTCGGAGTCATCAGTTGCAGATAATCAACAATAATCAATCCAAGCCCTTTTTCATGTTTTATGCGACGCGACACAGAACGGATTTTTAAAATATTAGAACCCGGTTGATCGTCTATGAAAATCGGCGCTTTTGAAAGACGGTCAAGAGAATCGCGTATTTTCGCAAACTCGTCTTCCATTGTGAGTTTACCCGTGCGCAATTTCCACGCATCCACGCGCGACTCAGCCGCAAGCATTCTGTCCACTAATTGTTGTGAGCTCATTTCTAGAGAAAAAATCGCAGTTGGAATGTTATGTAAAGTCGCGCTTTGTCTCGCGATGTCAAGCGCTAAAGCCGTTTTTCCCATGCTTGGCCGAGCGGCCAAAATAACCAAGTCGGATTTTTGGAATCCAGAAAGTTTATTATCAATATCTTTGAAACCAGTAGGAACTCCGCGCAACCCGTCGTGTGTTTTATGAAGTCGGTCAAGTCGTTCCCATGCTTCAGAGAGAGTGTCTTTTAATTCAATAAAAGAATGCGTTCCGCCTTTTTTTCCAATCTCTAAAATCTTTTTTTCCGCTGAATCCAAAAGTTCATCAACTTCGTTTTGTTCTTCATAGCCAAGTCCTTCAATATGTTCGGCGGCGGCAATAAGCGAACGCATAATGTTTTTCTTTGAAACAATTTCCGCGTAATGCCTTGCGTTCGCGGCAGAGGGGACCGCGGCAGTAAGTTCTCCTAAATAACTCGCGCCGCCGGACGCTTCCAACAATTCTCTTTCCTGCAAGCGAGAAGAAAGCGAAAGTAAATCAATCGGCGCGGCTTTTGAAAAAAGTTCCAACATCGTCTTCCATATTATTTTGTGCTTTTCAACATAAAACGCGTCAGGATAAATAATATCCAAGACATCTGAAAGTGCGTCCGCGCGCAACAACACAGAACCAAGCAACGCTTTTTCAGCGTCTATATTTTGCGGAGGTATTCGAACCGCGTTAGCCATAGTTTGTGAATTGTATCACGCGCTATATTTAAAATACTCTTGCGCAACGGGGAAAAAATGTGCTTATCGTGGGGATGTGTTGTTTTTGTTTCCTCTGTGTTATACTTGCGTTGTATGAAATCAATCGCTCAATTTAATGTGTCACAGGAAGACAATATGTATGTTGCGGAAGGTTTGAACATTCCGGTTGTAACCGACGGCAAGAATTTTGAAGAACTTGCCGATAATATACGCGAAGCGGTCTCGCTATATTTTGAAAACGAAAAACCATCATCACTCGGCTTTGCGCGCATACCTTCAATTCTTACCAATTTTGAACTGCAACCTTTGCATGGGCTCAAGGCTTAAGGTATTGTCCGGAAAGGAAGTTGTAAGCATCTTTGAGTCGTTCGGTTTTTCTGTGATTAGCCAACGAGGAAGTCATATAAAATTAAGGCGTATTGTTGATACGAACAAGGAGACATTGATTATTCCAAATCGCAGCCCAGTTTCCAAAGGAACACTCAAGGCAATTATAAACCAAGCATCGCGCTTTATTCTTCGCGCCGACATTCGCAAGGCGTTTTATACAAGTTCTTAAGAAACAAAATATGGGTTTTTTCTCCAATCTTAAATCTATTCGTTTATCAAAACGTGGATATGAATTCGCGTGTAATGAAGATCTTGCTAATGCCATAAAATGTTTTGATGAGGCATATCTTGAAGCTGATGATATGAAAACAGCAACAGAAAGCAAGACCTGGTATCACATTTGTCTTGCGTTGTGCCACTTACAGAATGGAGATATCGCTGGAGCAAGAAAAGAGTATTCAGAATTCAAATCGGCGCAAGAAATTTATGTGTTTGAATGTCAGCAAACTCCTGGTTTTGGAACCCGTACAAGATTCGCGGTTTGGGAACAGCAAATAAAGGATTTTGTTAAAAGACACGGAAAATTTTTTATGAAGATTCGAGAATCAGAAGAAGAATGTAACGAGAAAAACTAAAGAGGTTTCTTGAATATTATCGATTGACCGGATTTGTTTATAACTTCGTATCCTTTTTTGATAATTTCATTTCTGATTTCATCAGAAGTTTTAAAATCTTCTTTTGAGCGGGCTACATCCATTTGTATCTGCAAATCAATAATTGTACCCGGGATATCTTCTCTTTTTGGTTCAAATAATGATAAGGTGCGGGTAATATCCACAATCTTCAACCCTAAAATATAGTCCATTTTATTGGTCAAAAACAATTTATCAGCAGGTTTTATGTTTTTATCCTTTAACATATTCCACATAAAAGCTATAGCTTGCGGTGTATTTATATCGTCGTAAATTACTTTTTCGAATCCTTCCTCTATTTCTTTTATGGAGTTGCCTTTTTCTCCTCTCGCTTTCAAAGTAATTGTGAGTAATTTGTCTATAAGAGCATTGTATCCCCGTCTTACAGTTGTATGAATATTCTCCCAATCAAAACTAATTGGTGTTCTGTAATGAGCTGTAAGTAGCCAGTAACGATAGGCGAGTGGATGTATTCCTTTTTCAATCAACGAGTTTAGAGTTAGGAAATTTTCTTCCGACTTTGCCATCTTCTTTCCACTTGCAACATTCACGAATTCGTTGTGCATCCAGACATTTGCAAGCGGAACTCCATACGTCGCTTCACTCTGCGCGATTTCGTTTTGATGATGAACCGGAATGTGGTCAATTCCTCCAGTGTGA
>Ga0194128_10004850_pt1 | contig 19388 bp, 21 predicted proteins | sample TA2KigCa65mmetaG_FD_148650 | JGI IMG/M metagenome (GOLD analysis project Ga0194128, IMG submission 148650) | Freshwater microbial communities from Lake Tanganyika, Tanzania - TA2015037 Kigoma Deep Cast 65m | ecosystem: Environmental > Aquatic > Freshwater > Lake | place: Tanzania: Lake... | reverse complement strand
GAGGCCATCAAGTCCAACGAGTCAGATACGGTAACGAAGTTTGTGTTGATGAACACTGCTGGAAACAGCAATCGCGATCTGCAAGAGCCGATATCGTCTGCCCAAAAGTGCGTTACCGGTCTTCTTCGCCTGTGTTTACCTCCTCATGTAGACAACGAAAGGGCAGCGGACTTTCTGCGAATGAGCATCGGCCAGAATGACAAGATGATCGCGTGGGCTGTGGTTCGCCCTGACACGCTGATTGATCAGGATTGGGTTACGGAGTATAAGGAGGTGCTCTTCCAGACGCGGGACATGGGCTGGGGTGATGATATTTACCTGTACACCACCCTCCGGGAACTCCGCGAGCAACTTCCCCTCCGTCTAGTCGAGGGAAAACCCCGGGTCTTAAAGCAGTATCGCGGCAACGGCGGCAATGGAGTGTGGAAGGTCGAAGCACATCCCAATGGCCGCGCGCTGGTGCGCGTGAGGCACGCCCTGCGCGGCAGCGTGGAAGAGGAGCTGTCCTTGGAGGAGTTCCTCGCCAGGTGTGAGGGGTATTTTGCGGGTCCTGGCCGGATCATCGACCAACCCTATCAGGAACGACTTACCGAAGGGATGATCCGGTGTTACCTGGTGCGGGATCGGGTTGTCGGCTTTGGGCATCAGTTGATCAACGCCCTCTTCCCCCCGCCGCCCGGAGCCCCGCCCAGCGAAGCGCCAACACCGGGACCGCGCCTCTACTATCCCCCGACCAGACCGGATTTTCAGCCCCTCAAGGCCAGACTGGAAGAGCAGTGGCTGCCGGCCATGCAGCAGGTGCTCGGCATCGACGTCCAGGCGCTCCCGGTGATCTGGGATGCGGATTTCCTCTACGGCCCCAAGACCGCGTCGGGCGAGGACACCTACGTATTGTGCGAAATCAACGTCAGTTCGGTGCATCCCTTCCCCGACGAGGCGCTGGAGCCCTTGGCGCGGGAGACGGCCAAACGGCTGCGATCTTAAAAATCCTGGCGCAGGTGGCCAGGAACCCTGGCACCACCTACAACGTCGTCCTGTGCAAGGACATCGATGCCTACTGGAGAAACCAATAATGAAATGGAACAACCGCGCTTCCTCGCTCGGCGCGGGTCTCGATCTCCACCTCCCCGGTGCCGAGGGATTCCCCAGGGATCTGGGCCACCACCAATTCCGTCCAGTTGCGCCCCGCGCCGCCCACGGTTTCAACCCGCCCCACCTGCCGCCCCTCACAGAGCACCCCGAAACGCTGTCTTGATCCAGCCAAGGTCCGCATCACCATGAGCGCCGGTTCGCCGGGCCGCAACCGGACCCGCATCCTCTCTCCTCGGGTCACGGTGCGCCCTCCGTCGATCACCGCCAGGTTTGACTCGCCTTCATAAGTGGCAAAAAGAACCAGATTGGCCTCCCCCTGCCCCACCTCCCAGGTCTCCGAGCGATAGCCGTGTCGGTCTTCGCTCTCCAAGTCGGCGACGTCGATCTGGTCCACCACCTGCCGGTCTCCCAGGGCCTGGAGCAGGCGGGGGCTGCGCAGGGAGTCGCCGCTGCCGGCCAGGGTCCAATCCGCCCGGTAGAGCACCGCCTCCGCATCGACGATGGAAGGCTCGTACACCCGGTTGTAGTACACAGGTTGCAGAAAACGGGCCTCCTCAAAGGAGAACCAGTTGGGAAAGATGGCGAAGTGTGACGGCCTTTGCGGCGGGGCCATCCCTTCGAGGTGCTCGTAGAGGGAGCCGCTCCCATGCCGCCAGGCCCTGGCCAGGCCGGGGCTGGTCAGGCCGATCAGATCAACGGTATAGCGGTTCACGAGGTATTTCTGGATTCCGGCGTCGTTGATGGCAACACTGGCTCCGGGGGGCAGTTCGCGCTCGATGACCTGGGCCATGGCGACCTGCTGGTGACGGATATCGGCGCAGTTCTCCCCGTACGCCACAGCAAAAAAACCCGCCGAGGCCACCCCCCAGATCCCGTAGAACACCCGCCACCCCCACCACAACCGCTCTCCCCATTCCCCCAGCCGCAGCCCTATCTGCCTGGCGCCCAGGACCGCAAAGAGAATGAAAAGCGGCAGCAGAGGCTGCTGGTAGCGATAAAAATGGGCGTCGGGCTCCGTCAGGGTGCAGGTAATCAGCACCCCGCCGAAGAGCCAGAGGAAGGCCAGGGTTGCCGGGCCGGCGACGCGCTGACACCACTCACCCGCCAGACGAGGCAGCACCCCCGCCAGGTAGAAGAGCAGGAAAAAAGGACCAAAAAAAATCTGCCGGGCATTGCCGTCGTAGGCCAGGAGTCGGGCGCTGGTCTGCGGCCCCAGCGAACCTGCCAACACCCCCTTGAAAAAACCTGTCCACGCCTGCAAGGTCCTGCGGAACTCCTCCGGGGCCGAGGTATGGGGGGCCGAGAAACGCCACTTGGCCTCCATCCCGGCGGAACTGAAGGAACCGGTCAGTCCCAGATAGAGCAATCCCTGGGCGAGGAAAACCAGCAGGGGAGGCGCACAAACCCACAGGCACTTCCACTGCCTATACTTCAGGGCACGGAGCCCCCATAACCCGACCAGGCAGGCCGCCAGTCCCGCCCCTTCCGGGCGGGCCAGGACCAGCAGGGCCGCGGCCCAGGGGGTGAGGCGGAACCGGCCGGTGGGTTCTTCGCGGATAAACAGATACAGGGTCAGCAGTACCGCGCCTGTGAAAAGACCGATCTCCATGCCGCTGAAGAAGCCCCAGAGCAGGGGGCCGCACAGCAACAGGAGCAGGGCCGCGCCTTTTCCGCTTTCCTCATCCCCCAGCGACACCCCCACGCGGCGGACCAGCCACAGGCTCGCCCCCAGGCACCCCAGGCCCAGCAACAGCGCGTACACCGCCAGGTACATCCCGTGGAACCCCAGCCAATGTCCTGGCGCCAGCAGCAAGAGGTAGAGCAGGCTGGTGGCCCCGGTGGTGGGTGGGTCGCCGCTGTTGTAGCGCAGGAAATGGCCCTCGGCGAGCTGCCGGGCGTACTGGAAGTAGATGAAGGAGTCGTCCAGGGGCAGGCTGAGCTGGCCCCTGGTATGGTGCAGCATGGACCCGCAGAACAGCACCAGGAAGAAGACCGCCCCGACCCAGCAGGCCAGGTCGAAGCGGTCGATATATCCGCGGCTGCCCGCGTCTTTGTCCACAGGAACTAGTTGGGGCAAAGGAGGAACATCATCCCCTCGGCTTCAGGTCGGCCACCTGCTTTTCCTGCCGATGGCTCAGGTGGGCCTCCTGGACTTTTTTCCGCAGCACCTTGCGCACCACGACGCGCACCGCGCCGCGTTCGACCACGTCCCCGCCGCGCACCTCCCGGCCCAGGTGCCCGCTGACCCAGTCGCTCAGCGTGCGGATGCCGCTCGGCGGCGCCTCCGCATTCAGGTCGATGCCGGTGGCAGCCTGAAGGCGCTCGATGGGCACCCCCCCGCCGGCAACCCACGCGGTCCCGGAGGCGACCAGGTGGGCGGGCAGGCGGTCGTATTCGTCTTCGATCTCGCCCACCAGTTCCTCTATGATATCTTCGAAGGTAACCATACCCACCACCCTGTTTTCGGCGTCCCGCACCAGCGCGATGTGGGTGCGTTCGCGCATCAACTGTTCGAGGGCCAGGGCGATGGCCTGATCATCCTTCAGGGAAAGGATGGGGCGGACGATGGCGCGGAAGTCGGCGCTCTGAGGGTTGAGGCGCATCGCGGCGGCGATGTCTTTGAAGTTGACGTAGCCGATGACGGTCTGTGGCTCTCCCTGGTGTTCGACGACCGGGAACCGGGTATGCATGTCGAGGTGGGCGGCGATCAGGTTGTCGGCAAGCGCGGCATTGGCGTCGAGGGTGCCCATGTGTTCGGCCGGCAACATGATGTCGCGGACCACGCGCGATTGCAACTGGGTCGCCCCGACGATGATCTGCTCCTCCCGGTGGCCGATCAGGCGCGAAGCCCGGGCCAGGGCGGCGGTAGCCCGCACCTCCTGCAATTCGGCCATTTCGGTTTTGGCCGGCTCGCCAGCGCCCAGGTGGCGCTCACCCCAGGACATCACGCCGGTGACAATGGTCTCAAAGAGCCAGACCGCGGGCCAGACACTGAGGGAAAACCAGCGCATGAAGGGCGAGAGGGTCAGGCATACCCGCTCCGCGTTGCGCAGCGCGAACACCTTGGGGATCAGCTCCCCGACGACGATGGTGCAGACGGTGAGGGGAACCACCACCAGCACGATGGCCAGCACCTCGGCAACGGCCTCCGAGACCCCCAGGCGGCCAATCAGGGCAGGAGCCAGCATCTCTTCGGCCCCGGCCCCGCCGACGGCCGCGGCAATGGCCCCGACCAGGGTGATGCCCAACTGCACCACCGCCAGGCTGGCCTCCATGTTCTGCTTCATGTACCGGGCGACTTTGGCCCCGGCCCGCTGCTCCTGTACAAGTTGCTGCAGGCGGGCCAGACTGACCGAGGCCAACGCGATCTCGTACCCGGCGAAAACGCTGTTGACGCCGATCATAGCCGCCATTACTGCAAATTCAAAGCCTCCCATAGACCGCCTTTGGCTACCAATTACACCCAGAGCAAGAGGGTTTAAAAGATACACAAGTGCGGCACTGCCCGCCAAAAGACCGCCGCCCCGATCAGCTCGCCTCTTTTCGGACCCCGAATTTGTAAAACAGGCTCGGCACAACAATCATATTGAGCGCCGTGGAACTGAACAACCCCCCGAGGATGACGATGGCCATCGGGGTCTGGATCTCCTTGCCCGGCTCCCCGCCTCCCAGCGCCAGGGGGATCAGGGCCAGGCCGGCGGTGAGGGCGGTCATCAGAATGGAATTGAGCCGTTCCAGCGAGCCTTGCACAATGGCTTGGCGCAGGGTTTTCCCCTCGGCCAGCAGGTGCTGGTAGTGGGCGATCATCAGGATGCCGTTGCGGGTGGCGATGCCGAAGAGGGTGATAAACCCGACCAGGGAGGCGACGCTGATTATGTCGCTGGTGAGGTACACGGCCCACAGGCCGCCGATGAGGGCCAGGGGCAGGTTGACCATGATGAGCAAGGCAACCCCGGTGTTGCTGAATTCGACATAGAGGATGAGGAAGATGGCGGCAATGGCGATCAGGCTGAACATTGTCAGGTTGCGGGTGGCGCTCTGCTCGCTCTCGAACTGGCCGCCGAATTCGATACTGTTCGGTCGTGATCAGCACTATGCGGCGCTTTTCAAGGCTGAGGGTGGTGCAAGGGTGATCGGAAGTACCTTGCGTTCTTCTTGATACAACGGGTGCCGCATCATCTGGGCGTACAGTTCCAGTTCTATCGCCTTTTTCAGGGTATGAGTCCTGCGGCGCTTGTAACGGGTTTTCTGCATCATGCGGAAGACGCGGTTGTTTCGCTCGACGTGGTTGTTGGTGCAATCGACGTTCTCCCAGGCAAGGAAAACGATCATCTTGTTGAAGTTGTCTTTGGCCAGCTTCTTCATCGCCCGCACCAGGAAGGGGTTGTCCTGGTAGGCCGCGTTGTTGACCAGACGGGTGCGACGGTGGCGGGCCGCCTGTTGGGAGAGGCCCTTCTCGAAGAGCCGGTAGAACTGCTGATTGAAGCGGCGGAAGAGTTCCAACTCCGGGGCGATGAGCAGCATCAGGGTCAAGTCTTCCTTTTCCTCGTCGGTCAACTCAGTCTCTTTGCGGACGATGAGGTACTGGTGTTCCCAGAGGAAAGTGGCCTGCTCCTTTTTGCTCAACCCTTGGCGCCGTTGGCGTTGCTGCTGGGCCCTCTTGCCCGGCCGACCAGGCCGCTTCTTGCGGCCCTTGTTACCCTGTCGTCGCAGGCTATTCTTGATCGCCCGCACCCCGTCGAGAATGAGCTTGTTGACCTCTTTGATGACGTGAAAGATGCACAACTGATGCTCCATGTCGGCCCAATGACTTTGCAGGCTGTCCTTAGACAAGGGCGAGCCGTCGGTAATGACCACCAACACCTCAAGACCGTGGTCTTTGAGTTGCTGGAGAAAGGCATCCATGTGCGGCTGATCGTTCCTCTCGACCACCTGGAAGAACACCGTGAAGTTGTTGAGCGGGTCGGTGGCAAACAGGATGGTCCGGCCGCTGTCGTGGACTTCATCGACGCACAGCACCCCCGAAAAGGTGGCCTGCACAAATCGCCAATACGCCTCCCGGTTGAAGCGGGTATGTGCCCACAGGAAGCAGTCCTGGATATACCCCAGCGACACCCGCAAGAGAAAGTCTTCCTCCAGCCGCTGCTGCACCAATCGGTAGGGCAGGCGGTCGCGGATCAGCGCAGTGGCCACCGCGTTACGCACTTCATCCGAATACTTCCCCCGAGGTGCCACCCCGGGAATCGGCGACTGAAAATATTGGCTGCACCCGCACCGGGCGCGATAGATCCCCACCGTCCCTTCGATCCACGACCGCCGATTCAGCCGGCTCACATGAGCCACTCGGCGAGTAGTGATGCTCACCCGGCGACCTTTGCGCCGACACTGCGGACAACGATACAACCGGGGGGCATTAACCCGGCGCTCAATGAAATCACCTTCCGTGCCGATATCTTCAACGTAACGCATCAGGGGCTCCTTTCAGGGAAGAGATTCGACAATCTCCCTATCGGAAGGAGTCCCTTTTCCTTTGCTCCTTACGGCAGACTATGACGGCCCAAAAGCCCGGCTACCTCGATAAGCGCGACTGAACAGTGTCCGGAAATCCGCCTCCGCCCCCTTTCGGCGGTAGTGGTCCACCACCGCGTTGCGGAGCAGGCGGTAGAACCAGGCCACCGCGCTCTCCTGGTCGCGCAGTTGGCCCTCCCGCTCCATGCTCTTGAGGTACGCCGCCTGCAGCAGATCCTCAGCCGCGGCGCGGTCCCCCACCCGTTTTTCTAGAAACCCCAGGAACTGTTGGTGGCGCTCCACCAGGGTCTCGACCAGATGGGGCGCGACAGTTTTGACTGGCATGGCTCTCTCCCGACAAAAAGCAAGCGCCCGGCCATCCGTGGCCGGGCGCTGGTTTGTTGTGCTGCTTTGCCCTGCGGGTGCTTACTTGGCGGCCAGGTAGATCAGGGTGACGCCGAGGCCCGGATCGGCCTGCTTGGCGTCGCCGGCCAGGCCCAGGCTGACGCCGGCGTTGAGCACCATCGTGTCGTTGAGTTTGATATCGACGTTGGGGCCCAGGTTGACGCCCAGGGTGTTCCCAATGTCGTCGGTATTGGTGTTGACGTAGAGATCCAGATAGCCGATCATCTTTTCCCCGAATGCCTTGTAGGGCTCAAGGAAGAGGTTGAGGTTGACGCCTGGGTCTGCATAGCCTTTGAGCAACTGGGCCTGCAGCACGCCATTGACAGAGACGCCGCCCACGGAGCAGGCATTCATGTACCCCACTGCCAGCCCAGGGTCATCGACTCCGCCGAGTGGAGCCAGCAGGTTCACGGCCAAGGCGCTCTTCTCGCCCAGGCCGTACTTGGCGCCCACGTCCAGCCTGTTGAATGTATCCGCGCCCTCGAAGAGGAAGCCCAGGGTGGCCCGGGCGCCCACTTCGAGTTTGTCGCTGACCGCGTACTTGCCCATGACAAAAACGTCGCTGGCATCGCCAATAGCGCCCAGGTCGGCACTGGCCAGACCGGCATCGACGCCCATGGTGCCGGTCTTGCCGGGCAGGCCGAAGAACGGATCGTACTGAAGCTGGGCATCGGCCTGGGAGGCGCAAACCGCCAGGGCCAGAGCACCAATTAGGCAAAACTTCTTCATGAGAAAACCCTCCTTGAGAGTGTGAGTGAGAGCATAGGGACGCGCAGAAGCTGCGCTGGTACTATCGTGAGGAGGAGCGCCGGGCGGGGAGAGGGGGAATGCAGGGAAACCCGACCGACGAGCCAATGATAGGAAGAAGTGCCAGAATTGGCAAGAGGGTGTTGACCGAAAAAATCGATTTTGGATATTTTACTAAGGTTTGGACAATTTCGGGGTGATCGAGAGCTGTAAAGAAAAAGCAGGGTCCGTTAGATTATCCTTTTTATCGGCCAAGATAAAGGAGGGTAATCATGCCAACGGCCCTGCTCGATGGCGTAGTATATGCATTCCGGGATCTGTTTGGTAGTCAGAATTTCGTTCTGTTCTCCGCCTACCTCTGGGGGGTAATCCTGTGTCAGGGTCGGCATACGGTGACCGGGATCTATCTGGCGAGCCAACCGGAGAGACGTTACTGGTCGCTGGTCAAGTTCCTCAGTCGCGGCCAGTGGGACGAGACGATGGTCGTTCAGCGGCTGATCGGCTTGATCCTGGAGTATGTCTCGGACTGGGTCTACATCTACGACCATACCCACGCGCTCAAGACCGGCGAGAAGCAGTTCGGGCTGCACTTTTTTCGCAATCATCGCTATCGCAAGGGCAACACCAACCAGTCCAAGTTCCACTGGGGGCACCAATTTGCTGGCCTGGGTCTGCTGGCCCTGGATGGACCCTTAGCCCGGCTCTTTCCGGTCTGGGTCAAGCTGTTGTCTGCGGAAGCCTTGGGGCGATCCGCGCTGGCGGCTTTTGTCTCGATCATTGGGGTGATTCCCGCCGGCCTGATCATCTTCGACCGCGGCTTCAACAACCGAAAGTATTTCCATCACTTGCTAACCCAAGGCCACCAGTTGCTGTGTCGCGCCCGCAAAAATGCGGCCTTCTATTATCTGCCCACCGCCCAGCAGCAACCAGCCCGAGGGCGGCGGCGCCTCTATGGTCGACGGGTGCACGTGGCGCATTGGGACTATACCCCGGTGGCGGTCAGCGGTTTTGACCAGCCACTGGCGGTAGCCCACCGGGTGGTGCGCAGTAAAATGTGCCCTCACCCCGTCCGGCTGGTCGTCGTTCGCAAACGACCCCAAAGGGGCCGCACCTATCGCTACTTCCTGGTCTATACCACCGACCTGCAGCTATCGGTCGAGACGATCATCCGCTATTACAAATTGAGATGGAGCTTTGAAACCCATATGCGCGACAGCAAGGAGGAACTGGGCTTCGACCACTATCAGGTCCACTGCGAAAGAGCGATCGACCGCAGCGTGTTGCTCTCCTTTGTTGCCGCTAGCCTGACCCAGTTGATTGCCTGGCCCGCCTTTGAAAGGGCGCATCGCCAAACCTTCCCGGCGCTGGACCACGGACTCAAACAGATGGGTATTCATTGGTACCAGCCCCAGCGCTGGACCTTGGGATTGCTGCTGGGATATCTGCGCTGGCAACACCACCAGCCATTTTCAGCGAGTATCGACACTAAACAAAACCAGCCGAAATTCGGTCCCCCCTACGAACTCGCCGCCGGATAAACCCGGTTTTGGTCCAAACTTTAGTACGGAGTATGTAGCGCACATCTCTCCCACTAGAAGTGCACTATTCAACGCCGGTACGACCAGCCGGATTAACGTTGCTCACTTCATGGCTGACTTGATCACAGACAACAACACCTGGAGCCAGTGGAAGGGCAAGATGCCCGTGGTTTACAACAAAGGATTCTCGTGATCTGCAAGAGATCGACGATGGCGTGAAGAGCATGACGGTGAGCAACCGGGATGATGGGTGACAGATTATACCGGGATGATGGGTAACACTTTTTAGGTGGTATCTGGGTGTCATTCTCGCAGAATCATGTCTCGTTCATCGACCTTGGCAAGGAGGACGTTGGCGAAGTGAATGGCCCAGATGCCATCGTCGGTTTCCTCGAGTCCGACGTGTAGGAGTTTGAGGGGGTTGGCGAGGAAGAGGAGTTTGTCCTTGGGTCGAATGGTCCCAAAATCGGTGACGCGTTTGATGAGGAAGTGGCCGGGGTATTCGAGAGGGGGAGTTTTTTGGGGAAGGGTCGTGTGGAGGGCTGGTAGCACTGGCTGGGGGTCTTGCCGTGTAGGGCCTGGTGTGGGCGGTGGTGGGGTGCATGGCTACCTTCGTGGAGGCCAGGGAGGCCCTCCTGGTGGTATCGGGTGAGCCATTTGTAGCTGGCTCTCCGGCTGACGCCCTAGCGGGCGCACAGCTCGGAGCGGCTGAAGATGCAGAGGTGATCGTCGGCGACAAACGGGTGCGGTATTGCATGGGTGAGGTCTCCATCCAGGGCATGGGCCAGCCTCCTGCCGAGGGGGCCCATAAGTTTGCGGAAACTGTTACCCTTCATCCCGGTATTATCTGTTACCAATCTACCCGGTTTGTACCATTCCTATAGATAACAAGAAGATCAGAAAGCAGACAGGCCATGGTATTGAGGACGAGAACATCGAGTACCATAGCACACGTACCGTTGGGCGAAAGCGATGGCGCTGAGAGGCCTTACTGACAGTGCGGCGGGAGCCCTGAAAACCACGACACAGGCCGGATATTGTGAGCGCCTCGGTACATTCCTGAGCACAGGGCCATCCGATATCACGACGAAGCTCAAGACCTTCGTTGTTGATGCAGACAAAGACCAGGTCAGGGCGTGGACCGAGTCGATCCGAGTGCTCAGATCTGCAATAGAAAGACTGGCGGCTAAGCACGCGGGTGTCAGCGAAGACGGCTGGGTCCTCCTCGAGTACACCATTCCCCTCGAGTCCAGGCGCGTCGATGCGTTGATCCTCCTCAACGGTGCCGTAGTGGTGCTGGAGTTCAAGGGGAAAACCAGACCGACCCAAGCCGATGTTGACCAGGCAGCTGCCTATGCGCGGGATCTCCGTGCGTACCATCGGGAATGCGCTACAGTGCCGGTGCACTGCGCTTTGGTCCTGACGCGCAGCGCGGGGGAGATTGACGACCGGGGTGCGGTTGACATCATCGGTCCTGATCAGGTTTCCGCATGTTGCGAGAAGGTGATCCGACCTGGCGAGCCCACCCCTGATGCCGGCAGGTTCCTGGAGATCGAGTGTTACCAGCCATTGCCTTCGCTGATCAAGGCAGCGCGCGAGTTGTTCCAGTCGGGGACGCTCAAACGAGTTCATCGTGCTGCTGCCGCAACGGAGCCCACTCTGGCCAAGTGCGCCGAGATCGTCCATCAGACGGCGAGTCAAAAGCGCCGTGCGCTGATCCTCATCTGTGGCGTGCCGGGTGCCGGGAAAACGCTAGTGGGTCTGCAGCTCGCCCATGCGAAATACCTGGATGACCTAGCGATAGCCGATGCAGCGGGTGGGAAGCCCACTGCGCCGGCCGTATTCCTGTCTGGCAACGGCCCGCTGGTGGAGGTCCTTCAATACGAACTGAAATCGGCCGGCGGCGACGGGAAGGCATTCGTTCGCGGCGTGCACGAGTATGTGAAGACATTTACGAGGGCGAAAGATCGGATTCCCCCCAACACGTCCTTATCTATGATGAAGCGCAGCGTGCTTTCGATGCTGCCCAGGTAAGCGAAAAGCACAAAGACCTACCCAGGGAGTTCCACGGCCTATCGGAACCCGAGTTGTTCATCCAGTTCGCCGAACGGGTACGGGAGTGGTGTGTGGTGGTGGGGTTGGTGGGGTCTGGCCAGGAGATTCATATTGGGGAGGAGGGGGGACTCGGCCAGTGGAAGGCTGCAATCGAGCGGACAGATTCGCCTGACAGTTGGGATGTTTATGTACCTCCCAAGAAAGACATCAGTACCAAGTTTGGAGGCCTGCCAAATGTGGCCCACGCGCATGTCCTGGAGCTTTCAACCACGATACGCTTCCACCTGGCCACCCAGTTATACGATTTCGTGAAGCACCTGCTGGAAGGCGGGGCGCAGGAGGCGAAGGCAGTCAGCGAGGAACTGAAGCGGAATGGGTATAACCTGTTGATTACCCACGATCTGGAACGGGCGAAGAAATACGTTTTCGACCGGTATAGCCTTCATCCGGAGGCTCGTTTTGGCATGGTCGCCTCTGCCAGAGACAAGGACCTGGTGGACCACGGTATCCCGAAAGGGTTCAAGAGCCCAGGTGAGGTCGGACCGGGGAAGTACGGGCGTTGGTACTCCGAGCCGAAAGTACGGAAGGAAGTTGCACGCGCCTCGAGACCGTTGCCACCGAGTTCGCCGCCCAGGGCCTGGAACTAGATGCGTGCTTGCTCGCCTGGGGTACCGATTTCATCCGTGAGGACGGGAATTGGACGAACCGGTACGCAGTCCGATACCAGCATGCGAACCGCGTCACGGATCCCAGGGCGCTCCGCATGAACGCATATAGGGTGCTTCTGACCCGGGGGCGCGACGGTTGTGTGGTGTTTGTGCCGCCCATCCCGGACAAGATGCGAGAGACGTACGCATATCTGCGGGACTGCGGTTTCACCGAGTTGGGGGAGGACTAGTTTTCAGGGAAGTCGAATTTGGTAGCGGTTGCGGTCCGCGCCTCAGCCCTTCGCCGAACATCCCAGGAGTCGCGCCGTGAAATCGGAAGCCATAGCAACACAACTCACTGAAAGCGCATTACTTGTCTCAGCAAGTGTACTTGCTAGGACTTGATCTGACAGTTGGTCTTATCCGACAGCCACCAGCGGCTGCGGAGGTGAGTGCAAGGTATCGAGCATTTTCTCCTGGCTCAAGTGCTTTGCGTCGATGAAGGTCTGCATCGGGGTCTTTCCGTAGCAGTATTTGCCGGTATGGGGTCTGGCGGTGTTGTAGTCCGCCATCCAAGCATCCAGATCCCGCTGTAGCTCCTCCAGGCTATCGTAGAGCTTCTTGCGGAAGGCGACGGCATAGAACTCGTCCTGCACCGTCTTGTGGAAGCGCTCGCAGATGCCGTTGCTCTGCGGGTTGCGTGCCCGGGTCTTGCTGTGGTCGATGTCCTCGACGGCCAGATACAGTTCGTATTCGTGGTGCTCGCGGTTGCCACAATACTCGGTGCCCCGGTCGGTGAGGAGGCGTAACAGCTGCACCTGCTGCTCTTCGAAGAAGGGCAGCACCCGATCGTTGAGCAGATCGGCGGCCACCAGGGCGTTCTTGCGGTCGTAGACTTTGGCGGTGGCCACCTTGGTGTAGGTGTCGATGAAGGTCTGCTGGTAGATCCGGCCGATCTTCTTGATGGTGCCCACGTAGTAGGTGTCCTGAGCACCCAGGTAGCCGGGATGCTGGGTCTCGATCTCCCCGTGGGCCTCCTTCTCCTGCTTGGCCTTCTCCAGGGCCTGAAGCTGCTCTTCGGTGAGAATCAACTGCTCCTGGGCCATGCGCGCTTCCAGCGCCTTGAGCCGTTTGCCAAAGGTCTCCAGATCATGCCGCACCCACACCCCACGAACCCCCGCCGGCGAAATGGTCAACCCCTGTTTCCGCAGCTCATTGGACACCCGCTGCTGACCGTGGGCCGGTTTCTCAAAAGCCATGCGCAATACCCCGGCTTCCACCACCGCTTCCACCCGGTTCTTCAGGCACGGCTTCTGCCGGCTCAGGTCCTGCAGCGCCAGTTCCCCGCCCTGGTCATACAGCTCCTGGAAGCGGTAGAAACTGTCCCGCGAGTAGCCCATGATCTTGCAGGCTTGCGACACATTGCCCAGCCGTTCGGCCAGGTTCAGCAGGCCCAGCTTGTTCTTGATGATCTTCTCTGAGGTCGTCATCTGACACCATTCCTTTCGGGAATACAAAGATAAGGAAGTGTCAGACCAAGTCCAAACTTGTACACAGCAAGAATGGCGGAGAAAGCGGTGGCACGCAAACCCGGCCTCTACGCTATCTATGCCAGGTCGGAGGAGGTATTCCCAGAACCGCTCGCAGGGTACCTTCGGGACCGTGGCTCGACCCTGATCTATATCGGAAAGGCTACTGGTTCGCTTAAGGATCGCCTGGTGGAGCAGGATCTCGGCCACAAAAAGCCCTCCACGTTCTTCCGAGCTATCGGTTCTATCCTCGGCTTTCGGCCTCCACGTGGTTCGCTCAAAAAGAAACAGAAACAGATCAACTACAAGTTCTCCCCCGGTGACACGCAGAAGATCACGGGGTGGATTAGTGACAACCTTAGTGTTCGATAGGTGCTCACCTCAACAAATGATCAGGTTGAGCCTGAACTCATAATGCGGTTTCGGCCCCTCCTGAATGCCGTGCACAACCCAGAGGCCCTCGCTGAGCTAGCAGCGCTCAGAGAACAGGGCCGCCAGATCGCCGGCTCCTGACTCCTCCGGACCCACCGGCGGACTCGATCGTGGAAACGAGACTGATCCGAGAGTGTCTTTAGGGGGAATGACTCTATAGTCGCCAGATGGCCAAAGACAGCATATTCCAACCTGCGCTGGAGGCGTTAGCTGCTTCTCCAAATGGTGTGTTCGGTCCGGTGTCTTTCCAGGACTACCTCAGACACCACCATCTTGGAAGGCACGACACTGCGCCGTCGATCTCGATAGATCATCTCGAGGCATTGCCCGATTCTCTTCGCGGTGCCGATGTGATGGTGTTCAGACTAGGATCCGCGGAGCAGGCGAAAACAACCCAGTTCGCATTGGTGCGCAGTGGCGGTCCCGTGGGTGACTTTTTCCTTATCGATAGCGAAATCTACACTGAGAGGGTAGGGTCGACTTACTTGCCATCCGTCAGCATGCGCCACCTATTCGCATTCCAGGTGTTGCCTGACCTTACGGAGACCTCATTGGTTAACCTGGCGATAGCATCAGGTGTGTTGAGCGAGGCCATTGGCATTGACGGGGGAAAGATACCAGCCGCACCGGCACGTACCCAATCGACGTTTTCTTTTGGTTTTCGTGCCCATTCTAACCTTCCTGATACCCTAATGCACAGGAATGGTCAGGTCGAAGTGGATGCAGTGTTCGTTGAGAACAGGAATGGCAAAGCATGTCTTTTCGTCGTAGAGGCCAAACAAGGGCTAGGGCCGCCGTCGCTAGCGAAGCACAAGCTTGTTTACCCAATCCTGGCCATCGCCCGAAAAGTGCCGAGAGACATGGAAATCGTCCCAATCTACTTGCGCGCCTTTCGTGGTGATGATGGGATCCACTTCAAGATTGCCGAGTGTAGCTTCCCAGATCCCCGATGTGGGGACTCGGCTATCAACGAGCTTCAGGCCGTCAAAACCACATACCGAGTCCTTCCGTTGTGGCGGTGAGGCAGAGGTTCACAACCGCGTCCGGCCGATCAGCCGGCATCGACGTTAACAGCTTTGAGGAAGGCGGAGCGAAAGTATGGTGAAGAAAGAGAAAGCCATTCGAAGGCATACCGTCAGTGCCTCTCTTCAGGTCGTAGAACTCACTAAGGCCACTACTGCATTGGAGTTAGTGGTGAAGTCCAACCGACAGACAATTGGCACCCTAGTGATTGGAAGGGGGTCAATTGAGTGGTTTGGTGGTAACAGAAAGACCTCAAAACGAATCTCGTGGACGCGATTTGCGGCTATGATGGACCAGCTTGCGTATGGGAGTACATCGGCCGCAGTAAGGAAAGCAAAGACCGATACAGGCACCCATAAGAATGGGTCCAAGGAAAAGAAGAAGCCTCCTGGACAGAGCAAGTCCACGTTTTTGGCTCCGTTGCAGCCCTCTGTTGCTCTTGCAGCAATTGTGGGTTCCGGGCCACTTCCCCGAACTCAGGTTGTCAAGCGGCTTTGGAGATACATCAGAAGACATGGTCTGCAGGATGCCGGGAACAAGCGAATGATCAACGCTGACGGGGTCTTGAGGAAAGTATTGGATGGGAAGAAGCAGGTGTCGATGTTCGATATGATCAAACTGGTAAACAAACACCTATCGTAGGGAAGGATTTGGGGCACTACGCACATCGCCTACGTTACCAGGCGGAACTTAATCTGGCGGCTAGTCGAGTTGACGTCGACATCGACGCGAATGCGGCCGGCATTGACGTATTGGATCGGCAGCTTTGAGAACTCGTGGTTATTGATCCGGAGTTGATAATAGAGCCCGTTCCTACCGGCCTGAGAGCCCTCCAGAACCCTCACCTGAGTCATGGTCCAGTCCCAGCTCATATAAACGACCAGCACCCTCGGTCCCTCCTCGACGACGAAAGCCCTTTCCTGTATGATCATCTGTCGCAGGCCCGCCCAATCCTGGGCCAGCAGAATTTTCTGGATTTCGTCATAGGAGTCTTTGGTAGTGGCCAGTGGAGTGGACTTGCTGCCAGTGTGAATCCATGGCTCCTCCCCAACGGTGACCATGTTGCCGGTCTCGGGGTTACCCGAGAACCGGTTCGTCACCATCAGGGCGAAGAAGATGGCCGCGGCGCTGATGCCAAGGGTTCCCCGTTGACCGATCTTGGTCATCCTGAAGCTCACAGGCACCGCTGCCTCCACGTGTAGGCGATGCCGGCCAGTCTACTCTAGCGGCGAACAGGGATTAGGCTGACCGGTTACCAGGAATGACTGGAGCCGTCTGGAGTGGCCGGGCGGCAGTTCCCTTTCCTACCCACCACTGTTACCCCCAGGTAACACCCCAGCCCCCTCTCCCGCTCTTTTCCCCCTCCAACCCGCGCCGGCACGCCTTGTGCTATACCATCCTTCCACACGTCAGAAGGAGGAGAGCGCGATGTCACCGAGCATACCGAGTTTTCAGCTGCAGGCGAGGGAGCGGATCTGCCTGATCGTCAGCCAGGACCGGGGATTCATCGCCCAGGTGCAGGAGATGATCGCAGGGAAAAGCAGGGAGGTCTACGTGGCGACCAGCTGGAGGGAGGCCAACCGACTGGGCGAGGAGGGCGTGATCGATATGGTAGTGTGGGATCCGGAGATGGAGGCGGGAGAGGGGTAGGGCAGACTACAACAGATCCCCAGCCGGTCTCGGATTGCCAAACAGGGCACTTACCTGGGAGGCGGGAAGTGCCGAATCCAGGATCAGCACCTCGTCCATCAGACCCGCATAGCGCTGGCCTAGACCAATTTTCCTCTCGGTGACATCCCAGGTCAAACGATGCTCAAACCCCTCCATCCATCCCCGGCGCACGCCGTCTATGTAGACCTCGGCGGCGCAGTCCTTGCGGCCGCTGTTCACGTTGCGCCAGGTAGCCACGACATGGTGCCATTCCCCCCGCTTCCAGCCCAAGTCGCCCACGACGATGAGTCGGCCACCCTGGTGGCGTTGGCGTTCCGGGCTGTCGCCATACATCCCGAACCGCAGTTTTCGGGGTGAGCCATATCGTTCGTCATTGGGCCGGGTGAGATCCAGGTAGAAGGCTCCGTCCGCCGGGTGCCGGCTGATGTGGAAAGGATCGACCGGATAGGCCGGCGAGAGGTCGGCATCCGGATCGCAACTGAGCCAGAGGGCGACAGTTCCGTCAAACGCCTCCTGGCTGTACGGGAAGTTGCCTTCAGCCCGGAAGCTGAACTCATCTTCAGCCCACCCATAGTCGGCGGCACCGAACTGGAGCGCCCCTCCGTGCCGTCCGCCATGCAGCGCCCGGCGAACTACCTGGGGTTGGAACTTGGCCGTTCCGTCCCCACGGCTGAAGTCTGCGTCCATAGTCTGACCAAATGAAGCATAGAGGCAGAGGTGTTGCCTCAGGGTATGGGCGAGTGCTTTGGGCATACTACGGGTTCTCCTTCCGCAATGATCGGTAGCTGGGCCGACCATCTCACCGTGGGTGGCCGGTGGCCGGATCCTCTCCGGTTCCTTTCCGGCGATCCGCGGCGGCGTTTCCAGGTCTTCCGACCGCTTTGACCTGGGGTCACGAATACAGGGGCGCCGCCGTCCCCCTCACCCCGCGCCGGAACAAACCGGCATGTCCGTCTGGAATCGGCCCCAGACTGGCCGGAGGTCCAACACCGCCGCATCGGCACCATCCTCTCGAACAGCCACTGAATCACTCCCTCCGGGCGTAGGGTCTACCACCGGCCAATCTACAGAGGCGTGGCACCCCCAGCAAGCCGACATTTCCGAATTCTTAGGAAATCTGTTGGCGGCGGGCCTCGGGCTTTCGTAGATTGCCCCACATACGCCAGCTGTACCCAGGCCACGTCGGCACCACCCGGGATCGCCATGACCACCACCGCACCCGAACGCCGATCTGCCAGACCCTACGACTTTTTCATGCTCGGGCTCTGCCTGTACGCGCTGATGGCGCTTGGTGTGCAGGCTTTCCTCGAGCCAGACGAGGCTACCAGGCAGATCCTGGAGTGGGCCGACCACGGAGTTTGCCTGGTCTTCTTCATCGATTTTGTAGCCACTCTGGTCCGGACCGACCGCCGTTGGCATTACCTGGCCACTTGGGGGTGGATAGACCTGGTATCCAGCATCCCCATGATCGACCCGCTACGTCTGGGGCGAGCGGCTCGCATCCTCCGCATTTTCCGTGTTCTCCGTGGGGTTCGAGCAACCAAGCTCCTGGCCTCGTTCATCCTTGAGCGGCGGGCGGAAAGCACCGCGCTCTCTGCCGCCTTGATCTCCCTGTTATTGCTGATCTTCTCCAGTGTAGCGATCATCCAGTTCGAGGACGTGCCGGAGGCCAACATTGAGGGGCCGGCTGATGCCCTGTGGTGGGCCTTCGCCACCATGACCACGGTGGGCTACGGGGACCGGTTCCCGGTGACCACCGAAGGGCGCTTCGTCGGCGGCATGCTGATGACTGCAGGGGTGGGACTCTTCGGCACGCTGTCAGGTTTCGTGGCGGCCTGGTTTCTGACGCCTGACCGGGAGAAGCAGGAAAATGAGCTTGAGCAGCTCAGGACGGAGCTGCGGTTGTTGCGGGAGGCCATCGCGCAGAAGGGGTAGGGGTCGATAGGAGGAGGGCGAGAAGGTCGGGGAGCTCGCTGGCGCCTCTGGCCCTGGATGCAATAGTCTCCGCCTGTGGTAAAGACCCTCGTTACGAAAAGGTGGGCCAACTCGAAGCGCAACTCTCACACAAACTTTGCGCTTAAGGCGGTCCAGTTTTATGGGGCAATATCAAACTGCTGGGCACCGCAGGCCCAAGACCACCCAGATTTCCACCCATGTCAGCCGCGGATAACTGGTACGCACCCGAGTTTCGGCGGACATACTCGAATTCCAGCAGAAGAGTGGTCGTAAAAGGGGTTCGTCTGGCCGCCCAGGTGAGGAAGATAGGCGAAGGGGCTAGGGCTAAGAACCTGAGAGGGCTGCAGATAGATCCCGTCCTGCTATTCACCCTCTGTGGGTGAGTTGATGAATCCCTCCGCAAACCCAGGGTTAGGCGAAACCTTTCTAGAATATGCTGAGAAGGGGCTTCTCACTTCACCATCTTACAGGAGGCTTTTCCATGTACAATATCCTTGCAGTGCTCAGTGGCATAGCTGTGATATCAGTAGCAAGCCAGAGCTATGGAGGATCAGGAGGCAAACTTGCCTTTTCTGCTCTCTCTCTTAATGGTGATTATGAGATTTATGTTGTGACTTCTGATGGGACAGGCATCGTCAATCTGACAAACCACCTGACCTGACCCCGTAAAGTTGCGCCAGTCGGGATGTGAGTATTTCTTCAGATCGACGGAGGGATACTCATGAAGCGAAAAGTCCACAGCGTCGAAGAGATCATTCGGATTCTGCGCCAGGCCGACGGTGGCG
>Ga0194128_10004848_pt1 | contig 19392 bp, 19 predicted proteins | sample TA2KigCa65mmetaG_FD_148650 | JGI IMG/M metagenome (GOLD analysis project Ga0194128, IMG submission 148650) | Freshwater microbial communities from Lake Tanganyika, Tanzania - TA2015037 Kigoma Deep Cast 65m | ecosystem: Environmental > Aquatic > Freshwater > Lake | place: Tanzania: Lake... | reverse complement strand
CGTGGGATTTATGGTGCTTCCTGCCGCCTCGGCCCGGTTCTGGGTCGATGAGATATCCCGCCTGATTCTTCTGTCGGTCGCAATTGCAGCCTTGGGCAGTGCCTTAGGTCTTGTGGCGTCATATCAATTTGATCTGCCCAGCGGTCCAGCGATCATCCTCGCCCTCGGACTGATCTATCTGCTTGCCATGTCGCTGGGAAAAAGAGGCGTGTTAAGGCCTCTATTGCGCCATCCCAAACACTTAGAGGCTTAGACGTGATGAACAATCTCGCCCCTAACATTCGGTTCGCTCGCTGGCTTCTTTTCGCTGTTTTTTTCCTTGCCGGCATATCTCCGGGGCGGGCGAGCGAGCCGCCGGTTCGTGTGGTGGTGACCTTTAGCATCCTGGGCGATCTGGTCTCGCAGGTGGGCGGAAGCCGCATCTCGGTCTCGGTTCTAGCGGGTCCTGAAGAGGACGCCCATGTCTTTCAGCCCACGCCTGCTCAGGCCCAGAAGGTTGCACAAGCCCGCCTGGTCTTATCAAATGGCCTTGGCTTTGAGGGCTGGATGAACCGCCTTCTGAAGTCCGCAAACTTCAAGGGTGAGCACGTTGTAGTTACCAAGAGGATCGTGCCACTGAAGTCCTCGTCGCCCGGCCACAGCCACGGGCATAAACATGGTCACTCTCACGGCAATCTAGACCCGCATGCCTGGCAAGACGTGCGCAACGTGTTGGTGTACGTGAAAAACATCACCCTTGGCTTATGCACTGTTGACCGGTTTGGCTGCCCCAGCTATCAGACCAATGCTGAGAGGCTCACAGAATCCTTAAACGCGTTGCATCGCGAAATCGAGTCCTCCTGGGCAACGATACCAATCGAGCGTCGCAAGGTTGTCACATCGCATGATGCGTTTGCTTATTACGGCAATGCCTACCAGGTTCAGTTCCTATCTCCCCAGGGCGTCAGTACAGAGGCGGAGGCCAGCGCAAAGGGCGTAGGCCGCCTGATTCGACAGATAAAAAAGGAGGGTATTCAAGCGCTTTTCGTTGAAAGTATTTCCGATGGTCGCTTGATCGAGCAGATCGCGCGCGAGACCGGCCTGCGACCCTCAGGAAAACTCTACTCCGATGCGCTCTCCAAGCCTGGGGGGCCAGCTACAACCTATATCGACATGATGCGTCACAACACCCGACTACTAACCTCAGTAATTAACCAAACTCACATGCGGGGAGCAAAACCATGAACTTAATTCCAGTAACTATCCTCACCGGATTTTTAGGCAGCGGGAAAACAACGTTGCTCAATCGCATTCTTACGGAGCAGCATGGCCAGCGGATCGCGGTTATTGAAAATGAATTTGGAGAGGCAGGCATCGACAATGAGCTACTTATCCAGGATCGGGATGAGCAGATCATTGAGATGAATAACGGCTGTATCTGCTGTACGGTGAGAGGCGATCTTGTGCGCATTCTTGGCGATCTTCATCGAAAGAGAGACAAAGGCGAAATCCGATTTGATCGGGTGATTATTGAGACCACGGGTCTTGCCGACCCAGCACCTGTGGCGCAGACCTTCTTCGTCGACGAGGAGATACACGAGCACTACCGGCTTGATGCCATCATCACTATGGTCGATGCAAAGCACGCCCCCTTGCAGCTTGACGAGCATCATGAGGCCCAGGAACAAGTGGGCTTTGCTGACCGGATTTTAATTAGTAAATCCGACCTCGTAGCAGTTGACGAGATCAGCGCATTGCGCAGCCGCCTTGTTCAGATGAATCCACGAGCTCAGATTGCGCTGGCTCAGCATGGCGACGCGTCCGTTACGTCTCTTCTTGATATCTATGGCTTTAAGCTTGATGCAATCCTAGAAATCGAGCCAGATTTCCTCACGGATGTTACGCATGAGCACGATGATGACGTGACATCGTTTGTATTTCGTGAATCGCGTCCTCTTGATTTAAGGCAAGTAGAACGGTTGTTCTCTGAGCTCGTAGCAGATTACGGACCCCAAATGCTTCGCTACAAGGGGATCCTAAACGTTGCGGGTTCTGAGAGGCGCATTGTCTTTCAGGGAGTACACATGTTAATGGGTGCGGTCGATGGCCAAAATTGGGCAGAGGGTGAGGCTCGTGAGACCAAGATCGTAGTCATCGGCAAAAACCTTCCTAAGTGGCGGCTGATTGCTGGTCTCAAAGACTGTGTCTCAGGCTCTGAATAACGAATCCGCATCTTAGGTATGAGTAAGACGTCGTAGCTTTTTTATTGTAAGTCAATATAGTTGCCGCAAAACTTAAGAAATCTATAGAACTTTGGAGAAAAACATGTACTTAAAACTGTCGTTGGCTACTTTTCAACGCCTACTGGTCGCCACAGGCTTGCTCACACTCGGCATGCTGGGAAACGCCGGCGCACACACCGTTGTGCCGGGTCCTTGGGGGCCACTGGTTGATCACCACAAGCCGCTGCAATTTGCTTCGGACAAGGCGCGCATCACTTACTTCCGCAGAAATCAGATGCGCGCGATGTCTGGTCACTTTCGCTCGCTCGAAGCAGTTATCAGCTATGGCGCACCGTTCTCCGAGCTCACGAAAGATGATGCCGAGGCCTTGGTGCGGCACGGCGCTAGTTTGGCCAAGCTTTTCCCCGCAGGCACGCAAATGGAAGAAGGGAAATTTGGCGCGAAGCCCGAGATTTGGCAGACGTCGGAAAAATTCGCTCGCCATGTCGAAAGTTTTCAAACCGCTGCTTCCAGCATGCGTCAAGCGGTCGTCAATCGGGGCGATCTCGTGCAGGCGCTCAACGGGGTTAGGCACGAGTGCCTCGCCTGCCATCAAGCCTATCGTGTGTTTGAGTCGGCCCGATAGCACGGCGTCCATCGAGCCCTAGACCAAGTCCAGTGAGCGCTCCCAAGAGGGAAACGGATCGGGCAGCGTTTTCCAGTGCGCGAGGCCTTTGCGGGTTTCAGTGAATGACCTGCGCTTAAAAACTGATCCAGTATGAGTGAGAGACGAAGGAAAACTCGAGCATCACACCGAAAACCTCTGGATTCAGACCCGAACGCTTCCGGCAGGCTTACAGGCCAAGCTTGGTCGTTTCTCGTCCCAGATTGGCTATCTGAATGAGCAGCATCCTCATGCCGATGATTTTACCGAGCGCCCACTGCTGTACCGAGGGTTCCTTGGCGGGCACTGGTATGACGATGGACTGCGCTTGAATTGGACTGCACCAACACCTTTTTACCTGCGCTTTGGGGTGGAGGCATTTTCAGGCAAACAACTGATTAAAGAGGCGGAGACCAAGAAAAGCCCAGGCGCTCAGACATTCTCAATGAAGACCGGTGGCGACTTTGATGCCAGCAATAGCTGGCAGTTCGGGCTTTCGTATCTGAACAACCGCCGCCAGGCCGAAGTGCACGAGCATGGCGAAGACGAGGAAGAACACGATCACGCCCATGGTGCGGAATTCAGCGGAAAGCGCATGTGGATGACCGATCTTGTTTACAAATGGGCGCCGAATGGTGATTCCAAAAACCAGCAGGTTCGACTGATCTGGGAGCATGCCCGCGTAGGCGGCATTCACCCTGAGTCAGGCTCTTTACGGCACTCAGGTACAAGTCTTGCCGCGGTTTACCGATTTCATCCCTCTTGGGAGGTTGGCGCCCGTACCGACTGGTTGAAGGTAAATAAGCCTGAACTGCATGATGATGGTGCGGGGCCAGAGTTAGAGTTCGGCTCGGGACGTTTGCGTGAAAACGCCCTGATGATCGCCTACAAACCCAATCACATGCAGACCTATCGCTTGCAGTGGAGCAGACAGACGGCAACGGGCGGGGATGAACCCGTGTTTGCCAGCCCCGTGAAAAATTCCATTCAGTTCCAGGTAGTGATTGGCTTCGGAGCTCACGGTGCGCACAGTTATTAAGTCGGTCTTTACCGCGCTTGCAGTTAGTGCTTCGGGCGCGGCGCAGGCATTCTCGGTATTCGCCTGCGAGCCTGAGTGGGGCGCTTTGGTAAAGGCCTTACATCCCTCTGCCCAGGTGTTTTCTGCTACCACGCATCTGCAGGACCCTCACCATATCGAGGCACGTCCTTCACTCATAGCGCGGCTGCGACGAGCCGATCTGGCAGTCTGCACGGGGGCAAGCCTAGAGGTGGGTTGGCTGCCCATGCTCCAGTCACGCTCAGGCAACGCGAAAGTTCAAGACGGTCAGCCGGGAATGTTCTACGCCGCGCAGTTTGTAAAGCTGATTGGGCAGTACGAAGGTGTTGTTACGCCGTTCTCGGGTGATGTCCACCCCGAAGGCAACCCGCACTTTCACACCGACCCACGCCGCCTATTACAAGTGGCCGCGGCGCTACGGGATCGATTGATTCAGCTAAATCCCGCAGAGGCGAGCAGCATTTCAGAGCAGTACGCGAGCTTTCTCAAAGCTTTATCTGAGCGAATTCCTGTGTGGGAGGCTAAAGCAAACCGATTAAAAGGGAAGTCTATCTTGACCCAGCATGCAACCTTTGGGTATCTCTGGGAATGGCTGGGCATCAGGTCTGTTGGCGATCTAGAGCCGAAGCCTGGGATGTCGCCGACTCCAGGGCATTTGGAACGCCTACGCGCACAAATGAGCCAGTCTGCAGCCCAGGCAATCGTCATTGCCCAGCATCACGACAAACGGCCAGCCCAGTGGCTGGTTCAACAACAGGCAACGGGAAAGACGCCTCTCGTCATTCTCCCAGCAACAGTGCCTGAAGTTTCCTCGACTGCGCTGCTGACTTGGCTTGATGGTCTTGTCGTGACGCTTACCCAGGAGATTAAATAAGTAGTGTTCATAGACTATTGGTTTTTGCTTCCTCTGGTCACATTGGCTGGGGGGCTTTTCGCGCTTGCCCCCCTTGGGGTTCACGTTCTCCGTCGCGGAGTCGTGTTTATTGACCTTGCGGTGGCGCAGGCTGCAGCCGCATCCACACTTTGGCTCCAAGTTTTTTATCATACCCATGATGCCGCGATTCTCGTCTCGTCGTCAGTCCTGGGCGCATTGCTTTGTGCCGTTCTTGTCGCACGCATAACTGTGGTGTGGCCGGAACGGCGTGAAGCACTCATCGGATTAATCTACGTACTGGGCGCAGCGCTTGGGCTCATGGCCGCCCAGTTCAACCCGCACGGCAAGGACGATCTTCAACAACTCCTGGCCGCTGACATCTTGTGGAGCGATGAAACAGATGCACTTTTGGCAGTGGTCAGTGGGCTGGTCATTTTTTTTATTCAGCGTTGGCGCAAGGAGATCTTTGGAAAGGACCTCTATTTCTACTCGGCGTTTGCCGTGGTCACCAGCCTATTAGTCCAGTCGCTTGGCGTCTTTCTTGTGTTTATTCTGCTGATCGCGCCAGCCCTGTTGTTGGAGCGTCTTGGCATCTTTCAGAGCGCTATCGTAATTGCTACTGGTGTCCTTATTGGCCTCGGACTCTCTTGGTACGTTGACCTACCAAGTGGTGTTTCAATTGCTCTGTCACTGGCTTGCATCGCGCTCGCTGGGGTGATTTTCAATTTTAAATCGCCATAAACTGCCGATTTCTATTTAGTTTGTCTCAGTTAGATCCGACGGTTTATCTGACGTTTTGCGGGCAGGCTGTGGGGGGCTTGCGGAGAGGTGTTGGGGGGCTTGGACAGTGATTACGGCAAGAACAGCAAATTCATCGGGTAAACCCTGGAAACTGACCCGCCAAGTTAGCGACTACTGGCAAAGCTTGACGGGTTTTTGCCCCGATCGCGAAACCCCGAATGCAGCTCGTATGACAGGTTATGCGAGGGGCGTGAAAAATGGTTCTGCGATGTGTGGCATCGCACAAATGGGTCCACAGCTGAAAAAATCCGCGCAGCAGTTTTTTCTAGGGCAGTACTTATCGTTTCAGGGTGGTGATTTTTGACCCCGCTCCCATTATCTCAGAGCGAAGATCGGTGACCTGAGGATTACTTAAGCGTTGTAAGAGTGCAGCGTGAGCATAAGTGTGTCAATCATCTTGACCTAAGGTTTTTTACGGGTATCAGGGGCCCTTTTAAAAGCTTGACAAGTCAGGAGTTTGGCTTTTAACCTCATCGCTTCTTAAATCGACTGGTTATTTCTTTTCCCTCATTACAAGTTGTCTGCTTTTTTGTTTTGGCATAGCAAGACCCCTTGCTGAGTTGTTTTCTTCCTGCGTATTTTTTCCATAGTCTCTTTTTCTGGAGCATCATCATGATGTCAAGACTTCTTTCTTTTTTTCGTGCTTCACTCATTTCATGCATGGCTCTGGGTAGTGTTATGGTTCACGCGCAGCAAGAGCTGCGTATTGGAGTTTCAGCGGAACCAAGTTCGATTGACCCGCACTATCACAATCTTGGCCCCAACAATTCTTTGGCTCGGCATGTCTTCGAACCACTGGTCGGTCAGGATCCGAGCCAGCAACTGATACCTGGTTTGGCCCAGAGTTGGCGAACTCTGAATGAGACAACCTGGGAGTTCAAACTTCGCAACAATGCAAGATTTGCCAACGGAAGGCCGGTTACAGTAGAAGATGTCATCGCCTCGTTCAGGCGTGCTCCAAATGTGCCCCGTTCTCCGGCTAGTTTTGCCCAGTTTCTAACGGGTATGACCTTTGAACAAGGAGCCGATAACAAGACTATTTTGGTGAAAACATCAAGCCCCGCTCCGCTCGTTCCCACCAACTTGTCGGTCATTGCAATCATGTCTAAGGACTGTGCCGAGAAGCTTTCTACTGAAGACTTTAATGCGGCTCGTTGCGATGGAGGCAGTGGTCCTTACCGGTTTACTGAGTTCAAGCCGGGGGATCGCACGGTATTAGAGCGCAATCCAAACTACGACGGAGCGCGACCATCCTGGGACAAGGTGACAGTTCGCTACCTGACCTCGGGTCCGGCTCGGGTAGCAGCACTTCTTGCCGGAGATGTCGATGTTATCGATAACATCCCGCCTGCTGATATCGCCAAGCTTAGGGGTAATGCTAACTTCACGATCGCGGAAACTCTTTCTAATAGAGTCATTTATCTCCACATGGATCAATTTAGGGAAAACAGCCCCTTTATCACCGCCAAAGGAGGGTCACCGATCAAGAATCCGCTACGCGAACTCCGCGTTCGCCAGGCTCTTTCGATGGCGATCAATCGGCAGGCAATCGTGGATAGAATCATGGACAAAGCAGCGGTACCTGCTGAGCAGGTTCTTGCCAAGAATTTCTTTGGTACCTCTCAGAAGCTGCAGCCATCCAAGTTCGACCTCAAAGCCGCCCAAGGTCTGCTAGCCGATGCTGGATACAAGAACGGCTTTAAGTTGAAAATCCATGGTCCAGCAGGTCGCTATACAAACGACACCCAGATCATCGAGGCCATTGCGCAGATGTTTACCCGTCTTGGCTTAGAGGTTGAGATTGAAACTATGCCACCGGCGAACTTTTTCTCCCGTGCCTCGACTGGGGCAAATGGCCTGCCCGAGTTCTCCATGATTCTGGCCGGCTGGGGTGCAGGTACCGGTGAAACCTCGGGTTCGTTGCGGTCTCTTATGGGTACGGTCGACAAAGCCAAAGGCTCGGGGGCAGCCAACCGGGGCCGCTTTTCAAACGCTAAGCTCGACTCTACGCTTGATATCGCATTGGCTACAGTGGATGACAAAAAACGCGCTTCTTTACTCGCAGAGGCCTCTGAAATAGCATTCAATGACCTAGGAATTATCCCTGTCCATTATCAGACGAACGTCTGGGCGTCTAGAAAGGGACTGGCCGTTGAGGCGCGCGCTGACGAGTACACATTGGCCCACAAGATAAAGCGTCAGTGACAAGATATTTTCGGAATAGGAACCTCGTCGACGTTTTCGTTGGGGTTCCTCCCGTCTTTCTCAAAACCTCTTGTAGAGAGTGATGCTTTCCTATTTTTTTAGGCGCTTTGGGCAGGCGATATTCGTGATTCTCGCGATGATCGTGCTTGTCTTCTTTGGGGTCAATGTGGTGGGTGACCCCATCTGGATGCTGATCTCCCCCGAGATGGATCAGCAAGCGATTGCAGCGACGGCTGCTGCCCTCGGGCTTGATAAGCCGATTGGTGAGCAGTTTTTTTTCTTTATCAAAGGGCTGTTCCAAGGTGATCTTGGAAGATCTTTCGTGCACGGGGAGCCAGCGATTCTATTGATCCTTGGTCGGATGGGAGCGACGATGGAGCTTGCCATCGCTGCCCTACTCATGGCGATCATCATCGGTTTGCCGCTGGGTATGTATGCTGGCCTCCACCCAGACCGTCGAGCCTCACGCACCATCATGGCAGGCTCAATTCTTGGCTTTTCGTTGCCCACCTTCTGGGTCGGCCTGATGCTTATCATGATTTTTTCAGTCATGATTGGCTGGCTGCCCGCCTCTGGTCGTGGTCCCACTGATACGGTGCTTGGAATTCAGACGAGTCTTTTGAGTCTAGAGGGGTGGAGGCATATCGCGCTTCCAGCTTTGAACTTAGCTCTGCTGAAGATCAGCTTGATGATTCGCCTGGCCCGGTCTGGCACCCGCGAGGCCATGTCTATGGACTATGTGAAATTTGCACGTGCGAAGGGCCTAAAAGAAAGTGTCATTATCCGCGTCCACATCCTAAAAAATATTCTTATCCCGATTGTCACGGTGCTTGGTCTAGAGTTTGGTTCTTTGGTTGCCTTCTCGGTTGTAACCGAGACCATTTTTTCCTGGCCAGGCATGGGCAAACTGCTCTTAGAGGCAATCCAGCGTCTTGATCGTCCAGTAATTGTTGCCTACGTAATGGTGGTCGTCGTACTCTTTGTCTTTATTAACCTGATTATCGATATCTTGTATTCGGTGCTCGACCCAAGGGTTCGACTGACGGAGGCCAAGGCGTGAGCAGTAGTCCGGGGCAGTCGTTATCCACCGCCCCTACCCAGGGCCCTGTCTCTGCTCGTGTAGAAACGCCTTTTCAACGGTTTGCTGCGGCATTCCTAGAGGATCGCGTGGCAGTTGCTGGCTTAGCCCTTTTGGCATTCATTATTCTCTCGTCGCTGATCGCTCCTTGGATCACGCCTCAGAACCCTTATGACCTTACAAGGGTTGATCTCTTAGACTCCCGAATGCCTCCCGGCAGCCAGACCATGGAAGGCTTTACCGCTTGGTTGGGTACCGACGGCGTAGGACGTGACCTTTATTCAGGAATCCTCTATGGGCTTCGCATCTCTCTAGTCGTGGGGGTGGTCTCGGGTCTAATTGCGGCAACCCTTGGTATGTCGATCGGCCTTATTTCAGCCTATGTTGGAGGTAAGCTCGATACATTCATTATGCGTCTTGTCGACCTTCAGTTGTCTCTGCCATCGATTCTGGTTGCGCTCATTCTAGTGGCTGCACTAGGCAAGGGTGTAGACAAGATCATCATCGCCTTGATCGTTGTGCAGTGGGCATACTATGCGCGTACTGTACGGGGTACAGCTCTGGTAGAGCGCAATAAAGAATACGTCGATGCAGCCAGAGCTTTGGGCCTTTCAAAGAGCCGAATTATCTTTCGCCATATTCTCCCTAACTGCCTTGCCCCCGTAATCGTAGTCCTGACGGTGCAGACGGCTCACGCGATCTCTCTGGAGGCGACTTTGTCATTTCTTGGTGTAGGTCTTCCTCAGACTGAGCCCTCGTTAGGCGTACTCATTGCAAATGGTTTTCAGTACATGCTCAGTGATCGCTACTGGATTAGTTTCTTTCCAGGGGTTGCGCTGCTTTTGACCATCGTAGCGATTAATCTGGTTGGCGACCGTATTCGGGACGTGCTTAACCCAAGGCTGGAAAAATAGCTGTGGGTAATGTTTTGGAGGTCAGTAACCTTGCGACCTATTTCGAAACCCGTGCGGGCACAGTAAAGGCGGTCGACGGGGTCTCGTTCGCGGTGGGTCGAGGAGAGGTACTTGGCCTGGTCGGAGAATCAGGTTCCGGAAAATCGGTAACCGGCTGCGCAATCATGGGGCTGGTTGACCCACCAGGACGAATCGTGAGTGGGTCGATTAAGCTGGGTGGAAAAGAGTTAGTTGGCCTTGACGACCAGGGGATGCGTGCAATTCGAGGCAAAGAGATTTCCATGATTTTCCAGGATCCGATGATGACCTTAAACCCGGTCCTTCGTATCGATACGCAGATGATTGAGGCGATTGATGCGCATGAAAAGACCTCTAAGAAGGCTGCGCTCGCCCGAGCCCAACAGGCGCTTGAAAAGGTAGGTATCCCAGCAGCTGCCGATCGTCTTAAGGCTTATCCGCATCAGTTTTCGGGTGGCATGCGCCAGCGGGTCGCGATCGCGATCGCCCTTCTGAACAATCCATCCTTGATCATTGCCGACGAGCCAACCACTGCGCTTGATGTCACCATTCAAAGCCAGATTTTGGCAAAGATGCAAGAGCTGTGTGCTGACTCCGGAACCGCGCTTATATGGATTACGCATGACCTCACAGTGGTCGCTGGGCTAGCCCATCGAGTTGCGGTCATGTACGCGGGACGTTTGGTCGAAACAGGGTTCGTGGACGATGTGTTAGATCATCCACTCCATCCGTATACACGCGGTCTTCTGAGGTCACTCCCTTCAGAGGGCATTCCAGGGCAGCCGCTTGAACAAATCCCTGGTATGACGCCTTCACTCGGACGTCTTCCACCCGGCTGCGCTTTTGCCCCGCGATGTCGCAACGCTACCGAGATTTGTCACAGATCGTCACCGGAAGGCACGGTATTTCCTAACCAAAGGCTAGCCCGCTGCCATCACCCCTTCGATTCCGTTGCACAGCCTGTTGGGCTGACGGAGCGTTAACACTGTGAGTACCGAGTCAATCATTTCGATGCAGGGCATCTCCAAGAGATTCACCACGCCTGTGGATCTCGCAGGCAGGCTCGCGAACCTGCTTGGCGCTAATCACCAACCGCAGACGGTGCATGCGGTCAGCGACGTCAACTTAGCGGTTATACCGGGCGAGGTCGTGGGGCTCGTGGGTGAGTCCGGTTGCGGAAAGTCAACGCTTGGTCGGATGGTGGCTGGTATCTATGAGCCCACCGAGGGCAAGATTTCTTATCAGGGTAAGGACATGCGTCTGATGACTCAGACCGAAGCCAGGCAGGCCTCGCTATCAGTACAGATGATTTTCCAGGATCCGATGTCCTCTCTAAACCCACGAATGCGCGTCATTGACATTGTGAGCGAGGCACCGGTCTATCATGGCATCATCGAGTCGGCAGAGCGAGGGGATTATGTGGCTACGATTCTTAAAAAGGTAGGCCTCGACCCAGTCTTCATGCAGCGTTACCCCCATCAGTTCTCTGGTGGGCAACGCGCGCGCATCGGTATTGCTCGTGCACTTGCCGTGAACCCCAAATTTCTGGTGTGCGATGAGAGCGTTGCCGCACTCGATGTATCGATTCAGGCCCAGGTACTTAATCTTTTCATGTTGCTACGCCAAGAACTGAATCTGACTTACCTCTTCATTAGTCATGACCTTGGTGTGGTTCGTCATTTGTCTGACCGGGTGGTAATTATGTACCTAGGCTGTGTCGTTGAGACTGCTCCAGCCGCAGAGCTTTTTGATGCGCCTAATCACCCGTATTCTCAAGCCTTGCTTGAAAACGTTCCGACCTTGAAGCTAAGGCACAAGCGGTTCTCGAGTATCAAGGGAGAGATTCCGTCTCCAATGAACCCGCCAACCGGATGTCATTTTCATCCGCGCTGTCCCAAGGCTGGACCCCGCTGCAGTGTTGAGCAACCGGTCCTGCGTCCCATTTCCACGGGGAGGCAAAGCGCCTGTCACCTCAACGATGGCGGGGTTGGATAGAGCATTCAGGTGGCTTAATTTTCTGCTAAAGGGTCTCTTATGAATCAGGTGAGCGTTGAATTGGTTGCACCCGATATTAGTCGCTGGGCAACTGGCAATACCGGTACCCCCTTTGTCTGGCGGTTTGAGTCTGGGCAGCCTGGACCGGAGGTTATGGTTCAGGCTCTGACTCATGGCAACGAGATCTGCGGCGCGATTGCCATGGACTGGCTCTTGTCCCGGAATTTCAGGCCCCAGAAAGGCCAACTCACCTTGGCGTTTGGAAATGTGGCGGCGTTTGCTCGGTGGGACCCTAACAGGCCAGCCCAGAATCGTTATGTCGATGAAGACTTCAATCGAATTTGGGCCGACCAGGTTCTTTTTAGCGATAAAGATTCCGTTGAACGGGCACGCGGGCGGGAGCTTCTGCCGTTTGTGGAGGCGGCGGATTTTCTGCTGGACATTCATTCCATGCACGAACCATGCGTACCGATGATGGTCTGCGGCACGGGGGGGAAGGGCGCAGCCAAGGCCATGGCGATGTCCGAGGCCCTTGGCATTCCCAGGTACTTAATGTTCGACGTAGGTCATCCTGCTGGTCTTCGTATGATTGAGCGCGGAGGGTTTTCCAACCCGGAAAGCCCAAAAGTGGCTCTGCTGATCGAGTGTGGTCAGCATTGGGAGAGCGCGGCTGCTGTTATTGCCAAGGAGGTGCTGCTGCGTTTTCTGCGTCAGACGGGCACACTTGCGTCCGCGAGTGTGGAGCCTTATCTGAATCCAACGCTCTCGTTTCCGGAGCGGACAGTCATCGAGGTCACTGATGTAGTGGTTGCAAAGTCGCTTGATTTTCGCTTTGCTGCAGACTACCGTGGGCTAGAGGTCATTCCAAAAAAGGGCGACCCTATAGCCTTCAACGGTGATGAAGTCGTTAGAGCCCCTTATGACCAGACGGTACTTGTTATGCCTGCGATAGCAAAACAGTGGGAGGTCGGAACAACGATGGTTCGCCTTGGTCGCTTCGCTTAGGTCACTGTCTGAATCGCGCGGTGCAGCACTCTCACGCCAAGCATAAAGTCGTCTAACTCCATTGCCTCAGCCGGGTTATGAGAGCCGTGGTCATTGCGGATAAAAACCATTCCGCAAGGAACTCCGGCGTTTGCAAACACGGCCGCATCATGGCCTGCGCCGCTCGCCATGGTTTCTATATTCAGCCCAATCTGCTTTCCCGCGTCGAGCAACCGGCTGATCCAGGCTGAATCCATTTCCGCAGGCTCCGTGAAGAGGCGACGATCGAAATGAAACTCAACGCCGCGCTCCTGCGCAATGTCCTGACATTCGTCTCGCATCAGCTTGTAGAACTGCTCCAAGGTTTCTCGCTTCTGGCTACGCACTTCAAAACTAAAGCCAACCTCGCCAGGAATCACCGATAAGGCATGTGTCTGAGGGTTTGTTGAGACCATACCGCTGGTCATGACCAGATCCATACCCATTTGCTGGAGTACCCGCCAGTGCTCATCAAGTCGAGAGAGAAGGTCGGCCACCGCGAGAACAGCATCCTTTCGCAGCCATCGAGGTACGGCACCAGAATGCCCCGCCTCGCCCTTTGCGACCACCCGTGCATGACGGATATTCCCTCTAATACCAGTCACAACTGTGACCGGCCAGCCGCGGGCAACCATTGCCGGGCCTTGTTCAATATGAAGTTCTAGGTAGGCAGCGATAGCCGATGGATCGAGTAGAACTTCGCCTCTTTCGATACGTTCTAGCGGTAACCCAAGCGCCTCGAATGCTTCACGCATACTGATATCGGATTGACGTTGCCTGAGATCGAGGTCCTCTTTCGTAAGCTTGCCCAGTAGGGCGAGCGAACCCATGTAGGCCTTTCCAAACCAGGCGCTTTCCTCGCCGCGCAAAGCCAAAACGCGAACAGGATGGGGTGGGGCAGTCGCGCTTTGGCGGTAGTAATTGAGCAAGACCAGGCCAGCAACAACCCCAGCAAGACCATCAAAGTTTCCACCCTGTGGCACCGAGTCTAGATGCGAGCCAATGAGTATAGGTTTGCCAGCTTTCTCGTCGGGCAGGCGCAGGATAAGGTTCTGACCTGCATCACGCTCACTGACCAGGCCACACTCATCTGCAATACTCTCGATGATGTCCATCGCCCGGTTCTCGCCTTCACCGAAGCTTTCACGCGTAATTCCCACGCCATCGAACGTGGCATTTCGAACGTCGTCGAACGTCCGTTGTGCCAAGCGAGAGAGTTCTTGTAGATGGTCTTCCAGATTGACAGTCACCATTTACCCTGCTGAGGATGTGGGTAAGCTGCTTCGCCCGCTCCGCCGTGCGTGACCGACCACTGGATTGGGTCAGAAAGAAAGCTCTTTATCTCCTTTGCCCGCTCTGTGCTGAAGTAATTAGCTGACTTAGTTGCGGCAAAGATATCTTTCCAAGTTGCAAGCGCATGAAGGGTAATTCCGTTATCGGCAAGAGCCCTACGACTCTGTGGATAAATGTCATAGTTAAAAAGGACAAACACATGCTCTACGATCGCTCCGGCACTGCGCAAGGCTTTGGTTGCTCCAATTTTAGACAGTCCATCGGTGGTGAGGTCGTCAACAAGTAAACAACGCGCCCCCGGGGCAAGTTCGCCCTCAACTTGTGCATTGACTCCCCAGCCAATAGGCTTCTTGCGCACATAGACCATAGGCAGATCGAGCCGTTCAGCAATCCAGGCAGCAAAAGGAATTCCTGAGGCCTCAGGCCCTGCGACGGCGTCTACAAGCCCAGCCAGACGATCATGCAACAAGGTGGCGGCATGATCCATTAAACGCCTTCTTAAGTCGGGTCGTGACATCAGGCGATGGCAGTCCACGTAGACAGGGCTAGCCCAGCCGGTCGTGTAGATAAAAGGTCGATCCTCACATACCAGTATTGCTTGCATCGCAAGAAGAGCCTGGGCGGTATCTGCGGCGACTGTAGAGGCATCCAATAGGTTATTCGGCTGATTCATCGGTACTTCTTCCATACAGGTAAATCCGCAGTCAAGGGTTAAACCGGCTGCCGACATAACCACCTCAACTAGCGCTGTTTATGAGGATTGATGATTAATGAGTCTTTGGAGTCTTTAATTAGTCGACTTAGCTTAGCAGTTTGAGGCAAAGTTTAGTGTACCTTTAAGTGCGGGAACAGTTATCTTTGGTTCAGTATGAAGCCCCCTCGAATTCCTGAACCAGTCAGAAGTAGAGGTTGGGGAATTGTTTCACACGGTACTCGACCGGTGGGATACGGCCCAGCGACTCATGGGGCCGGTGGTGGTTGTACCGGTGCAGCCAGTCCTCGGTCATCTGCCTGACCTCGTGCAGTGAATCGAAGACATAGCAGTCCAGCACCTCGGTTCGGTAGGTTTTGTTGAATCGCTCGACATAGGCGTTTTGCGTGGGCTTTCCTGGTTGGATATGGTTGAGGGCAATGCCCTTCGATTGCGCCCATTCGGCCAGGGCGTGGGCGATGAACTCGGGACCGTTATCCAGGCGAATGGACAGCGGCGCGCCCCGAACTTCGACCAATTCATTCAAGGCACGGATGACCCGGGCCGCAGTCAAGCTGGTGTCGATCTCAATGCGCAGGCCCTCCCGGTTGTATTCGTCGATGACGTTGAACGTCCTGAAGCGCCGCCCCGACCACAGGAATTTACCCAGCTGCGGCCGATGAAACGGCGCGGAAACCGTCGCTACTACCAGCATCATGAAGTCTTGCTGATTCGGAAAATTCGCGAGCTGCTCTACGATCAGGGGTTCACCATTAGCGGTGCCCGCAATCAATTAATGGAAGGGCGTGCGAATGGTGATGCACGCCCATCAAGCAACGATACGACACCCGTAATGGATTCGTTGCCCTCCGCACTGAGTGACTTGCGCGGTGAGTTGGCTGCAGTCCTGCAGATCCTGAAGGGCAGTGGGCCTCGGCTATAATCGCAGGTTCGGTCGGGGCGTAGCGCAGCCTGGTAGCCCACTTGCATGGGGTGCAAGGGGTCGGATGTTCGAATCATCTCGCCCCGACCATTTAACGAGTGGATCAAATCTGAATCAGACGTCCAAGGAGGATGCAACGGGGAGGCGAACATCTCAAGCAAGACGGGATTCCGAACAGCCAGGGGGATTTTGCCCAAAGGGCGTACCAGACGGGACTCATCGACCGACCGAATCCGATCCATCGGTGTCTAAGCCCTCTTAAGAATGAAGCGCGCCTCGAGACGGCAGCCCAGCGGTCTGGCCCTGGCGGTGATTATTCACAAGGACTAAAACATGTCTTTCACAATGCCAGTAATTGACGACATTACTCAGCCCGAGTTAGCCGCCCGTTTGCAGCAACTGCTGGACAACAAGACCAAGCCAGTCGGCTCACTGGGCCAGATCGAACATGTGGCGCAACGAATCGGCCTGACGCTGGGCAGCGAAGCACCTGAGCTGAACGAACCGCAGCTGGTGGTATTCGCAGGCGACCACGGTCTCGCAGCGCGCAAGGTCTCAGCCTATCCCAGCGATGTGACATGGCAGATGGTCGAGAACATCTTGGCTGGCGGCGCGGCCGTTAGCGTGCTGGCACGTCAAAACGGTATCGGTCTAACGGTCGTGGACTGCGGAGTGCGACACAATTTCGCGCCTCGCGCCCGTTTGTTGATCCTCAAGATTGCGCCTGGTACCGCCGATGCGCTCGAGGGCACGGCGATGAGCGCCGAACATTGCGATCAAGCGCTAGCTAACGGAGCCGCGTTGGTCCTGGGCCTACCAGGTAATGCGCTGCTGCTTGGCGAGATGGGAATTGGCAATACCTCAGCTGCCTCCTTGCTCATGAGCCGACTCACTGGCCTGTCTATTTTGGACTGCACCGGCGCGGGTACCGGTCTTGATGCTCAAGCGTTGCAGAGGAAAATCGAGATTCTTCAAGAAGTGCAGGCCCGGCACCCGAACGCCAAGGCGCCGCTCGAGGCGCTCGCGGCCTTCGGTGGTTTCGAGATCGCCACCATGGTCGGCTCGGTGCTGCAGGCTGCGGCGGAGCGCCGCGTTATCGTGGTAGACGGCTTCATCACCACCTCCGCCGTGCTGGTGGCGAGCAAGCTGCAGCCCGCTGTGCTGCAGCGCTGCGTCTTCTCCCACCGTTCAGGCGAACGCGGCCACTCGCAAATGCTGTCACACCTGCGTGCCCAGCCGCTGTTGGACCTCGGCCTGCGCTTGGGCGAGGGCTCGGGAGCAGCCTTGGCTTGGCCGCTGCTTATCAGCGCTTGTGCAATCCTTCACGAGATGGCTAGCTTCGATTCGGCCGGTGTGTCGAGACAGAGCGAAGCTCAAGTCGTGGCGCGCTAGACGCATGTCCCCTATCCGGCACTTTTTGATCGCTATTCAGTTCTTCACCCGAATCCCTGTCACAGGGCGGCTTGCAGACTGGGTAGGATATTCGCCCGTTATGCTGCGCGCCAGCGCGGCACACTTTCCTGGCGTAGGCTGCGTGGTGGGCGGTCTGACAGCGCTGGTGTTCTTGGGGCTGCTGCAGACCTTGGCGGTCCAGCCGGCTGCACCCTGGGTGGCGGCGGTGCTGAGCACTGCCTTTAGTGTCTGGCTAACCGGCGCATTCCACGAAGACGGCCTTGCCGACACGGCCGACGGGCTGGGTGGTGCTGTGGGCCGCGAGCGCGCACTGGAGATCATGAAGGACTCGCGAATTGGCAGTTATGGCGCCCTCGCCCTTATGCTGGCCCTGCTGGCTAAGGTGCTTCTGCTGGGTTTACTCACGCAAGCCGGTGGAGCCCAGCAGGCGGCCTGGGTGCTATTCGCTGCGCATGTTACGTCTCGCTTGACGCCCCTCTTTGTGATCAGCACGCTGCCACATGTAGGCGATACCGCTCAGTCCAAGAGTAAGCCCCTAGCCGAGACGATCAGTGCCGCGGGGCTGTTGGCAGGTCTTACGTGGTGGGCGGCCGCCATGGCGCTGGCCATCTCGATGGCTCCAGACTTACCCTGGCTCGCTGGGGTACTGGGCGCGCTGGCCGGCTTCGCGTGGACGTGGCGACTATTGCAGCAGCGCCTGCAGGGCTTTACCGGCGATGGTCTCGGCACGACGCAGCAGCTCAGCGAGCTATTGTTTTATCTTGGCTTGGCGCTGGCCTTATGAGGTGCTGGTGAAGCTCTGGCTATTACGTCACGCGAAGGTCGATCTGGACGAGGGGCTTTGTTACGGTGCGAGCGACTTAACTGCTATCGCTCATCTTAGTCTAAAGGCTGCACAAGCCGCCGCAAAAGAGTTGCCGCTGAAATTACCCCTGAGGGTGTCGGGTCTGAAACGAGCCCAGCAGCTAGCGCTGGAACTTTGCCGCTTGCGCTCCGATCTTCAGCCGCCAGTGGTCGATCAACGCCTGAATGAAATGGACTTTGGGTCTTGGGAGCTTCAGCCCTGGGACAAAATTCCTCAGACTGCATTTGATGACTGGATGGCCGATTTCGCCTATTACCGTTTTGGCGGTGTAGAAAGCACGCAGCAAGTGATCCAACGTGTGGCCGATGCCATCGAAGAGTTACGCAATCAGGCGGTGCAAGAGGCGGTTTGGGTCACACATGCCGGGGTCATTCGGGCAGTAGCTTATTTATCTGTTGCGGGGAGCAGGAAAATCACCAGTGTGGGCGAATGGCCCAAGCACGCGCCGGACCCCGGGGGGTTTGTTGTCATAGAGTGCTGAGGCGTTTGACCGCGACTACCAGACCCACTCGGAATCGTCTTACAGCCGCTCAGAATCCCATGCGCGCTCCTCTTGTTTGGACGAGCAGCTAGCAGTGTAATCAAACCGGCCCTGACAGGCTTTTGCATGTGCACAAGGGCAGCACGGCCATTCTCAATCGAGAGACCAGGTTCATCAGATGCCCCGATTTCGTGCGGGACAGATGCTGGGACAATAATCCCGCAGAAGTTTCCGATACGACATATGGTTACTTTTGTGGCGCGATCTTGAGAATACTCTTGTCAGATGACGATACGCTTGTAGTCAGACTAGAGGATAGTGCGCAGTTTGTCGCCAGGCAGTGCCCGGATTTTGTTGTTCTCCTACAGACCGTTCTTGCGATCCAATTTAATAAGGTCGGTTCTGGTGTGAATGGGGTGCAAGGGGTCGGATGTTCGAATCATCTCGCCCCGACCATTTCGAATTTTTCCCTCAGTTTTTATCATCTAAATTCCATGATGTGGTTGAAGTCGGTTCTTGCTGCGCTCAGCGCATCTGTTCTCTCCGGCTGCTCGAGCCTGGATGTTCTGAATGCGATTTCTAAATCTCCCCAAGCGGCCTCAGTGTCCTTAAACTATGGGCCCTCGGCGCGACAGCGTGTTGAGTTTTATCCCGCCACGCAAAATGTGACTGGGACAGCTGTACCCGTGATTGTGTTTTTTTATGGCGGTGCCTGGGAAACCGGCTCACGGCTCGACTATCGATTCATCGCGAGAACCTTTAATGATTTGGGCTATCTCGTCGCGATCCCGGATTATCGACTCACACCTGAGGTGACCTACCCGGGTTTTGTTCAAGATAGCGCCGAGGCGCTCAGGCTTGTCATTGAGCAGGCCG
>Ga0194128_10004841_pt1 | contig 19404 bp, 20 predicted proteins | sample TA2KigCa65mmetaG_FD_148650 | JGI IMG/M metagenome (GOLD analysis project Ga0194128, IMG submission 148650) | Freshwater microbial communities from Lake Tanganyika, Tanzania - TA2015037 Kigoma Deep Cast 65m | ecosystem: Environmental > Aquatic > Freshwater > Lake | place: Tanzania: Lake... | reverse complement strand
GCCGTTTGGTGTGCGTCTAGAGCATGATCTTCTCAGATTGAAGCACCTGCGCCGGAGGAATTTCGCGTCACGGGCAGGAGATGGGCGAAGCGCGTATCGGGAATACGGGCGAGCCCTTCGACGAACCCGTGACGCGAAAGGCCCCGGCCCTCTCGGGTTGAGCCGTGGCGAGCGCCCGCGTCGTTGCGCCGCTCGACCGATGGCCCCGCATCGCTCTTCGCGCCGCGCCTAGCGGATCGCAACGCCACGACGCAACGCAGGCGATTCAATCTGAGAAGATCACGCTCTAGACCGCCGTCGTTTTGCCTTTGAAGGCGCAGAGCTCGCGCACGACGCAGGCCGGGCAATTTGGCTTGCGCGCGGTGCACACATAGCGGCCGTGCAGGATCAGCCAGTGATGGGCGTGCAGCTTGTAGGCGTCGGGCACGACCTTGACCAGCCTGTCTTCGACCGCGCGCGGCGTCTTGCCCGGGGCGAGGCCGGTGCGATTGGCCAGACGAAAGACGTGGGTATCAACGGCGATGGTGGGCTCGTCATAGAGCGTGTTGAGCACGACGTTCGCGGTCTTGCGCCCGACGCCGGGCAGGGCCTCGAGTGCCTCGCGCTCGCGCGGCACCTGGCCGCCATGGCGCTCGATGAGCGCCCGTGACAGCGCGATCACGTTCTTGGCCTTGGCGTTGTAGAGGCCGATCGTCTTGATGTGTGGCCTTAGGCCGGCCTCGCCGAGCTTCGCCATCTTGGCGGGCGTATCGACGGTCTTGAACAGCTTGGCCGTCGCCTTGTTGACGCTCACATCGGTCGCCTGCGCCGACAGCACGACGGCGACCAGAAGCGTGAACGGGTTCTTGTAGCTGAGCTCGGTCTTCGGGTTTGGCGTCTTCTCCGCGAGGCGGCGGAAGAATTCGGCGATGGCGGCGGGCTTCATGCCGCCGAGCTTAGCCTTATCCACCGGCGATCGACTAGGTTGCCGCTTGGTGTGCCCGCACGCCCCCTCTATGATGGCTCAATGGAAGCCGTCGCCCGGTCGGGCACCACTTCATCGTTTTTCTTCGACGCGGTGCTGACGCCCAACCGCTCGCTGCCGCGCGCCGGGTTTTACGCGGTCATGGCGGCGGTGGGCGCGATCTCGCTCGGGCTTGGCGTCTGGTTTGTGCTGAACGGGGCCTGGCCGGTGCTTGGCTTCTTCGGCCTCGATGTCGCGCTGCTCTATCTCGCCTTCCGGCTCAATTATCGCGCAGGGCGGCTAACAGAAATCGTGCGGCTGACGGCACACGAGCTTCTCGTGCGGCGGCGGACGGCGCGTGGCCAAACAACCGAGTGGCGGTTCAACCCGGCCTGGGTGCGCATCGAGTTCGATGCCGAAGCCGAAGCAGGCGCGCCACTCGTGTTGGCGTCCCACGGCGAGCGCGTCGAGATCGCGGCGTTTCTCTCGCCCGAGGAGCGCGTCGATTTTGCCAACGCGCTGAAGCGTGCGCTCGCGGCAGCGCGCCGTATCGAGCAGCCTATTTGAGGCCGATCACATCCGCCATCGAGTAGAGCCCGGGCGCCTTGCCGCGCGCCCAGAGCGCGGCGTGCACCGCGCCACGGGCGAAGGTGCGCCGGCTGGTCGCGCGGTGGGTGAGCTCGAGGCGCTCGCCATCGGCGGCAAAGATCACGCTGTGATCGCCCACCACGTCGCCGCCCCTTAAGGCAGCGAAACCGATCGTGCCCTTCTTGCGCGCGCCGGTCATGCCATCGCGGCCGCGCACGGCGACGTCGTCGAGCTTCACACCCCGTCCCTTCGCCGCGGCACGGCCGAGCCCGAGCGCGGTGCCCGAGGGCGCGTCGACCTTGTGACGATGATGCATCTCGACGATCTCGATGTCGTACTCATCGCCGAGCACGCGGCCGACCTGCTCGGTCAGCGCCATCAGCAGCGTCACGCTCACGCTCATGTTGGGCGCCTGCACGATGGCGCAGGACTTCGCCGCTTCCCTGACCGCGCTGATCTCATTCTGGTCGTGGCCGGTGGTGCCGAGCACCAGCACCTTGCGAAAGCGCGCTGCAAGCGCGGCGTGAATGGGGGTCGCGGCTGGTGCCGTGAAATCAAGCACGGCGTCCGCCAGCGAGAACAGGCGCTCGGCATCATCGCTGATCGCAATGCCGAGCGCCGCCTCACCCGCATACATGCCGGCGTCCTTGCCGATCGCTACATGGCCTGGTGCCTCGGTCGCGCCGATGAGCGCGCAGCCTTCGGTCGTAATCACCTCGCGCATCAGCATGGCGGCCATGCGCCCGGCCGCGCCCGTGACGCCGATGAGATATTCGGACGATGGCATGGTGTCCCCTTTCCCACTCCTCAGAGTGGGAAAGGTAAGCGGTAGGGGGAGGAAAACAAAGCGGCCAATGGCCGCTTTAGACGCACCCTCCATCCCCACCCTCCCTCCCGCCCGCGGGAGGAAGGGCTCTACGTTTCAGCTGGTAGGCTACTCTTTCAAATCCTGCCAGAACTCCTTCATCTTCGAAAAGAAGCCCTCGGCCTCGGGACTCGTGGTCGAGCGGTTGCCGGCGTTCTGGAACTCTTCGAGCAGCTCGCGCTGGCGCTTCGTGAGATTGACCGGGGTCTCGACCTTGACCTCGATGTAGAGATCACCTTGCCCGCTCTGACGCAGCGCCGGCATGCCCTTGCCGCGGAGGCGGAACTGGTGGCCCGATTGCGTGCCGGCGGGCACGGTGACACGCGCGCGCGAGCCTCCGAGCGCCGGCACCTCGATGGTGCCGCCGAGCGCTGCGGTCGTCATCGGAATCGGCACGCGGCAATAGAGGTTGAGCGCTTCGCGCTTGAACAGCGGATGCGGCGTCACCGTGAGGAAGATGTAAAGATCGCCGGGCGGGGCACCGCGGGCACCTGCCTCGCCTTCGTCGGCGAGGCGAATGCGCGTGCCGCTCTCGACTCCAGCGGGGATGTCGACGGAGAGGTGCTTCTCCTTCTGCACGCGGCCCTGACCCCGGCAGGTCTCGCACGGATTGACGATGATCTCGCCGGCGCCCTGGCAGGTCGGGCAGGTGCGCTCGATGGTGAAGAAGCCCTGCTGGGCGCGCACCTTGCCGGCGCCGCCGCAGGTGCCGCAGGATTCAGGCTTGGCACCGGCCTTGGCGCCCGAGCCCCGGCAGGTCTCGCACGCGATCGAGGTGGGCACGCGGATTCGCACCTTCTTGCCGGCGAAGGCCTCTTCGAGCGAGATCTCGAGGTTGTAGCGCAAATCGGCGCCGCGCTGCGGGCCCCGTCGCTGACCACGCCGCTGGCCCATAAACTCGCCGAACAAATCGTCGAACACATCGGCGAAGCTCGAGCGGAAATCGCCGCTGAAGCCGCCCATGCCGCCGGCGGCCCCCGCCTCGAACGCGGCGTGGCCCACCTGATCATATTGCGCGCGCTTCTCCTTGTCGGAGAGCACGGCATAGGCCTCGTTGATTTCTTTGAAGCGCTGCTCGGCCTGCTTATCACCCGGATTACGGTCCGGGTGATATTGCATGGCGAGCTTGCGGAACGCCTTCTTGACGTCGTCGAGATTCGCATCGCGCGAGACGCCCAAGCGCTCGTAATAGTCCTTCGCCATTCTTCAGGCTCTCCGGCCGATCTGGGCTTCAGAGTCGGTCAGGGCGGCACGTCGAACAACGGCCGCCCGAACCTCGATCCCGATCAGAACACTGGCTATCCGCTCTAGCGCGCGCCCTTCTTCTTCTCGTCATCCTTGACCTCCTCGAACTGGGCATCGACAACACCCTCGTCCGGCTTGGTTTCCTCAGGCCCAGCCGCCGAGGCCGAGGGACCCGCGGCATCGGTGGCGCCCGCTGCCGCGCCGGCCTGGCTCGCCTTATAGGCCGCCTCGCCGAGCTTCATGGACGACTGGGCAAGCTGATCGGTCTTGGCCTTGATCGCCTGGATGTTCTCGCCCTTCAGGGCCTCGCGCAGCGCGCTGATATCACCCTCGATCTGGCCGCGCTCGGCCGCGCCGACCTTGTCGCCATGCTCCTTCAGGTTGCGCTCGGCCGAATGGGCCATGGCCTCGGCGTGATTGCGCGCCTCGACCAGCTCCTTGCGCTTCTTGTCATCCTCGGCGTGAGTCTCGGCGTCCTTGACCATGCGCTTGATCTCGTCATCCGAGAGGCCGCCCGAGGCCTGGATGCGGATCTGCTGTTCCTTGCTGGTCGCCTTGTCCTTGGCCGAGACGCTGACGATGCCATTCGCGTCAATGTCAAACGTGACCTCGATCTGCGGCACGCCGCGCGGTGCCGGCGGAATGCCGACCAGATCGAACTGGCCGAGCAGCTTATTGTCCGCCGCCATTTCGCGCTCGCCCTGGAACACGCGGATGGTGACCGCATGCTGCCCATCCTCGGCGGTCGAGAACACCTGGCTCTTCTTGGTCGGGATCGTGGTGTTGCGCTCGATCAAGCGGGTGAAGACGCCGCCCAAGGTCTCGATGCCGAGCGAGAGCGGCGTGACATCGAGGAGCAGCACATCCTTGACGTCGCCCTGGAGCACGCCGGCCTGGATCGCGGCGCCGACCGCCACGACCTCGTCAGGGTTCACGCCCTTGTGCGGCTCGCGACCGAAGAACGCCTTCACCGTTTCGGCGATCTTGGGCATGCGGGTCATGCCGCCGACGAGAATCACCTCGTCGATCTCGCCCGCGGTGACGCCGGCATCCTTCAGCGCGGCGCGGCAGGGCTCGATCGTTTTCTGCACCAGATCGTCGACCAGCGCCTCGAGCTTGGCGCGGGTGAGCTTCATGTTGAGGTGCTTCGGCCCGGTCTGGTCCGCCGTGATGAACGGCAAATTCACGTCGGTCGAGACTGCGCTCGACAGCTCGATCTTGGCCTTCTCCGCGGCTTCCTTCAGGCGCTGGAGTGCAAGGCGATCGCCGCGCAGATCGATGCCGGTCTCCTTCTTGAACTCATCGGCCAGATAGTTGAGGAGCCGCATGTCGAAGTCTTCGCCGCCGAGGAACGTGTCGCCGTTCGTCGACTTCACCTCAAACACGCCATCGCCAATCTCGAGCACGGAAATATCGAACGTGCCGCCGCCGAGGTCGTAGACCGCGATCGTGCCGGTCTTCTTCTTGTCCATGCCATAGGCGAGCGCCGCGGCGGTCGGCTCATTGATGATGCGCACGACCTCGAGGCCCGCAATCTGGCCGGCATCCTTGGTCGCCTGACGCTGCGCGTCGTTGAAATAGGCCGGCACCGTGATGACCGCCTTCTGCACCGGCTCGCCGAGGAAGGCTTCCGCCGTCTCCTTCATCTTCATCAGCGTGAAGGCCGATATCTGGCTCGGCGAATAGTCCTTGCCGCGCACGCTCACCCAGGCATCGCCATTAGCGTGCTCGGTGATGCGATAGGGCACCATCTTGATGTCCTTCTGCGTCATCGGGTCCTTGAAGGTGCGACCGATGAGGCGCTTGATCGCGAAGATCGTGTTCTCCGGGTTGGTGACCGCCTGGCGCTTGGCCGACTGGCCGACCAGCCGCTCGCCATCCTGCGCGAACGCGACGATCGAGGGCGTGGTGCGCATGCCCTCCGCGTTCTCGATCACGCGCGGGTTCTTGCCCTCCATGACCGCGACGCAGGAGTTCGTCGTGCCGAGATCGATGCCGATGATCTTGCTCATATGACCCTACCTTCCAGCAGACCCGACGCGGCCCCCGATGGCACCGCCCGAGCCCCCAATGGGTTGTTCCCGCTCGGAATAGACAAGCGGGTTGATGTCCGTCGCTTATATGGGAGGCGATTCGGCCCCCGCAAGACCGGCGCGTCCGGCCGACCGGGCGAAGGGCGTGGTTTTTGCATGGGTGGGCCGATTACGCGTTGGTATCGACCTGGCCGCCGCGCGCTGTCTCGGCCGCCGGCGCCTCGCCCGCCGTCTTAGACACCGCGACCATGGCTGGCCTGAGGATGCGTCCCGCGATGGTGTAGCCGACTTGCAGCACCTGAACGACCGTGCCGGGCGGCTGGTCATTGGTCGGCACTTCGAGCATGGCCTGATGGAAATTGGGATCGAAGCGCTCGCCTGCCGGGTCCACCCGCTTGATGCCGTGGCGCTCAAACACCGAGGCCAGCTCCCGACCCGTCATGTCGACGCCCTGGTGGAGCGCGTTCAGCTTGTCATCGGCTTTGAGCGCCTCGGGCGCCACGCTGGCCAGCGCGCGCGCCAGATTGTCTGCGACGCTCAAGCAATCGCGCGCGAAGCCCGCGACAGCGAACTTGGAGGCATCCTCGACCTCCTTGCGGGCGCGCCGGCGCGTGTTCTCTAGCTCGGCCATCGTACGGAGAAGCTGATCCTTGAGGGTGTCAGCATCCGACTTAGCCGCCTCGGGCATCGGCACCGTCTCGACCGGCGCCAGATCGTCATTGGCGGGCGGCGCGTCCGTACCGTTGGCGCGGGGATCATCGATCATGACAAGAGTCCTTGATGCAGCATGGTCACTAGCGCAGGAGCCGCCCGATCAGATCGGCCGTGTGGTTGACCATCGGAATGATGCGGGCGTAGTTGAGCCGGGTCGGGCCGATCACCCCGATCGCCCCGATGAAACGCGAGCCATTGCCACGAAACGGCGCCACGATGGCGGAGCACTCGGTGTTGCCAAACAGCTTGCTCTCGGCGCCGATGAAGATCTTCACGCCATCGGCGTCGCGCGCGCTCTCCAGCAGCGAGATGAGGCCCGAGCGCGATTCCAGAGTCTCATGCAGCGCGCGGATGCGCTCCAGATCCTCGACCACGGCGACATCGCCGAGCAGATTGGTTTCGCCGCGCACGATCAGCGTGGCCGAGCGGTCCTGCCCGCCCCAGGTTGCGATGCCGGCTTCCACCACCTTGGCGGTCAGCTCGTCGAGTTGGGCGCGATGACTCTCGAGATCCTCGCGAATTTGCACGATCGATTCGCCTAGCGTGCGCCCGGCGAGACGCGCGTTCAGATAATTGGTCGCCTCGATCAGGTGCGACTGGGTCATGCCCGCGGGCACGTCGATCACCCGGTTCTCGACGAGCCCGCTCTCCGCCACCATCACGACCAAGGCGCGGCCGGGCGCGAGGCTGACGAACTCGACCTGACGGAACGGCACGTCGGTTTTCGGGGCATGCACCAGGCTGGCGCAGCGCGAAAGGCCCGACAGCGCCTCGCTCGCCTCACTCAGGAGCTCTTCGATCGAGTGACCGGCCGCCTGGCATTTGCTGTCGATGCTGGCCCGCTCGGCCTGGCTGAGCTCACCCACCTCGAGCAGGCCGTCGACATAGAGCCTAAGCCCGAGCTGGGTCGGCAGCCGGCCGGCCGAGGTATGCGGCGCGAAGAGCAGCCCTGCATCCTCGAGATCAGCCATGACATTGCGGATCGTGGCAGGCGAAACCGAGACCGCCAGCTTCTTTGAGAGCGTGCGCGAGCCAACCGGCTGGCCCGTCTCCATATAGGATTCGACCAGACGGCGGAGCACCTCGCGTGACCGCTCGTTGAGATCCTTCAGCATGGCGAGATCGGGATTATCCCCGTTAATTCAGGCATTTACGCGCCCTCGGCGGCGGCCTGCACACGGAATGTAGTGACGCCGACGCAGCCCGTCAACCATGCCCGCCGATACGCTTTGCCGTTCCGCGTCGCCCACGCTAGGTTCGCGCCGCGCCGATTAAGGGGGAGTTAACCATGCGGCCATCCGGTCGTGCCGTCGACGAGCTGCGCCGCATCAGCCTCGAGCCCGGCGTGAGCAAGCATGCCGAGGGCTCTTGCCTGGTTTCGTTCGGCGACACCAAGGTGCTGTGCACTGCGAGCGTGGAAGAGCGCGTGCCGCCCTTCCTGCGCAATACCGGGCGCGGCTGGGTGACGGCGGAATACGGCATGCTGCCGCGCTCGACCGGCAGCCGCACCGACCGCGAGGCCGCGCGCGGCCGCCAAAGCGGACGCACCCAGGAAATCCAGCGCCTGATCGGCCGCTCGCTCCGCGCGGTGACCGACCTGACGCTCCTTGGCGAGCGCCAGGTCATTCTCGATTGCGATGTGCTCCAGGCCGATGGCGGCACGCGCACCGCGGCCATCACCGGCGCCTATGTGGCGCTCCACCTCGCGCTCCAGAAAATGCTCGCCGACCGGCTGATCAGCGCTTTGCCGCTGACCGACCAGGTGGCCGCGGTTTCCTGCGGCATCTATGATGGTGAGCCGGTGCTTGACCTCGACTATGCCGAGGATTCTACGGCCGAGGCCGATTCCAATTTCGTGCTGACGCGCGCGGGCGGCATCATCGAAGTACAGGGCACGGCCGAGAAGAAGCCGTTTTCCCAGGCCCAGTTCCTCGCCCTGATGAAGCTTGCGCGCCAGGGCGTGGCTTCGCTTACGACGTTTCAGCGCAGCACGCTCGGGCTGACGGACTGAGCCCGCCATGGCACGTCGATTTGTGGGCCGGAAGCTGGTCATCGCCAGCCACAACCCGGGCAAGGTGCGCGAGATCAACGACCTCGTGCGTCCCTTCGACGTCGAGGCGATATCGGCCGGTTCGCTCGGCCTGCCGGAGCCCGAAGAGACCGGCACGACCTTCATCGCCAATGCCGAGCTGAAGGCGCGCGCCTCGGCGCTCGGCTCGGGCCTGCCGGCGCTCGCCGATGATTCCGGCCTCGTGGTTCCTGCGCTCGATGGCGCACCCGGCCTCTATTCCGCGCGCTGGGCCGGGCCGACCAAGGATTTCGGGATCGCGATGGACCGGGTCGAGCGCGAGCTTCGCGCCAGGGGCCTTGAGCCGAGCGGCCAGCAAGCCCATTTCGTTTGTGCGCTCGCGCTCGCCTGGCCGGACGGCCATTGCGAAAGCTTCGAGGGCAAGGTCCATGGCCGGCTCGGCTTTCCGCGGCGCGGCCAAAACGGCTTCGGCTATGACCCGATCTTCATCGCGGATGGTTATGCGATCACCTTCGGCGAAATGGAGCCCGTGGCGAAGCACGCGATCAGCCATCGCGCGCGCGCCTTCGCGCAGTTGATCGAGGCCTGTTTTGGCACTGCCGCCTGAGCCGCTGTCGCTCTACATCCACTGGCCATTCTGCCGCTCGAAGTGCCCCTATTGCGACTTCAACAGCCACGTAAGGGCGAGCGTGGACGACGCGCGCTGGCGTCGTGCCCTTTTGACAGAGCTTGAAACCGCCGCAGAAACACTCGGCCCCCGCAGGCTCGAGACGATCTTTTTCGGCGGCGGCACACCCTCGCTGATGGCACCGGAGACCGCCGGCGCGTTGATCGCGCGCGCCAAGACGCTGTTTCCGCCGGTCGCCGATCTCGAGATCACGCTCGAGGCCAACCCGACCTCGGTCGAAGCGAGGCGGCTCGAAGGCTTTCGTGATGCCGGCGTGAACCGCGTTTCGCTCGGCGTGCAGGCGCTCGACAATGAGTCGCTTCGCTTCCTCGGCCGCCAGCATGATGTGGGTGAGGCGCTGGCGGCGGTCGAGACCGCGATGGCGCTGTTCGTGCGCGTCTCCTTCGACCTGATCTATGCGCGTCCCGGCCAGACCATTGCCTCATGGCGCACGGAGCTGGCCCGCGCCCTCGCGCTCGCACGCGGCCATCTTTCGCTGTACCAGCTCACCATCGAGAAGGGCACGCCGTTCTACGCCGCCTCACGAGCGGGAGAATTTGCGCTGCCAAAGGAAAACGACGCGCTCGCGCTGTTCGAGGTGACCCAGGAATTGACCGAGCGCGCCGGGCTCGACGCCTATGAGGTGTCGAACCATGCCGCACCAGGGCAGGCCTGTCGGCACAACCTCGCCTATTGGCGCTATCAGGACTATGCCGGCATCGGGCCCGGCGCTCATGGGCGCGTAGTGACGAGCACGGGCACCGCGCTCGCGATCCGGCGCCACGCGTCGCCCGAGACCTGGCTTGCCGCGGTCGAGCGCGACAGCCAGGGCAGCGCGGAGGAAGCAACGCTCGAGCCGCGCGAGCGGGCCGAGGAGATGGTGATGATGGGCCTGCGCCTGAGCGAGGGTCTAGAACTTGCCGCCCTTCAGCGGCGTACCGGACTTGCGCTCGACGCGATCGTGCCGACAACCAGACGTCAGCGCCTCTTCAGCCAGGGCCTGCTCACGGAAGATTCGGAGCGTCTTCAAGCGACCAAAGCCGGCCGCGCCGTCTTGACCGCGCTGACTGGCGCGCTATTGGCCTGACCCGGCGGAACCGGCGGTTGCGCTGGTCGGGAAGCGATCGAGCGCCGGGCTGACCAAGTTGATCGTGCCGCCCGTACCGATTTCGACCACCGCGAGGCCGCGCTCGGACGTGCCGTCCGGCATGAAGCGGAAGATGCCCTCCGTGCCAGCGAAGCCGCGCGCGTCGCCGATCGCCTGCGTGCTGAAATCAGGCCCGGCCGTGCCTTTGGCCAGCGCGACGGCGAGCGCCGTTGCGTCATAGCCGATCGCGGCGAACTGGCTCGGCTCATAGCCATAGGCATCGGCGAAGCGCTTTTTGAACGCGGCCCGGCCCTCGGGCGAGGGGCTGACATACCAGGCGCCCATCAGCGCAGGCTCCTCGCGCAGCTTCGGGTCGTCCCACAGGCTGGTGCCGAGAAACCTGATGGTCGCGGGGTCGACGCCGTATTGCAGAAGCAATGGCAGCACGCGTGAAAGGCGTGGTCCGCCATCGGGCAGGATCAAGGCATCGAAGCGCTCGCCACTCGCCAGAGTCTGGACCACCTTGTCGAGCTCCGGCGGATTGGCCGACGGCGGGTAGAGCAATTGAACCCCGAGCGTGCCGCCGACTTCCGCGACCGCGCGCCGCGCCTGCTCGGTGACCAGCCGGCCATAGCCGTCGCCCGGCGCCAGAATCGCGAAGCGGCGAAGCTCGTTGGCGCGCGCGTGGCCGACCAGCCGGTCGATCTCGGGTGCCACCATATGGCCCATGAGATAAACGCCGCCGCCCGCGGCGCTCGGGTTGTTCGAGAACGAAACCATGTTGACCCCGCGCGCCCGAACGAGTGGCGCCGCTGCCTTGGCTTCGTCGCTGAGCAGCGGACCAATGACGAGCGAGACCCCCGAATCGACCACCTTGTTGGCGGCGAGGCGTGCGCCATCGGGCGTGCTGGCGGTGTCGGCCGGGACCAGGGTAAAGCGGTCGTCGCCCACCTCAAACAGCGCCATCTGCGCCGCATCGAGCAGCGCCTTGCCTTCGGCTTGGCGCGCGCCGGTCAGCGGAACCAGGAGCCCAACCTTCAGCGCCTCCGGCCGTGCGATGATGGGCTCGACATAGACCTGGTCGGGCGGCAGCGAGGCGATCTCGTCGTTACCGAGGTCCTGCACGTCGACATTCTGCGATTCATCATTGACCTGCGTGCTGGACGTGACGACCGCGCTCTCATCGGCCGCCGCTTCGGGTTGGTCCGGCGGCGGCTGATTGGGTAGGCTCTGCGGTGCGCAGGCCGAAAGCGCGAGCACCGCGACGAGACTCAGGCCCGCGAGGGCGGTCGAGAGACGTGTGAAGGGGGCAAAACGCGAATCGGCCAAGGGAACAATACGGGAGGACATGGCAAACGCTCGAAACCTTTCAACCGATCGGACGCGTGGCCAAAGCCAATGGTGACCGAGCCTAGAGGGGCGCCAGGGGGAAGTAAACCCGACTCCGACCTGCCCCCCGGTCTCTATCTGGTGGCGACGCCGATCGGAAACCTCGGCGATATCACGCTGCGCGCGCTCGAAACCTTGAGGGCCGCGGATCTGATCGCCTGCGAGGACACGCGGACGACCAGCGTTCTGCTCGCCCATTACGGCATCGACCGCCCGACCACCGCCTATCACGAGCACAACGCGGAGCGCGCGCGCCCCCGGCTGATCGAGCTGCTCCGGCAGGGCGGACGGGTCGCCCTGGTCTCTGACGCGGGAACGCCCCTGATCTCGGACCCGGGCTACAAGCTGGTCGCCGCCGCGCTTGAGGCCGGCATCGCGGTCACGACCTGCCCGGGGCCTTCGGCCGTGATCGCCGCGCTCTCGCTCGCCGGATTGCCGACCGATCGGTTTCTCATGGTCGGCTTCCTGCCGCCGCGCGCGGCCGCGCGGCGCACGACGCTGCAATCCCTCAAGGCGATCGAAGCCACCCTCATTGTGCTCGAGGCGCCCCATCGCTTGGCGGAGAGCCTGGCTGACATGGCGACCATCCTGGGTCCGCGGCCGGCGGCGGTGGCGCGCGAGCTCACCAAGCGCTTCGAGGAGGTGCGGCGCGCGCCGCTCGACGCCTTGGCCGCGCACTACCGGGAGGCAGGCGCGCCGAAGGGCGAGATCGTCGTGGTGATCGGGCCGCCGCTTGAGGCCGCGCCGGCGCTCGATGACGCCGCGATTGATGAACGCCTGGGCACGCTGCTCGCGAGCCATCGCGTCGGCGAGGCTGCCGCCGTGCTCGCCGCCGAAACCGGCCTGCCGCGTCGCATGCTTTATGCGCGCGCACTGAAGCTCGCCGTAAAGGCGGAAGAATGAGTCGTCGTCACGACGCCGAGCGTTGGGGTGCGCGGGCTGAATCGATCGCGGCATGGTGGCTGCGTCTGAAAGGATGGCGCGTGCTTGCGCGGCGATTTCGCACGCCGATGGGCGAGATCGATTTGATTGCGGCGCGCCGCAATGTCCTTGCCATCATCGAGGTCAAGGCGCGCGACGAGATCGACGCGGCGCTCGATGCGGTTCATGCGCGCAGCCGTCAGCGCATCGAGCGTGCGGCCGAAGCGTTCATGGCCGGCCATCAGCATTGGAGCAAATTTTCGCCACGATTCGACGTCATGATCATCCGCCCATGGCGCCTGCCGCGGCACCTGCGCGATGCATGGCGCCCCGACTGGCGGTGACGACCGCGGGGGTCTGTGGCGGGTGAACACGACGAACCTTTGTCGCGCGCTGTACGCTCGCCGAATTGTTATCAGCCGGCCCACGCATCAGCGGCGGCGGCGGCGGCTGGATTTCCCATCGGCTCCTGGCCACAATGCTCGACCTGAGCGACCCCCGCTCGGCGTCAAGCGGCGTTGAGACATTGAATGGCGTGAGCGACCCGATGAGCCTTTTTGCAAGCGAGAGAGCGATCGATCGTGTGACCGGAGCGCGGCCTGACATTGACTGCACGATCAGGCCTCGCCGCGCTTCCGCGCGGGGTCGTCGGTCATGACACCCTCGTTTTCGATCGAATCCGCCCTCACCGCCTTTGGTACGCGCGACGATGATGACCTCGACATCGCGGAGGTCGCGCTGCTGCTGGGTGCGCTCGATCGGCCATCCTCGGATCTCGATCCCTATCGGGCTCACCTCAATGCGCTCGGTGCCGCGCTGATCAATGGCACCGGCAAAGACACGACGGCGCTCGATGAGCGGGTCAGGCGCATCAACGACGTTCTCTATCGGCGCTTTGGCTATGCCGGCGACACGAGCGACTATGAGCACCCCGACAACGCCAATCTGTTGCGCGTGATCGACCGGCGTGTCGGCCTCCCCGTCAGCCTCGGAATCCTCTACATCCACTTGGCGCGCTCGCAGGGCTGGCCTGTCATGGGCCTCGCCTTCCCCGGCCATTTCCTGGTGCGTCTCGATCACGAAGCGCGGCGCGTGATCGTGGACCCGTTTCACAACGGCCAGCCGCTCGAGGCCGGCCATTTGCGTGACCTGATCAAGCAGTTTCACGGCGCCTCGGCCGAGCTCGAACAGCGCCACTATGCGGGCGTGTCGGACCGCGAGGTGCTGCTCAGGCTTCAGAACAATCTGAAGACGCGCGCGCTTCAGGCCAATGATCCACAACGCGCGACCGTGATCCTGAAGCGCATGACCCTGATCGCGCCCAAGGCCGCCTCGCTCTGGCGCGAGCTTGGCCTGATCGAGGCTCATGTGGGCAATATTCGCCGCGCGATCGGGGCGCTTGAGACGTTTCTTGAGCTTGCGCCCGGCGCAAAAGAGGCGGAAAAGACGGCAGACCTGCTCAAGCGCCTGCGGGGGACGCTGAACTGAGATGAGCCTGGCTGTCGCGATCCAGATGGACCCGATGGAGTCCATCAACATCGATGCCGACTCGACCTTTGCCCTGGCGCTCGAGGCAAAGGCGCGCGGCCACGGCCTCTACCATTATTTGCCGAGCGCGCTCGCACTCCGGGAAGGCCGCGTGGTCGCCCGCGCCGCGCCGCTCGATGTTCGGCGCGAGCGCGGCAATCACTTCACGCTGGGCGAGGTGCGCGTGATCGAGCTCGCGACCTTCGACGTCGTCCTGATGCGCCAGGACCCACCGTTTGACATGGCCTATATCACCGCGACGCACTTGTTGGAGCACGTCAAGCGCACGACGCTCGTGATCAATGATCCTGCTCATGTGCGGAACGCGCCGGAAAAGTTGTTCGTCACCCACTTTCCAGACCTGATGCCACCGACCCTGATCAGCTCGGACGCAGCGCTCATTCGCGAGTTCCGCGCCGAGCACAAGGACATCGTGGTGAAGCCGCTCTTCGGCAATGGCGGCGCCGGCGTGTTTCACATCGCGCCCGATGACGAGAACCTGAACGCGCTCCTGGAGATGTTCACCGCGCGCTCGCGCGAGCCGGTCATCGTGCAGCGCTACATCCCCGCCGTGCGCCAGGGCGACAAGCGGATCATCCTGGTCGACGGCGAGGCGGTCGGTGCGGTCTCGCGCGTGCCGCCGGCGGGTGAGGCGCGCGCCAACCTGCATGTCGGCGCCAAGGCCGTGCCGGCCAAGCTCACCCCGCGCGATCAGGAAATCTGCAACGCGATCGGGCCGGCGCTCAAATCACGCGGGCTTGTCTTCGTCGGCATCGACGTGATCGGCGACTACATCACCGAGATCAATGTCACGTCACCGACCGGGATTCAGGAAATCTCGCGCTTCGACGGCGTCAGCCTCGCCGCCAAGGTGTGGGACGCGATCGAGCATCGGCGCAAGGCGCATCGGCAGGGCTAGAGTGAGTCATTGTGCGGCGTGCCGCGCTGCCGACGCTCCATCGTCTGCGCAACATCGTGAGAGGAAAATGCAATGGGCCAGCCGAGGTTGTCTCTGCTTGTAGGTCTAATCACGCTCGCGATGCCGTTTGCCACATCTGCGGCCGACGGCGGCACGACGCCCGCGCCCGAAGGCGCCAGCCTCTATTTCATCGCGCCACTCGACGGAGAGACGGTCTCGAGCCCCGTGCGCGTGGTGTTCGGGCTCAAGGGCATGGGCGTGGCGCCAGCAGGCGTGGAGGAAGAAAACACCGGGCATCATCATCTCATCGTCGATGCGCCCTTGCCGCCACTCGATGAAGCCATTCCGAAGGACGATCAGCATCACCATTTCGGCGGCGGCCAAACCGAGACGACGCTCGAACTTCAGCCGGGCGCGCACACGCTGCAACTGCTCCTCGGTGACCACAATCACATCCCGCATGCGCGGGCGGTTATGTCACCGGCCATCACGATTACGGTGAAATGACGGGCGGCGTGAGCACGCCGCCCGCGATGAACCGCTATTTCAGCATGCCCTTGACCGCGTCGATGCCGGCCTGGGCGCATTGCTCGTCCTCATCGGCCGAGGCGCCGCTGACGCCGATGGCGCCGATGTGCTGGCCGCCTTCGGTCATGATCGGCAGGCCGCCGGCGAAGGCCGCGAGGCCCTCGGAGAAGGCGAGGCCAGGCACCGGCGCGGGCTGACCGTCCTTGCCGAAGGAGATCTCGGCCACCACCCGCGTCGAGAACGGGAACATTGCCGAGGTCCAGGCCTTGTCCTGCGAGATCTTGGCGCTGCCGAGGAAGGCGTTCTCCTGGCGGCGGAACAACTTCAAATTCCCACCATCGTCCACAATCGCGATGTTGACCGGGCGATAGCCGGCCTTCTTCTGCGCGGCCTCGCAGGCGTCCGCCATCTTGTTGGCGATCTCGAGCGTGAGCACGGGCTTCTGGTCCAGCGCGAAAGCGTCTGCCGCGATCGCCGCGAAGCTCATGGCGCCAATGGCCGCCGCCGAAAGCACTGTTCCGATGCGCATCTTGCTCTCCCCATTATGTTGAACTCGACCGCCGAGGGTCGGGAAAACCTTAGCAAGCGGCATTGAGCGCGGCGACCATGTGACCTAACACCGATGTCCAGGACATGGTGACGATTGCGTGAGCGTTCTGTGGCCGCGCGCCATGCGTGACACTGGACGGCGCGACGATCCTCGCGCACGATTGATCAACGAAACTGATGGATTGTCCGATGCCGAGACTTCTCACCCCCGACCAGGTTGAGCGCTATGGGCGCGACGGCCTGGTTTTTCCCGTCCCCGTGTTGAGCGAGGCTGACGCGCGGGCTTGCCGACATCAGCTCGAGGCGTTCGAGGGGCAGAATGGCGGCGCGCTCAAGGGCGCCTACCGCTTCAAGAGCCACCTGTTGTTCAAGTGGCTGGCCGACCTCGTTCGCACGCCGCGGATCCTCGACATGGTGGAGGATTTGATCGGGCCCGACATCCTGCTCTGGAACACCAACTGGTTCATCAAGGAGCCGAGGACGCCAAACTTCGTCTCCTGGCACCAGGACAACAATTATTGGGGCCTCGACACCAAGAATCTGGTCAGCGTGTGGATCGCGCTCTCGCCGGCCACGGTCGAGACCGGCTGCATGCGCATGGTGCCGGGCAGCCACCGCTGGCCGACGCTTCCCCATGTCGACACCTTTCACGCCGACAACATGCTGACGCGGGGGCAAGAGATCGAGGTGGGCGTGGACGAAGCCCAGGCGGTGAACGTGGCGCTCGGCACCGGCCAGGCCGCGCTCTTTGCCTATGGCATCGCGCACTCATCGCCGGCCAACAGGAGCGATGACCGTCGCATCGGGCTCGTCCTCCGCTACGTGCCGCCCGAGACGCGTCAGACCCTAAGCGATTGGGACAGCGCGGCGCTGGTGCGTGGCGTCGACCGCTTCGGCCATTTCGCGCCCGAGCCGGTGCCGGCCCACGACTTCGATGAAGCGGCGGTGGCCTTTCACAAGCGCGCCGAGGAGCAGCAGCGCCGGATCTATTACAAGGACACCGACTGGAAAACGCACCGGACGTGACACGAGGGAAACCGACATGGCAACGGTGATCGCGGAGCGCTCGGTGGCGATGGGGGGCGATGAGGTCGAGCGCATCACGCAGCGCTACGGCCAGCCCGACGTGCACATCGCGCCCGACGGCCATGACGGGCTGATGATGCCGATCTTCCCCGGCGTGTTCGTGCGGCACTTAAGCTTCGACGTGCGCAACAACGCCTTCACCAACATCACATGGGTGCCGGAGGGCGGCATGATCGGCCGGCATCGTCATCGCGGCTCGGTCGATGGCCTGGTGCTCGAAGGGAGCTGGCGCTACCTCGAATATGACTGGGTCGCAACCCCCGGCAGCTTCATCCATGAGAGCCCGGGCGTGATCCACACGCTCGAGGCCAAGCCCGGCATGAAGACCTATTTCCGCATCCAGGGCGCGCTCGAGTTCTTCGATGAGGCCGACAATCTCACGCTCGTGCTCGACGTGTTCTGGATGATCAACCACTACACGGGCTATTGCCGCGAGCACGGCCTCGCCATCAATCAGCGCCTGTTCGTATAGCGCAGAGCGAGCCCCACCCCTCGACGGGAGCCTATTTCCGGCCCCATGATGCCGCCGCGGGCCTCTCGCGGAGCATTCATGGTCGCCCACGTCACGACGGTTGCGTTCCAGGGCATCGAGGCTGAGCCGGTCGATGTGCAGGTGCATATCGGCGCCGGCATGCCGGCCTTTGCGGTCGTTGGTCTGCCCGACAAGGCGGTCGGTGAATCGCGCGAGCGGGTGCGCGCGGCCTTGAGCTCACTCGGGCTCTCGCTGCCCTTGCGGCGCATCACCGTCAACCTCGCGCCGGCCGACATGCTGAAGGAAGGTTCGCACTTCGACCTGCCGATCGCGCTCGGCCTCCTGATCGCGATGGACGTGCTGCCGGCCGAGGAGCTTGCCGGCTATGCCGCGCTCGGCGAGCTCGGGCTCGACGGCGCGCTGATCGGCATTGCGGGCGTGCTGCCGGCCGCGATCGCGGCCAACGCAAAGGGGCTCGGCCTGATCTGCCCGGCGGCCAATGGCAGCGAGGCGGCGTGGGGCGGCGGCCAGGACGTGCTGGCGCCCTCATCGCTGCTCGCGCTGATCAATCACTTCAAGGGCACGCAGCTGCTCGGCCGACCGGAGCCCGCGTTCGTCGATGACGGCCGCAACTACCCTGATTTGCGGGACGTGAAGGGCCAGGAGACGGCCAAGCGCGCGATCGAGATCGCGGCTGCCGGCGGGCACCACCTTCTGATGATCGGCCCTCCGGGCTCCGGCAAATCGATGCTGGCCTCCCGTCTGCCCGGACTGCTTCCCCCACTCGAGCCCGAGGAGGCGCTTGAGGTCAGCCTGGTCGCGTCGGTCACCGGCCAGCTCGTCGACGGTCGGCTTACACGCAGGCGGCCGTTTCGCGACCCGCACCATTCGATCTCGATGCCGGCGATGGTGGGCGGGGGCTTGCGCGCCAAGCCGGGCGAGGTGTCGCTTGCCCATCTCGGCGTGCTCTTTCTGGACGAACTGCCGGAATTCCCAAGGCAGGTGCTCGATGCCCTGCGTCAACCCCTCGAGACCGGGCGGATCACCATCGCGCGCGCCAATGCGCATGTCAGCTACCCGGCGCGCTGCACGCTCATCTGTGCTCTCAACCCGTGTCATTGCGGTTACCTGGCCGATGCGGCCCGTGCATGCACGCGCGCGCCGAAATGCGCGATCGAGTATCAAGCGCGCATCTCGGGCCCGCTCTATGACCGCATCGATCTGCACGTCGAGGTCGGCGAACTCTCGGCCAACGACCTTGCGCTGCCGCCCCCGGCCGAGGGCTCGGCCGAGGTGGCGACGCGCGTGGCGCGGGCCCGCGCCGTGCAGGCCGCGCGTTATCGCGAGCATGGCGCCTTCCCCAGGGTGCGCACCAATGCCGAGGCCGAGGGCGAGCTGCTCGAGGCCGTGGCCGCGCCGGACGATGCCGGGCGCGCGCTGCTCGGCGAGGCGGTCGAGCGGCTCAAGCTCTCGGCGCGCGGCTATCACCGGGTCATGCGGGTGGCGCGCACCTTGGCCGACCTCGAAGGCGCCGACGCCGTGCGCCGGCTCCACATCGCCGAGGCATTGTCTTACCGGAGGATCGAGCTGCCGCGCTGAGTGTCCACACAACAACCCAGGGAGCCGCATTATGAAAGAGCACGAGGAAGGCTATTCGATGCCGCTGTCGGCGCCGACCTATACGGCGCCGCCCTTTGAGGCGATGGAGGAAGGCAAGATCCTGCTCATGGTCTATCGCGCCGACAAGAAGGCCGTCGCTTGGGAGGTGCCCGAACCGCTGAAGCCCTATGGCGATGGCACGATGCTCGCGTGGATCGGCGACATGCGCCAGCCATCGCACTC
>Ga0194128_10004839_pt1 | contig 19412 bp, 19 predicted proteins | sample TA2KigCa65mmetaG_FD_148650 | JGI IMG/M metagenome (GOLD analysis project Ga0194128, IMG submission 148650) | Freshwater microbial communities from Lake Tanganyika, Tanzania - TA2015037 Kigoma Deep Cast 65m | ecosystem: Environmental > Aquatic > Freshwater > Lake | place: Tanzania: Lake... | reverse complement strand
GGTCGTTGGAAACCACAGAACGGTTTCCACAGCCCCCACGCGCCTCTTCTTCTTCTCAATCTTCGGTAACCGAAATTCTGGCGCGACGATGCGCGTCTCGGTAACCGTTACTTATGGCTTGACAGGGGATGCTAGGATACCGAACCAGCCAAGGGCTCGCCCTTGATGTCCGACGCGTGCGAAGCCTCACCCTTGGCTGGTTGGCAGTATCAGCTTGGCGCGCGCCGCGCGCCCAGGCGCAGGAGGCCGTCATGCGCGCTATGCCCCTCGTCGTCGCGACGTCGGTGGCGCTCGGTGCCGCCGCCATCGGGCACGACGTCTCGAACACGAATGCCGTCCAGGCCCAGCAGACGATCAAGACCGTCGACATGGGCGACTACGAGCCCGTCGTCCCGTGGCCGCGGCCGCTGCCCGACACGGACCTGTCGCACGACGGCTGGACGTGGGGATCGGGGGCGGGCGTGTGGGCGGAGAGCCCGAACAAGGTGTGGGTGATGCAGCGCGGCGAAATCCAGCTGCCGCCCGGCGCCGCGCCGTGGACGTGCGCGTGTCTGCTGACCCCGCCGCGCACCAACACCGGCCGGCGCGCCTATGCCGGCAAGCCCTACCCCTACGAGATGCGGCGCCACCACCTGGTGTTCGCCGTCGACGGCACCGGCGCCACGATCGTCGAGTGGCTGCAGCACGATCGCTACCTGGCCCCGCCCCGCGGCAGCGGCCTCGGAGAGATGGGGCGCGGGCCGCACAAGATCCTGATGAACCCGTACGACCCGCAGAAGCACGTCTGGATCGTCGACGACGACATGCACGAGATCAACGTCTTCACCAACGACGGGAAGCTCCTGCGGACGATGGGCGAGCGCGGCGTGCCGGGGCGCGGGCCGAACAACTTCAACCGTCCGACGGACATCGCGTGGCTGCCCGACGGGACGTTCTTCGTCGCCGACGGCTACGCGGGGACGCGCGTGGCGAAGTTCGATCGCACCGGCACGTTCCTGATGGACTGGGGGCGGCCGCCCGTCGATCCCGACAACCCGAAGCCCTACGAGTTCTGGTCGGTGCACAGCATCGGCATCAGCCGCGACCGCCGCATCTTCGTCGCCGACCGCGAGCATCACCGGATGCAGGTGTTCGACGAGAACGGCAAGTTCCTCGACATGTGGCCGACCGGCTACAACTCGTCGGCCTCACGCATTTCGTGACCAACGACGACTTCGTCTGGGTGGCCGACTGGACGACCGACCGCCTCGTCAAGTACGACCTCGAGGGCCACTACATGCTCGACATCGGCGGCCACGGCGCGCTGCCGGGGCAGTTCGACGGCGTGCACCAGATCCACGTCGACGCCGACCGCAATCTCTATGTCACGGAAGTGCAGAACGATCGCTCGCAGAAGTTCCGGCCGAAGCCGAAGGCCGACCCGAACCGGATCGTCGGCCCGATGGCGATCGTGAATCCGAAGCCGACGCGGTAGGAGGGCCGGCTGCAGCCGGCCGCCACGAGCCTTACCGCCGGATGGGTATCGGCGAGGGGACGCCGAGGAAGCGCTCGCGGAAGCGCAGCTCGTCCGAGATCGTGTAGATCGTCTCGATCATCGCGCCGTCGTCCACGCGGTTGAACTGGAGCTGCGCCGTCCAGGGCGCCGTGAACGCGCCCGGATCCTCGACCGTCACGCCCACCGCCAGCGTGTCGCCCTCGCGCCGGAACCGCTCGACGAGGCGGAGCTGGTCGGTGTGCGGCAGGCCGCGCGAATCGAGCCACGTCGATGCCTTGAACCCGGTCGAGTCCACGACGAGCGTGTCGCCGTCCCACCGGCCCACGGCGTTGCCGTACCAGGTCGGCGGGTCGTCGGGCGAGTGCGACTTGCCGATCGCGATCTGCCGCCAGTTCTGGTTGTACTCGAACAGCTGGTAGACGTAGTCGTCGGTCACGATCAGCTTGAACTTCATCGGGTGCATCATGATCCGCGGATAGCCGTTCGGATCCGCGTAGAGCACCGCCGGATCGGTCGTCTCCCGGAAGTCGTTGGTGAAGGTCGGCCGCGCCGCCTTCATCTGTTCGGCGCCCCACGGCGTGAACGGGACGTCGCCGTCGGGCGGACGGAGCCGGTTGGGGCTGCCCAGCGGGTTGTGCCACGTCCCCGCGATGTCGGGGCGGGGGGGCGGCGGCGCTGGCGCCGCGGTCTCACCCGCGCAGCCGGCCGCCGCGGCGGCCACCAGGCCCGCGAGCACGATGACCAGGCCGCGCCCGCTCATGAAGTGAGCTCCTTGCCGCCGGGCAGGACGACCTTGAGGAGCCGGCCGATCCGCATCCCGCGCAGGCCGGGATTGAACGTGACGGTCACGACGTCGCCGGCCCTGAGCGTCTTGGCGGTCCAGCCCCGGGCCGAGATGTTCGGCGGCGAGCCGAGCTCGAGGAGCCACCGCTGGGTCTTGTCCTCGACCGAGGCGATGCCGACCTCGACGTGCGGGTTCGTCCAGATGAACTCGGTGACCGTCGCCTTGACCGTCGTCTCCGCCTTGACGTCGTAGAGCGACGCCGCGCCGTGGTGAGCGGCCGCGGCGGTCGAGAGCAGCAGCACGCCCGTGAGCCCCCCAAGCAGCAGGATGCGGATACACATGATTGACCTACCGTCGTGAAACTGGTGTGAGGCCGTTCTTCACGATGACGGGCGAGGCGTCGGGCGACGAGAGGAAGCGCAGCAGCGCCTGCGCGGCCGCGGCCTGCCGGGCGTTGGCCGTAATCACGCCGGCGAAGGAGTGCCCCGGCTGCAGCTCGGAGGGAATCGTCCCGACGAACGTCACGCCGGGCGTGTGGATCAGCTCGGCGACCTGCTGAAACCCGATCTCGACCTCGCCGCGCGCGACCACCGCGGCCACCGGTTCGCCCGAGGGCGGGCCGCGCACCCGGCGGCTCTTCCGCGCGATCTGATCGGCGATGCCGAGCTTCTCGAACAGCTCGGTCGACAGATACGTGCCGCTGGCGCTGTCGGAGTAGCCGACCGACTTCGCCGCGACCAGGGTCCGCTTGAACGCCTCGACGCTGCCGATGTCGGGCTTGGCGGCCCCCGCCCGCACCACCATGCCGATCTGCGAGAGCGCGAGCTCGACCTTGCTGCCGGCGCGCGCGACCCCGCGCTTCACGAGGTCGTCGGCCGCGCCGCCGTCCAGAATCACCACGTCCGCCATCTCGCCGCGCGCCAGCCGCGTGGGGAGCGCCTCCGGCGAATCGCCCATCGACGGCCCGCGCGTCGTGATCAGGCGATGGCCGGTCGCCTTTTCGAACGCCGGGCCCAGCTGCGAGTAGGCCTGGAAGAATCCCCCGGAGATCATCACCCGGATCTCCTCGGCGGCGGCGGACGCCGGGATCAGCAGGGATACGAAGCCGAGAACGGCCGGCAGTCGCGCATGCATGGCCCGGAAGTGTAACGCAGAAGCGCGCGGCCGTGTCTTGCGGTATAGTCCGGCGCACGGAGGGAGCTGGTATGCCGTTCTACGAGAGAGGTCCCGTTCGCATCCGCTACGAGGAGGTCGGTTCCGGGTTCCCGCTGCTGCTCATCTCGGGCGGAGGGCTGAATTCATCGATTGCCGGCATCCGAGCGGGCAACCCCTTCGACACGATCGCGGCGTTCGGCGGCGAGTATCGCTGCATCTTCGCCGACCTCCGCAACGCCAATACTGGCGAGTCGACGGGCCCGCTCGAGATCGACCGGCCGTGGGACTCGCACACCGACGACCAGCTCGGCCTGCTCGATCACCTGGGCGTCGACCGGTTCATGGTGCTGGGCTTCTGCATCGGCGGCCCCTTCATCTGGAACCTCCTGAAGCGGGCGCCCAACCGCGTGGTCGCCGCCGTCCCGGCGCAGCCCGTCGGGTTCCGGCCGGAGGCGCCCACGCTCCTGTACGACGGCAGCATGAAGGGCTGGGGCCCCGACCTGGTGAAGCGGCGCCCCGAGATCACCATGGAGATGGTCGACCGGTATCTCACCAACATGTACCGCCGGAACGCCGACTTCGTGCTCACCGTGACGCGCGACTTCGTGCGCGCCTGCCAGACGCCCGTGCTGATCCTGCCCGACGACGTCCCGGCGCATCCCTACGCGGTCGCGATGGAGTGCGCGATGCTGGCGCCGAAGGCCGAAGTGAGCATCTATCCCTGGAAGGAGCCGCCGGCGCGAATCCCGCTGGCGGTCCGGCACGTCCAGACGTTCCTGCGGGCGCATCGGCCGGCGAATTCATGAGGGCGAAGGAGGACGGAATGGGCAGCAAGGCCACGAGGGTCCTGGGCGGCGTGCTCGCCGTGCTGGTCGCGGTCTCCGACGCCGCGGGCCAGGCGCCGTCGGCGGCGCCGCGGCGGTCCATCGAGCTGGTCGCGGGCAGCGTGTACACGGCCACGAACAACGCCCACCGCACCGTCTTCCTGGTCACGCCCGAGGGGATCGTGCTCGCGGACCCGATCAACGCCGACTTCTCGAAATGGCTCAAGGCGGAGCTCGCCGCCCGCTTCAAGGTGCCGGTCCGGTACGTCGTCTACAGCCACCATCATTGGGACCACGCCTCCGGCGGCGACGTCTTCGCGGACACGGCCCGGTTCGTCGGCCACGCCAACATGCTGTCGCACCTGGCCATGCCGCCGGCGGCCACCACACTCTCGCAGGTGCTCGGCGACTTCGCGCCGGTGGCCAAGCTCGACGCCAACAAGAACGGAGTCGTCGAACGGGCCGAGGCGCCGGCCACCGTCCCGTTCGACGCGTACGACGCCAACGGCGACGGCAGGCTGAGCGGCGCCGAGGTCATGCGCGGACCCGTGAAGTTCGTCCGTCCGCCGGAGGTCACCTACAAGGACACGCATCAGATCCGCCTGGGCGGCAAGCGCGTGGAGCTGCGGTGGGCCGGCGAGATGAATCACTCGCTGGACTCGAGCTTGATTCTGTTTCCCGACGACGGCGTGATGTTCCTCGTCGACTTCGTGTCGTTCCGGCGCCTGCCGAACCGCGAGATGGACTACGAGCTCGGGCGGTTCGAGGGGTGGATGACCGCGATCCGGAACGCCGAGACGCTGGCCGCGGGCTTCAAACACGTGGCGACCGGCCATGGTCCGGTGGGCACGGTGAAGGACATCGCCGCGTGGCGCGAGTACTTCGAGAAGCTCCGGACCGCGGTGGCCACCGGCATTGCGAAGAAGCAGACGCTGGAGCAGATGCAGCGGAGCATCACGATGGCCGAGTACAGCCACTGGGAGGGCTTCGACTGGGTCCCGCTCAACGTGCTCGGGATGTACCACTTCCTCACGGAGTCGAAGTAGCCGCTTGAGATCCCGTCCGCGCGCCGGCGTCTGTGAGGCGCCGGCGGGCCGCTTTCTCCCGTCGAGGCCTGATAGCCCCCTCCTCCCCGGGGTGGTGTAATGCGCCCACTCATCCCGCTCATCCCGTAGGCGCCACGTCATCTCGAATCGCATCGCAGTCCTTCGGTGGTCCGTGGAACCGGCGTTCCGCGTCCGTGTCGACCCAACCCAGGAGGGTGTGATGAGACGTGTACTCCGTCAGTCGTCGCTCGCGGGCGATGTTCGTCCTGCTCGGCAGCGTCGCGTGGGCGCAGCTGTCGACCGCCCAGCTCAGCGGCCGCGTCACCGACGAAAGCGGCGCGGTGCTCCCCGGCGTCACGATCACGGTCACGCAGACCAACACCGGCTTCATGCGCTCCGACGTGACCGACGGCAACGGCGCGTACGTGCTGTCGAACCTGCCCCTCGGCCCCTACCGGCTGGAGGTGGCGCTGCAGGGCTTCCGCACCTACGTCCGGACGGGAATCGTCCTCCAAGTGGGCGCCACGCCGGTGATCAACGCCGTCCTGTCGGTCGGCGGGCTCGAGGAGTCGGTGACCGTCACGGGCGCCGCGCCGCTCGTCGACGTGCAGAGCTCGGGCATCAGCGACGTCGTGCAGAACGCGGAGATCCTGGCGCTGCCGCTCAACGGCCGCAACCCGGTCGAGCTCGTGGCGATCGCCGGAGCGGCCGCGCAGGTCACCACGGCGCCAAACCGGTCCGTGCCGGGCGGCCTGGGGATTTCGGTGGCCGGCGGCCAGGCGTTCGGCGTCGCCTATCTGCTCGACGGCGCGATGCACAACAACCCGCAGGACAACCTGAACCTCCCCTTTCCGTTCCCGGACGCGCTGCAGGAGTTCAGCGTGGCGACGAGCGGGCTGAACGCCCAGCACGGCATGCACTCCGGCGCCGCGGTCAACGCCGTGACCAAGTCGGGCACGAACCGCTTCTCGGGGAACGTCTTCGAGTTCGTGCGCGATCGCCGCTTCGACGCGACCAACCCGTTCGCCGAGGTCGGCGCCGACGGCGCGCGGGTCGACGACGGGCTCAACCGCAACCAGTTCGGCGGGACGTTCGGCGGGCCGATCGTGGAGAACAGGCTCTTCTTCTTCGGGGCCTTCCAGGGCACGCGCGTCCGGCTGCAGCCGGCCGATAACCTCGCCTGGGTGCCGACGCCCGCGATGCTGGCCGGCGACTTCACCCAGTTCGCCTCGCCGGCGTGCAACGGGGGGCGCCAGCTCACCTTGGGGGGCGGGTTCGTCAACAACCGGATCGATCCCGCGCGGTTCAGCCGCGCCGCGGTCAACCTGGTCAACACCCATCTGCCCAAGACAACCGACCCGTGCGGCCAGGTCTCCTACACGCAGCGGCGGGACAGCGACGAGCAGCAGTACGTCGGCCGCATCGACTACCAGCGCACGTCGGATGACACGATCTTTGGCGCTACATGGCCACACAGGCCAACCAGGCGATCCCGATGCGGGAGGGAGACACGGTGCTGTCGCTGTGGGATGCCGGGACCAGCCGGAACATTCTCGGTCTCGATGCCGTCGCGCATGCGCTGGCGCTCGGCGATACCCACGTCTTCGGCTCCAACACGGTGAACTCGCTGCGCTTCGCGTTCAACCGGTCCGCCGTCAGCCGCCTCGCGCCGGAAACGTTCGACCCGGTCGATCTCGGCGCCGACTTCTACAGCTACCACCCCCACGTCATGTTCCTGACCGTCAACGGCGGGTTCGAAGCACGCAACGCGGGGCCCAGCCGCTTCGTCACCGACGCGTCGCAGCTGAGCAACGACCTCACGCTCGTGCGGGGCGACCACCAGCTGGCCCTTGGCGGCAACGTGGCCTACTGGCGGTACTCCTTCCAGTCGCACGCCCGCTCCGGCGGCACCTGGACGTTCAGCGGCCAGTTGACCGGCACCGGACTGTCGGACCTGCTCCTGGGGCGGGTCGGCCGGCTGGAACACGGCGGCCCGGCGATCCTGCCGATGGACCAGTGGTACATGGGCCTGTATGCCCAGGATACCTGGCGGTTGAGCCCCCGCGTCACGATCAACGCGGGCCTCCGCTGGGAGCCGTACTTCGGGCAGAGCGTCCGCAGCGGCGCGGTCTACAACTTCAACCCGGACAACTTCCGCAACGACGTCCGGAGCCAGGTCTTCCTGAATGCACCGGCCGGCCTGCTCTATCCGGGCGACGACGGGTTTCCGACGTCGGGCAAACGGGGTGTCAGCGCGCAGTGGGGGAACTTCTCGCCGCGCGTCGGCATCGGCTGGGACGCGTCGGGCGACGGCCGCACGGCGGTGCGCGCCTCGTACGGGCTGACCTACGACTTCCCGAACGCGGAATACATGCTGATCAACGCCAATTCGCCGCCGTTCGGGAACCGCTCGCTGGTCGAAGACCCGCCGGGCGGGTTCGACGCGCCCTACGCGCACCTGGGGGGCGTTCCGCACCCGATCATCACCAGCCCCAACACGCGGTACCTGCCGTACGGGGCCTTCGGCGCCATCGACCCGAACATCAACTCGCCGCGCATCCAGCAGTGGAACCTGACGGTGGAACGGCAGCTCGGCACCGTCTATCAGGTGGCCGCGACCTATCTGGGCAGCTATACGGACCGCCTGTGGAATCAGGTGGCCATCAATCCCGGCGTCTTCCTCGGGATGGGCCCCTGCACGCTCGACGGCGTGTTCTATCGGACGTGCAGCACTCGCGGCAACCTGAACGCCCGGCGCGCGTTCTCGCTGTCGGGCGAGAATCCGGCGTCTGCGCGCCTCATCGGGAACATGGACATCCACCGGTCCAACGGCACGCAGGACTATCGCGGCCTGAAGCTGTCGTTCCAGCGGCGCGGCACCGGCCCGACCCTCAGCGGCAGCTACACCCTCTCGCGCTGCTAGGGCGATCCCACCTTCATCACGGGCGGCTTCCCGCAGATTGCGAACGGGTACACCAACCTCGACGATCTCGGGTTCGACCGCGGCATCTGCGACCAGGATCGGACGCATCTCGGCGTGATCGTGGCCGGCGTCCAGACGCCGCGCCTGGACAACCGCGCGGCCGGCCTCGTGCTCTCCGACTGGCGGGTGTCGGGCGTCCTCAGCGCCCAGTCGGGGCGACCGATCAACGTGATCGCCGGCCAGGACCGCGCGTTCACCGGGATTCAGAATCAGCGGGCCGATCAGGTTGACTTCAACGGGCCGCGCCCGGCCGCGGCGCGTTTCGGCTTCAGCCAGGTCCAGCGGGACCAGGTGGCCGATTTCATGCGGGCCATCAATACGCTGCAGAACCTCGATCGTCCCCGCGAACGTGAACTTGAAGGCGTTCGACAGCAGGTTCAGGACGATCTTCTCCCACATGCCGCGATCGACGTAGGCCGGCTCGCGCGCGGGCGCACACGCCACGACGAGCCGCAGGCCCGCGCGCTCGACCGCCGACGGAAGCCGCTGGCCAGATCCGCAGTGAGCGCGGCGAGGTCGGTGGGCTCGTACGAGGCCTGCATCCGATCGGCCTCGAGGCGCGAGACGTCGAGCAGCGTGTTGACCAGCTTGAGCAGGCGCAGCGCGGTGCGGTGGGCGACGTCGACGCGCTCCAGATCCGGCGGCGCCAGGCGATGCTGCGCCGCGAGCAGATCGGAGAGCGGACCCAGCATCAGCGTGAGCGGCGTGCGGAACTCGTGGCTCACGTTCGAGAAGAACGCCGTCTTCGCGCGATCCAGCTCGGCCAGCGCCTCGGCGCGGCGGCGCGCCTCCTCGTGCGCCACCGCGTTCGCCATGGCGTTGGCGATCTGCCCGGCGACGAGCCCGAAGAACTGGAGGTGCGGCTCGTCGAGCGCGCGCCGCGGGTTGACGCCGGCCACGAGGGCGGCCAGGGGGACGTCCTCGCCCGGGCGGGAGATCGGCAGCAGCACGGCCGACGTGGACGGCTCGGGCCAGATGCCGCCGGGCAGCGGCCCGAGCGCCGCCGGGCTCGCCACGACCGCCGGCGTCGGCGTCCCGATCGCCTGGGTCAGCGGCCACACGCCCTCGTCGCCTGCCTCGAGCGACATGCACAGCGGCGCGGCCGCGCTCCCCGGCTCCACGCCCGTGGCGGCCGCCAGCCGGGCCTCGCCGGCGGGCCGAGCGGGGTCTGCGACCAATCGAGGCCGCGGACGAGCGCGCTCATGTCGCCGGGGCTGTAATGGAAGGTGTCGTCCTGGGTGAGGGAGCTCATCAACCGTCCGCGGTCCCCTGCTCGACCGCCCTGGGCGATCTTAATGCACGCACCGCGCGGTCGAAGCTGAGCCGTGGCGCGCGCGATCAGCCGCGCGCTCGATCGCGTGCTGCCGCAGGCCAGGTCATCTGTAGCGGACCACGGCCACACCTGCCGAGCCGCCGATGCACGCACCGCGATCAGGCTGGCCGTTCGAGCCCGAGGAAATGCCGGGGGTCGCGCTCGAACTGGCGGCGGCACGTTTCGGAGCAGAACCCAGGGCTCGATGGGCGAGCGGCGGGTTGCACGCGCCGAGGATCACATATCGTCGGAAGTCGACATCGAGCTTCTGTTCCAGCGTCTGTTTGACATCGATGGAGGTGAGCAAGCCGAAGCCTTCGTGCTTCAGGGCGGCGGTGACGCGATCGACCGCCTCGTCGTAGGGCACGGGAACCCGCACGCGCATCCCGTATGCTGTGTCTTCCATCGTCCTTGAATCCTAGAAGGAGCAGCCAACCATGAGCCGCCCGTCCCACCACGTCGAGCCCACGGGAGCGCTGCAGATTGCGCGCCACTATATCCGCGACCTGATCTATGGCGCCAACGATGGCATCATCACGACGTTTGCCGTCGTCGCGGGGGTGTCGGGCGGCGGCCTCTCGCTGCAGGTCGTGCTCATCATCGGAGCCGCGAACCTGCTCGCCGACGGGCTCTCGATGGCGGTCGGCAATTTCCTGTCGATCCGGGCGCACGAAAGCGTGCTCGAGGCCCAGGACCTTCCCGAAGAGGAGGCGTCCCCGGGGCGGCACGGTACGGCGACGTTTTTCGCGTTCGTGGTCGCCGGCACCATGCCGCTCGTGCCGTACATGCTGCCCGCGGTCCCCTTCGATCGCTTTGCGATGTCGGTCGCGCTCACGCTGCTGTCGCTCTTCACGGTAGGCGCGCTGCGCGCGTCGATCGCCAACGTCCGCTGGTGGCGCGCGGGTTTCGAGATGTTCGGCCTGGGCGCCGTCGTCGCGGGGGTCGCCTACGGCAGCGGGGCCATCGTCGCCGCCATTGTCGCGTGAGGCATTAGGGGGGCGCCGCTCAGGCCCGTTCGGCGACCATTCGCAGCAAGTCGATGCTCGTGACCATGCCGACCGGCTGCTTGTCCTCGGTGACGACCAAGCGGTGGATGTGGTGCTCGACCATGATCCGGGCGGCGGCGGCCACCGACGCGGTCACCGGCACCTGGTGGACGGCGGGCGTCATGACGTCGCGGACGATGAGCGGGCGGTCCTCGACGTAGAGCTGCCCGAGATCCTCCAGCGTCGGATCGGCGCTGGTGCCGCCGCGGAGCGACTCGGCTCCCGAGGCGGCCGTCTCCGAGAGTTCGGCCAGATGGCGCCCGATGTCGGTCATCGACACGACGCCGACCAGATGCCCCTGGCCGTCGACGACCGGCGCGCCGGAGATTTCGTGCTCGATCAGGTAGCGGGCCAGCTCGTCGGTCGTCATGTCGTCGGCAACCGTCATGACGTCGGGGTTCATCACGTCTTTCACGCTTTTCACGTTCTTGACGCTGCGGGCTCTGGTCATCGTTGGCATCTCCACGTGGATGGTTCCCAGGCGGTCTGACCGCTCAGTCCCGTGCCCATCGGCGGCGCACCTGCCACCCGACGATGAGCCCGAACGCCATGCCAGCGAGCGCGCCCGACATCCCCGCCAGCGCGATTGCCGTCAGCGGGCGGCGTCGAACCTGCAGCGCCGCGCCGGCCGCGCAGTCCTCTACGGCATGCTGCCCCTGCGTGATCGCCCGGCGGGCGTCGCGCACGTGCGTATCGAGTGCATCCACCGCCGGATTCACGCGCTCCCCGACGGCGTCGCGGACGGTCTCGAGAATCGTGGACATGAGCGAGAACCTCCGCGTCGGGACGTGGCAAGAACTGCGCCCAGGGAACGCACCCGGGACACTCGCGTCGTTGGCGGGGATCCGCGTGGTGATCCGTGAATTCTTCCGGAGGGGTGCGGAATATTCCGAGGGCGTTCTCCTCGGACCTGGCGGCTGGGTGGCTCCCGGCGGCGACGCCGGCACCACCGCGAATATCAACTCCGGACAGTGCGGCCGCATCACGACGCAAGCCGGCCTGCTACGGATCATCGAGCTCCTCAGCCTGCCTCCACCATCGGGAACGGATCGCGCCGATGGGCGCGATCCGGGCCCCTGCCACCTCGGCCCAAGGCAGTATTGCCGAGGCCTGGGGCGCGTGATACAAATCCGCCACATTTATCTTCCGGTATCTTCCGGCCTTGCTTTCCGCACTCGTATACGTCGGCCCTCGCCCTTCAGAGGAGAATCGTCATGACGAGCTCGCGAAGAGGCTTGTTGGTTGTCACGTTCGCTCTCGTGCTCACGACCGCCACTTCCTGGGCGCAGCTCTCGACGGCCCAGTTGAGCGGCCGCGTCACCGATGAGAGCGGCGCCGTGCTGCCTGGCGTCACCGTGACCGTCACCCAGACCGACACCGGGCTGACGCGCACCGTCACGACCGATGGGACCGGGACGTACGTGCTGCCGAACCTTCCCACCGGACCCTACCGGCTCGAGGTGGCGCTCCAGGGGTTCCGCACCTACCAACAGACCGGCATCGTGCTGCAGGTGGCGGCTGCCCCTGCGATCAACGTGGTGCTCGGGATCGGCAGTCTCGAGGAGACGGTGGCCGTCGAGGCGGCCACCCCGCTCGTCGACGTGCAGAGCGCCGGCATCGGCGACGTGGTCAACAGCGAGCAGATCGTCGAGCTGCCGCTGCAGGGGCGCCAGGTGACCGACCTCATCGTGCTGGCCGGCGCGGCGGTTCAGACCGGTGTCCCCGGCAACCGGAATTTTCCAGGGGGTGTGAACATCTCGGTCGCCGGCGGCCTGCCGGTCGGGGTCGGGTACCTGCTCGACGGCGCGACGCACAACAACCCCCAGAGCAACGCGAACCTGCCGATGCCGTTCCCCGACGCCCTGCAGGAATTCCGTGTGGCGACGAGCGGGCTGTCCGCCCAGAACGGGATGCACGCGGGGGCGTCGGTGAACGCCGTCACCAAGTCGGGCACCAACGCCTTCCACGGCAACGCCTTCGAGTTCCTGCGCGACCGGCGTCTCAACGCGATCAGCCCGTTTGCCGGGATAGGCCCCGACGGCAAGCCCCAGGACGACGGGCTGCTGCGCAATCAGTTCGGCGGGACCCTGGGTGGTCCGATCGCCCGCGACAAGCTCTTCTTCTTCGGCGCCTATCAGGGCACCACGCTGCGCTTCCGGCCTGCCGACCATATTGCCTGGGTGCCCACGCCCCAGATGCTCGCCGGCGACTTCACCACGGTTGCCTCGCCGCAGTGCACCGGCGGCAGGCAGGTCACCCTGGGCGGCGGCTTCGTCAACAACCGCATCGACCCGGCGCTCTTCAGCCCGGCCGCGCTGAACCTGGCGAGGCGCCTGCCGGCGACGACCCATCCGTGCGGCGAGATCACGTTCAGCATGACCGACGACAGCAACGAAGGGCAGGCCCTCGGGCGGCTGGATTACCAGCTGAACGCGAACCACTCGGTGTTCGGCCGATACATGGCCACGTTCGTCAAGGCCGACCCGGCCTACGGGGGCGGGTCGGACAACGTGCTCAAGGCGGAACAGGGCGGCTCCGACAATCTCGCCCACGCGCTGACGGTCGGCAACACGATGGTCTTCGGGCCGGCCGTCGTGAACTCGATCCGCGTGGCGTACAACCGCTCGACGGTCCACCGGACCCTCACGCCGTACTTCGGTCCGAGCGACCTTGGCATCAAGCTGCACCCCTACCTGCCGGGTCAGATGGCGATCGAGGTCGAGGGCGGCTTCGACGTCGGCGCGTCCCTGGCACGATGGCGCAACAACTTCTACCAGGTGTCCGACGACTTCACGCTGGTTCGCGGCCGTCACCAGCTGGGGATCGGCGGCAATGTCGCGTACGCGAACGGCCACTATGTGTCGTCGTCGAGGGCCGCCGGCACCTGGCTGTTCGACGGCCGCGCCACCGGGCTCGGGCTCGCCGACCTCCTGCTCGGCCGCGTCACCACGGTGGAGCACGGGGCGGTGCAGGACCTGCCGGTGCACAGCTGGTATCTCGGGTTCTACGCACAGGACACGTGGCGAGCGACCAACCGGGTGACGTTCAACCTCGGCGTGCGGTGGGAGCCCTTCTTCGGGACGAGCCTGGACAACGGCGCGGTCTCGATCTTCAGGCTCGACAACTTCCGCAGCGGCATCAAGAGCACGGTTTTCGTGAACGCGCCCGCCGGTCTCATCTACCCGGGCGACGAGGGGTTCCCGCGCGGGCGGACAGGGCTGGACCGGCAGTGGGAGAACGTCTCGCCGCGCGCCGGCGTGGCGTGGGACGTCACCGGCGACGGGCGCATGGCGCTGCGCGCGTCGTACGCGTTGGCCTACGACTTCATGTCCAACGACTATCACCAGCTCAACTCCTCGGCGCCGCCGTTCGGCAACCGCTCCCTGATCGTCGACCCGCCGGGACGCATGGACGATCCGTACGGCCACGTCGGCGGCGACCCCCACCCGATCGTGACGAACCGCCACACGGAGTACGTGCCGTTCGGCGCCTTCGGCACGATGAACCCCGACATCAACTCGCCGCGCGTGCAGACCTGGAACGTCACGATCGAACGGCAGATCGGCGGCAACTGGGCCGTCGCGGCGAGCTACCTCGGCACCTACTCGGATCGGCTGTGGGGGCAGACGGCGATCAACCCGGGCATCTTCATGGGCCTCGGGCCGTGCACGCTGCGCGACGGGGTGACCTACCGGGTGTGCTCGACCAACGCCAACCTGAACGTGCGGCGCACGCTGTACCAGGAGAACCCGGCCGAAGCCCGGTTCATCGGCGCGATGGATCTGCACGACGACGTCGGCCGGCAGGTGTACCGGGGCCTGAAGCTGTCGGCGCAGCACCGCTCGGTTCGCGGCCTCAGCCTGAACGCCAATTACACCTGGTCGCGCTGCCAGGGCACGGACACGCCGAACTCCTTCAGCCAGCTCAGCGCCGGGTACACGAACCCTGACGACCCCGAGATGGATTTCGGCTACTGCGATCAGGATCGCACGCACCTGGCGAGCGTCACGCTCGGCGCGGAGTCGCCGGACGTGGGCACCGGCGTCCTGGGCGCGCTCGCGTCACGCTGGCGCGCCGCGGGCATCGTCAGCCTCCGGAGCGGCGAGCGTATCAACATCATCACCGGCCGCGACAACGCATTCACGGGGGTGCGGAACCAGCGTCCCAACCAGGTCAGCGACAATATCTATGCGAATCCGCGGACGCTGACGAACTATTTCAATCGCGACGCGTTTGCCCAGCCGGCAGCCGGGACCTACGGCAACTTTCCACGGAACGGCGCGACCGGACCCAACTACTGGAACGTGGACCTGGCCATCTCGCGCCAGATCGGCGTGGCCGCAGCGCAGACAGTAGAGCTCCGCGTCGAGGCGTTCAATCTGTTCAACACGTTCAACTGGGGCATCCCCGCCACCGTTGGTGCGAACGACGGCGGCAACACCGCGAACCTCAACTCGGGGACATTCGGTCGTATCACCACGCAGGCTGGCACCCCGCGCATCATGCAGCTGGGGGTCAAGTATTCGTTCTAGAGGTCACCCGAGCGCACTGCCCTTGCCACCGATTCGTTGCACGTCGGCGACAGTCGCTGCGCCGCGGACCCGAATGATGTCGATGTCGGCGGTCGGTCAAGCCAGGCCGCAGCATTCCGCGAGCACGAAGCCGCCGAGACAATGGAGTTCCGTCGGCCCGGCGAGCTGCGCATCGACATCGTCGGCGAGCAGCGCTCCGAGCAACGCCTCCATCGGATTCACCGGGGGACCACTCCGGAGATAGGCGAAGCCGGGATATCCAAGGCGGCCTCGCGCACGAGCGACCTGCTGGTTCAGGGTTGTGCCAGGAGTTGGTTGGTGAACGTGGGGCCGACGTGGCAGGCGACGCAATTCGCCTTCCCCCGGAAGACGCGCAGGCCTTCCTGCGCGTCGGCTGTCAGAGCGGACTGATCGCCCGCATTGAACCGGTCGTACGGCGCGTTGCCGGACAGAATCACCCTGACATAGGTCGCAAGCGCCATAGCGAGCTCCTGTGGCGTGAGGCCGACGCGCCTCGCCGCGTCCGCCACCGGGAGGTCCATTTCGTTCGGGTCCGCGATGGGCTCGAGCACCTGTTCCTCCAGCGTGCGGACCCGGCCGTCCCAGACGAACCGCCGCCCGTACCGCGGTTGATGAGCGCAGGCGCATTGCGGCGCCCGCTTCGACCGAACACGCCGGTGGAGACGGGACGCCCGTCGGCGAATCCACGCTCGCGCTGGTGACAGGTGGCGCACGCGATGGTGCCGTCGCGCGACAGGCGCGTATCGCTGAACAGTCGCCGTCCAACCTCAATACGTGTGAGCGTCGGCGGGTTCTCCTCCGGGAATGGCAGATAGAGGTCGAGGCCGAGCGGGATGACGTTCGGCAGGCGGCGACGGTCCCGTTCGCACCCGGAGCGCCATCCGTTGCTTCACCAGCATTGCCTTAACCCGGTCATCGAGGGCGAGTCCTATTCGGCCCGCCTCAAGCCGCGGTTCGCGAAGGATGCAGGGACAGAAATCGCGTGATTACCGCACCCTGAGGGCCATCGACGCGCACGTCAGGTCGAGGGAGCAACTCAAAGGGGTAGTCCTCAAAAGCAGGGCGCTCCTGCTGAAACCCTAAGCGCTCCGACTTGGCGTTCAGACGAAGCGTCCCACTGTTCACGAGAGGGCGCCGTCGTCTGGCTTCACGTCGGCAGTGTCATCGCGAGCAGCCGGAACCTGCGCAAGCGGCACGGGTACGACTTCAAGACCTTCGATTCCCGAAAAGTCGTTTGGGTTGCACGTGTAGACAGGAAGGCCGTTTGCCAAGGCCGTCGCCGCAATCATCGCGTCGTAGGCTCGCGCGTGCACTTTCCGACCGGCACGACGGAGCGATGCGGCGACTCGACCGAACGCCCGTGCGGCTTGGGCGTCAAAAGGCAACGGATCGAAGTCGGCCTCCGCCTGCTGGAGGTGTGCCTGACGCGCGGCACGCTCCGCGTCAGTCGACGCCACCAATGGCCCGACGGACAGCTCCGCGAGTGTTACGGCCGTGATGAGCGGCTCTTGGGGCAGAGAGGTCGCGTCAGTGACTCGCGGCAACATGATCACCGTGTTGGTGTCCAACACGCCCCGGCCGTGCCGGACAACGGGGGCCGTCACAGCGACCCGTCCAGAACGTCGTCGAGGTCTGCGCCCAACCTTGCGGAATCGACAGCAGGCAATCGACGCCAGCGCTGCACGAGCACGGCGGCTGGAAGGGGACGGCGTGCCAGCGGGCGAAGCTCGGCAATCGCCTGGCCATCGCGGGTCACGGTGAGGGCTTCGCCTTGCGCCACCCGTTCGAGCACGTCACCGCCGTGGTTCCGGAGTTCCCGGACGGTAATCTCGCTCATTCTGCTTTTGTATCACCGGTGAGACTTGGAATCAAGGCGCGGCGTAGCGAGGGAACTGACGGAACTCACTCTAGCCGGCTTCAGTGTAGTAAGTCTTGCAGAATCCAGTGCTTAATGATGGCGGAGAGAGTGGGAGTCCTGTAATTCCTTTTTCGTCCCTTGACTGGTTTCTACCGGGGCTCGCCAACTCTTTCCAATTCCGCGAGTTAACCCAGAACACGATTGGCAGCCCGTTTCTTCGGTTTGCCGCGTTCCGATTCTGCCGGCGTGATGACACTCGAAATGACACTCGACGCGGCGGCTGGCGCAGACGCCTCGTAAGGAGTTTACTCCGAGCCCGCGCCGAAGCGGCTGGTCAGCACGCTGCTCGCTCGGCGCCAGCGCGGCAAGCTCAGAGCGAGACGACTTGCAAGCCGGGGATGCGATGGAAGTCGCGGGCGTTGTGCGTGCCGATCGCGTAGCCAAGTTCCAGAGCGCTCGCACCGATGATCAAATCGGCGAGCGGCAGATTGACTCCCTTCGCCGCCTGCTCGCTGCCGATGCGCGCAATGATCTCCGCCGTGACCTCTGTGATCGGGTGAATGGGAACCGTGGCCTTCAGCTCGTCCAGAAACTGTCGGCGCTGGAGCCGGCGTTCGGGCGTATCAGCCCGATGAACACCGTGGGCCAGCTCAGCGACGGTCAGCGCGCAGATGATGACCGGTACCTCGCCGACTGCCGCGCGAACATGCTGGATTACTTCGGGCGTCGTGCGCCTGGCTCGCTCGCCGGCGACCAGGATGCTGGAGTCGAGGACTAATCCCAGGACGGCGGATGCCATGGTTCACGGTGGGATTTGATACCGTCTTCCACGTCCCGCGCAAAGTCATCGTCAAGCAGAGCGCTGGCTCCGCGAGCCTCTAGTGCCGCAATCACTTCCGAGATCTTTCGGCCGCCGACGTGCGGGGGCCGCAGCACAGCGACGGGCCGATTGTCCTGCTCGATGACGACTTCCACACCTTGCCGCACCTTCTCGAGCACGGCATGTACGTCGCGCGCCAATTCGGCCTCCGTCATGCGGACAGTCATGCTGTTGCTCATGATACTCGCGTACACCCCTGGCTGGTCGAGCAATCGTCCGCTTCGGTCAGGCGGAGGCCGACGAGTGGTCGGAACCGCTCAGCCCGCTTGCCAACCGTCGCTCCGCTGGGCTCAGCGCCGCGAGTCGCCAGCCTGCCGGAACAGCTCATATCGAACCTCCAACAGGTGTACGTCCGGCCGAAGATGCGGCCGCACGGGGAGCCCGATGGTGTGCTCGTGAAAGCCCTGCAGTCCATGGATCAGCATCGGGCCGTCCGATTCTTCGAGCACGTCCCGGCGCACTTCAATGTGGTAGTCCGGCCGAATGGCAATCACGTGGGCGTCAAACGCCGCGTGGTGGAGCGTGCACAGGGCGATGCCATTCGGCACGATCGGTGCGCCCCTCTCCTCGCGATCGGCCACGATGTGAGCAGCCTCGAGCAATTGTTCCTGTCTCAGCCGACAGACGGCGCAGTGGCGTTGGTACGCGGCCAGCACCCGCTCCCGGAATTCCTGTTGGTGAAGACGCTGCTGGGCGGTCCGCGTGACGTATCGGCGACGAATGTCGGTCTCGGCCGGATCCTCCGCCACGTTGCCAAGGCTGGCGAATCGTCGTTCATCGACCGTCACCGTGAACGTGAGCGATTCCGGGGAGTCTCCGGCGATGAACACCGGGTACTCGGCTTCGTACTTCCCCTCGACGATGCCGTGGAAATAGATCAGTGGAGCGCGCTGTTGCATCGCCGTCCGAAGTCCAACGTTGTCCGGGTGGCTGGGATCGAGTCCGCGATACCGGTACTGCAGCAAGCCGTCCTGACCGACGACGTCGTCGTACGGACGAGGCCGGCCTTCCCTAGCTGGAACCGTCGTGATGCTCAGGGGCAGGCTGCAGATCCGCGGCTTGAAAATGCCCGGCGGCCCCTGCAGCGGCACACGCTCGCCGTCAAGAACAAAGCCATGCTGGAGCTCCCGCCGATCGAAAAGGTCAGGTAGACGCTTGCGCCGTTCGTCCAGAAAGGCGAAGGCGGCGAGGCGGACGCGCAGGTCGGCGTCGACCACGGCTCAGGATTCTATAAGGCTCGGAGACTGAGCGCCGCTCGCAGAGGGAGGAACCCTACCCGGGCTTGCTTCAATGCCACTCGAGAGTGGAACTGGGCTCTCAAAAGTCGCAGAACTGCCGGGATTCCTGGACAAATCCTGACGCGAATGCGCGTTGGCTGAGAGATTCGTGCTCTTCGAAAGAGTCGCGGAATCCTGAACAATTCCGCACAAAGGATGTGGCGGAGAGAGTGGGATTCGCTCTTGACAGGGTTTTTGA
>Ga0194128_10004837_pt1 | contig 19414 bp, 13 predicted proteins | sample TA2KigCa65mmetaG_FD_148650 | JGI IMG/M metagenome (GOLD analysis project Ga0194128, IMG submission 148650) | Freshwater microbial communities from Lake Tanganyika, Tanzania - TA2015037 Kigoma Deep Cast 65m | ecosystem: Environmental > Aquatic > Freshwater > Lake | place: Tanzania: Lake... | reverse complement strand
CAAGGGATGATCCAAGGCGTGTCAGAATATGTTTTTCGTTCCCATTCAGAGCATGGGATTGCTTATTGGTTTCCGCGTATTCAGGCAATCCTGCAACAATTCTCTAATACTTCGATAACCCAAGCGGTAACAGCAGAATCACCTGCTTTTGGAAATTTATGGGCTAATCCAAAGGATGGAACATGGAAGTTTTCCCAAATTTTCCTCAGCGAGGACCTTATCCAAGCCCTTAAGAAAAATGATGTTTCTGTTGAGAAATCCGGGTACCGAACCTCGGTGGATATTCATTTTGTTAATCGTAACAAATTAGACATTAACACTTTGTTAAATGATCCCGCCGAAGGTAAGGCCTTTCAGGACGCCTTGTGGTTGGGCTTTGAGGGTTGCTATGCCAACGGGAGTTTTCATCCGTGGGCCGATTCCGACAAAGGCAATTCCGATGATTTGTTTTTTCAAACCAAACCGGAAGTGGAGAAAATGTCCAAATCCAAACGCAACGTGGTCAACCCCGATGCGGTTATCGATCAATACGGCGCCGATACCCTGCGCTTGTACGAACTTTTTCTGGGTCCGCTTGAAGATGCCAAACCTTGGGATACCCAAGGCATTGAAGGAGTTTCCCGCTTTCTGCAGAAGGCTTGGCGTTATTACCGCCAAACCCCATTTTGCGATACCCCCCCAACCGAGGCCGCCCTTAAAATTCTGCACCGCTGCATCAAAAAAATTAGTGACGGAATGGAAAGAATGGCTTTGAACACCTGCGTTTCCAGTTTGATGATTGGCCTCAACGAAATCCAAGCGGCATCCCTTAATCAACGCGAGGTGCTCCGCGATTATGCTCTGCTGTTGGCCCCTTTTGCACCCCATCTTGCCGAAGAACTGTGGGCTATTCTGGGCTTTGAACCGTCTGTTCACCATGCCCCATTCCCCGCATGGAATGCAAAGTACCTGGAAGAAGATTTGTTTTCGTATCCTGTGCAGCAAAACGGCAAAATGCGGTTTCAAATCGGTCTTCCCTCCAAGGCTTCCGCAGCGGAACTCACCCAAATGGCCCTTCAACATCCGCGCATTATCGAATGGTTGGCAGGCAGGCAACCCTCCAAGATCATCGCAGTTCCCGGGCGTATATTGAATTTTGTTCTTCCATCCTGAACCCATCGCCCCTAATTTTCCTTATTTATGAAACTGCATCTTACCCAAAAAAACCTTTTTGGCTTCCTCGCTTTGCTTCTGTGGCATTTGCCCGTCCATCAAATCCAGGCACAAAGCGTCCTAAGCGAAGAAATGTTATGGGATCTCAAAACCCCTTCTGTCCCCAAAGCCGACATTAACGGCACCAAAATCCTCTACGGGATTCGTTCCACCAATTTGGACCAGAACAAATCACAGACCGATTTGATGCTTCTGGACCTCACCACCAGTAAAACCACTCCCTTGACCCAAACCCCATCCTCGGAAGTGGATTACCAATGGTCGAATGATGGTCAATGGATCGCTTTTCTCTACCCAGTTAACGGAGCGATGCAATTGCACCGTATGCGACCCGATGGAACCGAGCGCGAAGTCCTGACCCAAATTGAGGGGGGTATTGACGGCTTCGGTTTGTCACCTTCAGGCAAACACTGGTTCTACCTCCGCAAGGTGCGTTTGGAGCCCACCATGCACGATCGCTACCCCAGCCTAAGCAAATCCACCGGGCAGATCTTCGATCAATTAATGCACCGCCATTGGGACAGCTGGCACGACGGCACCTACAGCCATGTCTTTGTCCAAACCATGACGGATGTACGCCCGACCGGCGAAGCCCGGGATATTATGCCCGATGAACCTTGGCACAGTCCTCTTCCCCCTATGGGCTCCTCTTCGGAAATTGTGTGGTCACCTTCGGGTCAAACCCTCGTCTATCCTGCCAAAAAAATGAAGGGGAACGAAGCGGCCGTTTCTACCAATTCGGACCTCTATGCTTTCGACATCAATTCTGGCCAAAGTATCAACCTCACTTTCTCCAACCTCGGCTACGATACCGACCCTCAATTTTCACCGGACGGCCAATACCTCAGTTGGTTGAGCATGGCCCGCAATGGATACGAAGCCGATCTGAACAGGGTTGCCCTGATGAATTGGAACACCCAACAAATTACCTACCTCAATACCGAATTGGATCGATCTGCCTACGAGATGTCATGGTCCCCGGATGCCAAAACCTTGTATTACGCAGTTTACCACGGAGGCTTTACTCAAATCATCGCCCATCCATTGCCCTCCCCGGCTATTTCCGGAACGGTCTCAACTACCAAGAATAAGCCAACACAAGGCCAGCACAATAAGCCTTCCATGAACAGCGCCAGAGTTATGCCGTGGACCGTCCTGACGACGGATACGGTACAATATTCCGGTCTGCTTACGGTGGCTTTGCCTCCATCCAAGGTTACCAAAAAATCCAACCCCCAAGCAGATCATTGGATTTTCTACCTCAAATCCACCATGCTCAGGCCCGCGGAACTTTGTGGTCGATTGTGTTCAGGAGGCACCGAAAAAACTTTCAGTTCCTGCAACGACAGCCTCTACCAGCATTTGCGTCAGGCTAGGTTTGAAAGTCGTAACATCAAATCATCGGATGGACAGAATGTCCAAACCTATATCGTTTATCCACCTGACTTTAACCCACTAAGGACCTACCCCACCCTCATTTATTGCCAGGGCGGACCGCAAAGCATGATTGGTCAGTCCTTCAGTATGCGTTGGAATTTTCATTTGATGGCTGCCAAAGGTTATATCGTGGTCGCCCCGAACCGCCGAGGCTTACCTGGCTTTGGGCAGGCCTGGAACGAACAGATTTCAGGGGACTGGGGCGGTCAAGCCATGAAGGATATTTTGTGGGTTACCGACTCCGTCAAACGCCTACCCTTTGTAGACGCAGGACGCATGGCCGCGGTGGGCGCATCCTTCGGGGGTTATACCGTGTACTGGCTTGCCGGAAACCATGAAGGACGGTTCAAATCATTTATTGCCCATTGTGGAGTGTACAATTTGGAATCCATGTTTGGTCAGACCGAAGAAATTTTCTTTTCGCAATGGGACATGAAAGGCCAGCCTTGGGACCGTCCTAAACCTACCTCGTACAATTGGTTTTCTCCGCACCGTTATGTCCATCAATGGAATGCCCCCATCCTAATTATCCATAACGAAAAAGACTATCGGGTACCCCTCGCCCAAGGTCTCGAAGCCTATACTGCCGCACAACTTCGAGGCATCAAGACCAGAATGCTCTATTTCCCTGACGAGAACCACTGGGTGATCAAACCCCAGAATTCGGTGCTATGGCAAAAGGTCTTTTGGGGTTGGCTGGACGAAACTCTTCGATGAAGGGAACGCGGCAGCGTTGATGACCTTAATTGGATTAGATCTTGAACTAAGTACGCGGTTCTCCCTTCAGAACTTTGGCATCCACACCGTCCCGGTACTGATCAAAGTTCTTGATAAAGGCAGCGGCCAATTGCGAGGCCTTAACATCGTAGGCGGTAGGGTCAGACCAAGTCAACCTTGGATTCAAAATTTCAGAAGGAACCTGGGGACAAATCTTGGGCATGGTGATGCCAAATACGGGATGCTCTTCAAATTCAACGTGGTCCAATTGACCTTCCAAGGCCGCGGTAATCATAGCCCGGGTATAGGATAATTTCATACGACTTCCAACCCCGTAAGGCCCACCGCTCCAACCGGTATTCACCAGCCACACCTGAACACGATGTTCCTGCATTTTTTGGCCAAGCAAGAAAGCGTACTGCCCGGGGTGCAAGGGCAAGAATGCCCGTCCAAAACAAGCGGAGAAGGTAGTCTGTGGCTCGGTAACCCCCACCTCGGTCCCTGCCACTTTGGCGGTATACCCCGAAATAAAGTGGTACATGGCCTGGGCTTCGTTGAGGCGGCTGATGGGAGGCAAGACCCCGAAGGCATCCGCCGTCAAAAAGAACAAATGCTTGGGATGGGAACCTACCGAGGGGACCATCGCATTATCGATGTAATGAATAGGATAAGCGCAACGGGTGTTTTCAGTTTTGGAACCGTTATCGAAATCCACAATGCGGGTGCCCTCTTTGAAGACAATGTTTTCGACAATGGAACCAAAGCGGATGGCCTTCCAAATTTCGGGTTCCTTTTCGGGGGTTAAGTTAATGCACTTGGCGTAGCAACCTCCTTCAAAATTAAAGACCGACGTATTACTCCACCCGTGCTCGTCATCTCCAATCAGCCGACGATTGGGGTCGGCCGATAAGGTGGTCTTTCCAGTACCCGATAACCCAAAAAACAAGGCGGTATCGCCAGCAGCCCCGCTGTTGGCGGAACAATGCATGGACAAAACCTTTTTATTATGCGGTAACACAAAATTAAGAACTCCAAATATACCCTTCTTCATCTCCCCGGTATAACCGGTCCCGCCGATGAGGATTATTTTGCGGGTAAAATTCAAGATCGCAAAGTTATGCTGGCGGGTATGGTCTCTTTCGGGTAACGCGCGAAATCCCGGTGCACAGAGAATCGTCCATTCGGGCTCGCCGGCTTGGGACAACTCTTCGGCGGTGGGCCTTAGAAAAAGATTGTAACAAAAGAGATTAGAATAAGCCAGCTCCGTGATTACCCGAATGTTTAACCGATGCTTAGGGTCTGCACAAGCGTAGGCATCCCTGGCATAAACGGATTTTCCATCCAAGTAGCAAGCAACACGCTGATGCAAAGAATCAAAATGATCGGGGTCAAATGGGATGTTAATATCCCCCCACCAAACCGAGTTTTCGGTTATAGCATCCTTAACCACAAAACGATCCTTGGGAGATCGGCCGGTAAATTCCCCGGTGTCCGAGGCCAAGGCCCCGTTATCGCAAAGTTGACCCTCACGGGAGGCGAGTGCCGATTCCACAAGTTCGGCGGGAGTCAAATTCCAAAAAACACTCTCTACACCATTCAGGCCGCTACGTTCCCAATGCAAATTCAATGGTGGGTATCCCAGGTGTTTCATGGCCCAAATAAGGTTTGAGGATGTGAAAAGGGTTGAGAAACGGCAAAAGTAAGGCCCAAAACCCCAAAGGCCTACAAGCCCACCACAGGCTTGTTGCGGAGGTGTTTGACCCGAAAACCCCATTCCAGAATGCGTTGGGCCTGGGGTTCTAGGTTGAATTCCCAGCGAACCAGGCCGGGAACAGGGGTTTCGGGAGCCGCAGGAAAACTTGCCCCTTCGGCGGTTAAATCCAAAACTTCCAGGTCTTTTTGAAGACTCACGGGATACTGGTCCTCGACCCGAATGCGCACCGCCTGGGGTCGACTATTCCTCAAATCCAGACTATAACCGTAGTGCCGAACGACCCATTGATCCCAACGAGAGCGCTGATTCTTGAAAATCGCAGCCGGACGGTACTGAACCTGAATCAATTCATCCGTGCCCAAAGACAGGGCCACTGAATCCGCAGCATGGGCCCAACGAATTTGTTGTTCACCGACCCGGTTTCCATCCACCGAAATCATGCAAGGTCCATCCACCCAATCCATCAACGACGAATCCCGAAGGATGCCCATCAAGTATACCCGGGGTTGTTGACGGGGTGCGGTGTATCGCCAGAGTTCCACCTCCACCGTGCGGGCATCCAGGGGCTGCCATGACTCCCCCCCCGAAACCAAGCGAAAGGTGGAGGTTGACTTGTACGCAAAGGCCGAGCCTTGGATGCGTCGTTCGACCATAGGCAAACCCGAAGCCTCCAACTCGTTCCAAGTCATGAAAGTGGACGGTTCAGAAGCATCGGACGCGGCACGGGATGGCTGGGATAGTCTTTTGCTTTCGGTAGCTACTGTCTCTATCCGATCAAACGTCTGCACAAGAGGACGATAATAATCCAAATACCAAGGGGTCAAGACCGGTAATTCCAAACCCATCGAAGGGGTATTGGTCAAAAATTCCACCGGTATCCCCTCCCAATCCTGACCGCTTTGCTGGAAAGATTTGGCCCCTAAACGCAGGGCCACCTTGGATTGGTTGACATCAACGTCCATTTCATACGATGGGTTCCAACCGGCCTGCGGACAAAAAACCTCCAAAGCCACCTGACCCGTCTTGCCATCCATGGAGGGTATCGCCTCCAGCTGCAAGACCAGACCTTGCTCCGAGGACTGGATTTGGGTTCGCCAATAATTAACCTTGGACTCCAAATCCCCTGAACGCCGGGTCAAAGAATCCAAGCCCCGCTGGCACTGGAGTTTGGCTCGCCCAACCTGGGCGATACGTTGACGGAAATGGTCCGAACCCTTTAGCCATTCCTGGGCTGATCCGGTTTCGGATAAGGTTGAAGAGGTCATGCCCGACTGTCCTTTCCCTTGGACCGCTGTTCTTCCCAACAAAACCATCATGTACTGCTCTTCGGCCTGCAAGGCCACCATGTCCACCTGCTTTTCTTCCAAGGTCCGTCGGTTATGGTCCATTGCTAGTTGGGCGGCGTCCAAAGAGTCCGACCAAGCATCGGGCGCTGGTAATTTTTCCCAACGGTAATCGGTCATCCTCAGACCTGTCGAAGATTTGACGCGCAGTGTTGCGGCATCAAAAACCTTCGCCCAACCACCCAATACCCATCGTTGCGAACCGTTTACCAATTTGTCGCTAACGGCATAGCGCAAAACAGCCCCGGAACGAAAAAGCTGCACCTGATCCAGGCGGATTTTTTTGGTTTCAGCGGCGCGCAATGGCTGAGCCTTAAGTTGGGTACCCCCACCCAAGAGTCCAAGCAAACCGGCCAGGGTCCCTATTCGTAGAAGAGTTTTCGTCATGGAAGAATTCATTTAAAGAAAAGCGGATAACAAATCGTGCTGAGTCAAAATATGCCAGGAATGATCGGGCATACGGACCATAATGGCCTCGGAATCCGAGCGAATAAGTGGTAAAAGGCGTTGAACTTTGGTGGAGGATTCTGCTTCTGCAAAAGGTGCTTCCATGTGATTTTCAACTTGTTCTGCAGAAAGCTGAGGGTGGGATAGGAGTTTTTGTAACAATTTTCGCTCCGAAAGGGATCCCACCCAAGTTCCCTCGGCGTCCTGTACTGGCACCTGCGAAATTTGGTGTTTGCGCATTTTGGCAACGGCCTCCCCCACCGTTTCCCAATACCCCACTTTGACCAAAGGCAACTGTCCCCTCCTCAAAACCAAGCCTGCAGCATCCTCGGCCGTATCGCTCAGATAACCCCGCTCCCGCATCCATTCATCGTTGAACATTTTGTTCAGATACCGGGTCCCGTGATCGTGAAAAATCACCACCACCACGTCCGTTGGCTTCAATTGATTCCCCAATTGCAATAAGCCAGCCATCGCCGAACCTGCAGAATTTCCCGCAAAAATTCCTTCTTCGCGGGCGATTCGACGGGTCATCAAGGCCGCATCCCGGTCGGTAACTTTTTCGAAGAGATCAATTAAATCAAAGTCCACGTTGGCCGGCAAAAAGTCCTCCCCAATTCCCTCCGTGACGTAGGGATAAATTTCTTGCTTGTCAAAAATTCCGGTCTCTTTGTATTTCTTAAAGACCGAACCGTAGGTATCAATCCCCCACACCTTGATCGCGGGATTCTTGGACTTCAAAAAGCTTGCCGTTCCAGATATTGTTCCACCGGTACCCACACCCACCACCAGATGCGTAACACGCCCCTCGGTTTGTTCCCATATCTCCGGTCCGGTTTGTTCAAAATGAGCCTGCCGGTTGGACAAGTTATCGTACTGGTTGGCCTTCCAAGCGTTGGGGGTTTCTTGGGCTAATCGAGACGAAACACTGTAGTATGAGCGGGGGTCCTCGGGATCCACATTCGTGGGACAAACAATCACTTCCGCCCCCAATGCCCGCAGTGCATCCACTTTCTCGCGGGATTGTTTATCGGTGGTGGTAAAAATGCAACGGTAGCCTTTGACCACAGCAGCCATCGCCAAACCCATGCCGGTATTCCCAGAGGTTCCCTCGATAATCGTATATCCGGGCTTCAGCAGTCCGGCGGCCTCGGCATCCTCAATCATCTTGAGTGCCATACGATCTTTGGTTGAATGCCCTGGGTTAAAGGTTTCCACTTTGGCCAAAACTGTGGCCGGCAGGTGAGAACATAATTTATTAAGACGAACCAACGGGGTATTCCCAATGGTTTGGAGGATATTTTCGTACCACATGTCTCAAATTTAGAGTGCTTGGGTGTGGAAGAACGCCAAATTGCCCCAAAATCTCTAAATTGCATTGGGATTTCAGCGGCCCTTTGGCCCGACTCTATACCGTCTTCACTATGCTTCAACGTTGTTCCTTTTCATATTTTGCCCCGCTCCACATCAAAAGTCTTAGCTGGTTGCTTTGGTTTCTTTTAGGCCTTCAAGCGTTATGCCCCCTTTCAGGGGTTATTGCGGAGCCATTATTTACCCCACAAGGTCCTTTATGGCAAGATTCCAATGTGTTATGCAGAATTTACCGGGTTGAACTCCAAGACCAAGTGGCACCGCCCTTTTGGCGCAAAGTTCAGTTGGCCTTTGCAGAGGCTGAAGAGCAGAAGGCTGACCTTATCCTGATTCGTCTGAACACCTACGGCGGACAGGTTGACCTTGCGGACAGTGTACGGACACGCCTTCTTCGAAGCAAAATACCCATAGTGGTCTGGGTGGATAACAATGCCGCCTCCGCGGGCGCTCTCATTGCCTTAGCGGCCAACCGAATTTACATGGTCCCCAGTGCCAGTATTGGTGCTGCAACGGTCGTCAACCAAGAAGGAACGCCCGTCCCCGATAAATACCAGTCCTATATGCGGGCCACGATGCGTGCGACGGCCGAGGCCCGAAACCGCAACCCCCGCCTCGCTGAATGCATGGTAGACCCTGGCCTTGGATATCCTGGCGTTCTGGATTCCGGAAAAGTCCTGACCTTGACTAGCTCCGAGGCGATCCGATGGGGCATCAGCGACGGCACAGCGGCTACCGAAGAAGAGGTTCTGCAAATGCTGGGGGTGCGTAAACCCGAGATTATTCAACAGAAGCTCAGCGCCTTGGACTATTTCCTACAATTCCTTTTAAACCCCGCGGTCAGCGGAATTTTAATTCTGTTGATGTTGGGGGGAATCTACTTTGAGTTACAAAGTCCTGGAATTGGTTTTCCACTTGTAGCCGCCTTGGTTGCAGCGGCTTTGTATTTCGCCCCGCTGTACCTTGAAGGGCTCGCGACAAACTGGGAAATTCTGCTTTTCATCGCAGGTCTGATCCTAATAGGACTTGAAATCTGGATTATTCCCGGTCTGGGTTGGGTAGGAGCCCTAGGACTTGCTGTAATCTTCCTAGCTTTGGTCGGTTCCATGTTGGACAATGACGGGTGGGCCTTGCCGAGTAACGAAACCGGTTCAGGAGGAAGTCATTTGATCAGCGCGGTACTCGCCGTCCTAATCCCTATTCTGGGTCTTGGAATAACCTTTTTACTTTGGGGAGAACGCATGTTCTCCCAAGGTCCCCTACGACGCTTAGTGCTAAACAATCCCCCGCTCGAGCCCACCGATGCCGAGCAATGGGTTGGCCTTCAGGGAATCACCAAAACCCGACTTAATCCGGTTGGTAAGATCCATATCCGTGAAAAAACCTTGGAAGCCCAATCCGAGGATGGTTGGATTGAAGCGGGAACTCGGGTTATCGTTTTACGCAAAGAACAAAACCGGCTCTACGTGCGTAAATCATGACCCCCATAGGTTTAGTATTTGATTTATGTCTTAGACTTCAAAAGCACGATAACTCCCCTAAAGGCTTATCTTTGAATCCCGTAGAAACATCCCTGTTGTGGCCAAATATGTATTCGTTACGGGTGGAGTAACCTCTTCATTAGGCAAAGGCATCTTGGCGGCCTCGCTTGCCAAATTGCTTCAGGCCAGAGGTCTCAAAGTCACTATTCAAAAGCTCGACCCCTACATCAACATAGACCCTGGCACGTTGAACCCCTACGAGCACGGTGAATGTTATGTAACAGAAGACGGCGCTGAGACCGATCTTGATTTGGGACATTATGAACGCTTTTTGGACATCAAGACTAGTCAGGCCAACAATGTAACCACTGGCCGTATCTACCAAAGCGTCATCAATAAAGAACGCCGTGGGGATTACCTCGGCAAGACCGTGCAAGTTGTTCCCCACATCACCGATGAAATCAAAAACCGAATCCTCCTTCTGGACCAAAGCAAATCTTATGATGTTATTATCACCGAAATTGGCGGCACGGTTGGCGATATCGAATCCCTCCCCTATATCGAAGCGATCCGACAACTTCGCCTCGAGTTAGGTGAAAGTCGCTGCATAGTATTACACCTGACCTTGCTCCCCTACCTCAAGGCAGCTGGAGAACTCAAAACCAAACCTACCCAACACTCTGTCAAGATGTTACTGGAAATCGGAGTCCAGCCTGATGTGCTGATATGCCGAACCGAACATCCTATCACCCAAGAAATTCGTCGCAAAGTAGCCTTGTTCTGTAACGTTACGCCAGATGCAGTGATTGAAGCCCTGGATGTCTCCAGCATATACGAGGTTCCGCTCAAAATAGCCAAGGAAAAATTGGACCATTTGGTCCTTCGTAAACTCAAAATCAAAAATAACAAGGCTCCCGAACTAAACAGCTGGAATACCTTTGTGCAAAGTCTGCAATCTCCTAAACACCAAATTGACATTGGACTTGTAGGGAAATATGTCGAACTCAAAGACTCTTACCTCTCAATTTCAGAGGCTTTAATTCATGCCGGTGCTGCACTTGAAGCCAAAGTCAACGTCCGATGGATACATTCCGAAAAATTAGAAGCTAAGTCTATTAGCGATTCCTTCGCCAACTTGGATGGAATTTTAGTCGCGCCGGGTTTCGGGGAACGGGGTTGGGAGGGTAAAATTGCAGCAATCCAATACGCTCGTACACAAGGGTTACCATTCTTTGGCATATGCTTGGGGATGCAATGCGCTACCGTGGAATTCGCCCGACATGTTGCTAACATGCACCATGCCGACTCTACCGAAATGAATCCACAAACCAAGTACCCCGTCATTGATCTGATGGAAAGCCAAGTTGGCCTTCTCAATAAAGGCGGCACCATGCGGCTGGGTACCTACGGTTGCCGTATAGAAACCGGTTCTCTCGCCTCCAAAATTTACGGCCAATCCAAAACAGTCCATGAACGGCATCGGCATCGCTACGAAATGAACAATAAATTCCGTGCTCGATTGCAAAACGCAGGCCTTCGCATGTCGGGGATCAATCCGGACCATGATTTGGTCGAAATCATCGAAATTCCCGAACACCCTTGGTTCGTAGCCACCCAATTTCATCCTGAATACTCAAGTACCGTGGCCAGACCACATCCCTTGTTCGTTTCTTTCCTCAACGCCTCTCTCCTCAATCGATCAAATCGTGTCCAAAAATTCTCCGCTTGACCGCAATACCCTTACGGGATTATTCTTGATGGGCCTCATTTTGGTTCTCTACTCGTTGTGGTTTCCCCAAAACTCCCCTCCTGTTCAAGATCCCACTACCAATGAAGCCGGAAAGGATTCAACTCCTTTGAGCAGCGACTCATCCAGGCAAGCTACGCTTCAAGAAAATACTACAAACCAAAATGTTACCGGAGAGATCAACCCAATTGCCCCGCTAGACACGGCAACCTTAAAAAGTCCATTTGCTAAGCATCTTCAAGGCTTGGATACTACCTACACCCTTCGCAATCAAAACCTGGAACTTACCTTCACCTCCAAAGGTGGCTCCCTTCAACAAGCAAAAGTTCTGGGATATAATACCTACGGCGGAGACTCCCTCAAACTTTTTGAAGGCAACACCCAAAAGATGTCCTACGCCATGATCACGGGCGAGAAGGTGTGGAACAGTTCGCAATTGTATTTCCAAACTGTGCCGTCCAACGATTCTCAAGCCTTAACCTTTCAACTTGATTTAGGCCAGAATCGTCAGATTATTCATCGGTTTCGTTTGGACAGTGCAGGCTACAGAATGAAATTCAGCGTTCAGTTCGTGAATATGGGGACCCTAATTCGCAACGACTACACCACCATGGAATGGGGTTGCATTACTCCGACCCAAGAAAGGGATATCAACGAAGAGCGCCGTTTGATGGAGGTCTATTACCGTTTCAACGGGGAGGATCCAGACTATATGAGCATAAGCTCACCCAACGAGGAAGACCTGAACAACAACCTTGAATGGATTTCCTTTCGACAGAAATTTTTCTGTGCAGTTCTCGGAGCCGATCAACACTTTGACCGGGCACAAATCAAAGGCGAGGCTGCAACAGGACCCGGACAGACAGGACAGTATAATGCAGAACTGATATTGGATCATCGGGCGAATGCTTCCAAACCCTTTGGAATGTGGATGTACTTGGGCCCCAATCATTTCCAAACACTCAAAGCACAACAATGCGGTCTCGAAAAACAAATCCCACTGGGTTGGGGTATTTTTGGTTGGGTTAATCGATTCATTGTTATTCCCGTTTTTAATTGGCTAGACTCCTTTAACTGGAATTATGGATTCATCATTCTTATCCTTACCCTCATTATCAAAATTATTTTGTTCCCGCTCACCTACAAATCACTGATCAGCGGAGCTAAAATGAAAGTGCTCAAACCTGAAATCGATCAGCTCAAAGAGAAATTTGAGAAGGACACCACCCGCATGCAAAGCGAACAGATGAAATTGTTCCAAAAAGCTGGGGTCAATCCCTTGGGAGGATGTTTACCGATGCTTATGCAGCTGCCTATCCTCATCGCCTTGTTCAATTTCTTTCCTGCATCCATTGAGCTTCGGCAACAGGCCTTTTTATGGGCCGATGACCTCTCCTCTTACGATTCCATTGCCGATTTGCCTTTCTCCATACCCTTCTACGGGGCTCATGTGAGTCTCTTTACCCTTTTGATGACCGCCTCTACCCTGCTTTATACCCGGATTTCCAACCAAATGAGTGGTGTCACCGGTCAAATGAAAGTCATGGGGTATGTGATGCCATTAATGTTCATTCCGGTACTCAATTCTTACTCCGCTGCCCTCTCTTACTATTATTTCTTGGCCAATATGGTATCCTTTGGTCAGCAATGGATGGTACGGCGCTTTTTCATCAACGAAGATACATTGTTACGGCAAATCGAAGAGAACAAAAAGAAGCCCGTCAAGAAATCATCCTTTCAACAAAAGATGGAAAATTTTGCGCGCAAAGCGAGAGAAAGTCGCAATGCAACCCCAAACCGTAAATCGAAATCGTAGCCGTTGTTGCGCCTCGGATTTGATGCCAAAAGAGCTTTTCATAACCGTACCGGTTTGGGCAATTATGCCCGCACTTTCCTAAGCAATCTGGTGCAATTTTTCCCGGAGAACGAATACCATTTATTTACCCCCGCCTCTGGATATCCCGCAAGCAATCTGTTTTTGGAAAATGCCCTTTCAGCCTCTTCGTTCCATCTTCACCAAGATAAGACTACGTTAGCCTCTTGGAATCGAAGCTTTCGTATGCGTGGTCCATTGTTGGCGAACCAAATTCAGCTTTACCATGGTCTTAGCAACGAAGTCCCCATGGACCTTAAGCGTCTCCAAGGCAGGGTCCGATCAGTTGTTACCGTTCATGACCTTATTTTCATGGAACTACCCGACACCTACCCGCTAGTAGACCGTTGGATTTACCAATTCAAAACTCGTCATACCCTTGCCATAGCGGACTGCATCGTCGCCATCAGCGAGTCAACGCGTCATCAACTGCTCCGCTATTATCCGGAACACGCCCACAAAATCAAGGTCATCTTGCAGCCTTGTTCCCCCCATTTTTACGAAGAATCCGTGAACGCATCGGTGCATCCCTTGGGCAAACAGGCATATTGGTTATCGGTAGGAACAGTCGAAAAACGTAAAAACCTGGAAGCCGTCTTACACGCCCTGCACCAAACAAAACCTTCGGAGCGTCTGCCCTTGGTAGTAATCGGGAATACGGACAGCCCCTATGCCGCCCATTGCATGAGCCTCGCCGCACAACGGGGCTTACAGGTTCATTGGAATCCCCACAAGCCTCCTTTGGGGGAACCTGACCTCAAGATTTGGTACCGCCATGCCGTTGGATTGGTGTACCCATCGCATCTTGAAGGATTCGGGCTTCCGGTTGCCGAAGCCCTTCTAAGCCGTTGCCCGGTGATCACTTTGCGGAATAGCGCTATGGCCGAAATTTGTGGACCGCATAGTCTTTTGGTGGATTCTGCCCTGGATGAGGAACTTCAAAGCGCCATGTCGACCCTCCAAAGGGATTCAACCTTAAGAGCTCAATTGCAAAGAGACGGGTTTCACCGGGTCAAAACCTTGCTCGACCCCGAAAAGCTAACTACCCAATGGATAGACTTTTATCGTGATCTCATAGGCCATGGAAACCCTAAGACCCTATAAAAGAAGGCTATACTTTGGAATCACTTTTAACATCGCCATTCCAAAAATTAGTTTAATTTTGTCATAATGGGATTTAAGCAACTTATTCCGGTAGCTTGGAGCATGATTGGACTTTTGGCCTCTTGCGTCCATGAATCCTTGGCTCCACCTGATCTAAGACCTGACTATGTCAGTTCCCCTTGCTCCCCGGACAGTTCCTATTTCGTGCGCGATGTCTTGCCGATTTTACAAAGCAATTGTGCGATGAATGGCTGCCACGACGCTCAGACCCGGGCCAAGAGCGTTCGCTTGGACCATTACCGAGCTGTTATGGAAACGGGCGAGGTTAAGCCTGGAAGGCCTAATGATAGCAAAATCTACGCGGTATGCTTGGAAAACAACGGCTACAAACGTATGCCTCCGCTTCCTCTTTCCGTCTTGGATTCTACACAAAAAAGTCACCTTCATCGGTGGATTCTTCAAGGCGCTCGTAACAACCATTGTTCAAATCCTTAACCTTTTCATTTACCCTTTAATTTCATGTCATGGCCACCAAAAGAAACTATTGGATTGGTATTCCGCTGTTGCTAGCAGGCGCTACTTGGTTTGGAGTTCACCTTTGGAACAAAGCCCCTGAGTCTTTAATCCATACGGATCCCAACCATGTTCTTGAGGCTCAACAATTGTTACGTAAATTTCAAAACAATACCGCCCAATCCAATCAATTGTATATCAACCAAATCATTCAGGTTTCCGGAACTTGCCTCAAAGTTGAATCCGAAGGAGATTCCCTTTATTACGTGTACATAGGCGGCCAAGGAAATGGGGATGTCCAATGCCAACTCGAATCCATTGACGGCCCTCTTCCCAAAAAGGGTGATCCCATCCAATGCAAAGGCGTTTGTAACGCCTATGACAAAGACGCCGATGGGGTGATGATGACTCGTTGCGTCTTGACCCCTTAACCTTTGTCTTGGCCCCTTTCATAGGAGAAATCCTTGCAAGCGGCGAAAGGCCGCTTCCACCAAACCGCTGTTTCGAATTAAATCTTTCCATAAATTTTTCATAGCTCTCCATACGTTAATGACAACTTTCTCCGTTCAAAGAATTGTTTCTTTCTATTTATTCATCCCTTATGAATTCCAGATTTAATCTTCGTCGACCATTTTTTATCAACGCTCATCCATTCTCCATCTTTTTATGGGGCTTAGTAATGACCACAGTCTCCTCTTCAGCCATTTTCGGACAGGCCTCAGGCAAGTACATGACCCGAACAGGTTCAGCCCATTTCGTTGCTGATGGGGTGATTAAAGATGATGTACAGGCCAAGACCAATACCGTCACTGCCGTCCTGGACGGGGCTACAGGCCAAGTCCAAGTTCGAATTCCTGTGAATTCTTTTCTTTTTCGAAAAGCCTTGATGCAAGAGCATTTCAACGAAAATTATCTGGAATCGCATCAATTTCCCTTTGCGATTTTCAAAGGACAGGTTTCCAACTGGGATGCAACCATGATGCAAAAGTCTGGATCGCAAAAAATTCGATTTACCGGCAAACTCGAAATCCACGGCACGACCAAAGACGTCGTGGAACCCGGAACCATGGAAGTCAGTGGAGGTCAAATTCGAATGATGACGGACATGATGGTAACGGTGGCTGATTATGGCATTAAAATACCAGCATTGGTCCGTGACAAAATCGCCAAAGAAGCGGCGGTCCACGTTGAGGTAAACCTTAAACCCTCAGGTCAATAAATCTCATCCAAGGAGCCTTAGACCTATCCTCGACATCCATCGGACTCAAGCACTCCAAGTACACTTTCAATATCGCAGGTCCCCCGTAGGCAAGGGACGACCACATCCCTTCAACACGCTCCATCGGCACACCCGATGGCATAAAATGATGGATAATATTTTGGGCCAATTCATGTTCCGCCTTGAACTTGCGACGAAGGGCCTTGCGGTAAAGTTGTTCCAACCGCTCCAAGTCCTGCATCATCTTATGTTTGGAGGCCCCCAAAGCGCCTTGCATCCCGGAATCAACTTCGAGGAGCAGTCCACGCAAGGACCCGATAACCGTCTCGACCTTGGTTTCAGCCCATGCTGAAAAATCCCCTTCTTCCCAAAACGGAGAAATTGAACGGTTTTTTTGGTATATCGTAGACCAAAATTTAGATTCTAACTCATCGGCACTTTTACCTAAATCATCCCATACCCAGCCTATCGCTAACCATTGTTTGGAAATTTCCGGAGTCAACCAACCCAAGGACGGTCTCAACATGGTGAGGGGAAATGGAATCCCATAATGCGAAAACAAGGGCTTTAGGGCAGCCCAATACAATTGCTCTGCACCCCCACCCACAAAAGCCACATTGGGCAGTGTAAACTCCTGAAACAAAGGCCTAAGGGCCACACCGGGACTTAGCTTTTCCGCAGGCAGTCCATGCAAATCATTGGCACTGAACCTTCCCTCGGGTTTAAGACGCTCGTTCCCATCCAATACAAAAAACGGCCAGTCGCGGATGTGCAGATCCACTTCAATCCCAAAATCTGACCTCAATTCCTGTCGTCGTTGGGCCACCATAGCAGCTACCTTACCGGGTGAATCAAATTGATCCAACATCACCGGTGCAAAAGCCCCTTTGAGGTCCGCATCATCCCCGTCCAAAACCACCAATGATGAACCAGAGTACCCCTCCCTCCATGAACCTTTTGATCCATTCAGCTCATGGAATTGATCCTTTCCCCCATACTTCAGCCATCCCCCTTCACCCAACAAACCATGCGCCAACCTCCGAGTCGCTTGAGCTACGGTATAACCTTGTTGATAGGATTCTCGCAACAAGGCATGAACCTCTGCGAAATACGGCGCATTTTCCAAAGTTGCAAAAAAGTCCAGCTGTATGGAGGAGGGTATCACCAAACGCCCAAAGGCATTGGAACCCCGTTCACCTTCCCATTCGACGCGATTTCCGTTGATCACGCAATGCCCTAATTCTGCCAAATCATGATCTTCGGAGCCCATCCAATATAACGGAATCCACTGAAATTCAGGCAGAATCTCGGTAAGTTTATCGGCTAATGCCATTGTTGATAACAATTTATGCAACCAATAGGCCGGACCACCTAACCAATTGGGCTGATGAGCCGTGGTGACCACCATGGTTCGAGGAGATGCAAGCAAATTGAATACCGATTCAGACATCTCCAAACCGGAGTCCTTGTATTGCCTGCGCAGAACATCAACCAAACGGTGACGCTGTTCGTTCATGAACGTAAGGGATCGTTCGGTGGCTGCCGTTCGAAGCTGCTCCACCACGATCGTTGACGAATTGGCCAATGGATTGAATTCCGCAGACGACCACCATCGACGCAGGGAATCGGAAACCCAAGAGCCTTGGGAAAAAGAAAGGCTATGAACAAGGGTGGCCATCAATAAACTAAAGCAGATCTAAGATAGACTAAACCGAGCTGGGCTTGCCCACCAAATCAAATTCTTCGGCTCGAAGAATTTCTACCTGAACCATCGAGCCCACCGACCAGGAACGAGTGTACTCATCCATAGGGATAAGCACCTCGTTATCAACCTCCGGGGAATCAAATTCACTGCGACCCACCCAATGTTTGGATTCTTCCCGATCCAAGAGAACCTTCATGGATTGTCCCACTTTGCGGCTGTTAAGATCCCAAGAAATTTCTTGCTGCAAGGCCATTAAGCAATCGGCACGCTCTTGCTTAAGTTCTTCAGGGATGTCATCCTCCAAAAGGTAGGCGGAGGTGTTTTCCTCGTGCGAATAGGTGAATACACCCATCCGCTCCAAACGCATTCTACTCACAAAGTCCTGCAATTCTTGAAATTCTGCATCGGTTTCTCCCGGGAAACCTACCATCATCGTGGTCCTCAGGTGTATTCCGGGTACCATCTTGCGAATGTCCTCCAAAAGCTTACGGGTCTGTCTAGCTGAAATACCCCTGCGCATCCTTTTTAACACACCGTCCGACGCATGTTGAAGAGGCATATCCAAATACAAACATAAGTTTTCACGATCCCTGATCAACGGCAAAATCTCCATGGGAAATTGCCCGGGATATGCATATTGTAACCGAATCCACTCCGCACCGGATTCCGCCGAGAGCCTATCCAACAAATGGGCCAATTCCCTTTGCCCGGTTTGATCCAACCCATAGTATGTTAAATCCTGAGCGATAAGAACCAATTCTTTAACTCCGCCCTGAACCAAATGAACAGCCTCTTCCAACAAGGCTTGAACCGAGAAGGAGCGGTGCTTCCCCCGCATCAACGGGATAGCGCAGAAGGAACAAGGACGATCACAGCCTTCGGAAATTTTAAGAAAAGCCGTATGGGAAGGCGTACTTATTCGGCGTTCCCCTAACAATTCTTTTCGATAATCCGCACCCAGACCCCGCAAAATGGAACGCAGTTCCATCGTCCCATACCAAGCATCCACCTGCGGAATTTCCTTTTCAAGATCCAAACGGTATCTATGCGAAAGGCATCCCATCACAAGCAGTTTACCGATTTTGCCCTCCTGTCGTGCATCGGCATATTGCAGAATAGTTTCTATGGATTCCTGTTTGGCATTTTCGATGAACCCGCAGGTGTTAATGATCACAATTTGCTTTGGATCTGAATTCAGTGAATTTTCCGCGATCATTTCGAAATCACTAGCATGCAATTGTGTAGCCAATCGCTCCGAGTCTACGGTGTTTTTGGAACAGCCCAAGGTAACTAATCGAACCGGAGAGAGCCCTTTGCGCAAACCTTTGGTTTTCATGTCTACACGGGTTTATTTATGGTTATCCATATCTTTCAAGCCTTGAATCGTTCAGCTCCATGAACAGCTTAAGAAATTTGCTCGAATAATCCGTCTACAAACGCTTCCTTGTCAAAGACCTGCAATTGCTCCATCCCCTCACCTACACCCACAAAGTAAATCGGAAGACCAAATTCAGCACAAATTCCAATAGCAACG
>Ga0194128_10004832_pt1 | contig 19434 bp, 13 predicted proteins | sample TA2KigCa65mmetaG_FD_148650 | JGI IMG/M metagenome (GOLD analysis project Ga0194128, IMG submission 148650) | Freshwater microbial communities from Lake Tanganyika, Tanzania - TA2015037 Kigoma Deep Cast 65m | ecosystem: Environmental > Aquatic > Freshwater > Lake | place: Tanzania: Lake... | reverse complement strand
GGCCACGAGCCCGCCGCCGCGCGCCGTCTGCCTACGCATGGCCGGCCGCCTCCTCGCGTGCGACCCGCCCCGGAATCATCGTGCGGACGACCACGTACAGCACCGGGATGAAGACGATGTTGAGGAACGTGGCGAACACCATCCCGCCGGCGACGGTGGTCCCCACCGAGTGGCGCGCCTCCTGCCCCGCCCCCGACGCGAAGACCAGGGGCATGACGCCCAGGATGAAGGTCAGCGAGGTCATCAGGATCGGCCGGAGTCGGATCCGTGCCGCCTCGGCCGCCGCGTCCACGATCGAGAAGCCGCGGCGGCGCAACTGCTCGGCGAACTCGACGATCAGGATCGAGTTCTTGGCGGCGAGGGCGATGAGCAGCACGAGACCGACCTGGCAGTAGAGGTCGTTCTGCAGCCCGCGCAGCCACTGCGCCGACAGCGCCCCGAGCACCGCCAGCGGCACGCCCAGCAGGACGATGAACGGCAGCACGAGCGACTCGTACTGGGCGGCCAGCGTCAGGTAGACGAGCAGCAGCCCGATGCCGAAGATGGCCGCGGCCTGCCCGCCCGCCTCGAGCTCCTCGAGCGAGATGCCCGACCAGGCATGGCCATACCCCTGCGGCAGCGCGGCGGCGGCGAGCCGCTGCATCTCGGCGATCGCCTGCCCCGAGCTGTAGCCGGGCGCCGCCGCCCCGTTGATCGTCGTCGAGCGGAACAGGTTGAAGTGGCTGATCACCTGCGGCGCCGTCGTCTCGCGGACGCGGACGACGCTGGTCAGCGGCACCATCTCGCCGCTCGTCGTCCGGGCGTAGTACTGACCCAGGTCGGCCGGGTCGGACCGGTAGTTGCGGTCGGCCTGCACGTACACGCGGTAGGCGCGGTTGTTGAAGTCGAAGTCGTTCACGTACGCCGATCCGAGGTAGATCTGCATGGCGCTCGTGATCTCGCTCATCGGCAGGCCGAGGCTCTGGGCCTTGTCGCGATCGATGTCGACGGCGAGCTGCGGATCGTTCGCCGTGAAGCCGCTGAAGAGCCCGCGCACGACCGGTGACTGCTGCGAGGCGCCGATGAGGGCCCGGGTGCTGCCGGCGAGCGCCTGGATGTCGCCGCTGCCGGTCTGGTCGAGCACCTGCATCTCGAAGCCGCCGAACGCGCCGAGGCCGAAGATGGCCGGCGGCGCGAACGGAATGACCATCGCGCTCTGGATGCCGAAGAGCGGCCCCTGGATCCGCGGGAGCAGCGCCTGGAGCCGCTGCTCGCCGCCCGGGCGCTCCTCGAACGGCTTGAGGAGCGTGAAGATCATGCCGGTGTTGGAGGCGCTCCCGGCAAAGCTGAAGCCCCCGATTGAAAAGACCGATGCGACCTCGGGCGTCTGCATCAGGATCCGCTCGGCCTCCTGGATCGCATTGTCCGTGTACTCGAGCGACGCGCCGGCGGGCGCCTGCACGATGGCCATGAACCAGCCCGCGTCCTCGTCGGGGAGGAAGGCCTGCGGCACCCGGGTGTAGACGACGTAGGTCAGGCCGAGCAGGCCGGCGAACACCACGACGATCGCCCAGCGGACGCGCATCAGGCCGCCGACCACCGCAACGTACACCCGGGTTCCGCCGCGAATCACCGCCTCGATGGGCCGGAAGATCCCCCGGCCGTGGTCGCCGCGCCGCAGGAGCAGCGCCGAGAGCGCCGGCGTGAGCGTCAGCGAGTTGAACGCCGAGATCGCGACGGCGAAGGCGATGGTCACGGCGAACTGCTGGTACAGCCGCCCGGTCGTCCCGGGGAAGAACGCCACGGGGACGAACACGGCGACGATCACCAGCGAGGTGGCGACGACGGCGCCGAGCACCTCGCGCATCGCGTGCGACGCGGCCTGGCGCGGGCGCTTGCCGTACTCGCGGATGTGCCGCTCGATGTTCTCGATGACGACGATCGCGTCGTCGACGACGATGCCCGTGGCGAGGATGAGGGCGAAGAGCGTCAGCGTGTTGATCGAGAAGTCGAGCAGCCGTACGAACGCGAACGCGCCGACGAGCGACACCGGGATCGTCAGGGCCGGAATGAGCGTAGCCCGCCAGCTCTGGAGGAAGACGAACAGGACGAGGACCACGAGCAACGTGGCCTCGAGGAGCGTCTGCACTACCTCGCGGATCGACTCGCGGACGACCACGGTCGTGTCGAACGCCACCTGATAGCGGAGGCCGGGCGGGAACGACTGGCTGAGGCGCGCCAGCTCCGTCTCGACGCCGTCGCGCACGTCCAGCGCGTTGGCCGTCGGCAGGCCCACGACCGCGAACCCGAGGGCCTCCAACCCCTGGAAGCGCAGGGTCGACGAGTAGGTCTCGGCGCCGAGCTCGGCGAAGCCGACGTCGCTCAGCCGGACGAGCGTGCCGCCCTCGCCCGACTTGATGATGATGTTGTCGAACTCGCGCGGCTCGCGCAGCCGCCCGGCCGCGCGGACGCTCATCTGGTAGGTCTGTCCGTCGCGGGCCGGCGACTCCCCCACGCTTCCGGCGGCCACGTTCACGTTCTGCTCGCGCAGCGCGTTCACCACGTCGCCGGCCGTGAGCTGCCGCGCCGCGAGCCGCAGTGGATCCAGCCAGAGCCGCATCGAGTACTTGCGCTCGCCGAAGATGATCACGTCGGCGACGCCCGGGACGCGCTTGAGGGCATCGCGCACGTACACGTCCAGGTAGTTCGAGATGAACAGCGAGTCGTACTGGCCGCCCTCCGAGTAGACGCCGGCCGCCATGATGAAGTTGTTGGCCGACTTCTGCACTGTCACGCCCGTCTGCCGCACTTCGGCCGGCAGGCGTCCCATCGCCTGGTTGACCCGGTTCTGCACGTCGACCGCCGCGATGTCCGGGTCGCGCGTGACGTCGAAGGTCACCGTGATCTGGCTGAACCCGCTGTTGGTGCTCGAGGAGGACATGTAGAGCATCCCCTCGACGCCGTTGATCGCCTGCTCGAGCGGGGTCGTGACGGCGGTCTCCACCGTCTCGGCATTGGCGCCGGTGTAGATCGAGGAGACCGAGACGGTCGGCGGCGCCACGTCGGGGTACTGGGCCACCGGCATCGTCGGGATCGCCAGCGCACCCGCCAGCACGACCACCAGCGAGCAGACGGTGGCGAGAATGGGCCGCGTGATGAAGGTGTCGACGAACACGTCCGTGACTTGAGGTTTGTGACCTGTGTCTTGTGACTTCTGACTTGTGACTTCTGACTTGTGACTTAACCGGGCTTCACCGGTGCACCGTCGCCGAGCTTCTGGACGTTCGAGACGATCACCCGCGCGCCCGGCTGCAGACCGCTCTCCACGATGTAGTCGTCGCCGATGACGGTCGCGACGGTCACCGGCGTCTGCCGCGCCACGAACCCCTGATCGCGCGGCTCGGCGACGAACACGAAGTGCTGGCCGGCGAGCCGCGTGACCGCCACGATCGGCACCGCCAATACCGGCTCGTTGCTCCACACGACCCGCGCGCGCACGTACTGCATCACGCGCATCCCCGGCGGAATCCGCCGCAGCGTCGTCTTCACGAGCACCGTCTGCGTCGCGTCGTCGGCGCGCGGCGCGATGAACGTGACCGGACTGGTGGCGATGACCTGCCCGGCCGCGTCGAGCAGCTCCACCGCCAGGCCAGGCCGCAGCTCGGCGGCGCGCTCGAGCGGCACGTTGATGTAGGCCTCGAGCTCCTCTGCCTGGTCGATCGTCGTGATCATCGTCGACGGCGTCACGCGATCCCCCGGCCGGATGGCGATGTCGCCGACGATGCCCGCGGCCGGCGCGGTCACGCGGTAGTAGTCCAGCTCCACCCGGTGCTCGCGAATCAGCGACTGCACCGCCGCGAGCTGCGCTTCGGCGTTCTTGAACGCGGTCTCCGCCTGATCCAGCTCCGCGCGGCTGACCGCCCCTGCCTCATGGAGCTTCTGCATCCGCGTGAGCTGCTGCCGCGCGTACGCCAGATCGGCCTCGCGCGAGGCCCGCTGGGACTCGGCGGCGGTCACCGTCGCCTGCTGCTTGTCGGGGTCGATCTGGATCAGGGGCCGGCCCGCGGTCACCCGGTCGCCCGCCTGCACGAAGATTTCGCGGACGAACCCCTCGACCTGCGGCTGCACCGTGGTCGACCGGAGGGAGCGGATCGTGGCGACGTACTCGCTGGTCTGCGGCAGCGGACGCGGCTCGAGCGTCACCGTCGCCACGTCCATCGGCGGGAACGCGCCCATGCCGCCGCCCGGCCCCTCGGCCGCCGCAGGGGCTTCCCCGCCGCCGCACGCGGCCGCGGCGATCGAGAGCAGAAGCACGAAGGGAAGACTCGACAATCGTGGCATCGACGCTTTGATGTTACTTGATACGTGTGACGCGGCTGCCCGGTTTCGCCCCACGCGACCGAGGGACCGAGCTCAACGGAAGATGGCCTTCAGGCCCTCGCCGAGCGCGCCGAACAGGCCCTGCACCGCGCGCTGCGCCTGCTGCCGGAAGCTTCCCGAGTGGACCTGGCAGAGACGCGTCGGGAGATCGTCGCCGTCCTTGAAGTACTCGACGTAGGTCGGGCACCCGTCGAGCGGGCGGTGATAGGAGATCCGGCACAGCGTCTGGCCGCGCAGATCCGGCGGCGGCGCCAGCGGCGCGGCCGGCAGATCGGGCGCGACGCGGCGCATGAAGTCGGCCCAGATGGGCAGGGCGACGCTGGCCCCCGACCCGCCGTCGCGGATGGGCGCCGGCTGATCCAGGCCGACCCACACCCCCGCCACGACCGACGAGGAGAAGCCGACGAACCAGGCGTCGCGATACCCGTTGGTGGATCCCGTCTTGCCGCCAACCGCTCCACGCACGCCGTACCGACGCGCCGCCGCGCCGGTACCGCGATCGACCACATCCTGGAGCATCGACACCATCTGGAAGGCCACCTGCTCGGAGAGGATGCGCTCGCGTTCGAGGTGCACGCGGTGCACGACCGCGCCCTGGCCGTTGTGGACGGCCACGATCCCGCGCGGCCGGACGCGGTAGCCGAGCGACGGGAACACCGCGTAGGCGGCGGTGAGGTCGAGCGGCGTCACCAGACCGCTGCCGAGCGCGAGCGACGGCACGTCGGGCTGATCGCGCACGCCGAGATCGCGCGCCAGCCGCAGCACCGGCGCGGCCCCGAGCTGCTGCAGCAGCCGGACGGCCGCCGCGTTGTTCGACTCGAGGAGCGCCGCGCGCAGCGTCAGCTCCTCGGCCCCCGAGTCGCGCGCCTCGCGCGGAATCCAGACGCCCTGCGGCACCGGCAGCGCCACCGCCTGCAGCCCTGCAATCGTCGAGACTGGGGAACGCCCGCGCTCGAGCGCGGCCGCGTACACGAACGGCTTGAACGCCGACCCGGGCTGGCGCCGGCTGCGGGTCGCGCGGTTGAACGTCGTGACGGCGAAGTCCGACCCGCCGACCATCGCGAGCAGGTTGCCCGTCCGGGGATCCAGCGCCACCAGCGCCGCCTGCAGGCCGTCCACGCCGAGCCGGCGCAGCCCGTCGCGAACCGCACGCTCGGCCGCGTCCTGGACCTCGGGCACGACCGTCGTCTCCACGCGCCAGTCGGGGGGATGATCGCCCCCGTAGAGGTTCCGGAACTGCTGGCGGAGATATTCCTTGGCGTATCCGTGCCGTGCCGCGGTGACCTGCGGCCGCGGCCGCACGCGCAGGCGCTCGGCACGCGCCATCCGCTCCTGCTCGGCGGTGATCTTCCCCTCCTCGCGCATCCGCTGCAGGACGACGAAGCTGCGGCGGCGCGCGGCGTCGAGATGCGTCCACGGCGAGTACGACGCCGGCGCCCGGATCAACCCGGCGAGCAGCGCGGCCTCGCCGAGCGTCAGCTCTGCGGCCGACGTGCCGAACGTCTTCTGCGCCATCGTTTCGACGCCGTAGATGCCGCCGCTCAGGTAGATCCGATTGAAATAGAGCTCGAGAATGTCGCGCTTCGAGAGGACCAGCTCGAGCATCACCGCCAGCGCGGCTTCCTGCAGCTTGCGGGCGTAGGTGCGCGTGTTCGAGAGGTACAGCGTGCGGGCGAGCTGCTGCGTGATGGTGCTGCCGCCCTGCGTGCCGGCGCCGGCGCGCAGGTTGTGCACGGCGGCGCGCGTGAGCGCAATCGGATCGATGCCCGGGTGCAGGTAGAAGCGGTGGTCCTCGACGGCAATGACGGCGTCCTTGAAGTAGGTGGCGATCCGGTCGAGCGGGACGTCGCGGCGCTGCTCGTCGAGCCGGAACCACGGCCGGCCGGCGGCGTCGTAGAAGACCGTGTCGCCGACCCCCCGGTTCAATCGGTAGACGGCCCAGGCGTGGCGCGCCGTCCAGACGACGGCCACCGTCAGGAGCACGAGGACGACGCTCCCCGCGGCGGTGATGAGCCAATCGCGGCGCGTGAGGGCCCGGAGATCTGAAAAGCGCACGTTCGTGGCGACCGGCGCCCGGCTGCCCACTCCCGACGGCGAGCGGCCAGCGACCGGCTACCAACCAATGGTATAACGGTGCGTCATGCACACCGTGGGCCGAGGAGTCGTCGCCGCCGTGGTGCTCGCCTCTGCCGGCGCGGCCGCCCAGGCGCCGGCGCCCTTCCAGGAGAGCGACTTCCTCTCGCGCGTGCGCCGGCTGACGGTCGAGGGACGCCGGGCGGGCGAAGGCTACTGGTCGCCCGACGGCCAGCGCCTCGTCTTCCAGAGCGAGCGCGAACCAGGCAACCCCTTCTACCAGATCTACGCGCTCGACTTCGCCACGGGCGACACCACGCGCATCTCGCCGGGCCACGGCAAGACGACCTGCGCGTTCTTCCGGCCGGGGAGCGACCAGATCCTGTTTGCGTCGACGCACCACGACCCGCGCTCGAAGGCGCTGCAGCAGGAGGAGCTCGACTTCCGCGCCTCGGGCAAGGAGCGCCGCTACGCCTGGGACTACGACCCGGAGTTCGAGATCTACGCGCGGTCGGAGACGTCCGGCGGCTACGCGCGGCTGACGAACGCGCGCGGCTACGACGCCGAGGGGAGCTACTCCCCCGACGGCCGATGGATTGCCTTCTCGTCGAACCGCGACGCCTACAACCGCACGCTTACGGCGGCCGAACAGAAGCAGCTCGAGATCGATCCGAGCTACTTTGCCGAGATCTACATCATGCGCGCCGACGGCTCGGACCAGCGGCGCCTCACGCGTGTCCCCGGCTACGACGGCGGCCCGTTCTTCTCGCCCGACGGCACGCGCATCATCTGGCGGCGCTTCGACGAGAAGGGGCTCATCGCCGACGTCTGGACGATGAGGCTCGACGGCACCGACGCGCGGCAGGTGACCAACTTCGACGCGATGAGCTGGGCGCCCTACATTCACCCGTCGGGTGAGTACATCCTGTTCGCCTCGAACAAGCTCGGATTCGAGAACTTCGAGGTCTACATGGTCGACATCGAGGGACGCAAGGAGCCCGTGCGCGTCACCTTCGCCGACGGGTTCGATGGCCTGCCGGTCCCCTCGCCCGACGGCCGCCGCCTCGCGTGGACGTCGAGCCGCGGCGGGGGACGCGAGGGGCAGATCTTCCTCGCCGACTGGAACCACGAGCGTGCGCTCGCCGCGCTGAAGGCGGCGCCGCCGCGCCGCCTGCCGAGCTGAATCGATGACCCGTACACGCGCGCTGCCGCTGGTCGCCCTCGTCCTCCTCGCCGCGGCGTCCGCCGCTCTCGCGCAGACCGCCGCCGGATCCCGCACCAGGGCCCACGTCGAGTTCCTCGCCTCCGAGAAGCTCGAAGGGCGCGAGGCGGGCTCGCCGGGCGAGCGCCTGGCCGCCGAGTACCTCGCCGCGCAGCTCGCGCGGATCGGCGCGCGGCCGCTGCCGGGCCGCTCCGACATGTTCCTGCCGTTCGCGTTCACGGCCGGCAGCCGCGACGGCGGCTCCCGGCTCACCATCGGGGGATCGGGGGCGCGCACATTCACGGAGCGGGCAGACGTCCAGTCGCTCTCGTTCTCCGACGACGCGGAGGTCACCGGCCCGGTCGTCTTCGCCGGCTACGGCCTCGTGGTGCCGGAGTCGCAGAACTTCGGCTACGACAGCTACGCGACCCTCGACGTCAAGGACAAGGTCGTCGTCGTCCTGCGCTACTTCCCCGAGGACGCCGACGAGAAGACGCGCGCCATCCTCGCGCGCTACTCCGATCTGCGCTACAAGGCCATGTCGGCGCGGCAGCGCGGCGCCCGTGCGCTGCTCGTCGTCACCGGTCCGCGCTCGCCCAACGCCGGACAGGTCGTGCCGATGACGTTCGATACGGCTCTGGCCGGGTCCGGGATTCCGGCGGCCAGCGTCAGCGGCGCCATCGCCGACGCGCTGTTTGCCGGCGGCAAGCCGCTTCGTGAGGTCCAGCAGGAGCTCGACTCGGGCAACCCCCACGTCACCGGGTTCGAGCTGCCCGGTGTCACGCTCACGCTGCGCACCGCCGTGCTCCGCGAGCGCCATACCGGACGGAACGTCGTGGCCTATCTTCCCGCCACGGCGCCCGTGCCTGAGGCGGCCAAGCCATGGGTCGCCATCGGCGCCCATTACGACCACCTCGGCCGCGGCGAGCGCGGCAGCTCGCTGGCCTCCAAGGAGGAGGCCGGCGGCATCCACCATGGCGCCGACGACAACGCGTCGGGCAGCGCCGCCGTGCTGGCGATCGCCGAAACGATTGCGCAGGCGCCGCAGCCGCGGCGCCGGCACCTGCTGATCGCCTTCTGGTCGGCCGAGGAGATCGGCCTGGTCGGCTCGAACGCCTTCACGACGACGCCGCCGCTTCCCGTGGACCAGATCGCCGCGTACTTCAACTTCGACATGGTGGGCCGGATGCAGAACAACCGGCTCGTCGTGCAGGCAACCGGGACGAGTCCGGCGTGGGGGCGGCTGCTCGAGCGCGCCAACGTGGCGGCCGGGTTCGATCTCGTCGCGCAGACGGATCCGTACCAGCCGACCGACGTCACCAGCTTCCATGCCGCCGGCGTGGCGAGCCTCGCCTTCTTCACCGGATCGCACTCCGACTATCACCGGCCGACGGACACGGCTGCGAAGATCAACTACGAGGACCTCGACCGCGTGGCCGCGTTCGCCACGACGCTCGTCCGCGCGGTGTCGGAGGCCGACGAGCCGCCGCTCTTCACGAAAGTCGATCAGCCGACGACGCGCGGGACGATCGCGGGCGTGCGCGTGACGACGGGAACCATTCCCGACTACGCCACCGAGGTCAAGGGGCTCCTGCTGGCAGGCGTCGTGGGCGGGGGCCCGGCCGACAAGGCCGGCCTCGCCAAGGGCGACGTGATCGTCGAGATCGCGGGCCGGTCCATCGCCAATATCTACGACTACACCTACGCGCTCGAGCTGCTCCGCCCCGACCAGGCGGTCACGGTCGTCTACCTGCGCAGCGGCGAGCGCCGCGAGACCGAGCTGACGCCAACGGCGCGGCGATAGTCGCGCGCCGAACCCGCACGTCCCCACCCGTCGCTGGCGCGTGCCCGCCCTTCGCCCCGAGGATCGCGGTGCTCGTACGGCCGGCGAGCGGCCGCGGCAACATTGACATGTCTCGTATCAATGTCTACACTCGAAGAGGATCAACGTGCGGCAGGACCTCTACTTCATCAGCGTGGCCGCGGAGATGCTGGGGATGCATCCCCAGACCCTCCGCAAGTACGAGCGGCTGGGCCTGATCCAGCCCTCGCGCACCATCGGGAGCATGCGCGTCTACTCGCGCGAGGAGCTCGAGCGGCTGCGGCTGATCAAGCACCTGGTCGACGAGGCGGGCATCAATCTGGCCGGCGTACAGCGGCTGCTGTCGATCGTGGAGGTGATGCGGCGGATCCGGCCGCTCATGGATGAGCACGCGCTGAGCACGGGCGCGGGGCGGCGGCAGCTCCTCACCGAGATGCGGCGGCTGAACGACGCGCTCGGACTATGACGTCTCTCGTCTCTGGTCTTCCGTCTCTGGTGTTTCCTCTTTCGTCTGTCGGGGCCCCTGACGACGAAAGACATCAAGCGAGCAGCCAGAGACGAGAGGCGGGAGACTAGAGACGAGAGACCGATGGATTTCAAGGACTACTACGCGACGCTCGGCGTCTCCAAGGCCGCCACCGAGAAGGAGGTCAAGCAGGCCTTCCGGAAGCTCGCCCGCAAGCATCACCCGGACGTCAACCCGGGGGACAAGCAGGCGGAGCAGCGGTTCAAGGAGATCAACGAGGCGTACGAAGTCCTCGGGGATCCGGCCAAGCGGCGGAAGTACGACGAGCTCGGCGCGAACTGGCGGCTCTACGAGCAGGCCGAGGCGCAGGGCGGCCCGAACCCGTTCGCCGGCTGGACGGTCAACATGGGCGGTCCCGGCGGCGGCTTCCGGACGATGACGCAGGAGGAGATGGCGGATCTGTTCGGCGACTCGACGCCCTTCTCCGACTTCTTCACGACGTTCTTCGGCGGGATGGGAGACGCGGCGACGGGCCGCGCGACGCGCGGGCGGGGGCGGCAGCGGGCCGGGCGCGACGTCGAGCACGAGATCGAGCTGACGCTCGAGGACGCCTGCCACGGCGCGACGCGGCGGCTGTCGCTCACGCACGACGGCCACGCGCGCACGGTGGACGTGCGCATCCCCGCCGGCGTCGGCGACGGCTCGCGCGTACGGGTCGCGGGCGAGGGCGAGCACGGCGTGGGCGGCGCGGCCTCCGGCGACCTGTACCTCCGCGTGCGGCTGGCGGCGCACCCGACCTTCGAGCGCAAGGGGCGCGACCTCTACGTCGCCGTCCGCGTGCCGGTGCCGACGGTGGTGCTGGGCGGCGAGGCCGAGGTGCGCACCGTGACCGGCCGATCGGTGCGGCTGCGGATTCCTCCGCTGACGCAGGGCGGGCAGGTGTTCCGCCTCAAGGGCTTCGGGATGCCGGCCGTCGGACGGCCCGAGGACACCGGCGATCTGTACGCCCGCGTCGAGGCGCAGATGCCGACGACGCTCTCCCCCGCCGAACGCGAGCACTACGAGGCGCTCGCCCGACTGCTGGGAGACGCGGCCAACAAGCACTCGGCCGCGTGAGGGACGAGAGACCAGAGACCAGAGACCAGAGACCCGACCAGAGACTAGAGCCAGAGCCCAGAGCCATGAACTTGAACAAGTTCACCGAGAAGGCGCAGGAGGCGGTGCTGACCGCCCAGAACGTCGCGACCGAGGCCGCGCACGCCGAGGTCACGCCCGAGCACCTGCTCGTCGCGCTCGTCGAACAGCCGGGAGGCATCGTTCCGTCCGTCCTCCGGAAGATGACCCTCGACCCGGCACGCGTGGCCGCCGACGCGCGCCGGCTGTTCGACGCGCTGCCCAAGGCGTACGGCGCCGACCTGCGCTTCTCGCCGCGCGTGAAGCTGATCGTCGACTCGGCGTTCGCCGAGGCGCAGCGGCTCCAGGACGAGTTCGTCAGCACGGAGCACCTCCTGCTCGCGCTCGCCTCCGAGGCCGGCCGGTCGCCGGCCGCACAGCTCCTGCAGCGCGCCGGCGCCACGAAGGACGCCCTCTACGCCGCGCTGACGCAGGTGCGGGGGAGCCAGCGCGTGACGTCGCAGAATCCGGAGTCGACCTACGAGGCGCTCACCCGGTACGGGCGCGACCTGACCGATCTGGCCCGCAAGGGCAAGCTCGATCCGGTGATCGGCCGCGACGAGGAGGTCCGGCGCGTCGTCCAGGTGCTCTCGCGGCGGACGAAGAACAACCCGGTGCTCATCGGCGAGCCGGGCGTCGGCAAGACCGCCATCGTCGAAGGGCTCGCGCAGCGGATCGTGCGGGGCGACGTCCCGGAGGGGCTGAAGAACAAGCGTATCTTCGCGCTCGACATGGGCGCGCTCGTTGCCGGCGCGAAGTACCGCGGCGAGTTCGAGGAGCGGCTGAAGGCGGTGCTCAAGGAGATCGGCGAGTCGGAGGGCCAGATCGTGCTGTTCATCGACGAGCTGCACACGGTCGTCGGCGCCGGCGCCGCCGAGGGCGCGATGGACGCCTCGCAGATGCTGAAGCCGATGCTGGCCCGCGGCGAGCTGCACACGATCGGCGCCACGACGATCGACGAGTACCGCAAGCACATCGAGAAGGACGCCGCGCTCGAGCGGCGCTTCCAGCCGGTGCTCGTCGGCGAGCCGACCGTCGAGGACACGATCTCGATCCTGCGCGGCCTGCGCGAGCGCTACGAGATCCACCACGGCGTGAAGTTCAAGGACGCGGCGCTCGTGGCGGCGGCCGTGCTGTCGCACCGCTACATCTCCGACCGCTTCCTGCCCGACAAGGCCATCGACCTGATGGACGAGGCCGCGTCGAAGCTCCGCATGGAGATCGACTCGATGCCGGCGGAGCTGGACGAGGTGCGCCGCCGGATCATGCAGCTCGAGATCGAGCGCGAGGCGCTGCGGAAGGAGACCGACAAGGCGTCGATCGAGCGGCTGGCGCGCCTCGAGAAGGAGCTCGCCGACCTGAAGGAGGAGCAGAACCGCCTCCAATCGCACTGGGAGCAGGAAAAGGAGGCGATCCAGGGGGCGCGCAGGATCAAGGAAGAGCTCGAGCAGGTGCGGCTCGACATCGAGCGCGCGCAGCGCGCCAGCGACTACGCCCGGGCGTCGGAGCTGCAGTACGGCCGGCTGCCCGAGCTGGAGCGCAGCATTCGCGACCAGGAGGCGCGGCTCGCCGAGCTCCAGCGCACGCAGCGGATGCTCAAGGAACAGGTCGACGAGGAGGACATCGCCGAAGTCGTCTCCAAGTGGACGAACATTCCCGTGAGCCGGCTGATGGAGGGCGAGATCCAGAAGCTGATTCACATGGAAGAGCGCCTCCACCAGCGGGTCGTCGGCCAGGACGAGGCGATCGCCGCCGTGTCGAACGCCATCCGGCGGGCGCGGGCCGGCCTCCAGGATCCGAACCGGCCGCTCGGCAGCGTCGTCTTCCTCGGGCCGACCGGCGTGGGCAAGACGGAGCTGGCGCGCGCGCTCGCCGAGTTCCTCTTCGACGACGAGCATGCGCTGGTGCGGATCGACATGTCGGAGTACCAGGAGAAGCACACCGTCTCGCGCATGATCGGCGCGCCGCCCGGATACGTCGGCTACGAGGAGGCCGGGCAGCTCACCGAAGCCGTCCGCCGGCGTCCGTACGCCGTGGTGCTCTTCGACGAGGTCGAGAAGGCGCATCCGGAGGTCCTGAACGTCCTCCTCCAGCTCCTCGACGACGGGCGGCTGACCGACGGCAAGGGGCGCACGGTCGACTTCCGGAACGTCGTCGTGATCATGACCTCGAACCTCGGCAGCCAGTTCATCGCCGAACATACCGGCGGGCTCTCCGACGACGTGCGGCGCCAGGTGCTCGAGGCGCTGCGCCAGCACTTCCGCCCCGAGTTCCTCAACCGGATCGACGAAGTGATCTTCTTCCACGCGCTCGGCCTCGAGCACATGACGAAGATCGTCGACATCCAGATCCAGGGGCTTCTGACGCGGCTCGCGGATCGCAAGATTCACGTCGAGCTGACCCAGGCCGCCAAGGGCTTCCTGGTGTCGGAGGGGTACGACCCCACCTACGGGGCGCGGCCGCTCAAGCGCACGATTCAGCGGCGCGTGCTCGATCCGCTGGCGATGCGCGTGCTGGAGGGCGAATTCCGCGAGGGCGATCGCGTGGTCGTCGATGTGGGCGACAATGAACTGAGGTTCGAGAAGGGGAAACTGGAAGCTGTCAGTTGACAGTCGGCCGCTCACGGCGTCCTGACACCTGCCACCTTCAGAGAGTACATGCCACCCACTCGCATGCCACCCGGCTTCAACCCGCGGGACAAGCGCCCGGGCGACCGGCGTACGCTCCCCGGACCCACGCGTCCGGGCAGTGCGGTGTGGTACATCCTCGGGTTCCTGCTCCTCATGGCGCTGGCGCAGACGTGGCTGCTGGCGCCGTCCGGCCGGCAGATCACCTACAGCGAGTTCAAGACGGCCGTTCGCAACGGCCAGGTCGCCGAGGCCGTGATCTCCGAGCAGTCGGTCCGCGGCACCTACAGGAGCGAGATCGGCGGCAGCCGCACCTTCACCGCCGCGCGCATCGAGGATCCCAAGCTGCTCGAGGAGCTCGACGCCGCGGGCGTCCGCTACACCGGGGAGTTCGTCAGCCGCTGGCTGCCCGAGGTGATCGGCTGGGTCATTCCGATCCTCCTGCTCTTCGCGCTCTGGAGCTTCTTCTTCCGGCGCATGAGCGGCGCGGAGGGCGGCGTGATGTCGTTCGCGCGCAGCAAGCACCGCGTCTTCGCCGAAGACGACGTGAAGGTGAGCTTTGCCGACGTGGCGGGCGTCGACGAGGCCGAGCAGGAGCTGAAGGAGATCGTCGAGTTCCTCAAGAACCCGAGGAAGTACACGGCGCTCGGCGGACGCATTCCGAAGGGCGTGCTGCTGGTCGGGCCGCCGGGGACGGGCAAGACCCTGCTCGCGCGCGCCGTGGCGGGCGAGGCCAAGGTCCCGTTCTTCAGCCTGAGCGGATCGGAGTTCGTCGAGATGTTCGTGGGCGTCGGCGCCGCGCGCGTGCGCGACCTCTTCTCGCAGGCCGAGCAGAAGGCGCCCTGCATCATCTTCATCGACGAGCTCGACGCGCTCGGCCGCGCGCGCGTCCAGAGTCCGATGGGGTCGCACGAGGAGCGCGAGCAGACGCTGAACCAGCTGCTCGCCGAAATGGACGGCTTCGACTCGCGCAAGGCGATCATCATCATGGCGGCGACCAACCGGCCCGAGGTGCTCGACCCGGCGCTGCTGCGCCCGGGGCGCTTCGACCGCCAGGTGCTCGTCGACAAGCCCGACGTCAAGGGGCGCGAGGAGGTGCTGCGGATCCACACCCGGCAGGTGAAGCTCTCGCCCGAGATCGACCTGAAGATCGTGGCCGCGCGGACGGCGGGCTTCGCGGGAGCGGATCTGGCCAACCTCGTGAACGAGGCGGCGCTCCTCGCCGCCCGGAAGGACAAGACGTCGGTCGAGATGGCCGATTTCGACGAGGCGATCGATCGGCTCATCGCGGGCCTCGAAAAGAAGCGCGTGATGAGCCGCAAGGAGCGCGAGATCGTCGCCTACCACGAGTCGGGCCACGCCATCGTCGCCACGCTCATTCCGGGCATGGATCCCGTGCACAAGATCTCCATCGTGCAGCGCGGCTTCGGCGCGCTCGGCTACACCATGCAGCTCCCGCTCGAAGACCGCTACCTGATGCAGCGGCGCGACCTGCTCAACCAGCTGGCCGTGCTGCTCGGCGGCCGCACGGCCGAGGAGATCGCGCTCGGGGAGATCTCGACCGGCGCGCAGAACGACCTGCAGCGCGCGACCGACATCGCGCGCGCCATGGTGACCGAGTGGGGCATGAGCGACGCGCTCGGCGCCATCAACTACGACGGCCACAAGCGCGGCAAGTTCCTCGACATCGCGCTGGGCCCCGAGCGCGGGGCCTACGCCGAGGACACGGCGCGGCTCATCGACGCCGAGGTCAAGCGGATCATGACTGAGGCGCACGACGAGGCGCGGCGGATCCTCACCGAGCACCGCGACATGCTCGAGGCCGTCACGCGGCGGCTGCTCGAGGCGGAAGTGATGGAGGGAGACGAGCTGCGCGCGATACTCGGCGTCCCGCCGCGGGCCGCCGACCCGTCGCCCGACACGACGCCGCTGCCGCCCGAGCTGCGGTAACCCATGCCCACGCCCGCCTATGCCGTCGCCGGGGCCGTGGCGCCGACGGTCGCCGCACACCTGCAGCTCCATCGCGCGGCCCTCCCGCCGCAGGATCCCGACCAGCCGCCGCGGGAGCTCCTGCCGGAGGCGCGGCACATCGAGGCGCTCGTCGACGTCGCCTTCTGGGCGAGCGTCCGGCGCGAGGAGGGGTACATCCCGAAGATCTCGCTCGCGTTCCTCCGGCCGACGCCCGACGTCTGCCCGCTGGTGTTCGAGCAGCCGCTGCCGCTCGACCCGACCGCGCTCACGCGTCTGGCCGCGGCCGTCGAGCGGCCCGCCATTCACCTCGGCGTCTGGCCGGCCGCCGGGGCGCACGCGTCGGACGGCCCGATCGTCGTCTGGGGCACGACGCACCTCATCCCGCCGTTCTGCTTCGTGGTGGAGGTGGTCGCGCCCGGCGTGATCGTGCTGAAGCACCGGCCCCGCCACGAGTCGCGGAAGTTCGTGAACGTCGCCGTGCTCGAAGGCGATCGCATCAAGATCATCGACGAGCGCGCCTCGGGCATCGTCGACTGCCCCGCGGTGCTGACCAGCATGCTCGGCTTCGACCACACGTCGCTGCAGGACGAGCGGCTCGCCATCCAGGCCCAGCTCGCGCTCTCGATGCGCCGGCACGGCCGCGGCGGCATTCTGCTCGTCGTCCCCGCGGGGAGCGCCGAGTGGCGCGCGTCCATCGTCCATCCGATGCGGTACGCCGTGCAGCCGCCGCACTGCGAGATCGCCGATCTGCTCGGCCGCCGCGACACGATCCCGCCGCACGAGTGGCACGAGGCGCTCGATCGCGCGGTCGAGTCGCTCGCGGGGCTGACCGCCGTCGACGGCGCCGCCATCATCACGAACCGCTACGAGCTGCTGGCCTTCGGCGCGAAGATCGCCCGCCGCGACGGCAACGGGCCGGTCGAGCAGATGCTCGTGACCGAGCCGGTGCTCGGCGCCCGACCACACCGGATGCACCCGGGCGACCTGGGCGGCACGCGCCATCTTGCGGCTGCGCAGTTCATCCATGATCAGCGCGACGCGCTCGCGCTCGTCGCCTCGCAGGACGGCCGGTTCACGATCTTCAGCTGGTCGCCGTGCGACACCGCCGTGCACGCGCACCGCGTGGAGGTGCTGCTGCTCTAGTGGACTGCCTCACCTGATGCACGACCTTCCACGACCGCCTTTCGACCGCGGTTCCGCAGGCCGCAACATCGGCGCGGCCAGTCCCGATTCGGAAAGGAGCTCGTCCCGCCCTCCCCGTTCGGGTGATGCGCGGCCCGCCGCCCGGTGGCACGATCCGTCCATGCTGAACGAGCTCTCGGAACGACTGGCTGACACGGTTGCCGCCGCGGCGGACTCGGTGGTTCAGGTGCACGGACGACGCCGGCCCGCCAGCGGCGTGGTCTACGCCGCCGAGGTCGTGGTCACGACCATGCGGGCGCTGGGGCGCGAGGACGGAATCCGCGTACGCCGCCACGACGGCGAGACCTGCGAGGCCGAGCTCGCCGGGTGGGACCCCGCGACAACGCTCGCCGCGCTCCGCGTTCCCGGCCTGGCCGGACGTCCCCTGACCGCAGCGGCCGGCGCGGCGCGGGCGGGCCACCTGGTGGTGGCCGTGGCGCGATCCTGGAGCAACGCCGTCACCGCAAGCGCCGGCATCGTCGCCGTGGTCGGCGGCCCGCTCGCCACGGGGCGGAAGCGCGCCATCGATCGCATCATCCGCACGACGGCGCCGATGCACGACGGCTTCGCCGGCGGCGCGCTGCTCGATACGTCGGGCGCGCTCGTCGGCGTGGCCACGGCCGCCGAGATCCGCGGACTCGGGGTCGTGATTCCGGCGTCGATCGCGTGGACCGCCGTCGCCGGGGTCCTCGAGCACGGCGGCGTCAGGCGCGGCTACCTCGGCCTGGCCGGCCAGCCGGTCGTGCTCCCCGACGCGCAGCGCGCGGCCGCCGGCACCGAGGCAGACGAGGCCCTCCTCGTCGTCGGCGTGGCACCGGACAGTCCGGCGGCCCGCGCGGGCATTCTGATCGGCGACGTGATCCTGACTTTCGACGGCCAGCGCATCGAGTCGCCCGAGGAGCTCCTCGACGTCCTCACCGGCGCCCGCGTGGGGCGCGACGTCTCCCTGCGCGTGCTCAGGGGCGGCACGCCGCGGGAGCTGTTGGTCACGGTGGGCGAACGTCGGCGTCGCTCGCCATGAAGCTCGCCCTCGTCGGTCCTCCGGCCGCGCGGGCACGGATGCGCGCCGCCTTGAACGGCTCGATGCGCATTGTCGCGGAGTTCCCGACGCTGGAGGCCGCCGCGGCAGCAGACGTCGACGCGGACGGGGTCGTGGTCGCAGCGGCCTCGCCGGAGTCCGACGGCGGCGACGGCCATGACGAGGACGCCGGCCGGGAGCCGTTGACCCCGCGCGAGATCGAGGTGCTCGAGCTGCTCGCCGAGGGGCTCCCGAACAAGGCCATCGCGGGGCGTCTGGCCATCAGCGACCAGACCGTCAAGTTCCACGTCGCGTCGATCGCCGCGAAACTGGGCGCGTCGAACCGGACCGACGCCGTCAGGCGGGCCGTGCGGCGCGGGCTAGTGACGCTGTGACTCGGCCGCCACGACGCGCAGCCCATGCCGCTCGCCGCGGCGCAGCACCGTGATGGGCGACGCCACGCCGATGCGCTCGTCGGTGAGCGCCCGCAGCAGGTCGTCGACGCCGCCGATCGGCGCACCGGCAAACGCCAGAATGATGTCTCCCTCGGCGACCCCCGCGGCCGCCGCGGGGCCGTTGCGGTCGACGGAGGCGACGAGCACGCCCGAAGGCGCGGCAAGCTGATTCGCGCGCGCGAGCGCACGGGGAATCGGCGTCTGATGGCCCACGATGCCCAGGTACCCGCGGCGGACTCGCCCCTCGCGCATGAGGCGCGACGCCACCCATCGCGCCGTATTGCTGGCGATCGCGAAGCAGAGCCCCTGTGCGCCGGCGACGACGGCCGTATTGATCCCGATCACGCCCCCGTGCGTCGTCACCAGAGGCCCGCCGGAGTTCCCCGGATTGAGCGCCGCGTCGGTCTGAATCAGGTCCTCGATGAGCCGCCCCGACCGCGACCGCAGCGACCGTCCGCGCGCGCTGACAATGCCGCTCGTCACGGAGTGCTGAAAGCCGAACGGGTTGCCGATGGCCACGGCGATCTGACCGACGCGCACGCCGCGCGAGTCGGCGAACCGCGCCCACGGCAGCCCGCCGCCGCCGATGCGCACGACGGCGAGATCGGTGTCAGGGTCGCGCCCGACGAGGTCCGCCGCGACGCTGCGTCCGTCGGGCAGCGTCACCGCGATCACCCCGCCCTGCCCGACCACATGGTCGTTGGTCAGGATGAAGCCGTCGGGCGTGAACACGACGCCGGATCCGCTTCCGTCCCGCATTTTGATGTGGGCCACCGCGGGCGCGGCGGCGTCGACCGCGCCAATCACCGCGCGCGAATAGGCGTCGAGGAGCTCCTCGTCCCCTACGACATCGCGCTGCCGATCGGGCATCGCGATCGAGTGTACGCATCGATGCGCGCGGCCACATCACCCGAATGGGCGGGCGTCGACGCCGCGCCGGCCCGGTCGGGCGGCCGTGGTGGGATAATCGACGTCCATGAGCGTGGGCCGCCGCACGTTTCTCAGGCGCCTGGCCGCAACGCCCGCCGGCCTCGCGGCCGTGCGCGCGGCCTCCGCGCAGGCGCCCGCCGTCGCACGCGCCGCCGGC
>Ga0194128_10004830_pt1 | contig 19447 bp, 17 predicted proteins | sample TA2KigCa65mmetaG_FD_148650 | JGI IMG/M metagenome (GOLD analysis project Ga0194128, IMG submission 148650) | Freshwater microbial communities from Lake Tanganyika, Tanzania - TA2015037 Kigoma Deep Cast 65m | ecosystem: Environmental > Aquatic > Freshwater > Lake | place: Tanzania: Lake... | reverse complement strand
GTGTCGGATATGCCTTTGATAATATTCTCCTTGCGCATCAGAAGCAACGCATATTGGTTTTGTTAGGCAAGGTCGATGATCTGCGGGGTGCAGGTTACAACGTGCACCAATCCCTCATTGCAATTGGTTCCGGCGGATTTTGGGGGAAAGGATTTCTGCAAGGAACCCAAACAAAATTTGATTTTGTGCCTGAACAAAGCACTGATTTTATTTTTTGTACCATCGCAGAAGAATATGGTTTGTGGGGATCGATGTTGCTGCTTACCCTCTTTGGCTTTCTATTGTATCGGATTTTTATGATTGCAGAAAGGCAACCCGGGACCTTCGGTAGAGTTTTTGGGTATAGTGTAGGTTGTATCATTTTCATTCACGTCACGATCAATATTGGAATGACCCTAGGGCTGTTGCCCGTCATTGGAATTCCTTTACCCATGATCAGCTACGGCGGATCCTCCCTGTGGTCCTTTACGGCCATGATTGCCATATTGCTTCGACTTGACAGCGGCCGAATGCTTGGTATTCGTTAAAGGAATCCTTTAAGAGAATTCGTAAAGAATACAAATCAGGCAATCCTAGAACCTTTCGAGCTCAAAATGGTTATAAAAGGTATTCCTCTAAAGCCAACAAGCAATGCGTAAATTCTTAAACTACTTTGTGGAAGTCTTTAAACCCAAAGGGGCTCACCAAACCCGCAATTTCAACTTGAGAATGATGCACGGAATCAATCGAATCAGCATTTTGATGTTTGCCGCAGGTCTTTTGGTCTTGATTTATAGAGCCTTTTTTAGGTAAAATGCTCAAAGGGGCATTGCAATTCGGACCAACCTTTACGAAATTTTGCTCCAATTCTTGCCTTGACCATAAAACCTGGCGTAGGCATTCACCAGTTTACCGCTAAGCTCGCCAGTTCCATGAGGATCAGTCACCAAAATCTGTTCCGCGTGCAACCTCGCCTTGTGCATCAAGTGGCTGTCTTCAACCAAATCTGAAAATCTGAGTTCCATACTGCCACTTTGTTGAGTGCCCGCCAGATCCCCTGGACCACGCATTTTTAGGTCCATTTCGGCAATTTCAAAGCCGTCGTTGGTCGAGGCCAAAGCCTTCAATCGCTGAATGGCTTCCTCCGAAGGCTTATCCTTGTGCATAAGGATGCAATACGACTGCTCCGAGCCACGGCCCACCCGACCGCGCAATTGATGCAATTGGGCCAGACCAAACCTTTCCGCATTTTCAATCACCATCACGGAAGCGTTAGGAACGTTAACTCCGACCTCAATAACAGTGGTAGCCACCAATAAATTGGCAACGCCTTTCACAAAGCGCCGCATTTCTATATCGCGATCCGCGGATTTCATTTGCCCATGGACCACAGCCAAACGAAAATGAGGAGGGGGAAATGCACGCAACATGGCCTCGTATCCGTCATACAAAAACTTTAGGTCCGCTTGCTCGGTTTCTTTGATGGCCGGATAGACCACATAAACCTGGCGCCCGGCTTGTATTTGTTGTTCCAAGAAACGAAACATCTTGAGGCGTTTGGACTCTGCGGTCACCAATGTCTGTACAGGCTTACGACCAGCAGGTAATTGATTCATGATGGAAACCTCCAAATCTCCGTACCGCGTCATCGCCAAGGTTCGGGGGATGGGTGTAGCGGTCATCACCAAAATATGGGGAGCAAGACCGGCCTTGGCCCATAGCTTAGCCCGTTGCTCCACCCCAAACCGATGCTGTTCATCGATAACAGCTAAGCCCAGCTTTGCGAAATGCACATGCTCCTGTATCAAGGCGTGAGTGCCTACCAAAAGATGAAGACTTCCATCGTACAATTCTTGTAACAATTCCTTACGCGCCTTGCCTTTGACCTGTCCTGTAAGTAACCCGCAGCGAATCGGCAAATCACCCAACATGGCTTGGATGGTATCGTAATGTTGCCTGGAGAGTAACTCCGTAGGAGCCATCAAACAAGCTTGATACCCGTTATCTGCAGCCAACAACATGCTCATCAATGCCACCATGGTCTTGCCACTGCCCACATCGCCCTGCAGCAAACGATTCATCTGCCTACCTGTTCCAAGATCTGCTCTAATTTCTTTGATCACTCTTTTCTGGGCATCGGTGAGTTCAAAAGGCAAACGTTCATGAAAAAAACGAAGAAACATATCGCCCACTTTTTCAAAAACTGGTCCAGGATTTTGGAATTTCCTGTTGCTTTTGAGTCGCAAAACCCCGAATTGCAAAAAAAATAATTCCTCGAATTTGAAGCGGTGAAGGGCCTTGGCCAATTGAGCAGGATCATCCGGAAAATGAGCCTGCTCCAAGGCTTCCCAACGGTTCATCAAGGACTCTGCATCCACGACATATGCCGGCAAAATTTCAGAGACATTGCCCGAAACTTGATCGAGGGCTTGACGGACGACACCTATCCACCAACGATTGTTCAAATTTCGTTGCCGTAATTTATCGGTCAAGGAATACATGGGGCTGAGGGAAGGTCCTGATTTCTTGCTCCACTCTTCCCATAAGGTTAACTCAGGATGCGCCATTTGAACCTGCCCCTTGTACTGGCTCACTTTTCCAAACACAAGGTACTCTTCCCCTTTACGAATGCTGGATTCCGCCCACTGAACAGATTGAAACCAAATCAATTCCAAATAATGTTGGCCATCGGTAAGGGTCGCCACCAAACGAGCTGCTTTGCCTGTTCCTACCTTTTCAATCCTCAGAATTTTGCCTCGGGTTTGCACAAATGTAGGACCTTCAACCAGTATCCCCAAGGAATGAACCTCAGATCTGTCGAGGTAACGGTATGGGAAATAGGTCAACAAGTCATAGTAAGTCTTCAAACCCAATTCCGATTCGAGCCAGGCAGCGCGTTGCGGACCAATCCCTTTGAGGTAAGCTAAATCATAAAACAAAGGATGTTCCGGCATACGGCAATTGAATTGACACTCAAGTACCCATACCTTACCAGCGCAGAGTCGCCAAAATTCGCCGCATATCCTTTAGCAGATAGGCGCTGTAAGGCTGCAAGGAATCGCTGTTGGGACTTACTTCAAAATAGAGTGACCCCCGTAAATAATGCTTAACACTATCCGTAACATAAAATTGGGTTTGGCTTGCAGCATCGCCGCCAACTATGTACAAGGTGCCATAAACCTTATGTTCAGGGTAACTGATAATTTCCTCTTCAATCGCTGTTGCCTTTAGGGTATGCTTAAAGGTCATGCGCTGGGTTTCAGCCATCAACACCGCCAAAGCATCCCTCCGGTCAACCTGTCGCCCGTCCTCGTAACGAACACCTTCGATGGGATGATAGGATAGATGCCATTGAGCTCCCAATGCGGGATAGGACAAATTCATCCATTGAGGATCGTTGGACGGTGACTTCGACGTGTTATGAGGGAGTCCTGAAGGATCCACACATACAGGATTGGCCGCAGCATTGTATTCAAAGACTACTGGAAGGCAATTCCCCTGGTATTGAGCCAGCTGAACCGGCGGGAGTATCGCACGAGCATAGGCATAGGGCCTTGCCACAGAGTCGTCGGATTGACAAGCGACAAAAAATCGCTGTCCTCCTACCATCAATACCATGGCCGTTATAACGCTTACCCACTCGGCCTTAACTCGAAGAAAGTGAGAAACTACTTGCCTCATTGCGCCGTTTTAGGGGGCACTTGGTACGTCAGGTGCATGGCCATGATCCTGCGATGATCCGCTTGAATGACTTTGAATTCAAAGCCGTGATGACGAAGGACCTCCCCTTGCAGAGGAATTCTCCCCTCCAATTCCAGGACCAAGCCTGCCAAGGTCTCGACTCCCTCCAAAATAGCTTGAAAAGGCGAAAAATCCCACCCGGTTTCTCTGGATAAATCCTGCAAGAGCATTTTGCCGGCTACCCAATAGCAATCTCGATCTAGGCGCCGGCACAGACGTTGTTCATCCGTATCGAATTCATCCTGAATTTCACCGACAATTTGTTCCAAAGCATCTTCCAAAGTCACCAATCCCGAAACGCCTCCATATTCATCAATCGCCAAGGCCATATGCATTCTTCTGGCTTTGAATTCTGTGAAAAGCTCATCAAGATGCTTGGTGTCGGGTACAATATACGGTTTACGCAACAATTCCTGCCATCGAAAGATCTTGTTCTGATTGAGCCTGGAAAATAAATCCTTAAGATACAAGATACCCACCACTTGGTCCAAGTTATCGCGGTAAACAGGAACTCTGGAATATCCCCATTCTCGTAATTGAGGAAGAATTTCCTCCAATGTCGCCTGGTAATCAATCGCTTGAATATCCTGACGTGGGACCATGATTTGCCTGACCTCAAGTTCTCCGAATTTAACAATACCTTTGAGCAGGTCCATCTCGGATCCTCCGCGATTGCCTTCTGTTCCAAAAGTCAAGTCAATGGCCTGGTTAATTTCGTCCTTGGAGACTTGCACGTGTTTGGATACCATCCAACGATCCATGAAGCCTGAACTTTGCATCAACAGCCAAATTATTGGGTTGAAGAGAAACTCCGAAACTTGCAAGGGCCAACTGAACCAACGAGCAACACCCATTGGATTTCGGGACGCGTATACCTTGGGCAAAATCTCTCCTGCAAAAACAATGATTGCGGTGACTCCAAAGGTTTGAAGCAAGGTAGGCAACCAAGGCATCCCCGGAAAAGTCAATACCTTGAATAACAAATAATAAAATAAAAGAATGATGGTAAGATTCACAACATTATTTCCAATAAGCAGATTCGCCAAGAGACGCTTAGGATTGGAAAGATGACGCAAGACCCTACGATCGGAAGGCAATCCGGAATTTCTTAATTGATCCAAATTCAATCGGCTCAAAGAAAAATATGCTGTTTCACTCGCCGAAAACATCGCTGAGCATAATACAAAAAAAATAATGAGCGGGGGCCAGGTGCCTAGGCCCAAATCAACAGCCAAAAAAAGTTCTTCCGGGGGGTCATCCATAGGTTGTGGGGTCGTCAATATCCTAGGGCGAAGCTAGGGTTCAATAAGGGAGATCCGACGAAGGCTCAGACGGAGGGGCTGAGGAGCCTGTGGTGGAACCTTGGACATCAGCCCTGGACAAGAGCACCATTTGATCGCCGATGATTTCGGTGGTATACCGTGTGTGCCCATCCTTATCGTCCCATTTACGGGTAGAAAGCCTCCCTTCGATATAGATCTGCCCTCCCTTGCGGCAATAAAGTTCAGCGACATCCGCCAAACCACGCCACAAAACAATATTATGCCATTCGGTCCGGGTTTGTTTATTGCCTTCCCTGTCCTTGTAGGTTTCCGAAGTAGCTAAAGGAAAGGTAGCAATTTTGGCTCCATTGTCCAAAACTTTAACTTCGGGATCCTTGCCGAGGTTGCCGATGAGCATGGCTTTGTTGAGTCCTCCCATATTCCAAAGTTAATTCCCGAGCATACAATTCCAAAGGCCTGGGCATGGGAAATTCATTCAGCTGATCCAACTTGACCCACAAGGCATGGGGAATCTCCGGCCGTTCTTGGGAAACAGTTAACGCCAAATGGATGGTCAGCGCCCTATGCGATAAGGTATGCTTGATAACCTGGACGGTCTGGCTCGTTGAAAACAGATTGTGGTCAAGCGGCGGCTTCTGCCGCAAACCCTCCACCCTGTAAAACTCATACAGCCCTGCCCATATCCCTTCATCAGGCCGTTTGATCAAGGCCACGTATCCCTTGCAGAGGATTACGAAATAATGTATGCTCTCCTTGGTAACCACTATTCGGCGCGATTTGGCCGGCAAATCCGCGATACGACCTTCCAACCTGGCGATGCAGCGATCTGACCAAAAGCAGTCATTGCACAGAGGTTTTTTGGGCTTGCACAAAACGGCCCCCATGTCCATCATGGCTTGGTTATAATCCCCGGGTCTGCTTTTCGCTAGCAAATGGGTTGCCGCATCCTGTATCCACCGCATGCCTTCCGGACGATCGTAGGGAATAGTGGCCCCAAAGGCCCTGGACAAAACCCGGATGACATTACCATCCACAACCGGCACCGGAAGTTCAAAAGCTATAGAGGCAATGGCCGCCGATGTATACGCCCCAATTCCAGGTAAACGCTTCAGCGCCTCAATATCTTGAGGCCAATGACCAAGTTGAGAAATTATAATGGCGGTTTGGTGCATTAAATGCGCCCTTCGATAATAGCCCAATCCTTGCCATAACCGAAGAACGTCCTCCAAAGGCGCACTAGCAAGGGCATCCACGGTGGGGTATGCCTTCAAAAACCGAATAAAATAAGGGGTTCCTTGCTCCACCCTAGTCTGTTGCAAAAGCACCTCAGAGAGCCAAATCGCATACGGATCTCTGCTCCCCCTCCATGGCATTACCCGCTTATCGGCATCATACCACTTCATCAAACGCCTAATCCACAAAGGTTTGTGATTCTTTTGCAATGGAAAATAATTTTGGTTCTGTTCCCAAAGGATTGGTTAAACCTTAAGATTGTGCGTTATATTTGCCCTCCCTTTGAGAAAAAGAAGGCCTATTTCCAACCAAAATAACGCTTATTTCACCCAAATACCCTTTCTGATTTTTCTTATCAATCCAATTTTCTTACATTTTTCAAACCTTTAAAAACTAAATCATGACCAAAGCTGATTTGATCCGCCAGATTGCAGACGAAACCGGAGTCGAAAGAGTCGATGTGGCCCAGAGTGTGGAAGCCCTCATCGCTGTTGTCAAGAAATCACTCAAAGGCGGGCAGAGTATTTATATGCGCGGTTTTGGTAGTTTCATCGTGAAGAAAAGGGCCAAAAAATTAGCCCGGAATATCTCTCGCGGAACCACGGTGGAAATCCCTGAGCATTTTGTGCCCAGCTTCAAGCCCAGCAAGCAATTCGTGGATTTGGTCCGTAAAGGCCCCAAGAAAGGCCGCTAAGACATGAGCCCAAGACCCCTGCTCCTGCTAACCCTCTGCCTTTTGGTTGGGACGACGTTGTGGGTATGGGGTAAGCGCAGTGCCCTTCAACCCGGCGGAAAGAGCGATACCGACCAATCCGCCCAATCCCCTGGGGTTTCTTTGGATGTCCGTACCGTCTTGGCCTCCAAAATCGAAGGTTTAGACCCCAAGGATCGTCAAAATTTCCTTAAGGTTCAAGCCTCGCTGGACAGCCTTGGGGATCGACCTGCGCAGAGCGCAGGCGTTTGGAAGAGCCTATCATCGTTCTGGCTTACCCGAGAAGATTTGCTTGGGGCTGCCCTTTGCTTGGATATGGCGAGTGACCTCCAACCTACCTCTGATGATTTTAGGGATGCTGGGCTTTACTACGGCTCTGCGGTGCATTCCCTTATGGAGGAGGATTCTGCCACCGCCACTTTCTGCCGGAACCAGTCCACGGTGATGCTGGCCAAAGCCCTGGAAAGCAAACCTGATGATTTGGACCTCAAAGCCGATTGGGCGAATGCCTTGGTGCAATCCAGCCCAGCACCCATGCAAGGCGTTCAAGTTCTTTTGGAAATCATTCGTACAGAACCCAAGCATCTCAAAGCGCACTCTCATCTTGCCAAATTGGCCATCGAGAGTGGGCAATTTCCCAAAGCCATTGCTCGCTTCAAGAACTTACTTTCTTGGTATCCTAGTCTTGGCTCGGCCTACCTGGGACTAGGGGAAGCCTATTTCCGCATCGGAAACAAAGACAGTGCCGTCATCTACCTCCAACAATACCGAGGTCTGGTCCAAGACCCCGAAACTCAACAACAGATAGACAACTATCTACGTCAAATTAATCCTTAAACCAAAACCCTTATGCCTTGCGGTAAAAAAAGAAAACGTCATAAAATGGCAACCCACAAACGCAAAAAGCGTTTGAGAAAAAATCGCCACAAGAAAAAATAATTCCGGCGTAGGCCTATTCGGCTTTACCCCAACCTTCCTTGGTTTGTTTCGAAGTCCGCATAGCCCATGGTTATACCCTTGGGCTTTTGGGCTTTGTGATTACTTTGTTTTACCCACAGGGCTTAAGTCGGATTTCCTTTATCGTTCTGAACCGTTACGTCTGGAACAAAAAAACTATTGTTTTGAGTAAATCACTTTTTGTCAGCCATTCCAGTCAAGGCTTTGTTTTTGCCATGACCGACAACCGCCGTCTTATCGAATACGGCGAGGAAACCAACGAGAAAGCCTTCCAGGTTGGGGATATATATTGGGGCGAGGTCCGGAAAATCAACCCTTCGCTTAATGCTTGCTTCGTGGATGTGGGCGATGAGAAAGACGGTTTCCTGCATTACTTGGATTTGGGAGAACAGTTCGCAACCATGCGCAAATACTTGGCCGAATTAAGTTCAGGCAAGCGTAAGCCAGGAATGCTTCAACACTTCGACAGGGTAGAGGCTTTGCCCAAAGAAGGGCAAATCGGAACATACCTCCAAAAAGGCGACCGCATTCCTGTCCAGATTACCAAGGAACCCATCAACTCCAAAGGTCCCAGAGTCACAGCGTCCTTGTCCCTGGCTGGAAGGTTTTGTGTGGTGCTCCCCATGGACAGCGGCGTTTCCGTTTCCAGAAAGATCTCCGATGCCGAAGAAAAAAAACGCCTGAAACAAATTGCCGCTCAAGGTCTTCCACGCAATTTTGGAATCATCATTCGTACTGCTGCTATAGGTGCAGGTGCGGACGAAATTCAGAGCGATATCCGGGACTTGGTGGATAAGTGGAAAGAAATTAGCCGCAAGCTAGTTGCCGCCAAACCCAGGGACCTCATTAGCAAAGAAATAACTAGAGTAACTGGATTGCTTCGGGATCTACTCAGCGACCAATTTGACCAAATCCAAGTGGATCACCCCGGAATGGCCGAACAACTCAAAGAATATATCCACGGTATCGCTCCCGACAAGGTTAATTTGGTGCAGGTTTATAAGGGAAAAGTGAATATGTTCGAGCACTATGGTCTCGATAAACAAATCAAAGGCTCCTTTGGCACCACCGTTACCATGCCGGGGGGAATATACCTGGTGATCGAACACACGGAGGCCCTCCATGTCATCGACGTCAACAGCGGGAACCGATCCAAGAAAGACACGGACCAACAAGAACATGCCCTGCAAACCAACCTTGACGCAGCAGAAGAAATTGCAAGGCAACTCCGACTACGGGACATGGGTGGTATCATCGTCATCGATTTCATCGATCTACGATCGGCCGAACAGCGCAAGACCCTCTTGGACAAAATGATTCAGCTTATGTCCACAGACCGAGCGAAACATCATATTCTGCCAATGTCGAAATTCGGCCTAATGGAAATTACCCGGCAAAGGGTAAGACCTGCTGTTCAAATTTCAACCCAAGAACATTGTCCGGCTTGCAACGGGACTGGCAAAACAGGGCCTAGTTTACTGATCACCGACCAAATAGAAAGTCGATTGGATTATTTGTTGCAGAAAAACGGAGAGTCCAAAATCACCGTAGTCGCTCACCCCCATTTGGCCGCCTATTGCAAGGCTGGTTGGCCTTCGCTTCAAATGAAATGGTGGTTGAAATACCGCAAATGGATTCGCATTCAGGCTGATAACCAAAAGCTCATGGGGGAATATCGCTTACTCAACAGCAAAGGCGAAAACATCCCCCTTTAGCGAGAACATCACCCCTTGTGGTGATTACACCAAGGACCTCCTCCACCCTCTCCCGAAACTCCGGGAGCTCACCCGCAGAACCGGAGGCATTTGGTGGCGCTTGAATTCGCTGCGTTTCATCATGTCCATAACACGACGAACTAGATCAGGGTCGTGACCATTCAGGATCAAACCCTCTTCATCCAAGCTACCCTCTATGCGATCCATCAAGATTGCATCCAACAAAGGGTAAGGCGGTAAAGAGTCAGAATCCAATTGCCCGGGTCTGAGCTCAGCACTGGGGGCGGACTCAAGGATACTCGAAGGAATCCATTCCTTGTGGGCATTCCAGCAATTTGCCAACGCATAAACCTGTGTTTTATACAAATCCCCAATTACAGACAGCCCCCCTCCCATATCTCCGTACAAGGTACTGTATCCCACAGCGGCCTCACTTTTGTTGCTAGAATTCAACCACATCGCACCGTATTGGTTGGAATAAGCCATAAGGAACAATGCCCTCAGCCTAGGCTGAATATTTTCTTCCGTCAACCCAGTAGGCTGCGTTTCCCATTTCGTCTGGAGGGTTCCCATGACCGCACTAAAGCTATCTTCAATGGACAAAATTTGATAAGCAACCTCGTGAATACGACATAAGGCAACACTATCAGCCACCGAGCGTTCCGATGAATAGCCCGAAGGCATCAACAATGCCGTAACATTTTCAGAACCAAGAGCCATCACCGCCAGACATAGCACCACTGCCGAATCCACCCCACCCGAGAGACCGATCACTACCTTTTTTCCACTAGTCATGGCCAGATAATCCCGTATGCCCAGGCACAAGGCCTTAGTGATTTCATTCGAATCAAAATGATCACCTAAGATGATGGCGTTGGAACCATGAGGTGGATTTAACAAATCCCTGTTCATCCTTGAATCATTGCGTAAACTGTCCCAAATAAAATTTTCAAGATGCTGATTGGAATCGGTATCCCACAGGGCAACTCCCTGCTCAAATTTGGGACAAAGCTCTTGGACAGCCTTATTGGGATAGGCAACAGATGTTCCCCCATCAAAGATGAGGTCAGCACGAGCGCCAACCTGATTTACGTAAACCACCGGAATACCGCATCGGTTAGCCGTGGATTGCAATACATGAGCCCTACGTGGTATGCCTTGAATGGAATAAGGCGATGCGGCCATATTCAATATAAAATCAACAGATGAATCTGCGGCGCCTAATGCCAATTGGACAGGATCTGTAGGGTATTTAACGTCAGCATCCCTCGCCCACAAATCCTCGCAAATACTCAGCAAGAATTTCTTTCCATCGTGCTCCAATACACTGCATTGATCCCCCGACTGAAAATAACGTGATTCATCAAAAACGTCGTAATTGGGCAATAACACTTTACGCCCAACCACCGACCATCCTTGATCGGATACCCAATACGCTGCATTATAGACCTTCCCATCTTCCCACGATGGCGCACCCATCAAAGCGGGGATTTTTAAGCGATTCGCCATCTCATCCAAAGCTATGCGGCACGTTTCTCGCAATGTCTCATCCCGTAACAAATCCATAGGTGGGTATCCAATCAGACTTAACTCCGGGAAAACCGCCAAGGTTGCCCCATATTCGGCCGCAGCGTTAGCCGCCTCCAGCATAGAATCCGCATTGAACTGCACCTCCCCTATCCTGGGCGCAAATTGAACCAAACCTAAACGCATCTCAGAGGGTTAGGTACGCTGAAATCTGTATGGAATGCAACCTTCCTTTGAAATAATCACCACGAAACACTTGGGTCAAAGGATAATCGTATCGAAACCCGGTACTCAACCGCATAGGCGATGCCAAGGGAAATTCCCAACCCAGACCAATACCCAGCCATGCAGAAAACAAAGCCACTCGATCATCCTGATCTACCGGTGACCCTGGGACGTTGGTTACGCGATAGGTTTCATTTGAAGGATCAAAAAAATCACCTGTCTCATATCCAATAAGTTCTTGACCTTCAAAGCAAGCCCTTACCCTTGTATTCCACATGGTTGTTAATCCAAATAGCGCAAAGGGCGCCGATTGGGTTGAACTCTGAGCGCCACCCAATCGCAACATCAACGGAATTTCCAAGCCTTGGATCCTGTATTGGTAAGAAAAATCCCGCAATACGGTATCCATTCCCGGAATTTTGTAACGGAAAGAATCCACCCTCACGTTGAAAACATTTCCTCGCAACAACACACCTGTCAAGAAAGCGTAGCGGGGGGCGAAGGAATGTGCCGCATTCATCCCGATGGACCAACCCAATCCCGCATGCCCAGGCTGAATTTGACGATTATCCGAAGCAATCCAACTTGGTTGCAGAGAAGCTTGAAGTCCCATTTTCAACGATGACCAACCAAGGTCCGACTTGGTCTGCGCAGCGAGCCTATCAGGCCCTCTTGCAACACCAAGGAAGAACACAGCGACAAGGCAGTGCGCCAATGACGCATGATTGTACCAGCGCACGAAAGAAAGGCCCTGCAAGAATATGTAGATTAGAAACTTCATTAATTTTGGAATTAAGATGAAACATGACGCAGAACTGCCGAAAACCAATCTTGGGAACAAAATTAAGAACTTTAACCTTCTAATCGCCGCCGCCATCCTCTTGGCTGGCCTAGCCTGGGTCTGGACCCAAGGCCTTCCCTGGTTAGGCAAGAACCATAGCCACCTGCTCCCTCTTAGTGAGCCTTTGGAGACTCCTTGGAGAGCATTTTACGCCGAGCAGCATATCGGTGCGGAAGAATCATTTGAGGATTGGGTGCGACGTACTCGGCAAACCCATCCAGGCGATTGGGGCTTTTGGTTAACACACCTTCAAGGTCTGAGCCCGGATGTGGCTTACCCTTTGCTGAAAAGCCTGCATGTGGACAGTCTCTTAATGGATATATCGAAACTTTGGGACTCGGATCTTACTGAAATCAAAAGCGCAAAAACTACCCTTTTTGAAGTCCTTTCGCGGTACCGTTCTCTTCAGAAATACACCGATAGCACTTTACAGAGTCTACACAAACAACCAAACTCCGACAGAATCCTTTCGAACAAATCCAAAGCCACGAAACCCCTTGCAATCATTGGAATGGTCGGACTATTTCAGTATCAAACGGCATTAACCGACACCTCCCTTTGGATAGGCCTTGATATGTTTATGAATGAAGAATACCGGTATTATCCCAGTGTTGAGCAACTTTATGAATACCAAAGAAGACGTACCGCGCCTCGATACATGCCCGTAGCGGTGGCCCGTACCCTTGCCGAGGATTGGGTCAGTGGAAACCTGAAGATTACCTCCAAAAGCGATATTACCTTGCTTGATCAAATCATACGAGAGGGCCAAACCCTGGCTTGTATGCGGTGGTTACTTCCTGAAGTTCATGACACTTTGCTGTTGGGTTACAGTGCTGCGCAATGGAAGTGGATCAAGAACAATCAAGGTCAAGTTTGGCGAGATTTAGTGAGCAAAGATTTGTTGTTTACAGGAGATCCCGCCATCCTCTCACGCTACCTAAATGATGGCCCATTCAGCTCGGGCTATCCGCAACAAAGCCCTCCAGCCTTAGGGTTGTTCATTGGCGATGCAGTTATTCAAAATTGGATTCAAGGCCATCGTGAAACAGAAGCTCGCCCAGCTTGGACCTTGCTTTTGAAAAACCGAAATCTTACGGCTAACCAAATTTTGAAAAAATCCGGATACAAAGGGCGATGAAAAAGATCTATCGATTCACTTCCACGAATCGCTCAATATCCTCGCGCTTCCCGAGAAGTACCATAAAATCAGAGGCATAAAGTATGGTATCAGCCCCTGGGACCCCCAAAATATGGTACTCCACTTTGTGAGAGCCGTCCTCCACAGCGATTTCGTAAGCTCGCCTCAAGGTAATCAAATTCAGTTTGTACTTGGAACGCAGTTCGATTTCCAAAACCGTTTTGTTACATATACCCACTGGTGTTTTGACCTCTACAATCTGGTAGTCATCCGGGAGTTGGAATACATTGACCAAGTTGGGATTGAGCAGACGGCCCGCCACCGATATTCCTACTTCATCTTCGGGGGATAGTATTTCAGTAACACCAAGTTTCTCCAACACTCTGCGCTGCTGCTCTGTAGAAGCCCTGGCAATAATGCGCTTGACGCCTAACTCAATAAGTGTTACAGTGGTAAGCAAAAGGCCCTCAAAATCCTGTCCAATGGCCACAACTACCGCATCCAAATCCTGTACACTTTGTTCGCGTAGCAATTTAATATTGGTTGCATCCATATGCACGGCATACGCCACATCATCTCGTAGGGCATCAATGGCATGCACATCGTTGTCCATAACAATGACCTCGGCACCACGCTGCGCCAAAGTACGGGCGATGGTCGTCCCAAAACGACCCAGGCCAATTACACCGAAACGGTTTTCCATGATAAAATCTTTTGAATATGAGAAGCAATTACATTGAGGGCCCTTTCAAAGCCATGAATATTGGTGATGATCAAATCGCTGGAATCACGATAGGGCTCAAGGTAAGCTTTGTAAGCCGGGGCTACATGATGATCCCATTGGTAGCGAACCACCTCTTCGGGATAACCACGCTCGCGGTAATCCCTTTCGATACGTCTGGATAGCATGAGATCCTGGGGAGCATCAATGAAAATACGCAAATCCAGCATCTCGGCAATTTCCTTGTAATGAAAAACGAATAAGCCCTCCATGATCATCACCGGTGCCGGCTTCAAGACATGTTCTGTAGGCTCGGCATCCGGACGGTTGAAGGTGTACTCCCGGATGTTCACGGACCGGCCCTCGATCAAGGACTTCAAATCCGCTAAACAACGCTGACGATCCAAGGAGGTGGGCAAATCAAAATTGACTTCCCCCTGCTCGTCCCTGGACTGCAGGTGAAGGGGGTGGTAATAATGGTCTTGAGAAATTACACAGAGCTGTTCCAAGGAAAACCTAGTGGCCAGATCTTGAATAAAGGTGGTTTTGCCCGAGGCCGAGCCACCTACAATTCCGATGAGGTAGGGAATTTGGGGACTTTCACCGCGAATCATGCGACAAAACTAAACTACGCAGACCCAATTCAACCCCTATCCTTCAGGCCAGGGGGTCATTCATGGCCTGGGCTTGAAGACCCCGAAGGGCACAATGCATTCTTCCATGGAAATCCCGCCGTGCTGGAAGCTGTTTCGGTACAATGCCGCGTATTGATGAAAATTGTTTGGATAGCAGAAAAATTGGTCCGAACCGGCCAATGCATACGTGGAATTCAGGTGTTTGCGCGGCAATTGCACCTTCTCGGGATTGCGGATACTAAAGATGGAATCCTCTTGAACCTGAAGGTTCCGTCCTTCTTTGTATCGGAGATTGGTGGACATTTCCCTGTCCCCGCTTATCCGCAAGGGGTCTTCCACCTTGACCATCCCATGATCCGTGGTCAGCACCATCGTATAACCCCTTGATGCCGCAATTTCCAGGTATTCGAGTAAGGGGGAATGTTCCAACCAAGATCGGGTGATGGAGCGATAAGCGGCCTCGTCCTCCGCCAGCTCTTTGATGATGTTCATTTCCGAACGAGCATGACTTAACATATCCACAAAATTATAAACCACTACCTCGAGGGGATTGTTCATTGCAGAACCCCCACCATCCAGCATAGCCTTGGCTTGATTGAGGGAAGTTATTTTCTGATAATGGAATGAAATGTTGCGGCCATTCCGTTTCAACCATTCCCCTAAGAAGAAGGCTTCGTGCATGTTATGACTACCCTCCTCATCCTCCGACCACCATCGATCCGGATAGCGCCGAACAATTTCTGCCGGCGGCATTCCAGCAAACAATGCATTTCTTGCGTATTCCGTGCTGGTCGGCAAAATGGAATAATAGGTTGAGGTGTCAGTGTTTTTGTAGAAGGGTGAGAGGATGGACTCAATGACCTTGTACTGATCCAATCGAAAATTATCAATGAGGAGGAACAAAACTTTAGGGTTCTGATCCAACAACGGAAGCAGTTTCTTTTGCAACAATTGATGGGAAAGAATGGGGGAACTGTTCGTGCCGGCTTGGTACCAGGATTCGTAATTTGATTTGATGAAACGCACAAATAACCTGTTGGCCTCAGCCTTTTGCATAGCAAACACCTCTTTCATCCCCGAATCACCCGACTCTTCCAGATTCAAATCCCATTTGACCAATCGCTCATAGAGCTCCGACCATTGCACCGCATTCAATGGATCGGACATGCTCATGCCCAATGCCCCAAAGTCTTCGCGATAGGCCGCCGTGGTCTTCTCAGCGATGAGCCGTTTATGGTCTGTAATTTTGATTATGGCCGAAAGCAATTGCTTGGGGTGAACCGGCTTGATGAGGTAATCTGCAATTTTGGATCCGATAGCCTCTTGCATCAGCATTTCTTCTTCGCTTTTGGTCACCATAACCACCGGCAAGAGGGGGTACTGGTCTTTGAGCCGGGAAAGTACCTCCAATCCGCTCAAACCAGGCATGTTTTCATCCAACAAAACGACGTCATAGTCGCTTAGTCCGGCCTGTCGAATTGCTTCGGCCCCGTGATTGACAGGTGTAACTTTGTAGCCCTTACCTTCCAAAAATGAAACATGCGGCGCCAAAAGATCGATTTCATCGTCTGCCCACAAGATTGAAATGCCGTTCATCGCGTTGATTTATTTCCCCTAACGTATAATATCGTAATTGTAGTCTAAATTACCCTCTTTTCTATGGGCCATTCCAACCTCACTAACAAAATCCTTAACGACCCCCTCTACGGGTTCATTCGGTTGGAGTCGCCGTTGATTCTGCATTTGCTTGATCATCCCTTGCTTCAAAGATTACGTTATATCCGGCAATTGGGTATGACCTATTTGGTGTATCCCGGAGCCACGCATTCCAGATTGGCCCATGCACTCGGAGCCATGCACCTGATGCAGAACGCCTTGGACATTCTTCAACACAAGGGCTACGGTTTGAGCCCGGATGATCGCTTGGGGGCCTTGGGCGCCATCTTGCTGCACGACCTGGGGCATGCACCTTTTTCACACGCCTTGGAAGGGTTTCTTATTCAAGACATGCCCCACGAAGAAATTTCTTTGCTCCTCATGCAGGATCTCAATCAAGCGATGGATGGAGCCTTGGACTCGGCCATAGACATCTTCACGAACAGGCATGAACTGCCCTTCTTGCATGAATTGGTGAGTTCACAATTGGATATGGACCGATTGGACTACCTAAGTCGGGATAGTTTTTTCACCGGGGTGACCGAAGGGGTTATTGGGGTTGACCGAATTCTTCAAATGTTGGACGTTCATCAGGGGAAATTGGTAGTCGAGCGCAAAGGCGTTTACAGCATAGAGAAATACCTGATGGCCAGAAATTTGATGTACTGGCAAGTCTATCTGCACAAAACCGTGCTATCCGCCGAATACCTGATGGGGCATATAATCCGCCGGGCGAGAGAATGTCGGTTAGCCGGCCTGCCTATTCAAATTTCAGGAGATCTTGCCATGTTTCTGGACAGTCCGCCGAATGCAGATGATTTTCGTAACAATCCCGAGCTTCGAAATGCCTATGCGCGTTTGGATGATGCCGAAATCATGGTTCATGTGAAGGCATGGGCCAGGTCATCCGAACCCTTGTTGCAACACCTCTGCGGACAATTGATGCAACGGAGGCTTTCCCGGGTAACCTTCAACACCGACAAGCCTGACCCGCAACGAATTCACATGGCGGGACAGGCCGAGGCACGCCGTTTGGGCCTGGAAGATGAAGCCATCCCCTATTTGGCCCATACAGGAATTGTACAGAATGCGGTTTACAACCCCGAACATCAACCCATCATCATCCGAGACCGCCAAGGCAAGACCCAAGGCCTTGAGGCCCTCAACGACCATGCCTACTGCGTGGATTTGTTGGCTGAGAGGACTCAATACACCCAATATCTCCCCAAAAAGAACTAAGCCGCCTTCCAACCGCTTTTTAGGGATCAACCCTGGAAAAGGTGCCATGGCATCCTTAATGGGAGGCCCAATAAAGGGCAATTATGTTGATATTTGCGGAATTATGATGGAATTGCAATGCAAGGAAATCGCTGCCATGGTGGGCGGGGTATGCCTTGGAGATGAGAACCGCTTAATCCAAAGCCCGGCCAAGATTGAAGATGCAGGAGCCCACCAGATTTCTTTCCTTGCCAATCCCAAATACTTGGCTCATCTGGATCAATGCCGCGCTGGAGCGCTCATCGTGGACCATCGCTTGGAATTGCCCTTTATACCCTCTCAAACCACCATCATTAAGGTCGCTGACGCGTATTCATCCTTTGGCCTCATCCTCCAAGCCTTTCAAAGCGAACCCGTTTACCATGCCGGAATCCATCCCCAGTCCATGGTGGATTCTACCGCCGTCCTTGGAGAGAATGTAGGCATAGGCCCTTATTCGGTTGTTTCCCAAAAAGCCCAGATTGGTGCAGGTTGCCAAATTGCCTCGCAAGTCTACCTTGGTTCCGGGGTCCACATCGGTGAAAATTGCATTTTGCATCCTGGGGTTCGCGTTTTGGATGGCTGCCAAATCGGCGACCGCTGCATACTGTACGCCAATGCCGTGATCGGATCCGATGGATTCGGCTATGCACCTGACAAAGACCAAGTTTACGCCAAGATTCCTCAAACAGGAATCGTGATTTTGGGCAATGACGTCGAGGTCGGCGCCAATGCAACGATAGACAGGGCCACCATGGGCGCAACCACGGTCGGTGATGGTTGCAAAATTGACAACCTTGTGCACCTGGCCCATAATGTGGAATTGGGTGCTCATTCAGTAATTGCGGCCCAAACTGGGATTTCAGGCAGCACCAAAGTTGGGGAAAAATGTGTTTTTGGGGGGCAAGTTGGTGTTGCAGGCCATATACAGATCGCCCCCGGTTCTCAAATTGGGGGTCAAACCGGGGTTACGCACAGCATTGAAGATGCCAACCGTAAATGGAACGGGACCCCAATTATGCCATATATGGATAACCAAAGGTCCAACGCTTTGTTTCGGAAACTTCCCCAACTGGAATCTGAACTCCTCGCCAAAATTCAATCCTTGAAAGAGGCCTACACAACCCTGGCCCGAGAATTCGAAAAGGCCAAAGCTTAACAAGCCTAACGGCTTATCATTCATGAAAAATTCTGAAACCATCTATCAAAAGACAATTGCTCATCCTGTTTCGATGGAGGGCGTGGGATTGCATAGCGGATCGCCAGTTGTTCTACGTTTTATCCCCGCCCCCGAAGATACTGGTTTCATTTTTAGAAGAACTGACTTGAACCCGATCGTGGACATTCCCGCTTTGGCAGAATATGTTGTCGAAACCAGCCGAGGCACCACCCTAGGATTGGGGGAGGCCAGAGTCCTCACGGTAGAACATGCCCTTGCTGCCCTCACCGCCATGGACTTGGATAATGTTATTGTAGAACTCAATTCGCCTGAACTCCCCATTGCTGATGGCAGTGCATTACCCTTCATGGAAACTCTGCAAAAAGCAGGACTCACTGAGCAAAAATCACCCAGGAAATATTTTGAACTAAAAGAACATTATCACTTTGAAGATGAATTCAAAGGAACTGAAATAGACCTCTTACCGGATTCAGATTATCGTGTCTCTGTTCTTATTGATTTTGACTCCAAAGCCCTTGGAAGACAACATGCCAGAATGGATTCCCTGTCAACATTTGCCGAAGAAATTGCCCCGTGCAGAACATTTTGTTTCCTGCATGAACTTGAGACTATGTACAATCATAAGCTCATTCAGGGCGGGGATCTTA
>Ga0194128_10004826_pt1 | contig 19450 bp, 35 predicted proteins | sample TA2KigCa65mmetaG_FD_148650 | JGI IMG/M metagenome (GOLD analysis project Ga0194128, IMG submission 148650) | Freshwater microbial communities from Lake Tanganyika, Tanzania - TA2015037 Kigoma Deep Cast 65m | ecosystem: Environmental > Aquatic > Freshwater > Lake | place: Tanzania: Lake... | reverse complement strand
TAAAATAAACGGTAAATATATGTTTACACTAGACTGGCATACTCCAGACATTAACATCCTTGATGGTGGCTATTCGGTAAATCCAGGGCAACACAAATGCGGGCATGTAATTGCAAGAGAAGATGGCAATTATGCCATCCAGCCCAATAACCGCATTAGGCTATGGGATCCATCTTATACCACCAAAAAAGGCGAGAACTTGGTTAATCGATTAATCAATGAAACTGTATGGGATGTCGAAGATGGGGAGAAATGGATCACATCAGATGACAAAAGATATGATTATGATGTAGTGGCCAAAAAAATTACTACCCCACCCCAACAGCCTGCTTTGTTTGATAATCATGTGGTCGAATCAACAAAGTTTTATGATTCGGAAATTATTAACAAATGGTATTGGGAGGACGCTAATGTTTAAAAAAACCACCAAATGTTGCAGACATAAGCCAGAAGTTTCTTGCAAATGCAATTGCCATGAAAAAAAAGCCAATGGGAAAAAAGCCAATGGGAAAAAGAGATACAAATGGCTGGCACAAGAAAGGCAGGCTTTTGCTGACGGTGTTCGCAATAAGGCACAAACTTTTACCAACCGCTATAAAAAAACAAATAAAGAAGCCTGCCGGAAATGGAAGTGGGACAACCCATAAAATTAATCCCGGATTTTTATTTCACATATGATATAATAGATTTGGCATGAGAGATCATCATGCTGCTTAGGACGTTGTTTTATCCCTAAGCGGGCTAATTGTAAAGCCCGGCCTGTCCTGTCCCCGCATTTCCACCGATAGGACAGGCTTTAACCCGGAACCGTTTATACCAAAAATTTGAGTATATATTTTTACAGGGTTATGCATCAATTTAGGGGTGTAGCGAACGTATGTTCGGGGGGGTCAATGGGGGTCAAGCGAACGCCTGTTCGCCTATTTCGTCAAGCTCACAATCGCGCAAGCCTTATGGGGCAAGGGTTCTAGGGCTATTTCGTCAGATTTGCGTTCTGCGTAATCTTCCACTACTGTTTAGGTATCGGCAATCCCGCCGACACACAACAAGGAGACACAACGCAATGCCCCGCAAGCCCCGCAATCCCAAGAATGCCTTCTATCGCCTTGACTACGAGCGAGGTGACGAGAACAAGGGCGTGACCCGCAAGGTTGTCAAGCCCGCCAAGCCCGCAATCAAGGCGGTCTACAAGGCACTCAACGCCAAGGTTGAGATTGCCCGCAAGCGCAATAACGCAAGGCGGGTCAAGCCCCCCTATGTCACGCCCTACCTACTCAACGCCGTTGCGACGGTAGTAAACCTGCCCGCCATTGACAAGGCGCAAGCCCGTGACAACAACGCCCCTGTCATTGTCATTGACGCACGGCTAGTCGTTCGCAAGGTTGGCGAGACACTTCACCTGCGCCCCGACAATACCGTTCGGGCAAGGCTTATCACGCTTGCCACGCTTGACAAGCGGGTTGGCAAGGTGTCCTACCTGCGCTACCTTGCCAACAATCACCCCAACGCTGTCAAGGGTCACCCTGACGCTTACAAGGTGATACTGTTCCGCACCAAGTAGCACCCGCTACAACCCCCCCCCGAACCCCCTCTTACCCGCAAGGGTAGGCGGGGGTTCTGGCGTTATGGGGTTCAGTCGAGCGGGCAATCTGACGACCAACACCAAGCCCGCAGTCTGACGACCAACACGCCCAGCGTAACATTACAGTTTATGGTCTCATTTTTAGTATGTGTAATATTACAGCACCAAACCTTATAATGTCCTTGAGTGTCTCATTTTTAATGGATGTAAGATTACAACACCAAACCTTGTAGTGTCCTTGAGTGTCTCATTTTTAACATGTAATTTTACAACCGATCCACCTTTATGTAATAATACCGCGGGTGGAGCTGCCCAGTTTCACGTAGCAGACGCACCCGTTGGGACATAAATGGTACATACCAGAAATGGAATACGCATTCGTAATCTTACACCGATGTACCGTTTATGGTAGATCGCGTAATCATACATTACGGTGTATGTTTATGCGTAGTGTATTATTATGCGTCAGCTCGTATAGTTATGCGTAATCATACGAACATTCGTTCGTGTAGCAAGGCTCTTCTGGGTCGGCTAGAATGCTCTCAACGGTTCGCAACGGGCGAGCCCTAAGAGAGAGGATAACGAAGTGAGTAAGAAGAGTAAGAAAGAGTGGGTGAAACTGATGCTTTCAGTCATCACCAAGACGAATGAGGTTCGGGCTGAGATGCGCTCTAAGCGTGTCTATGTGTCGCTCGTTCTTCTGAATGCGATGAGTGAAGCACTCTTCACGAAGAAAGTGATGCCGAAGAATGAGACTGACGCTCGTTCGTGGTGTCTCGCTAATGAGGCGTTCGTGGTATCGGTGGATTCCATCGTTCACAAGAACCATGTGAAGCGTGTTAGCACGAACCGACCAGAGAACACGGTTAGGGCTCGCATTCTCACATTCGTGAATCTGACGAGCGAGAAAGAAGTGATGAAGAAACTGAATCAGAAAGAGCGCAACGCTCTCGCTCTGGTGAAGACTCTGGCGTATGTCCGATTCGTTCAGAACGGTTCACCGACTGCCACCGACTCGAAGAATGCTGATGCGAAGAAAGTGTTTATCGTTCGCAAGAACTGAGAGACACTCTCGCAAGAGAGAGCCCGACTCGCAAGAGTCGGGCTCTTTCTGTTTCTACCGATAGTCAGCCGAACTCCGTACCGAGAATGGTACGGGGTTCTTTCTCTTTCTGCCACGTCGACTAGGCGCGATCGGTGAAGTGTACCATTCTTGTCCCGTACCATTTATGTCCCGCTCTGTGTAATGTTACCAAGCGGGTTATAAGGTTACGATCGGGTAAGTTTAGTGTGTTTATTTCTTTATGAGATACTAATAGAATACTTTTGACTGGCGTAATATTACATAAGCCTCATTTCTTTAATGTAAGTTTACACAGCATAATCCTTTATGAGAATCATTCCCATAAACCAGCCATAAAGCGAACATCTGTTCGTGTTGCAAGGCTATTGGATATCCGATAGACTAATGGCGTGCCAATAGGTACACTCAACCACGAGAAAGGTAACTTTACAACGTGACTAGGAAATATTACTTCACAACTGACGGGACTTATGGTTCTGCCGATAACTTGGTCATCATTGACGCAAGTAAGTTTACACCCGAAGAGTGGGAATGGATAGAGCAATCCACCGATACTGACCGTCAGCGTATGGCATCGCTAGTCGGAATCCGTGCTTGGTATCGCAAGCACTACCATTACGATGATGGAATGTTACCCTGTAAGTTCTGTCACTTTACCGAAGATGAGACTACCGAATGCGGGTATGTCTGGATGACTTGCGATGCCGATGACGATAACGGTTGCGATTGGGGCAACAGTTAAATAACACAGCAGTAAAGTTACGCTGGGGAACCCCCCGCCCCGGCGTAACTTTACAAGCCATATAGGTAATATTACACGGTAATCTTACGCGGGTGGAGCAGACAGCGCCAGCGTTTCTGACACACCCGTTTGAGAATGGTTCCTATTCTTATTTTTTTTAGTATGAGTTTGTAATATTACACCTATGTACCATTTGTGGTACATAATGTAATTTTATAAGGCCGTACCCTTTATGGGACATCATAGGATACAAAAAAAACACGGGGCATTTCTGCCCCGTGTCTTTTTTGGTACTACTTACTTAGTTAGGTAAATGAAAACTAGGTAAGCATCGTTGTTTGTTGGGTCGCAAGCGTCACTAGTACCATTTACCAATTTGCGACAGTACGCCACTTTTGCTATCCGACTATCTACCCTGCTAAGTGTCTCTAAACGCTGGCGTACCGTGTTTTCGGGTCGCAAGCACGACACTTTGCCTTCTTTGTTTTCGTGTACCATTTTGCGTACATCCACAACGACACCGTTATCGGCGCACCACTCACGAGCATTTTTGTCTGCTGGCATAGCAATTCCATTTAGTGCCTTGCCAATAGCAAGGTTTAGATACTCGCTATCGTAAATGGGTTTGGCTGGGATTTTTGCTAGTACCTTGTTGGCAGTACCAATTTTGGTACTAAGTTTTTTGGCAAATGCCTTTGCCTTTGCCGTTGTTGCCTTTGTTACCTTCTTTTTTTTCACTTTGTTTTATCCTTTGTTTGGGGACTACCCTTCGTAATCCGTTGCCCATAGCCTACCAGCCCAAAACCTTACCCACAACTATCCCAAAAATGGTACAGATACTTTTGTTATCGGCCCGCTAACAATAGTTAGCGCATAGCTTTGATGTTATGTAATATTACCAAGCGGGCTATGTATTACGGCTGTGTAATTTTAGTGGATTTACTTCTTTATGGGTAACATTACGGGCGGGTGTGGCGCGCCTAAACCCCCCGCGCCACACCCGTAAGATTACAGGCAAGATACTTTACAAATTTAGTGTCTTTATGTAAACGTAATATTACTTTTGACTCAACGTAATAATACAAAATACCATTTATGGGATAGTTGGAAGCGATTACCGGGCGTGGTAGACTATGGGTAATGCCAATAGGCAGGACAACTACTCACAGAAAGATTACACCAATGGAAGAAATGAATAAGGAAGAATGGCTAACGGTGATGCGCTTCGCTTGCTTTCTCGTTGCCGAATTCTCAATTAGAGTTGCGTTGACCGTCGAAAATGACGTCCCCGTAACTAAAGACAATGTTGAGCAATTGTTGTGTGATGCCATTGATGGTACACAGATGGCAACACAGGGAGTAGAAATTGCGGAAGCGTTAGAGTCTGGTAGTGTTACAGCAAGGTCGGCAGACTCGTTTGAGTATCTCGCCAAGATGCTAGACATCGTGGAGTGGCACTACTCTTACCTAACCCGTAATCTGACACCTACGGAAGAATTGAAAGAAGGGTACTTGCTCGCCAAAGACGCAATTGCCCGCCTTGCCAACTCGTAGACTTACGGCGCAGTAAAGTTACGTCAGGGCTAGGAAACTAGCCCCGGCGTAATTTTACAAATTGATCCAGGTAATATTACGCGGGTGTAAGGATTGGGGGGGTTTCAATCCTTACACCCGCAGTAACATTACACACTTATAAACATTATGGAATGCGCAATTGTAACATTACAATGGCCAATCCTTTATGGTGGATAATGTAATCAGGTGATCGCGTAACAATACAAAGTACCATTCTTGGTATGGTTGGAAGCCATTTCTAGGGCTGCTATGATGAACGTATCGGCAAAGGGTCGATGAAATACTCACAGAAAGATTACACCAATGAGAGTGGAACGAATGACGAGTGATGAATGGGTAGCGCTATGGCAAGCGCTAGGTCGTTCATTCAATACCTACTGCGAGGTAGTCTTACTCAGACTTGACGAAGACGAGACACCACCGAGTGAAGAACTTACCCGTAAGTTTACCGCTCAGGTTGAAGCCAACATTGACTTAGGGCACAAGATAAGTCGTGTAAGAATACAACTTGACGGGCAACTCAGTAACATTCCAGCGCAATCACCATTGACGCTTGAAGTGCTAGCAAACTTCCTAGACAATGTTGCGATAATGCAAGAAATTGAACAGACGTGTAACAATACAGAAAACTGTGATTGTGATGTTTGTTCTACCGTTATGGTTCACGGCGAAGCCATAAAGTTCTTTGTAAAGTTACTCGCAAGCGCTGAAATCATTACAGCGCAGTAAAGTTACACCAAAACTAATCCTTAGTCCCCGGTGTAACTTTACATTCTATGCACTGTAATATTACGCGGGCGTAAGATTTGGGGGTTTTGAAATCTTACGCCCGTAGTAATATTACGCATTTATAAACATTATGGAGTACACAATTGTAACATTACTACGGCCAAATCTTTATGGTAGATGATCTAATGTAATAATACAAAGTACCATTCTTGGGACTGTTGGAACGCGTCCGGGGGGGTGGTAGACTGAACCCGTCGGCAACCCCGCCGATGATATGGCTCACGTAAGGATACACAAGTGAACAACGACAACCCAATCAGCCCGAACCCCGACGAACCGTACTTCATCCGACCGCTTACACAGACGGAGTTCCGTCTAGCCGTGCGTGAGTGCGGACGTGAAGTAGGTGAGTACGCTAGGCACGTAAGTTTACGCCTAGGTATCTGGAATATCCAACCTGACGAACACGACAAGCGGGTACGGGCAGACTTCTACCGTCGTGGATTGCTAACATTCGCAACGAACCACGCCAACGAAGGCGGTACTAATCTGACACGTGAGTATTCTTACCTGATGATGTTTGCGGATATGCTGAACACTTGGCATAGTCTGTTTGAGAAGTACGCTCAGGGTTGCGACTGTGATGAGTGTAACAATACGCACACTCTTTGGGTGATGTGCGACCAATATATCAAGGGCTTGGCAGAAGTAGAAGTTACAGCCGAGTAAAGTTACTCGCCTAGTAAAGTTACGTCAAAGTTGGGCAACCAGCCCCGGCGTAATTTTACAGCCTGTCATCAAGTAATATTACGCGGGCGTAACTTTACGAGTTCGTAAAGTTACGCCCTCAGTAACATTACGATCATACAGGGAAAATTGAGTATGTTTATGTAACTTTACAGCCGGGAAACTTTATGAAACCAATACCTAAGTAATTTTACGACAATGCTACTTTATGGTGGCAAACACTTGTTCGCCATTGACTGCGTAGGTTTTCCAACTTGCCTAAAACTACACAACCAATTCGGTGTGACTTTTGGCACACTCTCAAAAACCCTTGTTTTTATTGGGGTTTTTGGGGGTACTGACTGACGCTCCAATAGCAAAGGTTCGGTATCGGGAGTAGTTTGGTATCTAACAACGGAGCCCGAAAAAGAAGTAGGGTTCCAGAGGAGAAGGCAACAATGGCAACGAGTAAGGATGACTTTGAGGTAGTGAGTGAAGACTCGCTACAATTCTCAAAGCGTGGGCGCAAGTCCCAAGTATCCCCAGAATTGGTGAAGGGTATCTCATCCCTCACCAAAGGTAAGGCACTAGTCATAAAGTCAATGGCAGTGAGCCCGAATAGCCCGAAGGCAAAAACGGAGAAGGCAAAGCACAGTGCCACTATCCGTCAGGCAGGCAAGCAGGCAGGTAAGAAGGTTCGCATTGGGTGGAGTCCGTCAGGTATCCCCCAAGTGACTCTCGCCTAATCTGGCAAGGCTGTAAGTTTACTCCCAGCGCTAGTGGCAGGCGCTGGGAGTATTCTTACGCCTAATTTTTCGGTAATATTACGGGGGGCGTAATCTTACACTGACTGTAAGATTACGCCCACTGTAACAATACACACATGTAAGATTACTTGAGTACGCGATTCTAATGTAATCTTACGGCCGGAAAACTTTTATGAAATCAAACGTAATTTTACGGCCGTGCTACTTTACGATCATTATCTAATCCAATCTTTCAGCTAATACCCGACCTAATCAGTCAACTTTATGGGTTCTTTTGCGAACGTCTGTTCGTGTTGGGGTTCGCCAATCGGCTGATAGAATGGCTCTTGCCATCTTGACCCGTACCACGGTCAACCTAGTAGGCGGGCGGTAACTTTACCGCCGAGCATCGGCTAGGTCGTGGTGTGATGGTGTGGTAACTTTACCACAAGTGTGGGATTGCTAGGCAGTCAGCGAACCCTAGTGCCGTGTAAGGTAACGAACACGGCTACCAAAACTTACAGCAAGGGGCAGTAGTGGTACTACTGTTCTTATCCGTTAGTTCCCTTACTCACACGAAAGGTTACAACGATGTCCAAGAACACGGGCAACGCTGACGACCACGAGTTTGAGATTGTGAACGAGAGCGAACTCAACTTCGCTCGCCGTGGCAGGAAGTCGCAAGCCGACCCCGCCATCGTTGCGATGATTGGAAAACTTACCCCAGGGCAAGTTTTGACAATCAAGAAGTTGCGTGTTGACTTGACCGACAAGAGCCGTAAGGCTACGGTGTCGGCACAGTTGCGCTCAGCAGGCAAGCAGGCGGGGGTCGTCGTGGACATCAAGTTCACGGTCGACGGTATCCCTACCGTGCGTCTGCGTTCACGCTCACGCAAGTGACCGTCTAGCGATTGCTAACATCTCTGTAAGATAACGTCTTACGGCTCTTAGTACTAGTCGGGTTGGCAACCGACATAGCCTTTGGGTGGCAACAGCAGGTCGTCTAGCGGTTGCGTAGTTTTACAAGCACTAACCACGCTTGTACTACGCAATCGCTAGGCGATTTTTTTTTGCTCTGTCGGTGTACCATAACTGCCCCGTACCACAACTGCCCCGGCGTTGACTTACACGATCGTAAAGTTACGCCGGCCGATTTTTTTTGTGCGAACCAGCGTAATATTACCAACGGTAATAATACAGCATTCTTTTAGACTTTTAGTGTGCTTATTCCTTAGCGGTAATATTACCTTTATGGAATACTTTATGTAATGTTTCGTGGGTGTAATGTTACGCTTCCGTAACATTACAACCATCGTAATATTACACCGGCTCTCAACAATTTAATAATCTTTATCCTAATCAATTTGGTAAGCTCGTTGTGAACCTTTATCCAATTGGTAATTTTACATTTCATCTTTATGGTTATCCTTATGGCCGGTAAAATTACAGTGTAATATTACACCGTTGTAAAATAAAAAAAAAGATCGCGTTTTAGCTAATGTTTTATCCGGGACTCGACACAATACAAAAGAAAAAGGGTGGAGATTTCTCCCCACCCAATTCTTTATTCTTAGACTTGCGAATAGGCTATGTCAATTCCTTACGGAATTATTTGGTTTTTCCCTTGCCGAATTTCGCGGCTGGAATTGTACCTTTGTGCCAACGAATTGCGACACTCATTCCCAATTTCTTTGCCAATTGGCGAATTTGTGCGCTAACCGTTGCCTTGTGGTTTCGGATTTCTTTCGCATCAACCATTCCCGAAGGAATTGCCTTTGCGTTGAAGAGAACCCAACCATTTGGGTTTTTCTCCACCTGAACCCGAACGTTTTGGACTTCCTTATCGGAAATCTTTGACTTTCGCCCACGTGAAGTGAATTCCAAATCGTTCTCGTTCACGATTTCGAATTCGTTGTTGTTGTTGTTATCCATTTCCTTTGGCATATTGCTACCTTTTTCTTTCTTTGTTGTTATTTCTTTTTTTTTACTTATTTCAGCCTATTCGCAAGGCTGAGACGAGCCTACCAGCATATCTAAAAAAAACCAACCTGAAACTAAAAAAAATATAATACGCGATCCATAGGGCGAGCTTAACTCCCGGCTTTGTTTTACCAAATAATTCGGCAAATACGCGATCTATTCTTTAGCTTCGGGCCCTGTAATATTACGGTTGGTAATATTACGATGTAATATTACAGTGGAGTGCGTAAAAATTTTTGTCTCATTCTTTATCTAATGTTTTAGTGAAGGTAATACCTTTATGGGGCATCTATAACCCCACCTATTACCTGGGCAGTTAGGCAACCCTAACGCTGACAAATTCCATAGATGTAATTTCGATCTAATGAGTAATCGGTATGAGAAATTGTATGGGAAATTGTATGAGTAATTGTATGAGTAAATTAGTTCCGGGTTCTTTGATAAATCATCTCAGTTCTATAATCATCTATACCTACCTAAGTACTATCACTTATTCAATTATTTATCTTTTCCGGCCCTTTATGCTGGGTCAAAACCGTCTCTTTATATGGGCTTGTGAAAAAGTGAAGGTTTTTGATTACTTTTTGTGGATTTTTACCCATATTTTTATAATACACCATATAAATTATTAAATTTATAGGCATTATGGAGCGCTTTTTACCTCTTTGCAAAGAGACGTAAGCTTATAAATAGATGTAGTTCTATCTACGAAACAATTGGCATGCCAATTGTCTACCTTTGTCGTACCACTCTATCAAGTCTTCTCCATAATGTGTAGTTACAGATAACTTATGTTCTTTAAACCCGCAAATAAATGCTTTGATCTTATTCATCAATCCGCTTTCTGGTTTCATTGATCTTTCCAGTAATCAAATGCTACGACTACAAACATAGCAATTACAAATATAGAGAATACTAATTTATCCCAATCCATATTACTTACCCCGCATTTTTCTTTGTTTTGCTTTGATACGACGCTTTGTATCTTCCAATTCATTTAGACAAGCCCCGCAAATTGTCTCATCTTCGGCATATTCTTCTGGGAGCTTATATCCACATCCGTTTTCACACCACCGAATTTCTCTATTATCACTCAAATGCCTTAACTCATTTATTATATCTTCTATATCCACCATATCTCCGGGCGAATAGTTAAGAATACAATGATCTATAATCTTTCTTATGTTTATCATACATACCTCCTTATAGTAATTACATTATCTCCTTGCGCATCTCCCACAATTTGGCTTTTAAAGCCTCGGCCAATACTTCTAACTGTTTTTTTGTTATAAGACTAGATAATAAGCCAACCACATACTCTGTTGAATTATCACCCCATAAAAACTTGGAACAATCAACAATTGTTTGCTCGAGTGCTATTCTGTTATCGTAAGAAGGTTCACTCATTATTAAACTCATATTTGTCATCTAATCCTATTTCATCAGCCCGAAAGATTGCGTCAAGCAGTTTCTTTGCTCGAACCCGCTTTTTAACCCATTCATCTTCCTGAGCCATTTTAACCCATTCATCTTCCTGAGCCATATCCCTTGTTTCTTCGATCTTTTCATCAATTATATCCAGCACATTAGAATAAGCCAAATACTGACCTTTCCAAAAGAAATGCTCTGTGGCAGAGTTGGTATTATTCATTATCTCAAAGGCATAATCCTTCAAGTCAACGATTGTCTTGCGTTCCATTTCATCCTTCTTTCTTATATAAATACCATATTAAAGCCCCAATTATTGCCCCGGCAATCCACATAGCGATTACCAACTTTGTAAATTCAGGGAATGTCGATTTAAATTGATTGTTTAAACCTAGCATACTTCCTCAACATCATTCAACATCCAACCACTAACATCAATATCATAGTAATCTGCAAGAGTTCGTATTGCTTCATCCGTAGCATCTTCTTCATCCAATGCTTCAACTGATGTTGCCGTAATTACGGCAAAATCTTCAACAAATTGGACATTCCATAGCTTTGGTTTTTGGCCTTCTTCTTCACTTGGTTTTTTTGTTGCCATCTGATTTGCCCTTTGCTTTCTTTGGTTTTGGTTGATTTCTTTGGAATTTCAAGTCTTGAAGTACAAACATAACATAATCTACTCCTTCAAGATATCCATCCCAAAAAGCATATTCTGAATTACCATCTAATTCTGCGAATTTCTTTGCATTTGCCGCATCTTTTCTTATTTCGGCAATTTTTGTAAATACCCTGCTTCTTTTAAGTCTTTCTGCCTTGTCCATATTAATTTAATTTTTCTCCTAGTTCCTTGTAAATTAGGTCAATTTCTTCTGCGATGGTATCCCAAACTAAACTCGAAGGATAATCCAAGGCCCCATCTGAAATCCTTTCCAGAGCCCTTTCCCATACACTTTCTGATGGCGTATGCTCGAAATATGGCAGGCTTCTATCCCACCACATTACTAAGATTTTCTCTTCTGGTTTGTATGTACTTTGTAGCGTCTTAATTATTTCGCTGACCGTGTGTTCTTCACTCATATATTCTCCTGTATATTGCATAGGCTAATTTCATGTATTTATCATAGAGCCAGTCCATAAATATCTCTGCTCTATCCATTCCAGATTGCCCCAGTTTAATTAAAAACCCTTGTTTGGGGAATTTCCCGTATGGCTCATTTAGAAATTGATTAAACGCTTCCTGAGCGTTCTCAAGACCATTTGGGTCATCTGGATCAATAGTAGTTTTGGCTATCTTATTTACTGCGTCGCGCAAAACAAAATTGGATAGATCATCTCTAACATTTTCCGGTAGAGATAGATATTCCTCAAATGTCTCTGGGACTGATGGGATAAACTTATTATTTTTTGCTATCATTTTTCCTCCGAACAAGTGTTCGTTTTATGAAAATATTCCTTATGAATACCTGTATCAAATATTGGGAATGTTTATTTTAGAGTTGTGGACCGTAAAACCTGTCGGTTAGCATAGGATGCCAACCAGCATTACTTTTCAGAAATGAAAGTTCACCTTCCAAAATCATAGATAAAGCCGATGCTGCTGTCTTATAGTTGATTGAGTTTAATTCAACAGTAAGCGCTGTCCAATCATCTTCAAATATTTCTCCGGATTCAATTTCAAACTCTGATGAGTCTTCCCATTGTAAATCATTAAAATCAGGACTTGCCTCTACTTTTAGGAATGACCATATGCTACCGGGTTCTCCAAAGAAAATAAGTTCGCCAATGCCAAGTGCAATATTTAAGTAATTGCAGGCAATATGTTCAAAACCTCTGTATGTATTAATTTTGTTATCCATACCACTAATTTTTTTATCATCCCAATCCAGAGCAATAGCAGATGCAAAACCAGCAATACAACCGACGCTATCGCAATTGAATGTTTTTGTGTATGGACTAAGCAAACCACTAGATTTAAATACTGATGGACTCATTTTGCTAATATCCAACTCACCACTATCTTCTAACATAAGTTCTCTATCTTCTTGGTAAATAGCACCCATAAAGGTACACATATTAAAGTGATCTCTTCCATTAGCCAAAATTTGGTCAATTACTCTGGCGAGGTTTTCCTTATCTATATCTTCAACTCTGGTCTTTTTCAAAGCTTCTGCATTTTTATCAAGTACGGCCTTACTTTTTAACCAAGCATCATTGTGTTTATTGCGAAGATGAGCTTCATCAAATTTTGTCACAGTTTGCAATGCTTTTACAAGTTCGCCAATTGATGGTTTTTGTATTCTTGTCATTTTATTTCTCCTTAATGATTAGGTTTGTATGTGAATGTATTCTATTACTTACTTCATATAGATAGCGATCAACTTCATTATAGTCACCCATAGGCAATCTAATACCCTGCTCTCGCAATTCGTAAAAGATTTCTTGGATGAATCTAATTTTTTCTCCACAATCCATACCTTGTCTCACTGATTTGTAGTAGTCAATTAATTCTTGTTTGTCACTCATATTCAACCTCTATTTCCTGACCTTTTTCCCAAGGGAATGTTGTTATAATATATACCAATCTGTTAACAAAATACAGACCATTTAAGATATATTTATTATCAAGCATCGTCCAAACATTTTGCGGATTTACAGTCTTTAAGAGAGCAAAATCTTCCCCATATGTTTCATAATATTTGATCTGATCATTTTCACAATATGGCTGATACTTGTCAAACCAAACATCATAATCCATTTCAATAACTTCACTCATAATCTGACATCCTAGCTTCTAATTCTGATACTCTTTTGTTTAGAGTAGTAAGAATTTCTGTTACTGTTTCGAGTGATTGCATTACAATAGCGTGATTCTCATCTTCTAATTGTTTTATCTCCAATAACTTATTCGTTAAGGTATCTTTAGATTTCGTCATTTTATCACTCACAATCGTGTCCGTAACTTGCTTCTTCTGCTGTTAGTTTTTTACCACACTCTATGCATTTTTTTACATAAATTGTATTGTCTTTGCCGACAAGGAGTTTCACCTTGTCGACAAAGACAAACCTTTCTTCATTAGTCTCGTCTGGCATATTTCCTCAATCCTATATACAACAGAAAAAGAATTGCAGCCCAAACGAAATAATATTTATTCTCCAGCATTAGGAACCAGTTCCTTTTCTTGATTCTTAATTCTTACTGCATCCATAAGATCCAAGAAATTCATAGCACTTGTATCAGCAGTTTGTTGATCCTCAGCATCAAGAATATTCAAACCAATTGCCTTACTGTCAATGCAAGAGTTGAATTCATCTGATGGACCAAGAATAGTATCGCTGATTTTGCTAACAACATTAGGATTATGATGTGGAATCTTGAATGAAATACCAAGTTCTTCAAAATCAACAAAGTGTACGCAATCCTCGTCATCAGATTTTTCAGTTACATATTGTACGTCTTCATACAATGCTTCATGATTAACTGAATTACCATACGAATCTTTTTGCACATAGTTTGGACAGAATGTTCCATTAGAGTCAAACAAATATGACATATTCAAGAAGATTTCTGACCAATCTGCTTCATTGGCATTATCGTGAATTCTTTGCATAATGCTAAGCATCACCCAAGACTCTTTGGTGAATTGCCAATTTTCATTTGACAAAATTACCACTTCTAATGGTTCTGTATTTGTGATGCCATTGCCTTCAAGTTCACCGCCAAGCAAATCTTGATACTTTTCAAAGATTTCCCTGTTCATAATCCAACCAACAGCACATCTCAAATCTGTTTCTGTTCTCAGATCATAACCAAAGTACCGACAGCTATCGCCATCTTCAACTATATCTGCTTCTTCATCATACCACTGCTCTTGAGATTTGACTCCCTGCTTGAGCATTTGTTGAGAGATATAGTTGAAGATATCCCTGTCTGATACCTTGTCTGCTTGTAGTATTCTACTTTTGAACATTATTGTCTCCTATTTTGTTAGTGTTATTTATTGTTTTATATTGCATTACTACTTTATGGGTGAATATATATACCACCTACATCTTTCGTTTTACCAAATAGCACACCCGGTCCATTACCTTCATCATCGGCAGATGGATAGATTATTGTGCCATTTGATAAAACAATAGCAACTGTAGACATTTGCTTGCACAATTCCCAACCTTCATCAACCAGTTCTTCTTTTGTCATATGGCGTATTGACGTAATTTTTTGACCAACTACTATATCAGCCATTATTTTTTCCTCGCCCTCTGGATTGCTTGTTTAGGAACTTTTGTTTCTGCTCTTTAGAATAGCGTGGTCGAAAATCATTAGTGCTATCAATAAGGATTTCACCACTTGCAAGTCTTCGCAAAGCATCCGATGCTTCTTTAAACGAAATAGATGACAATGCAATTGCTTCATCTGTCCATTGATCAGGATATTCACAATTGAGGTAATCAATGTCCTCACTAGTTTCCCATTCTAAACTACCATAATTTTCTGGTTCGTGATACGTAAGAAAAGACCAAATGCACCCACCATCACCATAGAATAGTTTTGCGCCAGTCTGTATCGGAATATTTAGAAAAGCGCAAGCAATACCTTCAAATGCTTCAAGATAATCTCTTGAATCTTCTCTAAGCCATTTTGGTTGTTTCCAATTTACTGCTTCTGCCATAGCAAAGCCAGCAATACAGCCTACGCTATCACAATTGAATGAGTTAGTAAAAGAATCAAGAATATTTTTAGTAGTAGAGCACTCGCTATAATGCATACTAAGTTTATGAATTGGACTATCTAGTTCATTATTTTCATTTCTTTTAAATACAGCAGAAGAAATTTTACCCCAAAATGTTGTCATATTGAAGTTTGTTAGTCCATTCAACTCAATAGCTTTAATAACTCGATCAAAGGCTTCTTGATTGTAATCTGGCTGCTGTACGCGATACATTTTTGCACTCAGAGCAGTTTGCAATTGATCATATCTTATATTTGAACTTTCACAATTATCAGTGTATCTCTTGGTATAATAATCGCCGTATATTTCAAGCATACCTTGCAGATCAATTTTTTCTATGTCTATTTCTGACTGTTTCATTTTATTCTCCTTGTTTTATTTTTTTGTTTTTATATTCTAACCATGATTCATTATATTTATTGCCAAATCGGCTTGCCCAAGCAAAATCTTTGTCTAATTTTTCTTGAAGGCCATAGCCAATAAGTTTGTCAAGAAAGTCATAGTATTCTTCAGAATTGACTTTCAATTTGACAAGATTCGCATTTTCTGGATTCTTGATCCAAATGACCGTATCATCTTTTACCGGCATAATCAAAGAATACTGTGAATTGATGTGACTCTGAATTCTTGCTTCAAATTCAGTCTTGGCATCTTGCTTTTGCTCAGCCTTTTTCTGTCGCTTCAATGGCATCTTGTACCTCCATAATTATCTTTTCTGCTGCCTTATCCATATTCAATTTGCTCCAGATATCGTCGCAAAATTCATCATCTTTGATGTTGTCTTTTGCTTTAATCCATATTCCTAATTGATTATTAAAAATTGGGCCGTCCGAAAACCTAACGGCACAAGTATCGTGATCAAATAGATAGTATTTATTACCATCATCATCTTGCCACGCTTTAATAACATAATAATGTTCTTCTCTGTCTATATTTCCGTGTCTTTCAGACATCTAATTTACCTTCTTTCCATAATTGTATTCTTGATTGTGTTGCTTCTAGCCAAATACCCATTTCATAAACAAGTTCATCAAATGACATTTCAAAAGGATAACGAGTAGACATAGTAATATGCGGCTCAATATTTTTTGGAAGGTTCTCCCAATGCGCTGTTAAATCATACGCCGATTGTACGAAATTAATTATAGCCTTTTCAAACCCTGCTATCGCATACGCTTCTTTGCGTAAATCTTCAACCATAGCCGATAAGTTTTCTATCGTTTTATAATTTTCTAGGTCAATATACATTAGTTTAGTTCCTTGTCTGCTTTGTCATTTGCCCATTTAAAAGCATCGTGACCAGATTTTTCACCAAAAAATGATTGATGCCATAGTTCACCATCTGCTTCATCTGATACCTCAGCATAGGCGAACATAGAATTGAGTGTGCTTTGATTTCTTTTGTCAAAGGCTGACGACTCCCATATTTTTACAGTCAAAACTTTCTCATCAGTAATTGGAAAACTAGGACTTGATCTTTGATAATCCCAAACAAGATACCAGTCATTTACCAATTCTAATGAATAATGTGGTTCAATATTAAAGTGTCGCACTGCTTGCCACTTTCTTTTCCATATTCCACTTAGTTAGCTGATATTGCGCAAATCCACTTGTGGTATGAATGTAATTATCATTTTCATCAAACCAAAGTTCATCAAAAGCCTCTTCCCAATGAAATGGACTCATACTATCGTGAATACATTGAAGTTTGTTTAAGAGCATTTCATTCATTTGCCAATTTGGAACAGATTTTTTAATTATATTTTGAACTTCATGGCTATAAATTGCGTGTCCTTCAATTTCTTCGTCATAGAAAATTGGCTCTATTAGATGACCAACTGCACACTTTAATCCTGTGTCTGATTTATAGACACAATGACCATCTTCATCAAAGGACTTTGATTTTTGATCAGTGAGTCTTTCCTTAACCCAAAGCCACACCTGTTTATCGGTGCTAAGTTGCGTTAGAAAATTTTGGCTAAATGCTGTCATACATTCTCCTTATTTTTGTAGTAATGATATGTAAACCAACCGTATTTTTCTTCTCTACGATTGAATTCGTATTGCCAAGCGTATGGTTCATAATTGTCGTGTATCTCTTGAACATTCTCTAATAGACTTATATTGAATATCCAATTTGGAAGAGATTTGCAAATAGCTTCTACAATTCTTTTACCTCTTGTTCCCAGCCTTTCATTTGGCAATCCACCCTCAAATTCATCTGAATAAAATTCATCTAAGATAAGACAACCAACAGCACATTTTGTACCATCTTCTCCACGATAAGCACAACCGTCATTTGTATTTTCCGATTTCTTATTTTGATTAATTAAAAAATCTCTTACATATTTGTAGACTTGCTCATCTGTTTTAAGATTTGCAAGTTCATCTTTTATTGTTGTCATTCTTTATCTCCTTTGTTTGAAATTGATAATGCAATCATTGATGCTAATAGAAACCCAATTATAAATGCAAGTATTGTCTCCATTATTTACTTCCTTGTAGTTTCCTGACGATTTCTTCCCGTTCCAAATTTTCCCATTTTAATTCTTGATTCTTTCTAAATTCTTCTTGCATTCTTTTCATCTCTTCCTTTACAGGAAGGCCGGCTTCTTCTAGAACATTAATGATCATATCTAAACAATCGCCATCTGAATATATTTCACCCGGCATAGATACAATCTCCATTATTTCTAATAGAGCCATTGATTCGCTTTTTGCCATAATATTCCTTTCTTTATTAACACTATTGGCTAGAGATAAGCAGAAATTGTTTGCTTAACCACAACGGTTAAAGGTAGCTTGACATTATTATACTGCCATTTCCATAAGGGGAGTGGATACCCGAATCAGAACAACATAAATTCGGGGACATATAATAATGCACAATTTCCTTAAGGTTGAAAGGGATACCGTAGCCTATCTCTAACCAATAATACTAATAAAAGTTATACGGAAACGAATGTCTCGCATTCACTTATTCCGCATAGCTCTTATTATTGAAATACAAGAACGAGTTTTGTGTTAATCCGACACAAAACCCTTTTCAGCAGCTAGAGAACTTCTGTTTGCAAAAGTGCACTCAACTACACTTTTATATAATATGCAAAAACGAGTTTTTGGGATTAAACAAAAACTCTTTTCAGCCGTTAGAGAGCGTCTGCTTGTATTTCAAACCTTATTCGTCATCTAATACTTTTTCGTATACCACACGTCCAGTCTTTGTTATCATTTTTTTACCATTAAATATCTGCTTCCAATATGTATCATCTTCTCCAACCCAAGTAATAAACGATCCCGTTTTTACAAATGGAGCAATTGCTTGGAGAAAATATGTCTCATCACCAACTTTGTTATCATAAGCAAGGCCGATAATATTGCCTTTATTATCATAATCAGTTTCAAAGCCAAGTGCATCCAATATATCGTTTAGTGTTTTACAAATTTCTGGATAATTAGGTTCCATCCAACTAAACCATTTCATTGGATGATAACTCATACCTTTTGGTCGAGGATCACCATATTTCATTGCTTTACCATTTGGCAGAGTAAAACTTCCCCCACCACCTGACTTTAAATCATCTCTATCGTTTAGAGCAACACACGCTTCATATGCTTTTTTAAAGTCTTTCTTTGCAATTTTAAAGTCGTGCTCGTCAATTCGGACATAATATCCCATACATTATCTACTTTCTGTGAGTTGATTATTATTACATTGACCAATGTTTAGCCCCACCATTATCGTAAAGATATTTCGCAACCTTTAGATTACAGTCGGGCTTAAATAATCCATCAAGGTTTGTGCCACAAATATCTTTAGTGACTTTTTGCCAAGTTGAATTAATCTGTAATAAACCGCGATCTTGAGATTTATCACGATTTAATGTTTTGTTGTGAGCTTTGGGATTACAACGACTTTCTCTCCACATAATATAGGAAAACAATTCGACAGGGAAGCCCCTATTCCTTAGTTCATTTTCCCAAGTAGGACATCTTTTCGTTAAATCTTGAGGAATCGCGTTATTGATTTCTGATAGTATCTTTTGCTCTTGCACATAAGTTGGTTTTTCAACAATTGGTTTTTCAACAATTGGTTTTTCAACTTCAACGACAACTTGTTGTACA
>Ga0194128_10004818_pt1 | contig 19479 bp, 31 predicted proteins | sample TA2KigCa65mmetaG_FD_148650 | JGI IMG/M metagenome (GOLD analysis project Ga0194128, IMG submission 148650) | Freshwater microbial communities from Lake Tanganyika, Tanzania - TA2015037 Kigoma Deep Cast 65m | ecosystem: Environmental > Aquatic > Freshwater > Lake | place: Tanzania: Lake... | reverse complement strand
TCATAATGGACATCGGCGCATAAAAGTGTTATAATATTAAAAGGAGTATAGAAAATGGCTGTAGGAGATAGAACAGAACAAAGGCTTGGCGGTCCAACACAGTTGGGTACGACAACCACGACCGTTTGCACGGTGTCAGCAAGCAGGGTCGAGGTACTGAAGCAAATCATCATCACCAACACCGACACGGTCGACAGGACGTTTACTTTAGCTATCGGTACTGCTGCAACTGCAGCAAATCGAATTATTTCTCAATTGCCCATTGGCGCAAACGACATCATGGTGTTCGACACGGCGCTAGTTCTCACGGCTGGCGAAACCCTTCAGGGGCTTGCAGATGCGGCAAGCGTCGTTAATGTGACCGTCATTGGGTGGGAAAAGGAAGTTTAATTCCCAATGCCAATTACATCCGCCTATGGTGAGTATCGCTTAATCAATGTATTGAGCGTTGAGTTTTTGCTGGTCGGCGGCGGTGGCGGCGGTGGCAGTCTTGCTCAGGCTTACACAACAGCAGGCGGTGGTGGTGGTGGTGGCGGCTTCGTCACAGGCTCAGGAATAATCGGCAAACAGACGCTAACGGTAAAAGTTGGGGCTGGTGGCAGCGGTGCTAACCGCTACGGCAACAAAGGGAGAAACGGAACGGCATCATCGTTCATCGGTTCTGCTAACGGCGGCGGCGGTGGCGCTGGTGTCGGGTCGGGCAACATTGGCGGTTCGGGCGGTGGCGGCGGTGGCGTTAGTGATGGTGTGAGTAGGGCAGGCGGCGTGGCGGTATCGGGTGAAGGCAACAACGGTGGCGCAGGTGACGGTGGTGGAACGAACGGCGGCGGTGGCGGCGGTGGTGCTGGTGCTGTCGGAGGCGCTTGCCTATCCGCAGGCATAGGTGGCATAGGCGGTGCTGGCACGAGCAACTCTTACAACGGAACGGCGACGACTTACTCATCGGGCGGCGGAGGTGGTGGAATGATTACAGGTGGCGCAGGTGGAACGAACGCTGGCAACGGTGGCAGTGCTAATAATGGTGCTAATGCTACGCCTGCTAATCGTGGGTGCGGAGGCGGTGGTGACGGCTTCAACGATGTTGGCGGCAACGGTTCATCAGGTCGTGTCATCATTCGTGCGCTCACCACAGCTTTAAATAGATTTAGTGTCACAACTACTGGATCACCAACTACAGGAATAGATGGTGTGTATACGTATTACGTATACAATGCAACTGGTTCTTTTGGGATTAGTTAATTATGAGTATCTCAGGAGCCCGCAAACCAAGACTCGCAACCGAATATGGGATCGCATCCGGCGGAACAGAAACGGATATCACCGTCTCTGGTGTTTCTTATAAATTACATACATTTACGGCATCAAGTACGCTGACCGTTACTCAACCTGGTTGGTTTGATGTGCTCATGTTTGCTGGCGGCGGAGGTGGGGGCGGTTCTGGAACTGGTTCAACTTTGTATTCGGGCGGCGGTGGCGGAGCAGGTGGAGTATTGCAAACTACAATTTATTTAGATTCAAGCCAAACAGTAACTATTGGTGCTGGTGGTGCGGCAGGTCAGGGCGAATCCCAGATTTCTGGTTCAGGTCTTGGTTCTTCTATTGGTGGTGCTCGTGGTTTATCTGTTGCTGGCGGCGGTCATGGTGGTGATGCTGTTGATAGCGGTGGTTTGCGAGCAGGTGGCGCAGGTGGTTCTGGTGGCGGTGGCATAAATAGCACTTCGTCTTATCGTCGTGCTGGTGGTGCGGCTATGGCTAACACGGTCAGCGGCTACGCAGGTGGTAGCGGAGACAACAGCAATTCTGCGGCTCAACCCGCTGGCGGTGGTGGTGGTGCTACCGCAGTTGGCGGAAACGGTATTGCTGTTGGCGCAACTGGTGGTGCTGGTGGTGCTGGTTATGACGTATCGGCATTTATTGGAGGAAGTGCTCTTTTTAAAGGAGCAGGTGGCGGTGGCGGAGGTTACGTAGGTGGCGCTGGTGGCTCATCTATTGGTGGTACTGGTGGCTCTAATAATGCCAATGGCACAGCAGCATCTGCAAACACAGCAAGTGGTGGAGGAGGATGTGGTCGTAGTTCTTCACCGTCTGGAAATTTAAATGGCGGCGCAGGCGGTTCAGGAATCGTCTACATTCGTCGTAGAGTCTCAGGATCTGCTGTAGGAACGCTTCGTTATCAACCGACCTTGAATGTTGAGTATCTGCTGGTCGGTGGCGGAGGTGGCGGTGGTGCAAGGGACAGTTTCTCTGGCGGAGGTGGAGGCGGTGGCGGTTTTGTTACCGGTTCAGGGATCATCACACAAACCTCGTACACCATCAAGGTCGGGTCGGGTGGTGCGGCAGGAACGACTGCGCCAGTTCCCGCAATGAATGGAACGGCATCAGCATTTCTTAACGCCGCTAACGGTGGTGGTGCTGGTGGTGCTGGTGGCGGTGGACATAATGGCGCATCAGGTGGCGGTTCAGCGAACGCAACTGCTGGCGGTACGGGCATCTCAGGTGAAGGCAACGCAGGCGGCACAGGTTCAGGCTCAACAGGTGGAGGCGGTGGTGGTGGTGCGGGCGGCACAGGAAGCAACGGCAGCGCAAACACAGGCGCGGCTGGTGGTGCGGCAAGCACGAATAACTACACAGGCTCAACGATTTCGTATTCGGCTGGTGGTGGCGGCGGTGGAAACACAACACAAGGTTCGGCGGGAACGAACGCTGGTGCAGGTGGCGGCGGTGCGGCTACCGCTAATCGTGGCGGAGGAGGCGGAGGAGGCGGTAATAACAGCAACGGCGGTGCAGGCGGCTCAGGTCGTGTCGTAGTCCGTTGGCTAACCGCAGATGCAACAGGTCTTTCTATTTCTACAACAGGAAGCCCGACAACCGGAACAGACGGTTCTTACACATGGTATGCATGGGATGCAACAGGATCTCTAACAATGGCGAGGGCATAATGACAAATAATAAATATTGTTTTACTATAGGTGTTGGAGGTAAATAATGCCTTTTTCAAGTGTTTTAGGTGCGTCATCTGTAATTAAGCCAGGTGTATGTACATCAACAACCCGCCCATCCGTTCCTTTTGAGGGTCAACTTATTTACGAGACCGATACGGACAGGCTTGCGGTATACACAGGAACTACATGGTCATACATGACTGGCTCTGCTGCTCCCCCAGGTCTTATTTATCTTACGAGTGCAACATTTACAACAGCATCATCAGTCAGCCTACCAGCAAATACATTTACAAGCACTTATTTAAATTATCGCGTGTTCATTAATATCAGCGCAAGTAGCACAAATCAAACTTTGTCTATGCGCGTCAACGCGTCAGGTGCGGCACAAACACTTGGTAACTATTATCAGCATCGAATTGAAATTAACGGCATAGCCCAAGTCAGTGACAACGGCTCATCGTCAGCAAACATCAATCGTATGCGAAACGCACACATGTTTGGTAGCAACGTCATTGATGTGTTCAGCCCTGCAGACAGTTCTATTGTTACGGCTTGGACGTATCAGGGCAATGGCGAAACCACCGCTGGAAATTCTACGGCGACAATTGGCGGCGGGTTCTACAACCTTGCGGGGGCTCATGACGGTTTGACGTTTTTTGTTGGTGGCACTATGTCGGGTATTATTCGCGTCTACGGATATGCAAACAGTTAGGCTGGAGGTGTGTGATGCCTATTGATTTTCCAAATTCCCCATCAAATAATGATGTTTATACTGTAGGTAATAGATCATGGGTATATGCATCATCTACAGGAACATGGACCCTACAGTCATCTGCTTTGGTGGTTGCAGGTACACTAGCCCCTGGTGCGGCAAATGGTCAGGCACTTTTGGCCAATTCCTCGGCATCGAATGGTTTGGAATGGGGACAAGCAGGATCTCCCGCAGATGATGCGGGCGCAGTAATAGGCACTCAAGTATTTAGTTAAGGAGAAATAAATGGCAACATTTACAAAAATCGCTCTCAGTGGCGGAACAGCTGATGGTCGTGCAATCAAGGTGGGAGCTACTGCCATTGCCTCTGGTACGACGATTCATACGGGTCACACTACAGCAACGACTCATGACGAGGTTTGGTTGTATGCAATGAATACCTCGGCATCAGCGGTTAAACTAACTGTTGGTTGGGGTGGAACCACAGATCCTGACGATCTAATTGAATTGACGGTGCAACCAGAAGCAGGCTTGGTGACTGTTGCTCCCGGACTTATTATAAAAGGTGCCGCAAGTGCCCTTATAATAAAAGCATCTGCAGCAACAGCCAATGTTATTACGATTCACGGGTTCGTGAACCGAATCACGGCGTAACCGATGGCTACGGCTCGCCGCCAACTTGGGTATGTGTCGTCATTGACGACGCAGACCGTCAATGTGCAGGGCTACGGCGTAGCAACAGGCGGCTCATCGTCAAGCATCACAGTCGGAACACAGGCGTACACGCTTCTCACCTTCACTAGCGACAGTACGCTAACGGTGACGAAGGCAGGGTTGTTTGACATTCTGCTTATCGGCGGTGGTGGTGGCGGCGGCGGTGCTACTAACAATAACGGTGCTGGTGGTGGCGGCGGTGGTGGCGGCATTCTTGGACTAGATGAAACGATTACCGTGTATCTTGACGCTAATCAAACGATAGATGTAGGCGCAGGCGGCAACGGTTCTACTTCGTACAGTAGCGCAGGGTTTCCGTCTCGCATCGGGAATAAGCACATTGTCTATGGCGGTGGTCGTGGCGGCTCTTACGCTCAGTCGGTTTCATCTAGCGAGCCTGAGAACGGTGGGATTATGTTTCGTGTTGGTGGCGCAGGTGCTAATCAAGGCGGTATGGCAAACGCCGCAGGATACGGGAACGCTCATTTCGCAAACGGTGAGAGCCGTATCAGTCACGGTCAAGTGAGCAACACCTACATCGGCGGCAACGGAACTGATAACTTTACTTCGGCTAACGCCGCTGGTGGTGGTGGTGGTGGTGCTAACGGCAACGGCGGCAACGCAGCAGGAACGACAGGTGGCACGGGCGGCAACGGTAGAGACATTTCAGGTTTCATTACGGGTGCGGCTTACAACGCTTGCGCTGGTGGTGGCGGTGGTGGTGCGACAGGTGGCTCAGCAGGAACAGGCGGTGTCGCAGGCACTACTTCTGGTGCTGGCAACGCTGGCGTGAACTATGGTGCTGGCGGTGGCGGAACTAAAGGCGGCAACGGCGGTAATGGGCAAGCAGGTGTCGTCTATGTCAGGTTCAAGGTATGAGCGCACCGACTTTCGCAAAGGTTGAGAACGGCATCGTCACCGATGTTCGTGTCGTGTCGTGGGATTTCTTGGTCGCTAATCCTGAACGCTACGGCGACAGCGAACTGTGGGTTGAGTGTTTCCAAGACGGTTCAGGTCGTGGCTACTGCGGCAAGGGCTGGTCGTATGATGCGGTGAACGATGTATTCGTCGCACCGACGATTGAGGAGGAGTAATGGCTCGTTCTTATCTCGGCTATGTGTCATCGCAGACAACGGACACGGTTGTTGCCACCGCCTCCTCTATTCCCACGGTCTACACATTCACGACGACTGGTGCGAACAACTGGACTGTGCCAGCAGGCGTGACCTATGTGATTGCCAACATTCAGGCAGGCGGCGGCGGTGTTCGCAACGGCTCAACTGCGGCTGGTTCTGGTGGCAGTAGTTCAGTGGCGTTCTCAGCAGGCACTCAGACCGCTCTTGGCGGCGACCCAAATGGCTCACCAAGTTCGGACTTCAAAACATCCAATACAAGCCACAACATAAGTCCAAACGATTATGGTGCTGGTGGAAAACGTGGCTTTTACGACGGAGCGACACCTCCTGCTGGTGGCGTATACATTGTAAATGTGCAAGGTGGTCGTGGTGGGTTCTTGCGTGTTGGTGGTGCAGTTACCGAAGGCGCAACGCTCGTGGTGACTGTTGGTGCTGGTGGAACTGCTGGGTCTAACGGTGTCGCAGGTCAGCAGGGAATCGTGACGCTTGAGGCGTACTCAGGGAACAAGCGTCGTTGCGAACTGTTCACGACTAGTGGCACATTCACCCCGCCAGCAGGTGTTACAAAAGTTATGGCAACTATTGTTGGCGGTGCTGGTGGTATGACTACTACTGATGGAACTGGGACTGCTGGAAGTAGCAGTTCGGTTGCCTTCTCGGGTGGCACGCAAACTGCGCTTGGTGGTCAATTAGTTACTCATTACCGTGTTGGCTATGATGCGGTGAACTACCTCATCAACGCAAAGGCGAACACGGGGGAAGCGACTACGTATCTTCACCAAAGCACTGGTGGCGGTGTATTCAATGTTTGGGGTGGATTTACAGAAGGTACAAGGGGGCGACGAATCGTTGTGAGCGACACTGTTACGCCTTCAGTCGGTGTTACGGTCACAGTCGGTCTTGGCGGTAATGTACAGGGTACAGCAAACGCCGCTGCAAGCGGTTTCGTAAACATTGAATACGAGGTTCCGTGATGAACATTTACGGCAAAGTTGAGAACGGTGTTTGCACTGTAGTCACTGAAGCAGATGCGTCGTGGCGTGGGCTGGAAGAGGCGACTTGGATTATGAGCGAACCCGACAATGTTGCGTGGGTTGGTGCAACTGTTGTTGATGGAGTGTTTGAGAAACTGCCGTCACCACCAGAGCAGCCCCTACCATGAACGATGTATTCGTCGCACCGACACAAGAATAATTTTATTATTTAAATAGATTTTTAATGATTTTTATGATACTATATACAGAGACATTATCTTAATTAGGAGGATATTTTAAAATGGCACATTTTGCGCAAATCAATTCCGACAATGTCGTCACACAAGTCATTGTGGTCGGCAATGCCGACTGTGGTGGTGGAGATTATCCAGCCTCAGATTCAGTTGGTGCGGCATTCTGCACAAGCCTTTTGGGTGGTACTTGGAAGCAAACATCTTATAATAACAATTTCCGTAAGCGTTATGCTGGAATTGGATATACGTTCAATGCAGAACTTGATGCATTTGTTGCACCAAAGCCCTATCCGTCTTGGACGTTGAACCAAACTACAGCAGACTGGGAAGCACCAGTTGCTAAACCTGCTGAAGGAAATTGGACCTGGAATGAAGCCAGCCAACAATGGGATGAACTAGCCTAAGTTTTAATATAAAAAGGAGATAACTAAATGCCAATAGATTTTCCTGGATCTCCATCGGTAAACGACGTTCATTCTGATGGTGGTAGGAGTTGGACTTGGAATGGAACTTCGTGGGTATTAAATACTTATGTTGGTGCTATAGGTGCAGGTCAAGTTGGAACAACAGAGCTTGCAGCAAACTCTGTAACATCAGCAAAAATTGCGGCAGGCGCGGCGGCAGCAAATTTAGGTTTTACACCAGCATCAACGGGTAAAAGTATTGCAATGTCAATAGTCTTTGGGGGATAATTTATGGCAGCACCAAATATAGTTAACGTTTCAACAATTACCGGAAAAACAGCAGTTCTTGCTGTCACTACAAGTGCTACGGCAATCGTAACTAATTCAGCAGGAAGTAACAAAGTATTTAAAGTAAATGCATTATATGTTTCAAATGTGGATGGTACAAACGCTGCTGATGTAACGGCAGATATTTTGAGATCTGGAACAGCATATCGCCTTGCCTCTACGATTAGCGTTCCAGCCGATGCAACTTTGGATATTATAGCTAAGGCTATTTATTTGGAAGAGGGCGATGCACTTCGTCTTACGGCATCAGCAAATTCCGACCTTGAGGCGGTCTGTTCTTACGAAGAGATTAGTTAATGCGTAAGCGTGGCGGACGCATCGGACCGTTGCAAACGGTAAGCACATCTGTCGCTTCTGGTGTTTGGGATTTGACCACACAACAACAAAATGTCGGTTCAACGAACTGGCCAGTTAATTCAAGAAGTGTTGAATACTTAGTAGTCGGCGGCGGCGGCGGCAGTGGCGCTGGCGGTTCTGGCGTTGGCGGCGGCGGTGCAGGTGCTGGGGGTTTTAGAACAACATCGGGTAGTTTGACTCTTGGTATTTCATACGCGGTTACTGTTGGTGGCGGTGGTTCTGGAGGAACTGGTAGTGCTGCTTCAACATCTGGAGTTGATTCAAGTTTCAACGGTTTGGTTTCCACTGGAGGTGGAAGGGGTGGTCACGGTGGTGCTAACGGCGGTAGCGCAAATGGCGGTAACGGTGGTAGCGGTGGCGCAGGTGTGTATATTGGTGGCGGTCAGACAGGTTCGCAGGGTATAAGTTCGCCAGTAACCAGCCCAGTACAGGGTCATGCTGCTGGCGCTACAACAGGGTCTGACTATTCCAGCGGCGGCGGTGGAGCAGGTGGAGCAGGAACACCAGGTTCATATGACCCAAATTCTCCTGGTCATGGTGGTCCTGGTGCTGCCTCCAGCATTAGCGGAAGTAGCGTAACTTACGGCGGCGGTGGGGCAGGTGGTGGTCGTGGCGTTGGTGCTGGAACTGGTGGTAGCGGTGGCGGTGGAAACGGAAACGCTAATGGTGCTGGTTCTGCTGGCACTGCAAATCGTGGCGGCGGCGGCGGAGGCGGTAGTGAAGGACACGCTGGCGGCGCTGGTGGAAGCGGAGTTGTAATAATTCGCTGGGCAACTTCTGTTCATACCGCAGCCGCATCAACGACTGGTTCCCCAACATATAACAACGGCGCTGGTGGGTATCACGTATACACATTTAATGCTTCAGGCTCAATTACGCTCTAACTCTTCCAAAAAAACAAAATATATCTTATAATTGTTATATATGGCTAAGCAAAAATATTTGACCGGAATAGATGTATCGGAATATCAAGGAGAAATAGCTTGGCGGAAAGTTGCTTCTTTTGGATTTAATTTTGCCTATATTAGAAGCAATGTGGGCATGAAACAGGATTCTCTGCTTGAGTACAACTCGAAGCGAGCAAAAAATAACAAAATACCATTTGGCTATTATGTGTATGTAAAGCCAGAACTTGACGCTGAAATGCAAATATCAATGTTGCTTGAAGCACATCGCAAATATGAAGCAAATCTTGTTCCGCAGATAGACATTGAACACCACGGCGATCTTCATCCAAGCCTGGTTAGGCAATCGGTTGACCATATTGTTAAGCGAGCAACTAAAGAACTTGGGAAGCCGCCAGCAATATACAGCGGTGATTGGTTTTGGAATTCAAGAGTTAAATCACGCAAGCATGGCAACTGTCCGCTTTGGGTGGCAAAATATGTTCAATACTCACCCAAAGAGTTTGAACAAAATGGTGTACCGATGAATCCTTCTGAGTGGGCGGGTTGGGCATTTTCTTTTGAGCAGCCCAAGCCATTGATGGGCTGGAAGGATTGGGACATATGGCAGTTTGCTGCCGGATATAATAATTGCGGAAAAAGATATGGAATGGTCTCCAATGATTTAGATTTAAATATAATAAAAGAAAATTGCATGGATAGGCTGTTTACAGGCTAAGTAATGAACATCAGTTTTAGAAAAGGCTGGTGGATAATATTGCCTCTAGTAATTGCTGGCATGCTTGCGCCAGTATCTATTTTTGGTTTTTCGACTGCGGTTAACGCAACGGCTGACTGCAACACCGCTTACTCCGCATCCAACTTCGTGTTCGGCGGGGTCGCACAGGACAACGCTGGCACTGTTCGCCTGACACCAGCGACGAACAGCCAATTCGGCGCTATCTGGAACAAGACCCGCATCAACCTCGCTAACGATTTCTGCGTTACGGCGGAAGTGTACTTGGGGAACTACGATCCTGGCGCTGACGGTATCGCCTTCGTGATGCAGCCGAACTCAACGGCGGCAGGGGGCTCTGGTGGCGGTCTTGGCTACCAGTACGTGACCCCATCCTTCGTCGTGGAGTACGACACCTACTGGAATAGTGATGCTGCGGACTTGTACAACGACCATGTAGGGCTGATGAAGAACGGGAACGTCTACCACAGCGCCGCCTCGCAGTGGGGTCAGAATCCGGTTGATGTCGGCAACATCGAAGATGGTCAGTGGCGCAAGACAAAAATCCTGTGGGAGTCAACGACTGACAAGATCTCGGTCTGGCTTGACAAAAACTATGACGGTGACATGGACGACGCAGGCGAGAAATTGTTCGACGCAGTTTCCGCCAATATCGAGGCGAACTTCAGCGGGGAAGTCTACTGGGGCTTCACCGCCGCAACTGGTGGGATGAACAACCTGCAGCAAGTGAGGAACATCACCTACACGGGAACAGCCCGAGTGAACACCGCTCCGACAGTGGTGACTGCACCAACCATTGCGGCTTCAATCATTCGCAATGTCGCTACGACCGCCTCATTTGTTTTGGCTGATGATGCAACCACGCAAGCACAGTGGACCTTCACTAAATCTTCAAGCAACGAGACGGTGGTTCCGCTCGGCTCGATATCGGCATCCATGTCAAGCGCTACGGCGGGGACGATAACAATAACTGCTGCGACAGCAGGTACATCAAATGTGACGGTCAATGCAGTCGATGCTGACGGTGTTTCGGTCGCAATGACCCTTGCGGTGACAGCAACCGATCCGCCAGCTACTACGACTACAACCACCACGACGACCACTACCACAACTACTACAACCACTACTACAACCACAACAACTACTACAACAACTACTACAACAACATTGCCACCAACAACTACTGTTCCTCAAACGACTTCAACGACTTCAACAACGACCCCAACAACGACAATCCCTCCAACGACATCTTCCACCAGTACCACAACAACGACAACATTGCCACCCCAGACTACTACAACAACTGTATATGTGCCACCTGCTACAACCACTACAACAACTGTTCCAGAAACGACTACAACTACAACAATACCTGAAACAACCACTACTGAATTAACTACAACAACTACGATTCCTAAGACAACAACTACTAGTAAAACAAGTTCTACAACAACATCTACAACAATAGTCCCAACGACTACAACAAGCACTACTGTTTCAACTACTACAACAACAATTCCGCCTACAACGACTATCCCTGAAACAACGACAACAACCGCCACAATTCCTGTCCCCACCACTCTTCCACCCCTACCCGAAACTCCGCCCCAGAGCGCTCAGGAAGCCGTTGTAGCGGTTTTAAATAGCGATCTCTCCTCTGCCCCCGTAGAACAATTAAAAGAAGTATTTGCGGCGATTGATGTTGAAGAACTCTCGGAAGAACAGGTTGAGCAATTAGTTGAAACTTTAAATGAACAAGAAGATGATGTCAAAGAAACTTTAGAAGAAGAAATAAATGTTTACAGTGGCAGCTTTGATGAATATGTTCCAGCAGGATCAAACATTGATGTTGGTGAAAGAAAAACAATTATTGCTGCAATTACAGCCATTGCAGCAACAACAACTCTAACAGTGACTCCACCAATATCTGGTGGTCCATCTGGTGACTCTGGTGGTGGCTCTGGTGGTGGCGGGTCAAGCGGTGAGGCAAGAAGTAAAAAAGAAGAAGAATCTGGTGACGAGCCTGCTGGCGAAATTGCTGGTCCTGAAGATGATGATGATATAACATATGCATATAATAGTATTTTCATGTATTATATAAAGGAGGGAATTGAAATGAAGAAATTTAACTGGTTTGGTTTTAGTAAAAAACTTTGGGATATAGTGGCTGGGCTGGCATTTACTTTGGCCGGCAGTTTTGTTGTCTACATTACCCTCTCTGGTCAAACTCAAAGGCTTGCAGGAATTGCTACATTGATTGCTATTTTTATTCACCTTCTGCATCAAATTTTAAAAAATGACACTGAATAGTATATAATGTATAATCAAGATATGCCTAATGGGGCATAGGAGGTGGTCAATGTCTACTAAGTCACAAAGCTTAGATCAAGCACTTAAGGGAGGCGCTATTGGCGTTTGGGTATGGGTCGCAACATCGCAACTTAAACTCGAAGCCGAGGCTGTTGCGGTATTAACACCCGCTGTTGCTTATGCGCTCGCATTGTTATCCACAAAAATTGGCGATCCAACGGTTGCTTCTTTCCTTGCAAAGAAGCCCGCTGCCGTAAAGCCAGCAGGAAAAAAGAAAGCATAATTAATGGAACGAGTCACAAATATTTGCCTTCGTATATTAGCGACTTTTGCGGCTTCAGGCTTAGGTGTTATTGGAGCCGGTACTATTGCTGGCGTTCCTGTTTGGAAGGCGATTTTTATGGCAGGGATTGCTGGCGTAGCTACTGTTGTTGAAGGATTGTCACGCGCATTCTTATCTGATGGTAAGTTAAGCATTGAAGAGATTAACCAGGTTTTTGATAAAGTTGATAAAAATGGGAAGAATAGGAGGAAATATAAATGAGCGTTAAGTGGAATATTATTGCTCCGGTAAAAAAACCAGCAGATCTTAAGGGCATTGCTCCGGGCAAACTGCCAGAAAAATTATTGAAGCCATTAAAGGGTGGTGGCAAATTGCATTGGAGAGCGGCTTATGCTTGGGAAGCAATGGTTGAAGCAGCAAAAGCTGATGGGATTGAACTAAAACCAGTTTCCTCTGGGGATACATATCGCTCATTTGAATCTCAATTGATGGCGTTTAGGCAAAGGTATCAGAAAGAACCAATCAATGGTGCTCAAACAAGAACCTTTGAAGGGATTAAGTGGTATAAAAAAGATCCCCAACTTGCCAGCCTTGCTGCGCCGGGTACAAGTCAACACAATAGCGGATTGGCTGTTGATGTGCATACAGCTAGTGGCCCAAGACTTGATTGGTTAATTGACAATGTTCGCAAGTTTGGGTTTAGCTGGGAAGTTGTTCCAGAAGAGCCTTGGCATCTTCGCTACACAGAAGGCGATAATCCGCCTGCTGCCGTTGTTGAGTATATTACAAAAATTGGTGATCTGGTTCCGGCTGCTTCGGCATCAACGCCAGAGCCCAATCCAAATGCAAAGAAGGAAGCCGCAGAGATGCCAATGATTTCAAAAGATACTAAAGGCAAAGCAATTGTCAGAGCGCAAAGGCTTCTTAGTAAGCATGGATTTCAATGTCGTGACGATGGTAATTTTGGTCCAAAAACACAACAGGCAGTAAAAGACTTTCAATTAAGTAGAGGCATTGAAACGTCGGGCGTTGTGGATTTGCTTACTTGGGAGGCGTTGCTCGCTTAATCAATCTTTGCTAATATCTTATAGGAGATATTATGCCAGGAACTAGGAATATTGAAATTTATCAGGGCGATACTTATGTTCATCAAGTAACCCTGAAGAATAGCGCCAATGCTGTAATTAACATCACATCCAGAACATACTCTGGGCAGATTAGAAAAAGAAGGTCGTCTGGAACCATTTCAGCCACCATCGCAGCAACCTTTTCTACAGAAATCACCGATGGCGCAAATGGCGTTGTGGTATTTTCCCTTACTCCGACCATAACGGCTAATTTAAGATCTGGCATATATGTGTACGATTTTCAAGAGTTAAATGGTGCAACTATAACTACTATTTTAACTGGTAATGCTACTATTACTGGTGAGGTGACAAGGTAATGGCTGATTTAACTACAATACAGATAGTCACTGCTCAAATCTCAAATGTTTCTCAGGTTACAGAGACTACCGTTTTAACACAAAGTAGTGGTACAATTAATTTAGCAAGTTTAAGTTTAAGTAGTACAGCTCCCGCTGATATTACAAGAACAGCAAGTGTTGGAGTAAGTAATGTAGCAGCTAGGGCTGATCATGTACACAGCGCAGCCAACCTGTTGTTAGATGGAGGTAATTATTAATGGCAAATACACTTAGAATCAAGCGCAGGGCATCTGGTGCAGCCGGTGCGCCAGGAACGCTTGAAAATGCAGAATTAGCATTTAATGAAGTTGATGATGTCCTTTATTATGGCGAAGGCACTGGCGGCGCAGGTGGCTCTGCAACGGCTGTACTAGCCATTGGTGGCTCTGGAGCATTCGCCACACTTTCAACAGCGCAAACATTTTCTGGTAATAAAACTTTTACTGGAACCGTTGTTGTTCCCACGCCATCTACAGGCACTCATGCCACAACTAAATCATATGTTGATAATGCTATTGCGGGTATTGCCACAACATTTACAGTTGCTGGTGATACTGGAAGCCAGACAATCACAAGCGGTACAGATACCTTAACAATTTCTGGAGGCACGGGTCTTACATCGGTTGCAAGTGCAACCGATACAGTTACAATTAACCTTGACAACACGGCGGTTACGGCTGCTGCATACGGCGCAGCTGGCTCTGTTGCGACATTTACAGTTGATGCTCAAGGTCGTTTGACTGCCGCGGGTAGCACGACGATTTCAATTACAGCGTCTCAGGTTAGCGATAGAGCGACAGCTCTTGTTACTGGCTTAACTGGTACTACAAATCAAATTGCTGTTTCTGGTTCTGGCGTTGGTGCAGTAACACTTAGCCTTCCGGCGAATGTAACAATTCCAAATAATCTTGTTGTTACTGGAGATTTGACTGTTCAGGGAGATACAACGACACTTAATACATCAACTCTTGTTGTTGAAGATAAAAATGTTGTTTTAGCAAATGTAGCAACGCCAACAAATGTTACAGCAGATGGCGCTGGCATTACAGCCAAAGGCGCTACCGATAAAACATTTAACTGGGTTGATGCCACTGCTGCTTGGACATCATCAGAACACCTAAATCTCTTATCGGGAAAAGTTTTTAAAGTTGCAGGAGTCACTGTTCTTAGCGGAACAAATCTTGATAATGTCGCTGTTGATGGTGGCACTTTCTAAAGGAGCCGTATGGCTAACATTATAAAGATTAAAAGATCAGGCACGGCAAGCGTTGCTCCTTCTGCTAGTGCCCTAGAGTATGGAGAGCTTGCAATTAACTACGCAGACGGTTTAATATTTTATAAGAACGCAAGTAATACAGTAGTAGCTTTTGACATAAGTGGAGTCTTCAACATTCAACAAATAAATAATAATGTTTCTGCTCTTCAAGTTGAAGTTGCAATGCAAGCGTTTTAGGGCGTAAAGCCTAATTTCTGGTACAATTGAGTATTATGGATGATGTCAAAATTAATACAAGTAAAACACTTACACTGACACTTCCTAGCGACCCGACTGGAAACATTGTTTCGGTTAGCCTATATCACGAATTGGGATCTCTTGTTTCTGGCCCAACTAACGCAACTCGATCAAGTGCTGGTGTTTATACAATTACCTATGGACAGAATGCCTCGGGTATTTATATCCTAAATAGTTCGGGAAAACATAGGGCCGATTTTACATATACAGTTTCTGGGACATCCTACACGCAATCTCAATATATAAATGCTTATATTCCATACACCGATATTGACATATTCTTTGGAGATCATTCAGAACTTGAAGCCGATTATTATGATCAGTTTGATAAAATGCAAAAGAAAATTCGTAATATCATTAATACATTTTGTGGTCAATCCTTTGATTATTATCCAACCAAATTTATGATTCTTCAAGGAACAGGTAAAAAGACACTTCATCTCCCCCTACCAATAACCACGCTCACAAAAGTTACTGTAAATATCGGTGATGCGGATGAACAAGTTTTGCATGACTCAACAGTTGCAACACTAAACAATATTGAAAAGACAAGAGAACCTCACAACTTCCAAAGTTCTTATTATTTACAATTTAGAAAGTCTTATATTGATAAAACACAAAATCGTATTTATGAGTCTAAATTTGGTAAAGATGATGATTTTAAAATTGAAGGGGATTTTGGTTGGCAATTTGTGCCAAATAATATTGAGCAAGCATCCGATCTTTTACTTGTTGACCTAATGAATGATGATTCTGAAATTAGAAGGAAGGGTGTCGTTGAAGTTCAATATGACTCTGTTAGGTATAAGATGGCGGGCTCTGACTCAAAATCATCTTTCTTTGAATCAACGGGTAATATTGATGCCGATGTTTTACTAATGGATTACACTTTATTTGTAATGGATTATGTGGTGTAAATGTCTGACGGAACACTTCTCGTACTCCCGCACAAAGTGGATGTGTATGCAAAAACCATAACAGTAAGCGCGGCTGGTCAAAGAACTGTAACTTATACAAAAACTGGAACAATAAAAACCTTTTTTCAGCCGATATCTTCTGAAAGAAGGGTTTCTCCCTACATTGATAACATTGATGAATATCAATTTTTTGTTTCTTCAAAAGATGCATCGTATATATCTTATGAAAATAGATTGCAAAATATTGTTGATAAAAAACAAACAGTAATTTATTCGTCTCCATTGGAGATTATTAATATTGTTAAGCAACCTGGAATATCTGGTAAAATTAATTACTTACGAATTGTTGCCAGGGTGGTGGTTGAAAATGCTTAGTATAAGAGTAGATACAAGAGCTAGTATACAGGCAGCAGTTGCTGCCGCATGGGCAGATGCTCTACCAAATCGTATACAGGCTGCTCAATCCGTTGCGTTACAAAAATCAAAACAAGAGATTAAAGCAAAACTTGCCGAAATGGGCAGACCTGGAAAATATATTATTGTACAAATTGCTGGCTTCGGACCAGTTGGCGCAACATTAAAATTAACACCGCAGGCATCAAAGCGCTCAAGTAAGAGCGGTTATGATAGAGGAATGGCTGCATATGTATTTATCAAAGGCAGAAGGGGTGGAAGGGTGATAAGAGCACATACTGCCAATGTTATGAAATTAAGAAAACAAAGTGTTCAAGCTGGCTATCCACCGTTTTTGAAAAAAGCTCGACTTGGCGCTATAGCGTCAAATAGAGATAAAATCAGACAGGTTGCTCGAGAAATTTTAAATGCAAATATTCGTCAAGGATTGCGTACTCAAGGTTTTGGCACAAGGGGCGGTACACCAGCCAGAGAAGCAACAGACAGACCGTTTATAGGATAATTTATGCCAATTAGCGTATACGACATTAACACATTTTTAAAAACAGACAGCACCCTTACTAATATTGCTGGCAAGACGATGAGCTTCTTCCCGGCGCATGGCTACGGTGATGAGGCAGCCCCATTTGTTGTATATTTTTATAATCCATTTATTCCTTCCGTAGAATCCTATTGGAATCGCTATGACGCAATTAAATACCGTATTTATGATAATGATGCGGATAGGCTTTTTAGAATTACAGAGAGGATTATAGAACTCCTTGGAAAATCTGATCAAATCCAAGGGAGTGTCCCGAGCGCAAATGTTAGGGTTTTATCATCCTATTTGGTTTCTTCTAATTTCGCAGAACCAATAGAAAAAGAGGGGTGGTATGAAATGGACCTTGATTTTTCCGTATATTCGGTAAGTCTCTAATTATTTGTGGTATTATAAAAGGATATGGAGTATACTGTAATTACATATGTTGGCAAGACTCCAGGGTATGTAGTCAACATAGGAAAAAAGATTTATGAATTTGAGTGGCAAAAAGGTCAAGGAATTGGTCGCCGCTCTGGTGAAATAAACCCCGAGCACGCCAAGGTAATATCCAAATGGCGGGATCGGAAGGGCAAAAAAATATTTGTCCTTGAATAAAACATATAGGAGGATTATATGGCAGTAAATGTTTCTAATATTGTCGTCGGTGAGGCTGTTGTCAAGACAGGTAACTCGAATATAACGATGACAAACTCTGACTTTGACAGCCTTACGGATATCGGCGCTACCAGCGGTGGCGTTGAGATCTCGTGGGAGCCAGACATGGTGGACATCGAGATTGATCAGTATGGCGATGCTGCAAAGGTCATTCAATCAAGAGTTAAGGTTATGCTTAAGACAACTCTTGCTGAGGCTACGCTAAATAACTTGGCCTTGGCTTGGAGTTATGACAGAACTACAGGTGGTTCTGACATCATCAATAATAATGATGGCTCAAACACACGGACATTCTTGTTTGGCACGCAGTCGGTTTATCCACGTGAGTATGCTCTGCAAGTTGTGGGCAATGCTCCCGGCGCAACAGCGACTGTGACAAGAGCTCGTAAGTTCAATACAAAGCGAGCAGTTTCGTTCACATCATCGATGATCGCGATGAAGCGCGCTGAAGCGGCAATGTTCGAAGTTCAATTCAGAATCCTACCCGTTACCGAAGATACAAACTACGAGTACGGCAAGATTATTGACGCAACAGCGTAATTTTAATTGTAATTTTAATTTGAAAAATAATTAAACGAAAGACCTCGGCTACTATCGGTATGGTATACTGAGAAAGCCGGGGTTTTTCGCACCCGCATCAAAATAGGAGAAAATTAAACATGGCAACAAATACTGATCTGCACAAGGGTAGGGAAATCGTCTTTTCTGATGGGAAAAAGAGAACCGTTAAGCCTTTGACAATCAAGAGCCTTCGTGACTTTATGAAGGTTGCAAACAATATGAAATCCCAGAATGAAGAGGGTGGCATGTCGGATGAAGACATTGATAAGATGGTGTCTGCTGCGGCAATTGCTCTGAAAAAGGCAGACCCTGAGTTGGCTGCTGATAGAGATGCCCTTGAGGAAATTTTGGATCTTGCAACTTTCGCAGAAGTCATGGCTGCTGCAATGGGTAACGCTGACCCAAACTCCTGATAGGAGAGGGAGAAATATCATCTCAGGGCGGTGCTGAATTAATCTGGGATGAACTTCCTCTTCTAAAATACGAAGCTGAAGTATTTGTTCAAACTGGAGCGTGGCTCAGTATTGAACAACTAGAAGAATCTTTGATTCTTCATGAATTGTTTTTGATATATCGTGCATGCGCACATCATTTTTCAAGAAATCTAAAAGCAATGGCAATAGTTCAAGGTGCAGAAGGCGTTGATCTTGATGAAGAATGGTATGGTCCAGATGCAGGCGTTAGTTCTAAACGAGTTATGGAATTTTATGATATGCCAGGTATAGCAGCAAGTGGTCTATCCTTAGGATATGAAAAAGAACAATAAATAATCCTTGTTTTATTGCTATTTTTGCATTATTATGTCATAATTTAAAATGGTGAATTATGTCTGATGTTGATGTCATAATACAAGTACACACGCAGGGTGTACAGCAGATTGGCAATCTCAGTGCATCGCTTAGAAATCTTGGTAATACCCTCAGGGGCATTTCTGTCCCAATGTCCAAGCTTGATGCTCATACCAAGGCTGTCCATAAAGCCTTGGGTATTACATCTCGTGGTGTAGATCAACATGCTAAATCAATTAGAGAATTAGCGGCAAATCAAAAAGTCTTAAGCTTAGAATCAAGAAAATTAAAATCTGATATAAACAATCTTCGCAATATTTATGTATTAGCAGGTGGCTCAGCCACTGAATTGGGTAGAGAGATTGCTTATACCACAAGACAATTACAAGCATTTTCTAGAACATTTAGAGGGATGCGCCTAAGGGCGATTGGTTCAGATTTTCATAATATTTCTTTAAGAATGTCAAAATTGGGCAAAGATGCCCAGTTCGTTGGTAGAAGCCTTTTAATTAACCTCACATTGCCAATTGCAACATTTGCCAAACTTGGAT
>Ga0194128_10004815_pt1 | contig 19491 bp, 13 predicted proteins | sample TA2KigCa65mmetaG_FD_148650 | JGI IMG/M metagenome (GOLD analysis project Ga0194128, IMG submission 148650) | Freshwater microbial communities from Lake Tanganyika, Tanzania - TA2015037 Kigoma Deep Cast 65m | ecosystem: Environmental > Aquatic > Freshwater > Lake | place: Tanzania: Lake... | reverse complement strand
GCCTTCCTGCTCGTCGGGCAGCCGGGGTATCGCGCCCTGCTCCGCGCCGAGCTGCGCATCGGCGCCGTGCTCGGCGTCGCAACGGTGACGACCGCGCTCACGCTGACCCTGACCGCCGCGGCACTCGCCGCCGGGACGGGCATCGAAGGCGTCTTCGCGGCACTCCTCGCCGCGAACGCGAGCGGCTGCGCGTTCGCGGCGTGGCTCGCGCGCGACCTGTTTCGCCCAGCGCTGCGCTTCGACCCCGCGCTGTGGCGCGAGCTGCTGCGCGAGGCCTGGCCGATCGGCGCCAACACGCTGGTGTTCGCGCTCGGGGTGCGCATCGCGCCGCTGCTGCTGATGCGGCTGTCGGGGCCGGTCGAGGTCGGCTTCTTCTCCTCGGCGGGGCGTCTCGTCGATGCGCTCAACCTGGTCGTCGACGGGGCGATGGTGACGGTCTACCCGCTGTTCGTGCGCTTCGCCGCGGCGCGTCCCGACGCGCTGCGCGCGCTTGCCGAGCTCGCGGCGAAGGGTGTGGGGACGGCACTCCTGTGCATCGTGCTGATTCTCGGACCGACCGGCGACCTCGTCATGGCGACGCTGTTCCGGCCCGAGTTCGCGGTCGCGGGAACGGCGCTCGCCGTGCTCGCGTGGTCGGCCGTGCTCGCGGCGCTGGGAGCCGTCTACGGAAACCTGCTGGTCGCCGTCGGGCGGCAGGCGATCCTGCTCCGGGTCAACGCGCTGGGCGCGCTCCTGCAGGTGACGCTGCAGCTGGTGCTGATCCCGTGGCTCGGCCTGACCGGTGCTGCGGTGGGCGTCGTCGCGACCTCGGTCGCGAGTCACGCGACGCTCTACGCGCTCGGCGAGACGCGCACGTGGGTGCGCCCCTGCGTGCGCGCGCTGGCAGGGCCGGCGCTGCTCGCGATGCTCCTGCTGACCCTTTGCCGCGCGCTTCCCCTGGCGGCGACCGGGCGGGCCGCGGTGTCCGTCGTCGCCTTCCTGACGATCCTCGCGCTCACCGGACTCGCCGGTCCGGCCGACCTGCGTCGCCTGCACGCGCTGCTGCGTGCGAGCGGGCCTCCGGTGGACGGCGACGGCGACTCGGCGGCGAGCGCACGGCCGGTGGAGTCGTGATGGCGTGCGGGGTTTTCGGCTTGGGGTTGCGGCGGATCCGTCTGCTAGTGAGGGGGGGCCGAAGCAGGTGATCCGGGTGCGCGACGCGCCCGTGCCGGTCGCCAGCGGTTCCCATCCAAACTCCGAGGTCAGCGAGTTCCCGTGCCCGAGAAAGTCGTCGTCATCCCAACCTACAACGAGCGCGGCAACATCGAGCGGCTGCTGCCCGAGCTGCTGCAGGTCGACCCCGAGCTCGAGGTGCTGGTGGTCGACGACCAGTCGCCCGACGGCACGGCCGACGCGGTCGAGGAGATGGGCCGCCGGCTGGGCCGGATCCACGTCGTGCGCCGAGGTCCGAAGCAGGGCATCGGGCCCGCGTACCGCGCCGGCTTCCGGCGTGCGCTCGAGCTCGGTGCCGAGTTCATCGTCCAGATGGACGCCGACTTCTCGCACCCGATCGCGTCCCTGCCCGACCTGTTCGCCAGCGCACAGCGCGAGTACGACGTCGTGCTCGGGTCGCGCTACATGGACGGCATCACCGTTGTGCGCTGGCCGATCGAGCGGCTCCTGATCAGCTACTTCGGCAACTACTACGTGCGGAAGCTCACCGGCCTCCCGGTCCGCGATACCACCGGTGGCTTCAAGTGCTGGCGTCGCAAGGCCCTGCTCGCGATCGACCTCGATCAGGTGCGCTCGAACGGGTACTCGTTCCAGATCGAGATGACCTACCGCGCGTGGTGCAAGAACATGCGCATCCTCGAGGTGCCGATCATCTTCATGGACCGCGAGGTCGGGACCTCGAAGATGTCGAAGAAGATCGGTCTCGAGGCGCTGTGGATCGTCTGGGAGCTGAAGGTCCGCCGCGCGCTCGGCCGGCTCTGAGGAATGACGAGCGGGCGAAGCGCGTGCGCCTCCTGATGCTCAACGAGCGCGACCTGAGCCACCCGCTCGCCGGTGGCGTCGAGGTCCACCTCGAGGAGATCGCGAGCCGGCTCGCGTCACGGCACGGCATCGCGACGACGGTCCTCTGCGCGGCGTTCGACGGTGCCGTGCCCGACGAGACCAGGCGCGGCATCCGCTTCGTGCGCTCCGGCGACCGCGCCTTCGGCTACTACGCGCAGCTGCCGCGCCGCGCGCGCGCCGAGCTGGCCTCGGGCGGGTACGACCTGGTCGTCGAGAACCTCTGCAAGCTGCTGTTCTTCTCGCGCCTCTGGCTGCCCGACGTGCCGCGCCTCGGGCTCGTGCACCACCTGTTCGGGCTGTCCGCGTTCCGGCAGGTGTCGGTGCCGATCGCGAGCTACGTGGTGGCGACCGAGGCGCTGCTGCCGCTCGCCTACCGTGGCGTGCCGTTCGTCGTGGTGTCGCCGAGCACGCGCGACGACCTCGTGCGGCGAGGCCTGCCGCGCGGCGACATCCGCGTCATCCCCAACGGCCTCGACCACGATCGCTACCGGCCGGGAGCATCCTCCGCCGAGCGCGACCTGGTCGTCTTCGTCGGGCGGCTGGAGCACTACAAGGGTGTCGACCTGCTGCTCGACGCGTGGCTGCACCTGCGTGCGCTCCGTCCCGGCGCGCGGCTGGTGATCGTCGGCAGCGGCACCGCGGGCGACGAGATGCGCGCCCGCGCGCGCGACGCCGGCTTCGGCGACACCGTCACGTTCGCGGGCTTCGTCTCCGAGGAGGAGAAGGTCGCGTGGATGCAGCGTGCGACGCTGGTCGTGCAGCCGTCGCGCAAGGAGGGCTGGGGGCTCACCGTGCTGGAAGCGAACGCGTGCGGCACGCCGGTGGTCGCGACCGACGTCCCCGGGCTGCGCGACTCCGTGCGCCACGGCACGAGCGGGCTCCTCGCCGCCGCGAACCCGACGTCGCTCGCCGGCTGCCTGCTCGCGGTGCTCTCGGACGAGAGCCTCCGTGCTCGTCTGGCGCGCGGTGCCCGCGCGTGGTCGGAGCGCTTCGGCTGGGATCACGTCGCGGACGCCTTCGCGCAGGTCGTGCGCGCGGTCGCATCGCGGGCACCGCTGCCCGACGTGCCGGACTTCATCGGTGGCACGGTGGCGGCACCGGACGAGGCGTGCGCGGCGGGCCTGGCGCCTGGCGCGCAGCCGGGACGCCTCGGAGTGCGCGGATGAGCGAGGCGATCGCCGCGGCGCCCGAGCGTCGCTGGGCGCGACCGGCGGCGGTCGCGGGCGCGGGGGATGTCGTACGCTTCGCCGCCTGGCCCGCGACGGTGGCGATCGGCGGGGCCGTGCTCGCGCTGCTCCTGCTCTTCGCGGGCTACGGCTACAACCTCGAGGACGAGGGCACGGTCCTCTACCAGATCCTGCGCACGCATCGCGGCGAGCGTCCGTACCTCGACTTCCACACCGGCTACACGCCGGCGGTCTTCTACCTGAACGCCTGGCTGTTCGACGTCTTCGGCGTGTCGGTGTTGCCGATCCGCGTCGTGCTCGCGTGCGTGAACGCCATCGCCGTGATGCTGACCTTCCGGCTCGCGCTGCGCGTGGCACCGGTCGCGGAGGCGGCGCTCGCGGCGCTCACCTACGCGGTGTTCATGCCGTTCTTCCAGGGGCAGTTCGCGTCGTTCAACATCCCGTATCCCGCCTGGTACGCGGTCGCGGCGTGGCTCGCGACGCAGCTCGCTTCGGTCAAGGCGGTCGAGAGCGCGAGCCGCGTTTGGCTCGTCGTGGCCGGGGCGCTCGCGGGGCTCGCCTTCTCGTTCAAGCCGAACACCGGCGTGCTGGCGCTCGGGGCGGCGGTGCTGGCGCAGATGCTGGCGAGCGCACAGCTCCGCGGAACCCCGGGGCGCGTCCTCGAGATCCTGGTGCTCGCCGTCGCGGGCGTCGCGGTGGCGGCGACGCTCACCTTCGACGTGATCACGCCGCAGTTCGTCCTGCTCGGGGGACCGTTGCTCGTGCTGCTGACCGGCGGCATCTGGATGCGCGTCACGCACCGCCCTCCGGGTGACGAGCGCCCGTTCGGTGCCGGGCTCGCCGACGCGATGGCGCTGCTGGCAGGTTTCGTCGCCGTGACGGCTGCGTGGCTCGCGTACTTCCTGCCGCGGCTCGGTCTCGGCCGCTTCGCCGAGGAGGTGCTGCTGCTCGGCGCCGGCGTCGAGCGCATCTACCTGCTGTACTTTCCGCGCCCGAGCGAGTGGGGCGTGGCGGTGCTCTGCCTGCTCGTGCTGGCGGTAGCGCTGCCCCGCCTGATCGCGCGCGGTGTGCTCGGTGGGCGCGCGCTGGCGGCGCTCGGCCTCGTGCTGGTCGCCGGCGGCGCGATCGCGCTCGCGCAGTTCGGGCTCGCACCCGAGGGGCTCGGCGTCTCCATCGTGATGCAGCTCGAGGTCCTGAGCTTCCACCTGATCCCGCTGCTGCTCTGGGCGGCGACGCTGGCCGTCCTGTGGCGCACGCGCTCGGTCGAGCGCGTGCCGGGCGGTGCGCTGCCGCGCCAGCTCGCCGTGGCGATGGTGTCGCTGGTCTACGCGCTGCTGCTCTTCCTGCAGCTCTACCCGCGCATCGACTTCATGCACGTCGTGATCAGCATGCCGTCGGCGCTGGTGGTCGCGGCGGGCGGGCTTGCCCGCTTCGCGCAGTGGTGGGTCGCGGAGCTGCATGGCGTGGCCGGCTGGGACGCCGCGCGCTCGCGGCGCGCGCTCGTCCGGATACGCGCGGTCGTGTGCCTGCCGATCGTGCTCGCCCTCGGTGTGCGCGCGCTGCCGTTCCTCGACGCGCGCGTCCGGCTCACGCCCGACGTCGCGCTGCGCGGCACGACGCCGCTCGCGCACGCGGCCATGCCGGTCGTCGTCGAGGAGGATCGCGATCGGGATCTCCGCGAGCTGCGAGCGGTCGCCGACTTCGTCGAGCAGAACACGCGCCGCGACGAGCCGATCTTCGTCTTCCCGGCGCTGGCGATGCTCCCGTTCCTCACCGACCGGACGACTCCTGTGCCGCACGACTACTTCTTCACCGGTCGTCCGTCGCACGCCGACGAGGCAGCGATGGTGGCGGCGATCGAGCGCACGCGCCCGCCGCTGCTGGTCACGTTGAACGACCGTCTCGGCTACTTCAGCGCGGCACCCGCGTACTACTTCGTGCTGCGCGATCACGTCCAGAGGAGCTACGCGCTGGTGCGCCGCATCGGGCGCTACGACGTGCTGGCGCGCCGCGACGTGCTCGAGCAGCACCCGGAGTGGCGGCAGCCGGAGATCTCCGGGGCCATCCTCGACGACACCCTCGCGCACGGCGGGTACGCGCACGCGCTCGCCGGCGCGCGGCGCATCGCGGAGCGCGGCACGGCGCAGGACCTCGCTGGCGCCGCCCCGCGGCTCTCCGACGTGGACCGGCGGGTCCGTCAGGCGTACGCCGCCGCGATCGACGCCGTCGCCGCGCGCGAGTCGGGCGGCTACGCGGCGATCGAGCGCGCGATCGCCACGAGCCGCAGCGCGCGGCTCCTGTACCTGCGCACGCTCGGCGAGTACGGCTCGCCCGCATCGCTCGGCTACCTGCAGGACGTGTTCCTGGGCTCGGACGGCCGGATTCGCTGGGAGGCCGCGCGCTCGATCAACTTCCTCCTCGCGCGCGAGCTGTCCACGCGCTTCAACCTCGTCGAGCCGGCCCAGGGCCCGCTGGTGACACTGCCCGACACGCTGCAGAGCGACGCGCTGGTCGCCCCGATCGGCGACGACTTCGCGGAGCGCCAGCGCATCGGTCCGCTGGCGGCGCTCGCCGTGGCGCACGCGAAGCGCGATGACCTGAAGGCGAAGATCGATGGGCCGTGGGACCGCCGCGAGACCACGTGGTGGAAGATGCTCGCGGCGTACGCGCTCGTTCAGATGGGCGACGAAGACCGCCTGGCGACGCTCTTCGAGCTGATGAACGAGGGGACGCTGCCCGGGCAGTTCGTACCCTCGATCGTGCTCGACCCGCGCCTGGTCGCGCCCGCGGCGGCGTCGGCGCTGGTGGTCGAGCGCCTGCGCAGCGGCAGCCCCGAGGAGCGCGAGACCGCGGTGTGGATGGTGCCGTACCTCGCCGAGCCGGGCGGGGCGTGGCGCGCGGTCGAGGCCGTGACGAACGACGCGGACCCGCGTGTGCGGCACGCCGCGCAGTGGGCGCTCGAGCAGCGCGCGCGCGCTTCCGCTACGAGGCGTGCGAGGCCGGAGGAATCGTGAGCGGAGAGCAGACGACCCATGCGGACCCGACCGCCGAGGCGGCGCGGGCATCTTTGTGGAGCGCACCCGCCGCATACACGGGGGAGCGGCTCGCGGCCGAGGACGCCCGCTTCGCGCCCGACATGGCCCGGCATCTCGCCGCGTACCACCTCATGGAGCCGTTCATCGCCGGGAAGAGCGTTCTCGAGGCGGGCTGCGGCGAGGGCTACGGCGCGGCGCTCATGGCGCGGTACGCGGCGCGGGTGGTCGGCGTCGACTACAACACCGCCGCGCTCGAGCTCGCTCGCGCGCGCCACCGGCAGCCGAACCTCGAGTATCGGGCGCTCAACCTGCTCGACCTGGCAAAGCAGTCGCCGGGCGAGTTCGACGTGGTGACGAACTTCCAGGTGCTCGAGCACCTCGACGACCCGACGCCGTTCCTGTCGGCAGCGGCGGCGTGCGTGAAGCCGGGCGGCGTGCTGATCCTCACCACGCCCAACCGCCTCGCGAGCGTGTCGGAGAACCCCTACCACGTGCACGAGTACACCGCGCCCGAGCTGAGGGCGCTGCTCGAGCGATTCTTCGCGAGCGTCGACGTTCGCGGCGTCGTCGGGACCGAGCGCGTCTACGCCTTCGAGCGCGCCCGCGGAGCCGCGGCGCAGCGGATCCTGCGACTCGATCCGCTGGGTCTTCGCAAGCTGCTCCCCGACCGCTTCGTGAAGTGGGCGTTCGCGCGGCTCGCGTTGCTCGTCCGCTCGCGCATCGCGGCCCAGGGCCGCGACCTCGTCGAACTCGCGCCGGACGACTTCTCCATCGCGACCGCCGAGCCGCCGCAGTGGATCGATCTGCTCGCGATCGCCCGGCGCGGGTGACCGGCGAGCTCCGGGGTTGACGGATCGGCCCCTCTGGGCGACAAACGATCGTCGGTTCGTCGGGCGAGGGCCTCGGGGTAGGCCGCGCCGGCGGGCACTCTGGCGTTCCAGCGAAAAGCCGGTAGCGTCTAGTCACGAAGAAACGACTTTCCGCGCACCTCTGAGGGAGAAAATGGCAAAGGATCCGAATCGGCTCATCTCGGCCGACTCGCACGTCGTCGAGTCGCCGGATCTGTGGAAAAAGTGGCTGCAGCCGGAGTTCCTCGATCGCGCCCCGAAGCTCGTCAAGGACTCCGAGGGCGGTGACGCCTGGCAGTACGGCTCGGCGCCCAAGCCGGTGCCGCTCGGACTGGTGACCACCTACCGCGGCCGCACGTACGAGGCCTTCAAGTGGGAGGGCGCGAAGTACGGGAAGATCAACGCGGGCGCCTACGAAGGCGCGGCGCGGCTCACGGAGCAGGACGAGGACGGCGTCGCGGCCGAGGTCCTCTACCCGTCGCAGCGGACGATGCGGCACTACATGCTCGACGACGACGACGAGTTCCACCTGGCCGGCATCCAGGCCTACAACAACTGGATGGCGAAGGAGTTCTCGGCGCCGGACCGCAAGCGCCTGATCGGCCTCGCGCAGATGCCGAACCTCGGCGTCGAGATCGCGATCAAGGAGATGCGGCGCGCGAAGGAGCTCGGCATGCGCGGCGTGATCCTGTCCTCGTGGCCGGCCGGTGCGCCGTCGCTCTCGAAGGAGGACGACGAGTTTTGGAAGGTCGCGATCGAGCTCGACATGCCGTGCTCGATCCACCTCGGTACCGTCTCGAAGGCGACCGCGTCGGGCGCCACCACAACGACCGGCAAGTTCGAGCCGACGGGTCTTCTGACCGCGGGCCAGCAGACGGTGTCGAAGTACTCGATCGCCGGCATCGACTCGATGCCGCCGATCATCGCCGACACCATCCTGTCGGGCCTCTTCGATCGCTTCCCCACGCTGAAGTTCGTCTCGGTCGAGGCGGGCGCGGGCTGGGTCCCGTGGCTGCTCGAGCAGATGGACGATCGCTGGTGGCGCAACCGTCACTGGGCCAAGGTCGAGCTCGAGCTGCTGCCGAGCGAGTACTTCCACCGCAACTGGCTGCTGACGTTCGTGCAGGACTTCTACGGCGTCCGGAACCGGCACGACATCGGCATCGACAACATGATGTGGTCGACGGACTACCCGCACCACATCTCGGACTGGCCGTACTCGCGCAAGATCGCGAACGAGATGTTCGCGGGCGTCCCCGATGAGGAGCGCTACAAGATCTGCGCGGGCAACGCGGCCAAGCTGTACAAGCTCGACTAGGCCCAGGGGGGCCGCGGCAACCCTCGCCCATCGCTGGACCCGCTCGGCCGCCCGCTGCGCGGGCGGGTGCGGTGTGGCGGGGGCCCGACGATTGCCGCATCGCATGGCCGCGCCCGTCGACGTGACGGGCGCGGCGTGCGATCCTCTCCGTTCCATGGAGTCCTCTCCGGGATCGAACCAGGGCCCGAGACGCCTCACCCTGAGCGTCATCGTGCCGGTCTACAACGAGCGCGCGACGATCCGCGAGATCCTGCAGCGCGTCGCGAGCCGTCCCGAGGTCGACGAGCTGATCATCGTCGACGACTGCTCGAAGGACGGTACCGGCGACGTGCTGCGCGAGGACCAAGCGGCCGGCTGGCCGTCGCTGCGCGTGCCGCACCGCCCTCTGCCGCGGGTCGTCCTGCTGCTGCACGAGGTGAACCAGGGCAAGGGGGCCGCGCTGCGCACCGGCTTCGAGGCCGCGACCTGCGACGTCTTCCTCACCCAGGACGCCGACCTCGAGTACGACCCCGCCGACTACGAGAAGCTGATGTCGCCGCTGTACGACGGGCGCGCCGACGCCGTCTACGGCAGCCGCTTCGCGGGCTACCCGCGGCGCGTGCTGTTCTTCTGGCACTCGCTGGGCAACAAGATGCTCACCACCCTCTCCAACATGCTCTGTGACCTGAACCTCACGGACATGGAGACCGGCTACAAGGCCATCCGCAAGGACATGGTCCGCTCGATGACGCTGCAGTCGAACCGCTTCGGCATCGAGCCCGAGATCACGGCGAAGCTGGCGCGCATGCGCGCGCGGATCTACGAGGTGCCGATCTCGTACAGCGGCCGGTCGTACAACGAGGGCAAGAAGATCGGCTGGAAGGACGCGGTGTCCGCGGTGTGGACGATGCTGCGCTGCGCGATCACCGACGACCGCGGTGCCGTCGACCCGCTGCACGCCACGCTGCGCCGCATGGCGGTGCTCGACCGCTACAACGCGTTCCTCTTCGAGCAGATCAAGCCGGCGGTCGGGCAGCGCGTGCTCGAGGTCGGTGCCGGCACGGGCAACCTGACGCAGTTCCTGCGCGATCGCGACGTCGTGGTCGCGACCGACGTCGATCCCGACTACGTGGAGCTGCTGCGCCGCCGCTTCGAGAACTCGTCGAACGTCGACGTCACGACCTTCGACCTGGCGGCCGACGTCCCGCCGGACCTCGCCGAGCAACGCTTCGACACGATCATCTGCCTGAACGTCCTCGAGCACATCGCCGACGATCGCGGTGCGGTCGAGCGCCTGCGCTCGATGCTGCAGGCGGGTGGCCGCCTGCTGTTGCTCGTCCCCGCGCACCGCCGCCTCTACGGCACGATCGACGAGGCCATCGGCCACCATCGGCGCTACGAGCGCCAGGACCTGGTGCGCTTGCTGTCGGAGTGCGGTCTCGAAGTCGAGAGCGACATCCACGTCAATGCGACCTCGATCCCGGGCTGGCTGCTGAACGGGCGCATCCTCAAGCGGCGCAGCGTGCCGGGCGTGCAGGCGCGGATCGCGAACCGTCTGGTCCCGCTCTACCGGCTCGAGCGCAAGCTCGACCTGCCGTTCGGGCTCTCCGTGATCGCCGTCGCGCGGCGCGCGGAGGAGCGCCCGGCGCGCGCGGTCGGATGACGTCTTGATCGAGCACCTGCGCGCGGCGCTCGTCGGGGAAGCGGGCAGCGCGGCGGGCCTGAGCAGGTTCGTCGCGCGCGATTCCGCGGCCGCGATCCGCTGCCGGGCGTGCGGCGCCTCGGGACGAGCGGAGTTCGTCAAGCGCGGCTTCGTGATCGCGTCGTGCGCAGCATGCGGTTGCCACTTCGTGCCCGACCCGGTGCCCCGGTCTGCTCGCTACGACGAGGCCTACTTCGCCGGCGATGGCGAGTGCGGCTACGGCGGCTACCTGCAGGACCGTGAGCTGATCCTGGCCAACTTCGCGCGCCGTGCGCGCTGGATGGCGGCGCTCGGCGCCGGCAGGCGCGTGCTCGACGTCGGTGCGGCGTACGGCTTCTTCGTCGCCGCAGCGCGCGGCGAGGGCTTCGACGCGATCGGGCTCGACCCGGTCGTGCCGTGCGCGGCGTTCGCGGCGCGCGAGCTCGCCGTGGAAGTTCGTACGGGTCTCATCGAGAGCGCACCGCTCGAGCCCGGGGGCTTCGACGTCATCACGCTCTTCGACGTGATCGAGCACCTCGCCGACCCGGCGACGGCGCTGCGCCGCATCCGCACGCTGCTCGCGCCGGGTGGCCTGCTCGTCGTCGAGACCGGCGACCTGGGCGGGCTCCTGCGACGCGTGGTCGGCTCGGGCTGGTACTACTACGATCCGCCGCAGCACCTCACGTACTTCAGCGTGGCGAGCCTCGATCACCTGCTGCGTCTGTGCGGGTTCGAGCCGGCGTCGGCCGTGGGGCACCTCGGACGTGCGGTGTCGGTGCGGAACTTCTGCCACCAGCTCGGTCGCGCGCTCGGTGGCCCGCTGGGAGCCGCGAGCAAGGCGCTCGCGCGCTCGCCGCTCGGACGCGCGAGCTGCTCGGTGCCCGACCGGGGCAACGCCTTCATCGCCGCCGCTCGCCGGTAGGCTCGATGCAGTGGTACGGCGATCCGCGGCGAACGCCGCGGGTCGCCGGCGAGCGCTTGTCGAACGGGTGCTTTCCTGTTCTGCAGAGCCGGTGGAGCGCCTGTTTCTCGCCTGGATCGCAAGCCTCGCAGCGGCGTCCTGGGTCGGCATCACGCTCGCCGCGGTGGGCGCGTTCACGCTCGCGCCGGTGGTCGCCGGCGCGGTGCTCGCGGCCGCGGCGGTGCTGCTCGCGCTGCGCGGTGCGGGGCGCGTGGTCACGGTGCGGGGCGGGTTCGCAGTCCCGCTCGTCGCGCTGGCGCTGAGCGCAACGCTGCTGCCGGCCATCGACACGACGCTGCTCAGCCAGGACGCGAGCATCCATCGCGCGAGCGGACGCTGGCTCGCGCGCAGCGGCGGTCTCGGCATTAACGACGACAGCTTCGCGGCGCTCTCCGAGGACGACCGCCTGCAGCTCTTCGGCGGCGCCAGCGTGAGCCCGCAGCGGCTGTCGCTGACGCGGCTGCCAGGCGGCGTGGTGCTGCCGGATCTCTCGGGAACGGTCGCCTACCCGAGCTTCTCCCACCTGCTCGCGGTGTGGGTCGCGATCGCCGAGTGCGCCGGCGGGGAGCGCGCCATCTCGGCCCTCGGGCCGGTGTTCGCGGCGACTGCGTGGTGGGCGGTCGGGTTGCTGGCGCTGCTCGACGCGGGGCTCCTCGCCGCGCTCACCGCACCGCTGCTGCTTGCGGTCCTGCTGCCCGAGCACTGGTTCGCGCGCTACCTGATGCCGGAGATCCTCGCGCAGGCACTGGTCTGGTCGGGCGTCGCCGCGGGGCGTCTCGCCGAAGCGGCCGGGTCGCCGCGTTCGCGCCGGACGGCGGCGATCCTGTGCGGCGCGGCGCTCGGCGTGTCCGGCTTCGCACGCCTCGAGCAGTTCTGGGTGTTCGTTCCCGCGCTGCTGCTGACCCGTGCTCTGCTGCCGCGCGATCGGCTCCTCCTGCCGCGGGGGGCGCTGCTGCCGCTCGTGCTGCTCTCGAGCCAGGCGCTGCTGCACGCGTTCGTCGTGCCGACCGACTACGCGAACCGCATCTACAGGGAGGCGATCTTCGCCTACGCGCCGTTCGTGGTCTTCGTCAGCACGCTGACCGGGCACGACGGCTACGCCACGGGGTTCATCCTGAACCGCGTGCTGCCGGTCGCGGCGATCACCGGGATCGGGGCATGGATCTGGCTCGGCCGCCGCGTCGACCGCCGGCGTCCGGGCTTTCTCCGGCGCTGGTCGGCCGCGGCGATCGCGCTGCCGTGGCTCGCTTTGCTCTACCGCGGCGGCTTGCCCGAGCACTTCGCGGCCCTGCGCTCGGTGCTGCTCTACGTACCGTGGACGATCGTGGGCGCGATCGCGCTCGGCGCGCTGCGCGCGCGCCGCTGGTCCGGGCTCGAGATCGCGCTCCTGCTGCAGGCGATCGATCAACTCGCACAGGCGCGGGTGACGGACCTGCAGCCGTGGGCGTCGCGCCGGGTCGTGACGGTCGTCCTGCCGGTGCTGGTGCTGGCGGCGGTGCGCGCACTGGCCCCGATCCGCGAAACCGCCTCGTCGCTCGGCGCGTGGTTGCGACCCGCGCTCGAGCGACGTGTCGCGATCGCGCTGCTGCTGCTGACCGTCGTCCTCGCGGCGCTGCGCGTGCAGCCGGTGCTCGGCCGGCGCGTGCAGACCGGCGGCGACGACCTCGTGCGCCGCGTGGCGGCCGCGCTGCCGCCGACGTCGTACGTGATCCTCGCCGAGCCGCTCGCCTGGGTCCACCTGGCACCGGCGCTGTGGCTGGGCGAGGGCCCGACGACGCTGGTCGCGCGCGAGCAGGAGTGGTTTGCCCCCGCGCTAACGCGCTTCCTCGAGCTGCCGGCGATGGGCGACCGTCCGCTCTACGTGCTGTCGGGCGACGTCGCGACCGCGGACGGACCGATCGACGCACGCGCGGTGGCACCGTCGCTCCCGGACGGCTTATCGCTCGAGCAGGTCGCGACCTTCGCGTGGCCGACGACGATCCTCGAACCGACGGTGGAGCGCCGGCCCGACACGATCGCGCCGCGCGTGCTCGGTCTGGTGCTGTACCGAGTCGTGCGACCCGGCGGCTGACGCCGGTCGCGCCACCCGGGGTGGCGGACGGACGCTGGTCAGCCCGGCGACCGGGGTCCGCCCTCCCAGAAGCCCAGCCGCATCTTCCACGGGGTGATCATCGAGCGACCGATCTCGGCCTTCGAGATCTTCGAGGTGCCGGCGCGGCGCTGCGTGAAGACGATCGGCACCTCGACACCCCGCAATCCCGCGTGGACGACGCGGTACTTGAGCTCGACCAGGAACGAGTAACCGTCCGTGCGGATCGAATCGAGGCCGATCGCCGCCAGCGCGCGCGATGTCAGGCACTGGAAGCCGCTCGTGCAGTCGCGGAACGGCATGCCGGTGACGAGCCGCGCGTAGGTGTTCGCGACCTGGCTCATGATGAGCCGCGACAGGTCCCAGTTCACGACGCTGATGCCGTTGAGGTAGCGCGAGCCGATGACCAGGTCGGCGTTGCCGGCACCGCCGACGAGAGCGGGCAGGTACTGCGGGTCGTGCGACCAGTCGCCGTCCATCGAGATCACCGCGTCGTAGCCGTCGGCGAGGGCGCGTCCGAATGCCTGCCGGTAGGCGCTGCCGAGCCCCATCTTGCCGGGACGGTGCATGACCTTGATGCGCGGCTCCTTCGCCGACAGCTCGTCCGCCAGCCGTCCCGTGCCGTCGGGCGAGTTGTCGTCGACGATCAGGTAATCCGCGTGGATCGGCGAGGCGAGCACCGAGGCGCACAGCGCCTCGAGATTGTCGCGCTCGTTGTAGGTCGGGGTGACGACGAGGACGCGCATGCGAGACGACCAAGGTCGCACATCACCCGGTGCCGTGCCAGCTTGCCGCGTCGCGCGGCCGTGCGAGCGCCTAGGATCGGCATGCGGTCGCGATCAGATAGGACCAGCGGGAGTACGGTAGGGTCCGCCCGGCGAGGCGCTCGAGGGTCGCGAGGGCGCGCAGGACCGCGCCGCTCCGCCCGAGGCCGGGCACCCCGAAGCGGTGGTGCAGCACGACGCGGTCGAGCGGGAAGGGCGCGGCCGGCCGCACCGCGAGATGTTCGAGCGGCTGGCCGTCGAGCAGTGCGCGCAGCCACGCCTCGTCGGAGCGCGCGGCGCCGCGCTCGGCGGGCACGAGGGTCATCTGCAGGCGGATCAGCGGATTTCGCGCGTTGGGCTCGACCAGCACGAACGTCCCGCCGGGACGGAGCACGCGGCACGCCTCGGCGATGGTCACGCGCGGCTCGGGCAGGTGGTGCAGCAGGTCGCGGATCAGCACCGTGGCGAACGCGCCGTCGGCGAACGGCAGGCGCCCCGCGTCGGCGCAGGCGAAGCGCGCCGACGGCACGTGGCGCCCGGCGAAGGCGAGCTTGCGCACGAACGCGTCGATGCCGACGCGGTGCGCTTCGCCGGGTCGCCCCGTGTCGCGCTCGGCGCCCAGGTGCAGGAGGTTCGCGCCCTCGCCGCAGCCGATCTCGAGCAGCGGACGCGCCGTTCCCGCGAGCAGCTCGCGGACGAACGCGCCCTCGCGCGCGGCGAAGCCCGGACCCGCCGTCTGCCACGCGAAGTGGTCGGCGTCGGCCTCGGCGAAGTGCGCGCGCTGGCCCGCGAGGAACTCTTCCCGGTCGTCGTCGTGCATCGTTCGTCCAGGTCAGCCGAGGAAAACCATCCGCAGCAGGATCCGCCAGCAGGCGTCGACGTCGATCCACGGCGGCAGGAAGAACGGGACCCACGCGAGCGCCACGAAGCCGAACGTCAGTACCTGCGCCGCGTGGTGCCGGAGGCGCGGTGGAACGTGCTCGCGCAGTGCCGCGCGCAGCGGCTCGAGCGACGGCGCGTCGTTCCACCAGCGTCCGGCGACGATCGCGAGACCGTTCATCAGCCCCCACACGACGAAGCCGAGCCACGCCGCGGGGCCGTACCCCTGGAGCCCGAGGACCTTGAGCGCGCCCCAGACGTGCCAGAGCCCGCTGGCGAGGAACGTGATCAGCACGTTGAGCGAGCCGTGCCGGCGGTTGCCGCCGAGCGGGATGTACACGTACGACCGCAGCCACACCCCGAACGACATGTGCCAGCGCCGCCAGAACTCGGCGACCGAGCGCGACCGCCACGGTCGGTCGAAGTTCTCCTGCACCTCGAAGCCGAGCGGGCGCGCCAGCGCGATGGCGATGTCGGTCCAGCCGGAGAACACGACGTAGAAGGTCGTGTACAGCTCGACGGGCCACAGCCAGAGCCGCGGGTGCGACACCGCCTGCCCGCCGGTCGCGAAGATCGTCTCGTTCGCCTGCGACAGGTAGAAGGTCGCGACCAGGACCTTCGCGACGCCCCACGCGAAGCGGCCCGCCGAGCGCAGCACGAGCAGCCCGTAGGCGCCCAGCTCGTCCCACGTCCGGACGGCGGGGCCGCGCGTCGCGCGGGCCGCGACCTGCTCGGTGGTCTCGACCGGGCCGTTCACGAAGGTCGGGAAGAACAGCGTCGCCAGCAGGAACTCGCGCAGCGTGCGGTGCGGTGTGCCGCGGGAGCGGCGGTCGACGACGTAGGCGATGCAGCGCAGCCACCAGACGTTGGTCGCGAACGACCAGAACTCGCGCATCGAGCTGGTGTTGCCGGTGAACGTGTCCTCCGGCAGCAGCGCCGGGTACGACGCGAGCGCGAGCAGCAGGACCCACGACAGCACGAGCCCCGGCGTGCCCGGCACGCGCTCGACAGCGGCGTGCAGCGCGACGGAGTAGAGCACCGCGAGGAGCGCGAGCCACGGCGAGCCCAGGAGGGCGAGGCTCGCCCCGCACAGCGTCACCAGCAACCACTCGCGTCCGACGCGCGGCAGCGGTGCGCCGGCGATGCCGATCGCGGCGAGCAGCGCACCGTAGAGGGCGTAGTGCGCGAACAGGCTGTGCCGCGCCTCCCAGCTACCCAGCTGAAAGTCGGCGAGCTCCGCCGCGAGCTTCGGGCCGATCTCCGCGAAGCTCACAGGCGGTGTCCGCGCACCACCTGCGGGGGCCAGAGCTGGCTCGCGCCGAGGGTGTCCCAGATCCTGTGACTCGCCATGAAGTGCGCGTCGCGTCCCCAGCGCGGCTGCCCGGGCAGGCAGAGCTCGCTCGGGCCGGGCTTGGTCGCCGCGAGGTCCGTGAACACCGGACCGAGGTCGATGCACGGGGCGATGCCCTCGAGCGCGCCGCACAGGCTCGCCGCGGACGGTGCCGGGGCGAGCGGACAGCGTGGGGCGATCGCGATCGCGAAGCCTGCGCCGGCGGCTCGGCTCGTGTCGGCGATCTGCTGCACGAGCTCCACGAGCCTGGCCTGCGCGCGCGCTCTCTCGGCCTCGTCCGAAATCGGCCGGGGCTCGTCGAGGCGGATCGCGCGCGCCGGCGCCGCGTCCGGACGGCCCGCGAGCCAGCGCGTGCTCGCCGACAGCGCGAGCAGCCCGCTCGCGGGCGGGACGTCGGCGGCGAGCTCTTGCGCGGCGGGCGGGGCGTCGGCGGCGAGCTCTTGCGCGGCGGGCGGGGCGTCGGCGGCGAGCGCCGGCCCGGCCGGTGGGGCGTCGGCGGCGAATTGCTGCGCGGCGGGCGGATCGAGCGTCGCCGCGACGTCGCTCTCGGGGTCGAGCAGCAGGACGACCACGTCGGGTGCGTACCGGATGCCGCGCTTCTCGAGGAAGCGCAGAGACTCTGCGGGACCGTAGCCGGGGATCAATCCGTTGATCGCCGCGACGCGTGCGCCACGTGTGCGGTCGGTGAGGTGGGCGAGGCGGACCGACAGGCGGTCGGCGCGCGCGATCCCGACGCCGTCGGCGACCTCGTCGCCGAGCAGAAGGACGCGCACCTCGCCCCGAGGCTTCGCGTACGGCCACGGCTGGTCGTGCAGCCCCTGCGCGTTGATCGAGACCGGCGCGGTCCACGTGCGCCGCGTGCCGGGCGGCGCGCAGGGGTCCACCGTGACGGTCAGCTCCGGCGTGAACGTCCAGCCGACCTCGTCGTCGGGCGAGAGCAGGACGTCGTCGCGTCCGACGCAGACTCTCGGGCCCTCGATGCGAGCGATCACCTCCACGAGCAGCAGCGCCAGCGCGATGCCACACGCGGCGACGATCCGGCGCGGCGCGGCACGACGCGGGCCGATGATGCCGGCGCTCGTGGCGGGCTCGGATCGCTGCATGGTGACGCGCAGAGTAGGGGGCCGGGGCCGCGTCTCGCAAGCGCACCGCAAGCGCATCGCAAGCGCACCGCTCCCTGCAAGCGCACTGCTCGCGTGCCGCTCCCCGCGCACGGCGTCTTGCGCGTCACAGGGGTGCCGCCTACAACGCCAGAGCGGCGCCGGGGCCGCGCTCGCTCCCATGGATGACGGCTGGCTGTCGCGCCACGAACGGATCGCCTTCACCGCGATCGTGCTGGTCGCGGCCGTGCTGCGGTTCTGGGCGCTCGATCTCGGCCTGCCGCACCTGATGACGCGCCCCGACGAGGAGGTGATCCTCTTCCAGGCCGGCGCGCCCGCCAAGGGCACGTTCGACCTCGAGTACGGCATCTACCCGAGCGCGTACATCTACCTGACGTGGCTCTGGGGCGAGGTCGGCCTGCGCGCGCTCCGTCTGTTCGGCCTCTTACCGTCGGGCGACTACACGACGCTGCTGCTGCGCCATCCGGCGCAGATGCTGCTCCTCGACCGTGCGCTGTCGGCGGTGGCGGGCGTCCTGACGGTCGTGCTGCTGGTGGTGTTCGCGCGGCGCAACCTCGGGCGTTGCGTCGCACTCGCGGCGGGCGCGCTGCTCGCGACGGACTTCATCCACGCGCGCGACAGCCACGCGGCCAAGCCCGACGTGCTGATGAGCCTCGGCGTCGTCGCGGCGATCGGGCTCATGGCGCCGCTCGCGCGGCGTGCGACGTGGCAGCGCGGCGCGCTGATCGGTGCGGTGATCGGGCTCGCGATGGGCATGAAGTACCCGGCGGTGCTTCTCCTCCTGCCGGCGTGGGTCGCGGCGGTGATGGGCTCCTCGGCGCGCGGCTGGCGGCGCGTGCTGCCGGGCTCGGCGATTGCCGCGGGACTCGCGGCGGCAGCGAGCTTTCTCGCAACGTCGCCCGACCTGTTCTTCAACCCCGAGACGCGCAACAAGGTGCTGAGCATCGTCGTGCTGGTCTTCCCGCAGGCCTTCCCGCACGTGACCGACACCGGCGGCGTGCCGCAGGGTGCGGTCGACATCCCGACCGCACCGAGCTTCTGGGCGGGCTACGCGTACCACGTGGGCTTCTCGCTCCGGTACGGCATGGGCCTGCTGCCGACGCTTCTCGCGCCGGCAGCGCTGGTCTGGGGGCTCGTGTCGCGGCAGCCGATCGCGGTGCTGTCGACGGTGTGCGCCGTGTCGTACTTCCTGGTGGTCGGCGCGTCGCCGGCGCTGCTCGCGCGCTACATGACGCCGATCGTGCCGCTGCTGCTGCTCCTGATCGCGGGCATGACGGTCGCGGCGTCGCGGCTCGGCGCGACAGCGCGAGCGCGCCGGGTGCTGCTGACCGTCGTGACGCTCGCGCTCGCCGCGGAGCCGCTCGCCAGCAGCGTCGCGCACGACGTGGTCGCGTCGCGCACCGACACGCGGGTGCAGGCGAGCGCGTGGCTGATGCGGAACCTGCCGCGCGGCACGCGCGTCGCGATGGTCGGCACCGAGTTCTGGGGCTACGGCGAGCCCGCGGCGCCGCCCGGCATCGAGATCGTGCGCAGCCGGCTCGACGCGGCGTCGCTCGATGCGACCGGTGCCAGGTGGGTGGTCGCGCACGACCACCCACTGTTCTCCTCGCGCGTCGAGCCACAGGCGCTTGCGACGATGGCGGCGCGGCTGCGGCTCGCCGCGGAGTTCGACCCGTTCACCGGCGCGCGCGAGGACGCGGTCTTCGAGCCGGCCGACGCGTACTACATCCCGACCCACGGCTTCGGCGCCGTGTCGCGGCCCGGGCCGCACGTCCGCATCTACGAGCTGCTGCCCGCTCCGCCAGGCTGAGCCGCAGCGTCGCGCGTGGCACCGCCGGCCGGGGGCGCGACGCCGGCGCGCGGTACCCGCAGCTCGATCGTGCGGCTCGCCACCGCGAGCGGCGTGTCGAGGCCCTCCTGCTGCAGGATCACGTCGAGACGCCACGGGCCGGGCTCGCCGAGCGGGGGAGTCACCAGCGCGGTGGCGTCGACGGTCGTACCGGGCGGTACGTCGTCGAGCAGGCGCGACGTTGCGCCCGGCGGGCCGCTCCGTCCCGACGGGGACGTCCAGCGGTAGCCGAGCGTGACCAGCCCTTCGGCGCGCACGCCGAGCGCGGGCCACACGCACGCGCTCGCGTTGCTGACGCGCACGCCGACGCGCCGCGGCGCCGGGATCGGCACCATGCGCTCGGGCGCGTCGGTGATCGCGAGCGCCGCTGCCCG